>Ga0265338_10004492_pt1 | contig 18812 bp, 23 predicted proteins | sample 42126metaG_FD_193579 | JGI IMG/M metagenome (GOLD analysis project Ga0265338, IMG submission 193579) | Rhizosphere microbial communities from Carex aquatilis grown in University of Washington, Seatle, WA, United States - 4-21-26 metaG | ecosystem: Host-associated > Plants > Roots > Rhizosphere... | reverse complement strand
CGACCAGGACCATCTGGTGGCGCCGCTGCTCAACCGCCGCGCCTTCGTGCGCGAGCTGACGCGCTACATCGCCTTCGCCGGCCGCTATGGCACGCCGGCCAGCCTGATCTATTTCGACCTGAACGGCTTCAAGGCGATCAACGATTCGAACGGCCATGCCGGCGGCGACGCGGTGCTGAAGAATTTCGCCCAGGTGCTCGCCGCCAATGTGCGCGACAGCGACTGCGTCGGCCGCCTCGGAGGCGACGAGTTCGGCGTGCTGCTCAGCCATGCCGATCAGGAACAGGCACACAAGAAGGCCGACATCTTGGCGGAGCGCCTGCGCGCCGCGCCGACGCAATGGAACGGCCAGACGATCCCGATCAGCTTCGCCTATGGCGCCTTCGAACTGAAAGCCGGCGACGACGCAGATCAGGCGATGGCGCGCGCCGACGAGGCGATGTACGCGCACAAGCGCAGCGCGCGGTAGCGGACTGTCTTCAGACTTTATGAAAGTCGTCATCGCCGGCCTTGTGCCGGCGACCCATGAGCACGCCTGGTGCAGTTGGGAGTATGGGTGGCCGGGACAAGCCCGGCCATGACGATTGTTCGTTAGCTTTGATCGAAATCACACGAGCGTTCGGCTCACTCACCCCAGCGGCGGCAGGCGGAAGACGTTCTCCGCGTTCGTCTGCATCAGCATGCGCTTGTGCTCCGGCGGAATATCGAGCGCGTCGTATGCCGCGACCTCGTCGGCCGACACCTGGTAGGGATAATCCATCGCGTAAAGCACGCGCTCCGGTCCGAGCACGTCAATGCAGAATTTGATCGCGGGCTCCCAGGCCACGCCGCTCGTCGTGATCCAGATATTGTTGCGGAAATAATGCGAGACCTTGTGCTTGAGCTTGACCGCCGGTTGGCCGCCGCGCGGGCCCGCCCGTCCGTCGGCGTTGGATTGCATCCAGTCGAAACGATAGAGCAGAAGCGGCATCGCCTCGCCCGCATGGCCGATGACCAGCCGCAGTTTCGGATGGCGGTCGAACGCGCCGGAGAAGATCAGCCCCATCGTGTGCATCCACACTTCGTGGCTGAAGCCGGCCAGCGCGCCGGTGAAGCTGCGGAATTCGTAAGGATGGACCCATTTGGCCGGCGGGCTGGTCGGATGGATGTAGAGCGCGGCGTCGAAATGCTCCAGCGCTTCCAGGATCGGCTCGAACGGCGCCTCGTCGAGATAATGGCCGCGGGTATGGGAATTCAGCACCGCGCCGTTGAGGCCGAGCCTGGTCATGCCGCGCTCGATCTCCGCCACCGCGCCCTTCACGTCCTGCGGCGCGAAGGCGGCGAGGCCGGAGAACCGGTCGGGATATTTCCGGCACGCCGCGGCCAGCCGGTCGTTGGACAGCGCGGCCAGCTCTGTGCCTTCGCGCGGGTTCAGCACCTGCACGCCGGGCGCCGTCAGCAGCAGAAGCTGGCGGTCGATGCCGAGCTCGTCCATGCGCGCGATGCGGCCTTCGCCGATGTCGCAAAGCTGGTCCTGGAGCGCCGGCAAAGACGCGAACATCGCGCCCATGCGCAGCGACGGATCGTCGGGCGGGCAGGGCCCGTTCAGCAATTCGAGCTGGGCCTTCGGGATTTCCGGAATGCTCCAGGCTTCTTCGGTGGCGATGCGCTTATAGGGTCTGGTGGTCATGGCCGATTCCCCATTCCGGGATCAGGCGACGCTAGTCGAATCGCGCGGCGTATTCGCGCCCAGTAAGGCTGTCATTCCCGCGAAAGCGGGAATCCAGGGCCGTCCAGCAAGGTTCTCGGGACTCCTGGATGCCCGCCTTCGCGGGCGATTGACCCTATGCGATGATATCCGGCAGAAGCCGGTCGTTGATCTTGGTGATCTCGTCCTTGAGCTGGAGCTTGCGCTTCTTCAGCCGCGTCAGCTGCAGCTGGTCGCGCGCGCCGGACTCGGTCAGCGCGGCGATGGCGTTGTCGAGGTCGCGATGCTCCTGGCTGAGCTCGGCGAGCTTGGCCCGCAAGGCGACCTCGTCGGGCCGGGTGACTTCGCTGCTCATCGCGTCTTCTTGGTCTCGCGGCCGTTCCAGCGCTTATGCGCCGGCCAATCATAGCCGATGAGGTCGAGCGCGCGGCCCACGATCTGGTCGACGAAATCCGAAATCCGGTGGGGCTCGTCATAGAAGGCCGGCACCGGCGGCAAGATGATCGCGCCCATCTCCGCCAATTGCGCCAGTGTGCGCAGATGCCCGACATGCAGCGGCGTCTCGCGCACCATGAGGATCAGCGGCCGGCGCTCCTTCAGCGTGACGTCGGCGGCGCGCGTCAGAAGACCGGTCGTCACGCCGGTCGCGATCTCCGACCAGCTCCGGACCGAGCACGGCGCCACGATCATGCCCCTGGTCTTGAAGGTTCCCGAGGCGATCGGCGCGCCGATATCGCCGGGCGCATAGACATGGTCGGCCTTGGCCGCGACCGCCTTGGGCTTCAGATCGGTCTCCAGCGCGATGGTCATCTCGGCCGCCTTGGTGACGACCAGATGGGACTCGATTTTCAGCTCCGCCAGCGCGTCCAGCAGCCGGATTCCATAGGCGACGCCGGAGGCGCCGCTGATGCCCACCACAAGCCGTTCTTTTTTCAGGGTTTCCGCAACCTTGGCCATGGGGGCCGGTTTACAGAATGTCGACCATAGGCGGAAGAGGGCGTGACAGCCCCACCCGGGAGTGATCTAATTCTGAGGCCTAAGAGGAGGTGCAAGCATGGCACTGCAAGGGCATATCCAGGAATTGTCCGAAAAACATAAGCGACTCGAAGAACGCATACACGACGAAATGGCCCACCCCGACTGGGATGAAGTCGCGGTCGCCGCCCTCAAAAAAGAAAAGCTTCGAATAAAAGACGAGCTCGAACGCCTTCGAAACAGCGTTCACTAGCCTCCCCAAACGTCACGTCCGACCTATTCCGCCGGTTGCGCGGTCGCGGCTACGCGCCTTTGCAGGCGGGCGAAGAATCCGAGCGCGGCGAGCTCGCAAAGTCCCGCGAGCAGGAAAGACGCGCCCGCGAAGTGGATCGGTGCGCGTCCGCTGGTGAAATACCAGAAGAGGTTGCTCATGATCAGCGGGGCCGCGATCGACGTGATGCTGCCGATACTGGCAAGCGCGCCTTGCAGCTCGCCCTGTTCGTTCGCCGGAACGCCGCGCGACATGATCGCGTTCAGCGCGGGGTTGCTCAACCCACCGAACGACCAGAACACCATCCACGCATAGATCATCCAGGGCTGCGTCGCATAGGCATAGCCCAGATAGCCGACGCCGGCCGCCAGGAAGCCGATATAGACGGCGTTGATTTCGCCGATGAGCGGCACGACGAGCCTCGGCAGGAACCCGAATGACAGCGCGGTCAGCGCGCCCACCGCCATCAGCGAGAGGGCGACGTCGCCGGGCGTCCAGCCGAATTTCAGCATCGTGTAATAGGTCCAGGTCGTCGGCAGCGAGTCGTGGGCCAGGCGCATCAGGATCGTCACGCCGATAAGGCCGAAGATCATCGGATATCGCCGCAGCGCTGCCAGCGTGCCGACCGGGTTGGCGCGCCACCATTCGAACGGACGGCGTTGCGCGGCCGGCAGCGATTCCTTCAACACCACCAGGCCGAACAGCGCGTTGGCCAGCGCGAAACCGGCGGCGACGAAGAACGGCGCCCGCGCGCCCCAGTGATCGCCGACGAAGCCGCCGATACCGGGGCCGAGAATAAAGCCGAGGCCGAAGGCCGCGCCCGTCAATCCGAAATTCGCCGCGCGCTTCTCCGGCGGCGACACGTCGGCGATATAGGCGTTGACCGTCGGATAGGTCGCGCCCGCCATGCCGGACAGGAAGCGCCCTATGAACAGCCACGCAATCGTCGGTGCGGCGCCCGTGATTGCATAGTCGATCGCCAGCGCGATGAGCGAAATGATGAGCACCGGCCGGCGCCCGAAGCGGTCGCTCAGATTTCCCATGGCCGGCGCGCACAGGAACTGCATCAGCGCGAAAATGCCCATGAGCCAGCTGCCCCACCATGCGGCGGCGGACAGGCCTTCACCGGTGAGTTCACCGATGATCTTGGGCGTGACGGGAATGATGATGCCCAGCCCGATCGTGTCGATCAGCTGGGTCATGAAGATGAACGCCAGCGCGTACCGGCTGGCGAAAGGCCGTGTCTGCTCGCTCATGCCCGCCCTCGCGTCCGACCCACCCTAGAATCCCGCCGGGCCTGCCGTCACCCGGCGGTTTGTTCTATATTTGTTCTCGCGCAGGTTCCGAGTCAAGCCGCGTTACGGATAGGCGGGCGCGCTGCGGCGTTACCTCTCGCGGGTTGAACGGAGAAAGCCATGATCCGCAGATTGCCGTCGGGCGGCTATCGCCTCTATTCGCGCAAGACGAATCCGAAGACGGGCAAGCGCCGCAATCTCGGCACCTTCAAGACGCGCGCCGCCGCGGAGAAGCACGAACGCGCGGTGCAATACTTCAAACGAGGCGGATGAGCTCCGCCCGTCCCTTCGTGGCGATCTCCATCAGCCACAGGATATGCGGCTTGGCTTCCTCGAAGCGGCCGAGCGCGTGATATTCGTAGAGCAGGTCCTGCAGGCGTTGCAGCAGATCGTCGCCGCACGCGGCGGATTTGAGTACGCGACCGGATGACATGAAAACTCCCCAACACAGTTGGGAGAAACATCGGCCACGACCTGCGCGCGAGCCACCCCTCTGAATCGGGGGTACGTCACTTCATCTTGCGAGTTGCGATTTGCAACCCCGGCAACATCAACGCGACGCACCCATTCCGGTGCAGAGCGACGCGATCACACCACGTCCTTCGTCATGTCGCGCAGCTTGAATTTCTGGATCTTGCCGGTCGAGGTCTTGGGCAGTTCGACGAAGGCGATGTAGCGCGGGCATTTGTAGCGCGCGAGATTGGCGCGGCAATATTCGATGAGTTCCTCGGCCGTGACGTTCTCGAAACCCGCCTTCAGCTCGACGAAGGCGCAGGGCGTCTCGCCCCATTTCTCGTCTTCCTTGGCGACCACCGCCACGAACATCACGGCGGGATGCTTGTTCAGCACGTCCTCCACCTCGATGGAGGAGATGTTCTCGCCGCCCGAGATGATGATGTCCTTGGAGCGGTCCTTGAGCTGCACATAGCCGTCGGGATACATCACGCCCAGATCGCCGGAATGGAACCAGCCGCCGGCAAAGGCTTCCTTGGTCGCCGCCGGGTTCTTCAAATAGCCCTTCATCACGACATTGCCGCGGAACATCACTTCGCCCAGCGTCTGGCCGTCGGCCGGCACCGGCTCCATCGTCTCCGGGTCCATCACCGACAGCGCGTCGAGCGCGTGATAGCGCACGCCCTGGCGCGCCTTCTTCGCCGCGCGATGGCTCTTGTCCAGCGCCTCCCATTCCAGGCTCCACTCGTTCACCACGGCGGGGCCATAGGTCTCGGTCAGGCCATAGACATGGGTGACGTTGAATCCGGCATCGCTCATCGCGGCCAGCACGGATTCGGGCGGCGGCGCCGCGGCGGTGATGAACTCCACCGTGTGCGGCAGCGGCCGGCGTTCTTCCGGCCTGGCGTTGATGAAGGTCGACATCACGATCGGCGCGCCGCACAGATGCGTGACCTTGTGCTCGGCAATGGCGTCGTACATCGCCTTGGCGCGCACCCAGCGCAGGCAGATATGCGTGCCCGCGACCACCGACAGCGACCAGGGAAAGCACCAGCCATTGCAGTGGAACATCGGCAGCGTCCACAGATAGATCGGATGCCGCGGCATCTGCGCCGCCAGGATGTTGCCATAGCCCATCAGCGCCGCGCCGCGATGGTGGAACACCACGCCTTTGGGATTGCCCGTGGTGCCCGAAGTGTAGTTGAGCGAGATCGCATCCCATTCGTCGCCCGGATAGGACCAGGCGAAGTCCGGATCGCCGTCGCTGACGAAGGCTTCGTAGTCGATATGGCCGAGCCGCTCGCCGCTCTGCGGAAATTCCGGATCGTCATAGTCGATGACGATGGGCTTGGTCTTGGCCAGCTTCAGCGTCTCGGCGATCGTCGCCGAGAATTCGCGATCCGTGATCAGGATCTTCGCCTCGCCGTGATCGAGGATGAAGGCCAGCGCCGCGGCGTCGAGCCTGGTGTTCAGCGTGTTCAGCACGCCGCCCGCCATCGGCACGCCGTAATGGGCTTCCAGCATCGGCGGCGTGTTGGCCAGCATCACGGCCACCGTGTCGCCCTTCTTCACGCCGGCCTTCACCAGCGCCGAGGCGAGCCGGCGCGACCGCGCATAGAACTCGGCATAGGTGAAGCGCTGATTGCCATGGACGATCGCGGTGCGGTTCGGAAACACATAGGCCGCGCGCTCGAGGAAGGAGAGCGGCGTCAAGGGCTGATAGTTCGCGGGATTGCGGTCGAGGTCGCTGTCATATTTTCCGGCGCGGTGGCGCAGTCGCGGCATGGCGCGCATCGCCCCTTCGACCGCGCGGCGGACGAGCGATTTCGGCCGCCGCTGCATGCCCGGCTTGGGCGCGGCCTGGCGGGCGGGGATGGGCGCGGCCGGCTTGACCGGTTTTGCCGCCTTGACCGGCTTGGCCGCCTTGACCGCGACCTTCTTGGGCGCCGGCTTCTTCTTCGGAGGCGCCTTCGGAGCAGCCTTTTTCGGCGCTTTGGCCTTCGCGGCCTTGACGGATTTCTTCTTCCTGGACTTTGCCATATTCCAACGCCTGCAAAATTCGACAGTGGCGCGAAACGCTAAAGAAGGACGCATTAACCAGCAAGCGCCCGAGTTTGAATTGAAACGAAGCTGTTCTAAGAGAGGGCATGACCGAAACCGCCCAAACCCGCGGCCCACGCGGCCTGCGCCGGCTCTACGCCTGGATGATGGAGAACGCGCGAGGCCGCCATGCCTGGGCGGCGCTCGCCGCCTTTGCCTTTGCGGAAGCGTCATTCTTCCCGATCCCGCCCGACGTCATGCTGCTGCCGATGATGCTCGCGCACCGCGAGCGCGCGCTGGCGTTGGCGGCCTGGTGCACCTTCTGGTCGGTGATGGGCGGCATGCTGGGCTATGCCATCGGCGCCCTGTTCTGGGATACTGCCGGGCTGTGGCTGATCGGCCTGCTGCACATCCCGCTCGCCGAGGTTGAGGCGCTGCGGCTGAAATACAGCCAGCACGCCTATCTGATCGTGGTCCAGGGCCTGACGCCGGTGCCCTACAAGCTGGTGACGATCTCGGCCGGCCTCGCCAACGTGCCCTTCGCGGCGTTCATGCTCTATTCCGCGATCACGCGCAGCCTGCGCTTCATCGTGCTGGAGGGCATCCTGGTCTACATCTTCGGCGACAAGGCCCAGGCCTTCCTGGAACGCTATATGGAAGCGGTCCTGATCGCGTTCCTGGTCCTGGTCGTGCTGGGCTTCGTGGCGCTGAAGTACCTGTAGAACGCATTGCGGTTTCGCAACGCAGCTCTGCTTTGACTTGGCCACAATCGGGCGTCATACCGCGGGCTTCGCGAGAGACCCATGCGCAAGCAGATCCTGGCCGTCGGCGCCATCCTCTTTTCGACCGCGCTTTACATCATAGGCAACGGCCTGATCGGCGTGCTCATTCCGGTGCGCGCCCATGCCTCGGGCTTCTCCAACCTCGCCATCGGCGTCATCGGCTCGGCCTATTTCGGCGGTTTCGTGCTGGGCTGCTTTGCTGGCCCGCGCCTTCTGGCCCGCTCCGGCCACACCCGCACCTTCGGCATCGGCGCCGGCCTCTCGGCGGCGACGGTCCTGCTGCAATCGATGTTCGTGTCGGTGCCGCTCTGGTTCCTGCTGCGCGCCGGCTTCGGCGTCGCCGCGGCCTGTATGTATATGGTGATCGAAAGCTGGCTGAACGACCGCGCGACGAACGAGAATCGCGGCCGCATCTTCTCCGCCTATCTCACCGTGAATTTCTCCGCCGTCATCGTCGGCCAGATGCTGTTCGGCACGGCCCGTCCGCAGGCGGCCACGCTGTTCAGCCTGGCGGCGGTGCTCTATGCGCTCTGCCTGATCCCGATGGGGCTGACGCGCCTGCCGCAGCCGAATGCGGCGACGGTGCCGACGCTTAGGCCGCTTAGGCTCTACCGGCTGTCGCCGGTCGGGGTGATCGGCTGCATCGCGGTCGGCTTCGCCAACAGCGCGGTGTGGACGCTGGCGCCGGTCTATGCCGACGCGCACGGCCTCGCCAAGGGCGGCATCGCGGTCTTCATGAGCGTGTTCACCTTTGGCGGCGCCATCGTGCAATTGCCGCTGGGGCGGATTTCCGACCGCATGGACCGGCGCATCATCATCGCCTTCATCTGCGTGGTGGCCGCGGCGCTCGGCGTGGCGCTCGGCACCTTCGGCTCGGCGCATCGCTGGACCGTCCTGCCGCTGATCGGCGTGTTCGGCGTCGTGGCGCTGCCGCTCTACGGCCTGTCGGTCGCCCACGCCAATGACCGCATCGCGCGCGACGAATTCGTCGAGACTTCGGCGACGCTGCTGATGATCAATTCGCTGGCCTCGGTCAGCGGACCGACGCTGGCGGCGCTGGTCATGGGCTGGTTCGGCACGAGTGCGCTGTTTTTCTACACGGCGGCGATCCACACCGCGATGGCTGTCTTCGCGATCGTCCGCATCACGATGAAGGAAGCCGCCCCACCTGCCGCGCGCGAGCGCTACGAAGTCGTGCCGATGACGGCGACGGGCGGCGAAGCGAACCTCGACCCGCGCGGCGCCGACGAGCAGGCTGCCGCCTAGGGAGCGCGGCCCCGCGAAGTGTGAGCGGTTCGCGTCAGGCCGCGCGACCAAACATAAAGTCAGCCCGGGCTGTCGTCTTCGGCCGGGAATTCCAGCGGATCGGGATCGGGCGCCGGCGCGGAATCGACCGACACCGTCTCGGAGATCGGCTTCAGGGTATCACCGCGCTTGACCGCGCGCTTCTGCGCCCGCTCCTGCTTGGCGCCGGCGCGCGAGACCGCGAGATCGAGCTCGAGCTGCGAGCAAAGCCCCAGCGTCACCGGATCGACCGCCTTGATGTTGGTCGCGTTCCAGTGGCTGCGCTCGCGAATCTTCTGGATCGTCGCCTTGGTCGTGCCGATCAGGCGGATGATGTCCGCATCGGCGAATTCGGGATGGTTGCGCAGGATCCAATAGACCGCGTCGGGCTTGTCCTGGCGCTTGGAGACGGGCGTATAGCGCGGCGCCTTCTTCTGCTTGACGGCCGGCATCTTGTGCTTGGGCGCCGCCATCTTGAGGCGCGCCTTCGGATTCTTCTCCGCCTCTTCGATCATCTCGCGCGTGAGCTGGCCGGAGGAGACCGGATCCTGCCCCTTGATGCCCTTGGCGACGTCCTCGTCGGCGATGCCCTTCACCTCGAGCGGATGCAGGCCGCAGAAATCGGCGATCTGCTCGAAAGTGAGCGAGGTGTTGTCGACCAGCCAGACGGCGGTCGCCTTGGGCATGAGGGGCTTGGTTTCGACGGCCATAAAATTTCTCCCGTTGCCGGGGGAGCGTTCACCGCACCCACCGACCTCTCAAGGCTTCACCTTTCGAGGAATGGCAGGGGTTTTAGCGGGAGACGCCGCGAAGGGGAAGAAAATAAGCGGCCCCAGCGCTTGATCCTTTCGTGTTATTTTGGTACCAAGATAACATGAAACGGATCGAACGCGTGCAGACCGGCGTAAGGCTGGAAAAGCGGACCCTCAAGGTCCTCAAGGGTCTGGCGGAATATCTCGACCTCTCCCTCGGCGACCTGCTGGAGGGGGTGGTGCTGCATGCCTTCGAGGGCAAGGTTCCGTTCAGCGACAAGACGCTGAAGCAGATCGCGCAGCTGAAAAGCGTCTACGGCCTCGATCTGACCGCGGAGGATTCCCACACGCTGGTGGAGGAGGGCGGCGATGGCGATTGAGGCCTTGCCCGACGACCTTCGGACCTTCCTGCACGGCGCGACCGATGCGCGGAATTTCCGCCATGCCGATCACGTCCGCATGGCGTTCGAAATCCTGAAACGTCATCCGGATTTCCTCGAAGCCGCCACCGCATATTCGCGCGCGCTGAAGGCGATCGCGGCGCGCGCGGGAAATCCTGGCGCCCATCACGAGACGATCACGCTCGCCTTCCTGTCGCTGATCGCGGAGCGGTCGGCGGACTTCCAGGACTTCGAGGCTTTCATGGCATCGAATTCCGACCTGCTCGACAAGAATGTTCTTGCGCGCTGGTACGCGGCGGAGCGGCTTGGCTCGGCGCTCGCGCGGAAAACATTCGTCCTGCCCGCCCCGCCATGAGCGCCGTCTGGAAGCTGCGGCTGTTTCGCTGGATCTATGTCGCGTTCCTCGTGCAGGCGAGCGTGGGCACTGCGCTGGGCGGGCTGCATCACGCGCACGAAAACACGCACGGATCGCATCTATTGGCGCTTGCCCTCATCGAAATCGTCGCGGCGCTCGCTTTCCTGATCGAGCGGGTCGAAGGCTACGCCGCTACCGCCCTGATTGCCGTCTTCGCCATCGCCACGGTTCTTTCGATCGCTTCGGGCGAATGGCCGCTGCGGTTCTTCTACTATGCCGCGACAGCGCTGTTCATCGCCGCTTCGGCGGGCAGATCTCCCGCCCCCGCCTGCGCTACATCGTGAGCAGAATCTTCCCGATATGCTCGCTGCCCGCCATGCGCTTATGCGCCGCCTGCGCGTCGGCCAGCGGATAGGTCCGGTCCACCACCGGCTTGATCCTGCCGGCCTCGATCAGCGGCCACACCTCGCGCAGCACCGCGTCGCGGATCGCGCCCTTCTCGTCGTTCGACCGCGCGCGCAGCGTCGTCGCCAGCAGGCTCAGCCGCTTCATCAGCATCGGCGCGAAGTTGACCGTCGCGCTCATGCCGCTCTGATAGGCGATGTTGACGATGCGGCCCCACAGCGCCGCCGCGCTCATATTGCGCTGGATATATTCGCCGCCGACCATGTCGAGGATCACGTCGACGCCGCGACCGCCCGTCGCGTCCTTCACCACCGCGACGAAATCCTGTTCTTTGTAGTTAATCGCCTGCGCGCCCAAAGCCGCGATCGCGGCGCATTTCTGAGCGTTTGCCGCGGTCGAGAACACCTTGTGGCCGCGCGCGGCGCAAAGCTGGATCGCCGCGGTGCCGATGCCGCTCGATCCGCCATGGATCAGCACGCTCTCGCCGGGCTTCAGCCGCGCGGTGTCCATCAGATTGGTCCAAACCGTGAAATGCACTTCGGGCAGCGCCGCCGCCTCGATCAGGCTCACGCCCTTTGGTACCCGCAGCACGGATTTCTCCGACGCGACCGCATACTCGGCATAGCCGCCGCCCGGGATCAGCGCGCAGACCGCATCGCCTTTCTTCCATTGCGTCACGCCGGCGCCGACGCTTTCGATGACACCCGACACTTCCATGCCCAGAATGGCCGACGCGCCGGGCGGCGGCGGATAGCCGCCCATCGCCTGCGCCAGATCGGCACGATTGAGGCCGGCGGCGGCGACCTTGATCAGAACCTCGCCCGCAGCGGGCGACGGCTTGGGCGTTTCCGCGACGGCGAGCGCGTAACCCTGTCCCGGATTTGCAACCTCGATGGCCTTCATGGCGTCTCTTTCGCTTGGCAAGGGGAATGTTGGCGGGGAAGATAGCAGGCGAACCGGCGGAGGCGGAAATGCCGATCGATCCCGAAGAATTGCTGCCGCGAAAAAAGGCACCCGACATCATATTGGGCGAGGACATCTCCGCGATGTCGGCGCACGAACTGGAACGCCGCATCGCAGCGCTCGAAACCGAGATCGCGCGCTGCCGCGAAGCGATAACCGAGCGGCTGCGAACAAAATCCGCCGCCGACGCGTTCTTTAAGCGTTAATCGCCGCTCGGGTTCCCGCATCAAGATTAATACGCACAGCCATTCGTTGCGCATGCGCAACCATTCATTTGGTTTATGCGCTCAAAGACGCGACATACGTATTGCGCGCGACGCACGAGTTGGTAGCTTGCGCTCGCACGACGCGGGCGGCGAATCGATTATGGGCACCAGCACAGCCGACGAAGATTTCCTGCGCGGCGAATCCATCCAAAACTTCACGGGCTCGGCGCTGTTCGACCGCACTTTCGACGAAGGGATGTCGCTGGTCGAGGAGACCGCGAAATATCTCGACGGCAAGGGCCGCCAGGAATCGCGCGATCTGCCGCGCAAGGCGGCGCTGCTCTATGCCGGCGAAAGCATGCGCGTGACCACGCGGCTGATGCAGGCGGCAAGCTGGCTTCTGGTGCAGCGCGCGGTGCATGAGGGCGACATGGCGCCGGAAGATGCGCGCGACGAACGCTATCGCCTGGGCTCCAAGGAGATCTGCCTGGGCGGCGGCGCGCCGGGCATCGAGCTTCTGCCCGCCACGCTTCAGGATCTGCTGGCGCGCAGCGACAATCTCTACCGCCGCATCGCACGGCTCGACGACGTGCTGTTCGAAGGCGGCCTCGAGGCGCAGTCCGGCGTGCATGCGCAGCTCGGCCAGCTCGAAAAGGCCTTCGGCAACGACGGCCGCTAGCGCCTTGCGCGACGCAAGGCGAACGCGCAAAGTCCGTTCCGTCGACGGACACGCCGGAGATCGCCATGTGCAGGACCATTTCCTAGCGCCTTGACCGCCTTCACGCGGTCGTTTCCGCATCCTCTCTCATCGGACAATCATGACCCTCATTCGCAAGGGTGCGGCCGTGCATGGCGAGGCGCCGCATGGCCGCCGATAAGATGCACGCCGACGAAGTCGACATCGACGCCGCTCTCGTGCGGCGCCTCGTGGCGGAGCAGTTTCCCCATTGGTCCGGCTTGGCGCTCGCGCGCGTGCGCTCGTCCGGCACCGACAACGCCTTGTACCGGCTCGGACCGGACTTGACGGTGCGCCTGCCGCGCTATCCGGCGGCGGCGGCGCAGGTGGAAAAGGAGCAGCGCTGGCTGCCCTGGCTCGCGCCGCAATTGCCACTTGCGATCCCCGTCCCGCTGGCCATGGGCCGGCCGGGACAGGATTACCCGTTCGACTGGTCGATCTGCCGCTGGATCGACGGCGCCAACCCCGAGCCGGGGCATCTCCACGACGTTTCCGGCTTTGCCCGCGCCTTGGCGCATTTCATCCGGGCGCTTCGCACAATCGACCCGGCGGGCGGCCCGGCGCCGGGACGTCACAATTTCGGCCGGGGCGAGCCTTTGGCCCGCCGCGACCGCATCACGCGCCGTTCGATCGCGGCGCTGGAAGGCGAGATCGACACGGTGGCGGTGACGGCAGCCTGGGAAAAGGACGTCGCGGCGCCGGCCTGGACCGGAACGCCCGCCTGGATCCACGGCGATCTCAGCGTCGGCAATCTCTTGACGAAGGGCGGCCGCCTCAGCGCCGTGATCGACTTCGGCGGCCTGGCCGTCGGCGATCCGGCGGCGGAGCTGTTCGTCGCGTGGAGCCTGTTTCCCGCGGATTCGCGCGAGGCATTCCGCGCGGCGTTGGAGGCCGACGATGCGAGCTGGGCCCGAGGCCGCGGCTGGGCACTGGCGCTCGCGCTGGTGGCGATGCCGTATTACCGGCAGAGCAATCCGGCGCTTGTCGCGCGCGCCCGCCACGTGATCGGCGAAGTCCTCGCCGACCACCGGTCCGAGGGATAATTTAAGACTTCGAGACGAAGCCGGCGAATTTCTTGTTGAAGCGCGTCAGGCGGCCACCGCGGTCCATCAGCTGCTGCTGACCGCCGGTCCAGGCCGGGTGCGTCGTGGGATCGATGTCCAGCGTGAGCTGCTGGCCGGCCTCGCCCCAGGTCGTGCGCGTCTTGTAGGTCGAACCGTCGTTCAGACGGACCTCGACGAAGTGATAGTTGGGGTGGATGCCCTTTTTCATGGCGCAAGCCTTTGACGCGAATTCGAAGCCGCGCCTTATAGGGGGCCCGCGCGGGCGGCGCAAGGCGCTATCTCAAGTCCCGAAAGGTCTTAAGCCCCCGCCGGCGGCTAAAAGGCCCAGCTTTTCCGCATAGGCCCTGGCCTGGACGGCCCGCCCCGGAACCGGATGGATGACGCCATAGCGCGCCAGCGCCATGTCCCGGGCCCCTTCGCTCAGCGGCCCCGGCTTGGCGAATTCGCCCTCCAGCCATGCCTCCACAGCGCGCCAGAAATCGGGCTGACTGCCGTCGACATCGGTGAAGCCGTACTCGCGGGCGAGGTCGGCGCCCCACAAGGCCAGCCCCGCTTTGGCGCCGATATCGGGATCAGCGGCGAGCGCGGCGACCGCACGCCCGACATAGCGCGGCGTCTCCGACCAGACGAAGGACGGATTGATCTTCGCACCCTCGCGCCAATGCGTTTCGTCCGTCTTGAACAGATCGAGCATCGCTTCGGAGCGCAGGAAGCCGGGCGACAGCGCCAGCGCGGTCACGCCCGTGCCGTTCAGGTCCCACGCCATGGCATAGGCCAGCCGGATGACCGACGTTTTGAGATAGTCGTAGAGCAGGTTTCCGCGATAGCCCGGCATCTCGCCGTCAGTGATTTCCACGATCAGGCCGCGCTTGGCATCGATCATCAACGGCGCCAGATGGCGGGCGGTGATCAGGTGGCTGAACACCGCCTGATCGGTCAGCGCGCGCGCCTTGCCGATGTCCTGCGTCCAGAACTTCGCACCCCAGTCGATTCGGTCGTCGCCGCCCCAGATGTCGTTGATCAGCACGTCGAGCCGGCCTTCCTCGGCACGCAACCGCGCGGCCAGCGCCACGACCTCGGCCTCTTTCGTGTGATCGACGCGGAGGGCGACCGCCCTTCCGCCTTCGCTCGCGATGATCTGCGCTGTCCCTTCGATGGTTTCGGGCCGGCCCGGCGTCGCGCCCTGGCCGCGCGTGCTGCGTCCGGTGCACCAGACTTTCGCGCCGGCCGCCGCCAATTCGCGGGCGATGCCCCGTCCTGCACCCCGCGTCGCGCCGGTCACCAGCGCCACTTGTCCGTCCAGCGGCTTCGTCATCTGGGCCTCCCCTGGGGCAGTTTAGCAGAGGCGCGCGGCGATGGGCCTCTTATGCCGGGCCCGCGCGCTCCTATATATGTGTCGCGATAACCAGCACCTGGCAGGAACCGTGGCGCAAACAGGGGAAGAATACGCCGAGCAACTCGAACATGTGGCCGCGTCACGCCCCAAGGCGCGTTCGTTGGCCCCCCTGCGCCGGCTTGCCCCCTTCCTGACGCCTTACCGGACGGCCATCGCCATCGCCTTCGTGGCCCTGGTCTGCTCCTCGACCGCCAGCCTGCTGATCCCCCCGGCGCTCGGCCGGCTGGTGCAGAACGGCTTCAGCCAGGCCCTGGCGTCGCAGATCAATCAGTATTTCTTCCCGCTGATCGGCATCGCCTGCGCCCTGGCGGTGGCGACCGCGGTCCGCTTCTATTTCGTCACCTGGCTGGGCGAGCGGGTGATCGCCGACATCCGCAAGGCCGTGTTCGACCATATCATCGGGCTGACGCCCGCCTTCTTTGAGGTGACGCGCACCGGCGAGGTGCTGTCGCGCCTGACCGCCGACGCGACGCTGATCCAGACCGTGGTCGGCTCCTCGGCCTCGGTGGCGGCGCGCAACCTGGTGATGCTGGTCGGCGCGCTGATCCTTCTGTTCGTGACCTCGATCAAGCTCACTTTGCTGGTGATCGGCATCGTCGTGCTGGTGCTGCTGCCGCTGATCCTGTTCGGCCGCTGGGTCCGCACGCTCAGCCGCCGCAGCCAGGACAAGGTCGCCGACACCTCGGCGCGCGCCAGCGAGACGCTGAACGCGGTGCAGACCGTGCAGGCCTTCACGCGCGAGAACACCGAGCGCAAGCTGTTCGGCGCCGCGGTGGAAAGCTCCTTCGACGTCGCCATCCTGCGCACGCGGGCGCGCGCGATCATGACCGCGGTGGTGATGGCGGCGGTCGCCTCCTGCATCGTCGGCGTGTTCTGGGTCGGCGCGAGCGATGTCGTCGCCCATCGCATGACGATCGGCATCCTCACGCAATTCGCGGGCTACGCGATCATCTTCGTCACCGGCATGGGCGCGATGAGCGAGACCTGGGGCGATCTGCAGCGCGCCGCCGGCGCGTCGGAACGCCTGATGGAGCTGCTGCATACGCAGCCCGAGATCGCCGCGCCGACGAACCCGCTGCCGCTGCCCAAGCCGGCGCGCGGCGCGGTGTCGTTCCAGGACGTGACGTTCCGCTATCCCTCGCGGCCGGATTTCAAGGCGTTGAACGGCTTCACGCTCGACATCCGCCCGGGCGAGGCGGTGGCGCTGGTCGGCCCCTCCGGCGCCGGCAAGTCCACCGTGTTCCAGCTCCTGCTGCGCTTCTTCGCGCCCCAGGCCGGCACGATCACCTTCGACGGCGTCGATCTCGCCCAGCTCGATCCGACCGATCTGCGCTCCCATATCGCCGTGGTGGCGCAGGACAGCGTGATCTTCTCCGGCACGCTGGCGGACAATATCCGCTATGGCCGTCCCGATGCGTCCGACGCCGATGTCCACCGCGCCGCGCAAGCCGCGGCTGCTGACGAGTTCATCGAAAAACTTCCGAACGGTTATGAAACCTTGGTCGGCGAGCGCGGCGTGACGCTTTCGGGCGGCCAGCGCCAGCGCGTCGCCATCGCCCGCGCCATCCTGCGCGACGCCCCGCTGCTGCTGCTCGACGAAGCGACCAGCGCGCTCGATGCCGAGAACGAACGCCTGGTGCAGATCGGGCTCGAGAATTTGATGGCCGGCCGCACGACCATTGTCATCGCGCATCGCCTCGCCACCATCCAGCGCCTCAAACGCATCGTGGTGATGGAGCAGGGCCGCGTGGTGGGCGAGGGCAGCCATGCCGAGCTCGTCGCCCATGGCGGCCTTTACGCCCGCCTCGCCGATCTGCAATTCACCAGCGCCATGGCGCTGGCGAGCTGATGCGCCCCATCCTCCGTGCCGCCGCGACCGCCGGTGCCGTGCTGGCGGCGGTGGTTGTGGGCTTCGGCGTGCGCACGCTCAACGCCTATGGCGTGTTCACCGATGTGACGCCGGGCTTCGCCGGAACCTGCAGTGCCGTCGCCGGGGTAGAGGGTCCCGAAGACATCGCGATCGACGCAACCTCGCACCGCGCTTTCGTTTCCGCGCTCGACCGCCGCGCCATGGCGCGGGGCAAGCCCTCCACGCAGGACGGCCTCTATGTGCTTGTCCTCGACGGCACGCCGCATTTGGTAAAGCTCTCCGGCACGCCGAAGGATTTCCATCCCCACGGCATCAGCCTGGTGCGCGATCCAAACGGCCTCGTCCTGATGGCGATCAACCACCGCAGCGACCACACCAACGCCATCGAGATTTTCGATGTCGCCGCCGACGGGACGCTGCACCAAAGCGGCAGCATCACCGGCGGCCAGCTTGTGACCCCCAATGCGATCGTCGCGCTCGACCGCGACCGTTTCTACGTCGCCAACGACCATGGCAGCACGACCGGCTTCGGCCGGCAGTTCGAGGATCTGTTCATCCTGCCGCGCGCGAATATTCTCTATTTCGACGGGCTGGTATTCCGTGTCGTGGCCAATCACATGGCTTTCGCGAGCGGTCTGGCGCTCTCGCCCGACGGCAATTTCCTCTACGCGACCGAAACCATCGCGCGCCGCCTCGACACCTTCTCGCGCCAGCCGGTGTCCGGCGCGCTGGAAGAGGCTGGCCGGCTCGACATTCCCTCGGGCGTCGACAACCTGCGCCGCGATGCGAGCGGCAATCTGTGGATCGGCAGCCACCCCAAGGCCTTCGCCATGGCCGCCTTCCGCGCCGATCCGTCCAAGCCTGCGCCGTCGGAGGTCTTCAAGGTGACGCTCTCGGGCGGCATCCCGCAATCCGCGACGCCGGTCTTCACCGACGACGGCAAGAGGATCGGCGGCTCCAGCGTCGCCGCGGTCGATGGCCAGAGGATCCTCATCGGCTCGCCGCTCGACGATCACATCCTGGATTGCCGCTTATAGCCAGGCGCAGCATTGATCTGCAAAGCAAAACCATAAGCTGATAGCCTAGCCGGCGGTTGCCCCGGGGGGACATCATGCCAACGCCGCGCATTTTCATCAGTATGGGCACGCCCTATACCGAGGCCTATGCGAAATTTCGCGACTCGCTGGAGGATTTCCTTCGCGGCCAATGCCAGAGCGACCCGCGCATCATCGGCAAGAACGAGTATCCGACGGGCAGCCCGATCGGCAAGATCGCCGAGGTGATGCGAAGCTGCGACGGCGTGATGATCGTGGCCTATGAGCGAAAATATGTCGAAACGGGAACCGAGCGGCGCGGGGGAGCGAACGAAACGCACCTCACTGGCGAAATCTACACGACGCCGTGGAATCACATCGAATCCGCCATCGCATACAGCCTGGGCCTGCCGATCTACATCATTGCCCAGAAGGGCCTGAAGGAAGAGGGGCTGATCGAGACCAAGACGGACTGGTACGTCCAAAAGATGGACCTGACGACGGAAAGTCTCAGACATCCCGACGTGATCGGCTCGATACAGGCCTGGATTCGCGAACGCGTGGCAATACGGAAGCGCCGGCGCGGCGCCTTGCAGGGATTCGCGTCCCTGAAGATTTCGGATTTCACGATGGAGGACTGGGCCCTGCTCGGCGCCCTCGTCAGCACCTCATTCGGCCTGGGCGTCGCCGCGACGCATTGGCTTCACATCGCGTAGCCCCCGCGAAACAAAAAGGGCGCCGTTGCCGGCGCCCTTTTCATGCCCACTATCCGGGAAAATTCCTATGCGGCGACTTCGTCGCCGACCGCCGGGTCGCGCAGGACATAGCCGCGGCCCCACACCG
>Ga0265338_10004491_pt1 | contig 18813 bp, 25 predicted proteins | sample 42126metaG_FD_193579 | JGI IMG/M metagenome (GOLD analysis project Ga0265338, IMG submission 193579) | Rhizosphere microbial communities from Carex aquatilis grown in University of Washington, Seatle, WA, United States - 4-21-26 metaG | ecosystem: Host-associated > Plants > Roots > Rhizosphere... | reverse complement strand
CCAATGGTTTGGTTCTGGCTAGCACTAACAACATCAATAAGCGAACCATCAGGATTATGGGCGACGTCTAAGAACTCATTGAGGATATCTCCCCAAGTACCGTCGTCACCGCCTGGCTGTGGTAGACGCGCCATGTGTGTCTGTTATCCCTCACTTAATTAGATAGTTTTTAGTATAAGCGATAGAGGTAGCGAAGTAAATGGTTGTGGTTGTGAAAATAACAGAGGTAATCCGTGCTATGCGCTTCTCTTAGCTACAGCAAAATTGCGAGTTCTTTATGAGCGTTTGCTTTTACCGGCGTAAAGCGATGAGCCATAGCCATTTTCAACGTGTCGGTGTGGCGTAGCCCCGTAATTGAGCAGGCTTTTTAGAAGACCACTGACGCCTAATATAGCAAGGGCGCCGGCACCCAGATGCGCCAAGAATTGTCGGCGATTCATTTCCTTATCAAAGAGTTTCTGGAGGTTCTTTTGAGCCATATCTAGCAACTACTAACACTACCCTAATACTGTCTCCAGGATAAGCCATAGCGGCATGGCTCGTCAATGTGGATATGCTTTATAGTGAGCTAGATGGCATTGGTCTGATGATGCCATCCATCGTAAGTCCTTGGTGCCTACTTGGTTGTGGCATCTTGTGCGTCGTTGTAGGTGATTTGGCAACTTTCGCGGCTGCCACCATTGATCCAGCCTGGCCCAGACGTCTTGAAGTGCTGAAGCCATCCATCGCAAACAGCGGCCGTCTTACGGTCGGCTGCGGCAAAGGCGGCATCAAAACTGGCTGCACTGCCGGTGCTGGCACAGGTACTGGTGTAACGGATGCCACTGGCGCAAAAGCTTGTCCTGGTCGTCTGTTAGCTACTAGCAACAAAATAGCCGATAAATAATACAGAACTATAATAGGTATGGCGACCACGAATTGTGAGATTGGGTCATAGGTAAACGGTAGAATGATCGCGAATGCAAATGCTCCTACGATTACGTGCCGCTGGTAGCGGAGAAACTTACCAGGCTTAATTGGCTTAATCCAATTGATAAATAAAACAATCAGTGGGATCTGAAACACTAAGGCAAAAATAATAAGATTGCTTGTCATGTAGGACAAATATTCGTTGGCTGAAATGAGTGGCTTGATGGCCGGCGTTGAATAGCTTGCAAAGAACTTCAACGACAGTGGAATCATAAAGAAATAACCGAAACCAATGCCGGCTAGAGCTAGTAGAAAAGACGCCCCAATGACCTTGACCATGAAACCCTTAGTCAGTCGATGAGGAAGGGCCGGCTCAACGAAGCGAAGTAGCTGATAAATCATGACTGGCAAAGCAATGAATACACCAATCATCATGGATAGCTTTATTACAAAATTAAAACTGCCGGCCGGTGATGTGTAGAAAAGTGGTGCACCAAGTGGATGCTGTAACAAATTTATGAGTCGAACACGCAACGCATAAGCAATACCTCCGCTTACACCAATTGACACGACGACCCACAATATTCGTCGCCTAAGCTCCTTGATGTGGTCGTGGAATGTTTGTGACGGTACCACTTCCCACTCCTATTTTTAGGTTACCTGTCCAGCTACTAGCTAACTTTTTTCTTATCGGACTTCTTAGCTGGTTCTTCGTCTTCACCGTTGAAGCCTTTACGAACTTCTCGGGCCGACTGACCAATGCTGCGGGCTAGATCTGGAATCTTCTTAGCGCCAAATAGTAGCAAGATGATAAGAAGAACAATTACTAAATCTTCAGTTTTTCCAAACATACCCTCTCCAGTTATTAAATCTAGCTTTAGTATAAATGCTATAATAACGCTTGTAAATAGCTTTATCTCCTATGGTTAGCCGAAAATTTCGTCAACTACTACTCTTAACTTTTATTTGCGTTGGTTTTCTCTTTGGTAACATGTCAGCTGCTCTCGCAGACACCTACGGAGGTGGTTCCTATAATGCTTGCCAGTATGGACAGGGTTGTGCAACTTCAAGTCCAAATAGTTCCAGCAACTCTACGACCACCAACCCCGGCGGTCCAATGGTCACTTCTGGCTCGATATTACTGAATGATTTTGGTGATTATTTTACAGCAACCGGTAAGTCGATTAACCTCACGAGCGGTCAAGTTGTGTATTTCGATGTGACCGCTGGCGGTAAGACCATAAAGTACAGTGCCACAGTTAAGCAGGTCGGTGACAATTTTGTTGTTATCACGCTAGCACCACCTGCCCACGATATAAGACTAAACGTTGGCGAGACCCAGCAGTATGATGTCAATGGTGATGGAAAAGCTGATATTCAAATTACGCTCATTAGTTCTAGTAACGGTATCGTAAGTCTGATTTTAAGAAACGTATCAACCACAACTCCCGTACCGAAGCCATCCGCTGAACCAACCAAGACGCACAGTTCATTACCTATTCTTATATTTTCAGTCTTTGCGTTACTAGCTGCGTTCTTTCTATTTATCTTTGCACGTCGTAAACGAGATACTGATTCGAAATCGAGCATCCACTAGGGCTCCCTAATGTATTGATGATGTATTGATAGAAAACTATGTCTTAAAGTACTATAAATCTATGACTACAAAACAAATATCTGGCGGAGTTGTGCACGAAATGCCCGCAGACCTCCGTAAAGCACTAACTGCCGATAAGGAAGTTCTTGAAAAATGGGAGGGCTTAACTCCACTTGCACGCAATGAATGGATTTGCTGGACGATAAACGTTAAAACCGATGAGACAAGAAAGAAGCATGTCGAGCGCGTTGCATCTGAGCTATTAGAAGGTATGCGTCGTCCCTGCTGCTGGATAGGATGTATTCACCGGACCGATAAGCCGATAAGCCCGTCGGTTCAATGGGTGCTCAATAAACAACGTAAATCTTAAACTGATTCTCCTTGTGCCCCAAAATGAAAACAGAGATTTTAACTTATATTGTTTTTGGCTCTAACCTTGGCGCAAGAGGCGGTTCCTTAATGTAACTTTTCTGGATGAAGACTACGATGCCGATGTAAACGTCAAGAAAATTAAAGAGCTCTTATGTGAGATGTAAAGGACTAAAGGGCTTATAGCCCGATCATTGTAGCAAACAAGTCATCTTTGATTTCACGGCGTCTAACTAATTGATAGCCAGCTTCGTTAGCTTATCGCGTTGTCAACTCAACAGGTTGCCATTCAGGGAATCGGTTACTGGCATGTATCACTTCTCTGCCGCGCAAACAACCTTGTTCACCTACCTTGAAATCTCGGCAGATACCTGGTCTTTTATCGTAAACCGTACATGCTGCAGAATTTTTGTCAGTCTCAAGATACGTACAGTCATTCTCTAGCCTGTATAGTCCATGGCCCTTGGTCAGTATCATGGATTGTTCTACTACTACTTTGCACAATACTCCGTTTTGCATAATACGTCTGCCGGTATCTACTTGCACCCTAACCTTACCAGTACTATCTACAGGATCATGCAGCTTCGTAAGCTTATTGCCCCCTTCTTTCATAAAACGTACTTCCCTGCGGGTTAGCTCCATTTCCGTCTTGCCTCTGCAGCAAGCGCTAACACAATTACCGCAGCTAACTTGTGCGATTGGTGGCCCACCATGCAATGCGTTGACAACCTTTTCCAAAGTAGGTTCGTTTGAAGAATCAAAATCATCACAACGATCACGCACGATTAAAGGGTCGTCTGTACCATTCTCGTACCAGTAAAGAGTATTTTTTGGTGGGACTACAGCTTTGGTGCCAGGAGCTAAAGGTATATCTGTGATGTTCGCAACCGTCAAGTCTATCATTGCTAACTTACCGAAACCACTGACTACTTCGAGTTCTATAGAATTGCCGCCCATAAGAATACAAGGTTCACCGAATCCACGGATTTCGAGTAGTACTTCATCACCAGACTTTAAGCCGGGTCTTTGGATCACATGAGCAGTGTAGTCCACTGAGGTTATATCAGATGTATTAGCAAAAGACTCGCCAATATGCTCACCTTCTAATAAAAAAGCTTCAACAGACGACATAAAACAAATAATACCACATAAAGTGGTATTTGTCACGTGGCTCCGGAGGCCGGACTCGAACCGGCAACCTTGGCGTTAACAGCGCCCTGCTCTACCATTGAGCTACTCCGGAATACAATAACTGCTGCATTATAACGAAATCAGAGAAGACGAGCAATCAGATAAGAAGTGCTTCTGTGCTGAATCGCTACTGGGGTAGCAAACTTACACTTTAGTCTACGGTAGGGTATTATATACAAAGGACAATGAGCACAAATACTCAGCGTGAGGTTTAGCAAGTGAAGGTTGCAGTTGTCGGAGCTCCATTCTATCCGATTCCGCCACCTATGTATGGTGGTACGGAAAGAGTTATTCAATACCTTATAAAAGGGCTGCTTGAAGCCGGGCATGAGCCAATTCTCCTCGCATCGGGTGATTCTACTGTTGACTGCAAGCTTATTCCTATTACTCCAAAATCTATTGCTCTACCCGTTGATACCGCAGATCTCTCCGCCTTTAATAGAAAAGTGGGCAGGATTAATCGTCGAACCTCGAAACTACTCGCTGAACTTGCGCCGAAAGTTGATGTCATACACTCGCATGGTTTCGATCTCTTGCCCTTTCAAAAGTATCCGAGCGTAACTACACTGCATAATCGCTTAACACTCGATGATATTGACTACTACAAGAAACGAAAAAACCTATCTTACATTTCAATTTCAAAAAATCAACAAGGTCCGCTCCCCGATCTACAATATATTGGCGCCGTCTATAACGGTATGGACCCGAGCGAATTCCCCGTGATTACTAAACCCGAAAACTACCTGTCTTATATTGGTCGCTTTGATCGGGACAAGTCACCACATCTGGCCATTCAACTTGCTCTTAAACTTGGCATAAAGATTAAGCTGGGCGGAAAGATTGACCACGAGGGGTCCTATTATTTTGATCAAGAGATCAAACCCTTACTAAGGCACCCACTAGTGGAATATCTCGGAGAAATTAAACACAAAGATAAGATAGAACTTGTTAGTAAAGCACGCTGTAACCTGCACCCCATTACCTTTCGCGAACCGTTTGGCCTGACCGTCATTGAAGCAGCCTACTGTGGCACTCCTACCTTATCGGTTAGGCGAGGTTCAATGCCAGAGCTGATCGAAGAGGATCGAACTGGAGTCTTAGTTGAAGATTTTGTTGAGGGATACCACCGCATACAGGAATGTTTCTCTATGGATCGGCGATATATTGCCAACCGAGCACGGGCATTATTCAACTACCGGACCATGACCAGACAATATCTACGCGCTTACCAAACGGTTATTGATATCAAATCTCTTCAAAAAAAGGAGGAGAAACTACTCAATCAACTTACGCGGAGCACGCGTCAGGAACTGGAAGAGATTTGGAAATTAGAGGCTCGGCACTAGCGCTGAGTTTTAATAACGTTAGCTATTTGTCGTTTCTCATCTCGGGCTTTGAGACTTTGCCTCTTATCAAACTTCTTTTTGCCGCGCCCTACCGAGATCCGTAACTTAATAAATTGTCCCCCAGTGAGGATTTCAAGCGGAATAATCGTTTGCCCTTGTTGCTTGGCAGCTATAAGCTGAGCTATCTCTCGCCGTTTAGCGAGTAGCTTACGACTTCTTCGTTGCTCGGATTCATCGATAGGTATACCGCTACTTGCACTAATTGTTGCGTTTATAAGCCAGAGCTCATCATCTTTAACTGTTACGTAGGCACCTTGAAGCTGGCCATGACCAAGGCGAAGTGCCTTAGTTTCACGGCCATTAAGCGCAATTCCCACAACTAACCCATCGCCCAGCTCGTAATCATGTCGAGCGCGTCGGTTGGATATGCGTTTAATTTGGCTCTTGGCCTTCTTATTCATGCCGTTTCTTATTCTAACAGAAAATAAGCATAAGTATAGACAAAAGTCTATAAAAGTTGTAAAATATTGCTTGCTTATGCAGGCTTTTGCAAACGAGTTTACCGTTATGGCACAGCAACGTCTAGACGCTGCTAATTTTAGGACGCGCTCACTCGTGGAGCTTAACCTTCCTCTCATTCAAGTCGCTGAAACGGTGGATAATAAACCGGTTGAATTCCAAGTATATGGTGACCCAAATTCTGCTCGGATAATAGTTATTGAACCATTGCCTTATAGCGTCAGATTATCCGACGAATCACAGCAAGTTCACCTTGCGGCCAAACAAGAAGTTTTAGGTGAAGAGTACTGCATGGTGGGGGTACAGCCTTACGATCCTAAGAAAGCTCGCTATTCATTTAAAGAACTAATAAAAATTTCAAAAGGTGATTCTCGACCGATGGCTGAACGGATACTTGCTGTCATTGGCATGCTCCCGATCCGAGACGACCAAGAGCTTATATTGCAGGGCTATTCGCTTGCCGGCGATATCAGTATAGAAACTGCAAATCTCCTACTAACTGATAAGAATCGGGGTATTCGACGTGTAGATCGACTACACGTGACAGAATACGCCCGAGGGAAAAAGTATCAGCACAAATTGGTTGGTGCCATAACGGTCGCAATGGCCTTTAATAACTCTGGCGGAGATCTGTTCAGTAGTATAGTTGCCGGTGATGCACGGGCACTTTTGGAAGCGACCGGAATCGATCCAATGGATTCTAAAGCTGAAAAGAAACATAAATCAAAAGTTATGTGGGGAGTTTTAGCCTATGCATTTTCGGACATGCCCGCTACCGCTGCAGGCTTTTTAGGTGCCGCTACCTCTACGAGCTTTGATCAACTCAATGACATGGGAGCTTCCAGCTCGAGCCCCTTAATACGAGCACTTCGCATGGATAGATCGCTGATCTGTCTTCCTCCTTTTACTGACAGCTTAACGCCACATGACAAGCTAAAGACATTTGTGGAGCCTGGCGATCATGCCACAGGTAACGATTTAATACGCGAGACAGGCTTTACGCTGCGTGCAGCGTTGAGCTAATTTGACGTAGTTTGACCAGCTTTTTTGAACTCTTGTGTGGCAACATTCCACAGCGAGGGATCATTACGCTTAACTTTTAGGTAGTACCAATACTCTGCTCCCCATAGATCGATGGTTTTTATACCAGTTGCCTCGCCATAGCTAAAACGTTCGGCGAGACGGGTTGCGTCAAGCGATTTATTGAGTTCGGCTGTAGGTGTCGTCGTAATACTACCATTTGGTGGCCAAGGCTCTGCTTGTAGTTCATGGATAATCATGTTTTTTCCGGTAAGTATCTGCCCGGCGCCCGCTAAAAAGGCATAGAACCAAGCCGGAAACGGGTATTCAAAATAGCGGTGCGTAATTGTCTGATCCCATACACGCTTATATACCGATACGCCAAATTCATCTGGAGTCGGCTGTCCAAATGGTAGCCCGAGCGCATTGTTGCTCCGGCTGATAATAACGGTATGATTGGGGTCCTGGCTTTTAACGAAGTTAAATTCCGTGACAAGTCTTTGGCGATCAAAATTAGTACATTGACCAAAAGCTTTTAAGAAATATTCGTTCTCCAGCTGGTAGCTGTCCAAGGCTGGATTATTCTTATACCGGTTGATAACTGTCTCCATAAAACTTTGGAGCTGCGGATACCAGTTTGTCTCCGGAGTACTAGCAACCTGGGCCCAGGCCGGTGCATGGCACTCGGGCCAGCGGGGTTGGCGAAGGCCAATAGCTAGACTGACCTTGGCACCCGCTGCATCAGCCTTAGCAAATTCCCAGTCAAGCTCACTAAAGTCATATTTACCTGGTGATGGTTCTATATCATTCCAATATCCGACCAGTCGAAAATTTTTCACCCCCAGATCATCGATCATGTGTTGCATGGTGTCTTGAGGATTAAGTCCAAGACTCTGCGCATAGTCTGGGATAAAAGAAGCTCCTAGGGTCAGTGGATCGTGTGCATGTTCTGCAATGTACCACCGCGCGATGCCGTACATGGTACCTACCCAGACCAGCACAAAAGCCACCAGCCCAAGCAGTAGCCTTCGCCAGAGTGTTCGTTTTGGCAATATTCGCCTGAGATAGCTATATGCCTGGCGAGCCGCTGTGTGCCAAGTAGGTTCTGAAGCTTTATGTGACGTGTGTAATTTTCCCACCAGTGTAATAACCTGCTATAACTAGTATGTGAATTCTGCGCTTACGCTTAGCATAGTTATACCAGTTTATAACGAAGAAAACTACTTGAAAGCTTGTCTTGATGCTATCGCAGTACAAACTGTCCGGCCACATGAAGTTATTGTGGTTGACAACAACTCAACTGATCGAAGTGTGGAGATCGCGAAGTCCTATGACTTCGTGAAGCTCGTCACCGAAAAGCGCCAAGGACGTGGCTTTGCTCGTTCGGCTGGCTTTGACGCAGCTTCAAGTGACATTCTTGGACGCATTGATGCGGACAGTATCTTGGCGCCGGACTGGGCTGAACGAGTCTTAAACGACTTCAAAGATCAAACCGTCTATGGGGTTACGGGGCTGGGTCAGACGAATCTGATTTTTGGCATTAATTCTTTTTACATCACTTTTTGGTCAAGGGTCTACTTTTGGACTAGCCATGCCCTTTTTCAAGCAAACACTATGTGGGGCGCAAATATGGCGATTCGACGTTCCGCCTGGATGGAGGCCCGTGCACATACCTGTCCCGACGATCAGTTAGTGCACGAAGACCAAGACCTATCGCTGGTTATGCTCGGACAAGGTCGCGCCATCGTTCAGGACAACAAACTCCTCATTAAAACTGCTGGTCGTAGTTATTTGTATTGGCCAAAATTTTGGGAGTACTTAAAACGCACTTTCAAAACCAAACAATACCACATAGATAAGCACACACTAGCCGACAACAGTCCCTTAAGGATTAATGCATTGATACTTCTACCCGGCGCCATTGTCGGCTGGTTTTTTAGCGGTATATTTATAGTCTACTCACTGCTATCGTGGCCAATCTTTGCTTTGATTAAGCGATTCAATAAGAAGTGGAAGCAGCTCCTACGGTAGCGTTAAGCCTGGTGTAGTTTGTAGTTTTTCACGTACGTATACTTCATCTACTTTAGTTCCGTCGAGGGCTATGCATGGCTCATCATCCTTGGGCTTTTCAATAACTTCAGCAATACGGTCAAACATACGTTCGGGACTTTCATGATTAGGCCACAGGTGTAGTCTACTAATATGCGATGCACGTTCCTTTGCTGTTGCTTTGGGGACCTGAAGCCATACGAGGATTGGTGTTGCACCTGTTTGCCTGCATATTTCATACTTTTCTTGACGATGGATATAACGGTTAAGATTAGCGTCGTATATGACGCTTTTCCCCTCACTCAGCAACTGCTTAGTTTTGGCGTCAATTGCAGCGTACAGCTGCTGATGCTCCTGCGTACTAAAGGTTGGTTTTGGAAACAGTTCAAGGCGGATTTGATCTGAGGACAAATGAACTGCGCCCGTCAGTTTTGCGATAAAAGTAGCTGCCGTCGTTTTGCCAGCACCAGGGTAACCAAGCATAAGAAAAAGGGTTGGAGACATGTCTCTAGCCTACGACGATGAAGCTCAAAAGTCGATGCCGCGGTTAGCAAGGAATTTATCATCAAAGTGGTGCTTCAATTTTCGCATGTCCGTGGCTATATCTACTAGCGGGAGGAGTGATTCTGGGAAATCGCGCCCAGTAAGACATAGACTGGTTCGCTTATCCCGCTTGGTAATTAAATCCTCCATCTGCTTTGTGGTAATAAGCCTATCATGGAGTGCATTGTTGATCTCATCACAGATCACGAGGTCAAACGTACCGCTGGTAGCTGCCTGAAGCGCCTCTTGGTATGTCTGCTTGGCGGCAGTTTTGTGCTGAGCCTCACTAATATGTTGCGGGCTGAGATCACCAGCCTTGTAAAAGCCCTTGCCACCTTTGTAAAAGTACAGCTGATCTTTGAATATCGGCTCGATATCTCGTATAAAAACATGCTCTCCTGTGCCCCAATGTTTTATAAACTGGATAAAGGCAACGTGCCAACGATTACCGAGTGCCCGAGCAAGGAGGCCCAGGCTGGCACTTGTCTTGCCCTTACCTTCCCCGGTATAAACAACTACAACAGATTCTTTGGTCTTAAAATTCTCAAAGCTCACCGACTAATGATACTACGTGCTTGACCCAGAGTCGTGATACGGTATCTCCTCTGGCCGTTCAAGTACTTGGAAAATGACGAAATCAGCAAAGGCTTCAGCGCGGTCGAGTGGTATATCGAAAAAGTGCCCACGCAAGTCTTCTATGCGCTCACGGTACTGAGCAAACGCTCTGACAAAACTAGAGTTTGGCGACAAGATCCCAGCCGCAATAAAGGCCTGCTCGCTTGCTTCAATCTCATCAACCTCTGACTGTTGCTGATCATACCGTTTTCTTTCCTCATGTAGAAAAGTATCAAGTGGAGGCATAGAATCGTCTGATACATTCACACCAAGAGCAAACAATAAGGGAGCTAAAATAACATCTGGATCGGTATCTTGCCGCCACGCGCGCATAAATTCAGTGTTACCCGTGAAGGCGTCACGCGGCAGGGATGGGCCTGTTTCTTCGGCTAAAGCAGCAAGACGACCGAGTAAGTCATTTCGCTCGCCCCAATTATATGAAATATCTGGCTTGGTCATGTATAGGCAACTCCACTTCCATTATAACAGATATAGTGGTGTTGTAAAAAGAGCTTACGCTATATGAGCTTATTGGCTTTTAGCGCGGCATCAATGCGAGGACGATCGAAGCCGATAATAATCGTGCCATCAATATCGATCACGGGGATTCCCATTTGACCAGATTTACCGATTGCCTCTTGAGCGGTTGCTACATCCTTTTCGACATCCTTGTCGGTATATTTTATACCGAGCTTATCAAAATACTGTTTCGCAGCGTGACAAAAGGCACACCAGTTTGCAGAGTAGACTGTTACCATAGTTCTATTTTAGCATGTCAACTTCTGTAGGAGGGACGGCAGTTATTATTTTAAGGGTTGAAGCTTAGGTTTCAATCTGTTACAATGCGCAAAGATGAAAAAGGCCGCCGCCAAACCGACGACGACTCGTGCAGGGAGTGGGCAACAACCGACCTTGGATGGGTGGGTCGTTGCCATGCAACTAGTCGATACAGGACTCCGTGTTGCTGTACCTATTCTGGTGCTCAGCTACGCTGGCATTCGGTTTGATGACCGAATGCATACGACTCCGCTTTATACGTTGATTGGCTTTTTTCTATCACTAGCCGTTTCAACCATTTTGGTCTACCAACAAATTAAAAAGGCTTATCCTGATTTTTTTACCTCTATGCGCAAGAACACTAAAAAGGACGCCAAATCATGAGTCCCCTTTTTGCCGATGCCAACGTAATACTGCACGCCGAAAAGTTATTTACCATTGCTGGGGTTAGCGTTACTAATTCGATGCTGCTTGGCTGGGTGGTTAGCGGATTACTTGTTAGTGTATTTATTTTTGCCTCCAAAAGAATCAAAGTTGATGCCAGTGGCAAGGGCTTGTCTCTGCTTGAAATTATCGTCGAGTTTATTACGAACATGGCTGATGACGTTATGCATGACCGTAAAAAAGCGGTTAAATATGCACCTTTTTTGATTACTCTATTTTGTTTTATCATCTTCAATAACTGGGCAGGACTATTGCCGGGCGTCGGCAGTATTACCTACCATCATCAACCTCTCTTTCGGGCCTGGACCTCAGATTTGACCGGTACTTTGGCCTTATCTATCACCTCGATTATTTTGATTCAGGTTTATACCATTCGTGAACTAAAGGTTGGTGGCTATCTGAAACATTACTTTTCCGATAAACCATATAACCCGATCAATTTATTCGTTGGTTTATTAGAGGTACTCGGCGAATTCACGCGTATTGCCAGTCTATCGCTTCGTCTGTTTGGCAATATTTTTGCCGGAGAGGTTTTACTCCTTGTCCTATCCAGTATTACCAGCTTTGGTTCACCCATAGCGACGCTACCTTTTATTTTCATGGAGCTATTTGTTGGCTTCATCCAGGCCTTTGTCTTCACAACGTTGGTGATTGTTTACCTAACCCTTGCCACCAGCAGTCATGATGAAGAACATGAAACAGATCACTCAACGGTTCACGCTAACCCTGTCGGCCAGCCCAGTCTGGCTTCAGGCTCGCAGAAATGAGAGTGGTATGATACAAAATAACGGTAATAAGGAGTAACGAGATGTTCCATCTACTAGCAGTTGCGGAGGCTTCACCATTAGCTAACGCCTCATTTGTCAAAGGTATGACGATTGCCATCGGCACTATCATGCCCGCACTAAGCCTCGGCATGATTGGCAGTAATGTCATGAAAGCCGTTGGTCGAAACCCAGAAGTAGCTGGCCGCATTTTGCCAATTCTGCTGATTTCAGCAGCCTTGGTGGAAGCCATCGCTATTTACGTTCTAGTCGTCGTCTTCACTATTAAGTAGCGAAGACTTAAAAAGATGGGCTGATTGTATTAATCAGTCCAAATGTAAGGAGTCACGTGGTAACAGTGTTTATAGGTGCGAGTCGAGTCTTCGCCGACAGTAGCGGCGGTATTGCTGCTTTGGGTGTTGATCTAAAAGCACTCATTTTACAGATCATTACGTTTTTGATTGTCTTTTGGCTCCTGAAACGGTTTGCTTTAACAAAAATCGTGCAGGCTCTAGAGGAACGACGCCAGAAAATTGATGAGGGTGTTACGCTCGGTCGCGAAATGGAAGCTGAAAAGGCCAAACTTGATGAGCGACTTAAGGCAAAGCTACGTGAAGCACGTCAAGAAGCGGACAAGATTATTGCCCAAGCACGTCAAGAAGCGAGCGAGAACCTTAAGGCCGCAGAAGCAACCGCAGCTCGAAAAGCCGACGCTTTGATCGCAGATGCCAAGGCTCGCCTTGAAGACGACATGAAAAGAGCTCGCGGACAACTTGAGCAGGATATTCTATCGCTTGTTGCTGACACGACTGAGGTTGTTATTGGAGAAAAACTCGACACTGCAAAAGATAATGCCTTAATCGAACGGGCGCTCGAAAAGGTTAAAGCATAATGGCTCGACCATCACGAAAGACTATAGCAAGCGCAGTTCTAGGTGACCTTAAGACCAAGAGTGCTCAGTTGGTAGCTAAGGAGCTGGCGGCTTATCTTATTGAAGAACGTCGTAGTCGTGAACTTGAAGCCATTATGCGTGATGTTGAAGTGCTACGATACGCCCAGGACGGTGTTTTAGAGGCCCAGGTCACGAGCGTACATGAGCTCAGCGCCCAGACCAAACGAGATATCGCTCACCTCTTAAAAGCTAAGCATGTCATTTTAGACGTGGACGTAAACCCTGACGTAATTGGCGGTGTTCGAGTACTGGCACTTGACAGTCAACTTGACCTATCAGCAGCCAGTAAACTCAATCAACTAAAGCATGCTCTTGTTAACCCAACCTGAAAGGAAGCATACCTATGGCAAATGATTTATCGATTAAAGAACTATCAGCCGACATTCGAGAAGCGATCGAGAAGCTAAAGACTCAACCGCAGATTGAATCGGTGGGTATTGTGACACGGGTTGGTGATGGCATTGCCTGGATCTTTGGCCTGAGCAAGTGTGGCTATAACGAGATGATTGAGATTGAGACCATTTCAGGTGGCCGCGTGACGGCTTTTGCACTCAATTTGGGCGAAGATGAGATTGGTACGGTTCTTTTGGGTGAGGACATCGACATTAAAGCTGGTGCGACTGCGCGTCTCACCGGAAAAGTACTTGAAGTACCGGTCGGCCCAGAACTAGTTGGGCGCGTGGTTGATCCTCTTGGTAATCCACTTGATGGTAAGGGACCAATTAAGGCAACAAAAACAGGACTTATTGAGCGATCTGCACCTGGTGTTATGGAGCGTAAAAGTGTTAGAGAGCCTCTTATGACGGGTCTAATCTCGATTGACGCTATGGTTCCAATTGGACGCGGTCAACGAGAACTTATCATTGGTGATCGCCAAACCGGTAAGACGGCAGTGGCAATTGATACGATGATTAACCAGCACCGCCAGGGTACGGGTGTTATCAACATCTACGTAGCTGTCGGACAGAAGCTGAGTAAGGTAGCTCGGATTATTGAGCGCCTGGAGCGAGAAGGTGTCATGGACCAGACCATTATTATTGCGACGAGTGCTGCTGATCCCGCTAGCTTGCAGTACTTAGCTCCATACGCTGGCTGTACTATGGGCGAATATTTCCGTGACAATAAACAGCACGCGCTGATTATCTATGACGACCTATCGAAGCACGCGGTGGCCTACCGCCAGATGTCTCTCCTGCTACGTCGTCCACCAGGCCGTGAAGCATATCCAGGAGATGTCTTCTATCTTCATTCACGCCTACTCGAACGAGCCGCTAAATTGAGTGACGACCTTGGAGCAGGTTCGTTGACTGCTCTGCCAATCATTGAGACACAAGCTGGAGACATCAGTGCCTACATCCCAACCAACGTAATTTCCATTACTGACGGCCAGATATTCATGGAAACGAATCTCTTCTATCAAGGTATTCGACCAGCTATCTCGGTTGGTTTGTCTGTTTCTCGTGTAGGCGGTGCCGCTCAAACGAAAGCAGTTAAAAGCGTTGCCGGAAGTTTGCGCGTTAACTTAGCTCAGTTCCGTGAGTTGGCAGCGTTTTCACAGTTTTCAACGGACTTGGACCCAGAAACGAAACATCGCATCGAACGTGGTCAGCGGCTAACAGAGCTTCTAAAGCAGCCACAGTATAGCCCGATGAGTATCTGGGAAATGTACGCATCCCTGCTCGCTGCTACTGAGGGTTGTTTCGATAGCGTACCCGTCAACAAAATCAAAGCTGCACAAGCCAGCTTACTGAGCGAACTGGCCAAGGAACACAAGGACGAGATGAACGAAATCAATAAGGGTGATAAACCAGACGAAAAGACCCAGAAAAAGATCCTTGACGTAGCTAAGCGTATTGCCGAAAGTTACCAGGAAGCACCCAAAACGACCCAGGAGCAGGAGTAAGCGTGGCAAACACCATTACGTTAAAGCGACGAATTGGTTCGGTGAGAAATACTCGCCAAATCACCAAGGCTATGGAGCTTGTCGCAGCTAGTAAGATGAGGCGCGCCCAAGAGCATGCCCTCCGAACCAGGGACTATCACAATCTGGCTCGCCAATTGCTGACGCGTCTTCGTGAGCAAACTGATGTTAATAAGCACCCGCTGTATAGGCAACACAAGCTCACGACAAGACTCCATCTTTTAATTACGAGCGATCAAGGATTGGCTGGAGCCTACAATAGCAATCTTTTTAAACAGTTTAATGTGGAGCTTCGTGACGATAAGGCCAAGGGCATTGTTTCCAAGGTGATTGCGATTGGCCGACAAGGCAGCACACACGTGGCCCGCCTTGAAGACGTCGAACTCATTGCTGCTTATGATCACTTTCCTGAACTACCAACCGCTAATGATATTCGTCCTATATTGAACACCATTGTTGAGCTGTTCCTCGATCGCCAGGTTGATGCCGTTGACATTATCTATACTGACTACAAGTCCAGCATTTCACAGATTGTACGCTCTCTTCGTTTACTGCCAGCAGCCTGGCAAGCGATTGAAATTGAGCCTGATCTTGAAAAGGCTACGTTTGAACCATCAGTCCAGGCAGTCCTTGAAGGCATTACGTTGCGACTTATTGAAGCGCAGCTCAATCAAGCCTTTTCAGAATCACAAGCGAGTGAGCAGTCGATGCGTATGGTTGCTATGAAAAATGCCACCGACAACGCCAATGAGCTCATCGATGACTTAACACTTGCTTTTAACACGGCTCGGCAAGCAGCGATTACCCAGGAGCTCGCTGAAATTACCGGTGGGGCGGAGGCGATCAGTGGTTAGGCAAAAAAGATCTGTAGATTTGGCCCTTAAAGCAGTTACAGATGACGAATTAACGTTGCCACCACCCGACTCAGATGAACACATGACGACGGAAGGTACCCGACGAATCGCGGCACTGATAATTGGGTCAACTGATCCTGCGGATCGAGTTGATATGAGCGGCAATAATACAGAACAAGAATCATTAGGCAGAAGCTAAGAAGGAGTTATATGGCAACAACAACCAAGGAAAAGACGAAAAACGGTAAAATCAGCCAAGTAGTTGGTGTGGTTGTGGATATTGATTTCCCTGCCGGTCACTTGCCGGCTATTTATAATGCACTGCACGTTAAAATAGCCGAGCGCGAATTAATACTCGAAGTTGCTCAACACTTGAGTGAGTCGAGCGTCCGGGCGATTGCGCTTGCTTCAACCGACGGTTTAGAGCGAGGCGTTGAGGTGATCGACAGCGGAGCAGCAATCAGTGTCCCGATTGGCGAGACGACACTTGGCCGTATGTTCAATGTTGTTGGAGCACCAATTGATGGTAAGGGCGGTAGTTTTAAAGAGACTGCCCCAATTCACAAGACACCACCACCGCTCATTGATCAATCGAGTAAAGTTGAAATTCTTGAGACTGGCATTAAGGTAATCGACCTCATTTGCCCGATTACGCGTGGTGGTAAGGTAGGTTTGTTCGGTGGTGCCGGCGTCGGTAAGACCGTTCTCATCACTGAGCTGATTAACAACATCGCCAAGTTCCATAGCGGATACTCAGTTTTTGCGGGTGTTGGTGAGCGAACTCGTGAAGGAAATGACCTCTACGGCGAAATGAAAGAGTCAGGCGTACTTGATAAGACATCGCTCGTGTTTGGTCAGATGAATGAACCACCGGGCGCTCGTCTTCGAGTTGGTCTATCCGGCCTGACTATCGCTGAAGGTTTCCGTGATCAAGGTAAAGACGTACTACTGTTTATTGATAACATCTTCCGCTTTACCCAGGCCGGTTCTGAAGTCTCAGCATTGCTCGGTCGATTACCTTCAGCGGTTGGTTACCAGCCTAACCTAGCCCAGGAGATGGGTGCGCTGCAGGAACGTATTACGTCAACGAAGACTGGCTCAATTACTTCAGTGCAAGCAGTTTACGTGCCTGCTGATGACTTTACTGACCCAGCTCCGGCAACTACCTTTGCCCACCTTGACTCGACTATTGCACTGAGTCGTGCCCTGACTGAACTTGGGCTCTATCCAGCTGTTGATCCTCTGGATAGCTCCTCAACGATTCTTGATCCAGAAATCGTTGGAGAGGAACACTATAACGTTGCTCGAGAAGTCCAACGAGTCCTGCAACGATACAAAGACCTCATGGACATCATTGCCATCTTAGGTATGGAAGAACTATCAGCAGAAGACCGCCAAACTGTCGATCGTGCCCGTCGGATTCAGCGCTTCCTAACCCAACCCTTCTTCGTTGCTGAAGTCTTTCTTAACACGCCCGGTAAGTACGTCTCACTGAAAGACACTATCGCCGGTTTTAAGGAAATTCTTGAAGGAAAACACGACGACAAACCAGAGAGTGCTTTCTATATGAAGGGTGATATTTCAGAAGTCACCACCGAAAAAGAAGCCTAGGATTGGTCTATGAACGGCAAAAAGATACATTTTGCGCTCGTTACACTCGATGGCACTAAGTTCGCCGAGGATGTCTATGAGATTGTTCTACCGACGCCCGATGGCTATATCGGGATCTTGCCGCATCATATTCCTCTGGTGAGCCTTGCTTCAACCGGTATGATCAGTGTGCGTCGCAACGCCGGCGACCGCGATGATCAGATGGAACTATTTGCGACAAATGGTGGTGCTATTGAGATTCTAGATAACGTCGTCCGTGTCCTGGTTGATGAAGCGGATCACGAAGCAGATATTAACGAACAAGAAGCCCAAAAAGCTATGGATCACGCGAAAGCTTTGCAGGCGTCAGCAACTGATCAGGTTTCAATTGAAAAAGCTCAAGAGGATATTGACCGCCAAGCCGTACGCTTGCAGGTTGCAGGATTACGTCGTCGTAAACGCCGCTAAGTCATAGACCACAACACCGATAAGTGTGATTGATCTCATAAAATAAGTGTGATATAATTCACGTTTGTTAAAAAATGTCGACATTTTTATATATGGATATAGCACCAGATGATGGACGGTTTGAGCTTAGGAATAGACTGTTCGTACCCAGACAAGCTGAGATTGCGGCAGCAGGCGTATTATCTGTTGCGGGCAGCACAGAAATCGTTCCCATTACGGAGGGGGTTATAAATGGAGGAGAAGTCCACATGAACACAACGTTGAATAATCTAGGGGCACTTAACGAGTTGGCCAGGAAACTATCACCCGATAGCGTACTTCCTGATCGGCAGCATGCTTGGCAGGGCTCAATCAGCAAAGGAAAACGCTTAAGGGGCAACGAAGAACTCACGAAACGCTACGAGGCAGCTTCTGAATCTGATAATTTAGAGTCATATTATGTGCAGGCCTTCAAAGACTCGCGCGTACGCTGCATTGATGGCAGGCTACTTTTTGGTTATCTGCTCGACAATGGCCTTATTGATCAGGAGTTAGCTAATCGCAAGCTAGGTCCTCAGATTCCTGGTGGTACGCCCGCAGCGGCTCTCGCTAATAGGATAGTTTCTGGAGAATTTGATGCCGGGGATTATCTATCTAACGATATACGTAATATCGCCGCCGTCTATAAAAGACTGGGTATTAATATGGGCGGCCATGTCGATGAGCATAAAGCAGGTCACGAATTTGACACTGGCTGTGGAGCGATTGATCGTATGATTGACATTATGGATTTAGCGACAGACGATACGATTCTTCAAGAGATAGAAATTCTGAGTAAGGCTATCCTCGGGCAAGGTTTTGACCCAGATACTTTTGATATCGTAGTTGGTCGTCTGCACCGTATGC
>Ga0265338_10004490_pt1 | contig 18814 bp, 19 predicted proteins | sample 42126metaG_FD_193579 | JGI IMG/M metagenome (GOLD analysis project Ga0265338, IMG submission 193579) | Rhizosphere microbial communities from Carex aquatilis grown in University of Washington, Seatle, WA, United States - 4-21-26 metaG | ecosystem: Host-associated > Plants > Roots > Rhizosphere... | reverse complement strand
TAACCGAACCCGGCTTTCCCGCGCGAGGCGGGCCGCCAGGCGCGCGGGAAAGCCGGGTTCGGTTAGCCCTGGGTGGTGATGTCCCCGCAGAGCAGCGGACGGAAGTTGATCGTCGGGTTGCCGTTGGCCAGGATGTTGTTGCTGTTGCCCTGGTGCAGGTTGAGGTACCAGCCGCTGGCGGGCGGCGGGGTCGTCACGTTGGTGACCGTCCGGGTCTGGTCCACGATCTGGCCGCTGGCGCTGGCCGAGAAGTCCATCAGCATGTACTGCACCGCGCCCTGCGCGGCACAGCTCCCGACGTGGATGTGCGCGGCGTGCGCGCCGGGGGTGAGCCCGCTCGCGGTCACGGTGACCGAGATGGTCTGCGCGCCCGGGTCGTAAGTGACCCTGGCCCAGCCTTGCGGGGTGCCGTACTTCACGCCGTCCGCGCTGACCTCAACCGGGGTAAGCCGGTAGGCATGACGGCCGGAGTGGTACCGCTGCGTCTGCGCGATGGGCTCGGCCGAGACCGGGTCGGCAGCCGTGCCGTTCAGGATCACCAGCCGCCAGGAGCCGCTGACGTGCTGGTAGCGGGTGTCGAAGGTGGCCGTGGCCTGGCCGACGCCGTTCGCGGTGAGGGTTCCGAGTGAGTCAGCCGGCTGGCCGCCCCTGTCCACCAGTTCAACCGTGTGCGACGAGCCTGGCGTCAGCCCGAAGACATTCGGCGTCGCGTCTACGGTGCCGGAACCGTCGCGGTCGAACCTGACGGTGCCGTGCGGCATCGGCGCCAGCTCAACCCAGGTGGTCTCCTTGGCCGGCTGATGCGCGTGCGCACCCGGGACCGTGTCCGCCAGCGACTGCCCCGCTCCAACGCCCAGGGTCGCCGCCGCTACCGCGACGGCCCCGGCGGCTACCGCCGCGGCGGTCATCCACCGTCCCCGTTGACTGATCTTGCTCATCCGATTTCCTTTCCTTAGCTGCCCCCACGCTTCGGGGAACGGCCGCCCGCTGAAAGCGGTTCAGCCGCGCCGGCGCGGCGCCGCGAGAAAGAGCAATGACGCGGTGGGAGCGCAGGTGGCACTCGTTCGGCGGGGATCGCTTGCTTTTGCTCGCCCGGCCGGGAGACCCTTGACGGCATGACCCTGCACCTCACGCACTGGGGGACGTTCGAGGCTGTCAGCGACGGAGAGCGGCTGACGGAGGTGCGCCCGTGGCGCGGTGACCCGGAGCCGGTGCCGCTGATCGACAACGTCGCCTCCGCGCAGCATCACCCCACCCGCATCACGCAGCCCCACGTGCGCAAGGGCTGGCTCGACCACGGGCCGGGCGGGCCGGGGCGCGGGGACGAGCCGTTCGTGCCGGTGTCGTGGGAAACGGCACTCGACCTGCTGTCGGGTGAGTTGCGGCGGGTCTACCGCGACCACGGGGCCGAGGCCGTTTACGGCGGCTCCTACGGCTGGGCCAGCGCGGGCCGGTTCCATCACGCGCAGAGCCAGCTCCACCGGTTCCTGAACTGCCTCGGCGGCTACGTACGGCACGTCAACACCTACAGCCTCGGTACGTCCGCCGTGCTGCTGCCCTACGTGATCGCCGATGTCAACGAACTGCAGGCGCACGCGACCGCCAAGTCGGTCATCGCCGAGCACAGCGAGCTGGTGGTCGCCTTCGGCGGGGTGTCGCCGAAGAACGCGGCGGTGTCGCCGGGCGGTGTCTCCCGGCACCACGCCCGGGGCTGGATGAGCGCCGCCCGGGCCCGGGGCTGCCGGTTCGTGTCGGTGAGCCCGCTGCGCGACGACACGCCGGCCGAGGCGCAGGCCGAGTGGATCGCGCCGCGGCCAGGGACCGACGCCGCCCTGATGCTCGCGCTCGCCCAGGTCCTTGATGCCGAACAGCTAGCCGACACCGGGTTCCTCGAGCGCTGCACCGTCGGGTTCCCGCGGTTCGCCCGGTACCTGCGCGGCGAGTCGGACGGGGTCGTCAAGGACCCCGCGTGGGCCGAGGACATCACCGGGGTGCCGGCCGCGCGGATCCGGGAACTCGCGCACGAGATGGCGGCCGCCCGCACCATGGTGACGGTTAGCTGGTCGCTGCAGCGCGCCCGGTACGGTGAGCAGCCGTTGTGGCTGGGGGTGGTGCTCGCGGCCATGCTCGGCCAGATCGGCCTGCCGGGCGGCGGCTTCGGCCACGGCTACGGCTCCACCGCCCACGTCGGCGAGCCGGCCCCGCTGGTCGGGGTGCCGCGGCTGGCGCAGGGCAGGAACGCCGTCGCCACCTTCATCCCGGTGGCCAGGATCGCCGACATGCTGCTGAATCCGGGCGCGGGCTATGACTACGACGGGCAGCGGCTGACCTATCCCGACATCCGGCTGGTGTACTGGTGCGGCGGAAACCCGTTCCATCATCACCAGGACCTCGCCCGGCTGCGCGAGGCCTTCACCCGCCCGGAGACGGTCGTGGTGCACGACCAGTTCTGGACGGCGACGGCCCGGCACGCAGACATCGTGCTGCCGGCCACCATGAGCATCGAGCGCGACGACTTCGGCTCCGGGCAGAACGACCGGATGTTCTTCCCGATGCCCGCGCTGACCCGGCCGCCCGGCCAGGCCAGGGACGACTACGAGATTTTCGCTGACCTGGCCGAGGCGCTCGGGGCCGGCAAGGAGTTCACCGAGGGTCGCACCGTAATGGAGTGGCTGGGGCACCTGTACGGCGAGTGGCGGGACTCGCTCGGCTCGCGGGGCCCGGCCTCGATTCCGGGCTTCGCCGACTTCTGGTCCGGCGAGGGCATCGAGCTGCCGGTGGCCAGCGAGCCGCAGGTGGCGTTCGCCGATTTCCGCCGCGACCCGGACCGGCACCCGCTCACCACGCCGACCGGGAAGATCGAGATCTTCTCCTCGGTCATCGACGGTTACCGGTACCCGGACTGCCCGGGCCACCCGCGCTGGCTTGAGCCCGAGGAGTGGCTCGGCTCGGTGTCCGCGCAGCGCTTCGGCCTGCAGCTAGTCGCCAACCAGCCGAAGTCCCGGCTGCACAGCCAGCTCGACGTCGGCGCGCACAGCCAGTCGGCCAAGATCGCCGGACGCGAGGCGGCCCGGATGCACCCCTCCGACGCGCAGGCGCGCGGGCTGCGCGACGGTGACCTGGTGCGGATCTTCAACGACCGGGGCTCGTGCCTGGCCGGGCTGCGGGTGGACGACGCGGTGCGGCCCGGGGTTACCCAGCTTTCCACCGGGGCCTGGTACGACCCGGACCCGGCCGACCCGCGGTTCTGCCGGCACGGGAACCCGAACGTGCTCACCGCCGACCGCCCGTCCTCCCGGCTCAGCCAGGGCTGTACCGGGCAGTTGACGCTGGTGGAGGTGGAACCGTACCGCGGGCCCGCGCCGGAGCTGTCGGTTACCCGGCCGCCCGCCACCGCCTGATGGCGGCCGGCCGGGCCCGGGCCCGGGTCGTGCCTTCGGGTTCGCCTCCCGGCCCGGCGGCACCCCGCCGCTAGTGGTGGTGGCCGCCTCCGCCGCCGCCGCTGTGCGCGGAGTTTTGCGCGGCGTGATGGGCGGCTTCGGTGGCGGCGTGCACCGCGGCCTGGACGGCGGAGTCGACCGCCGCGGTGATCGAGTCGCTGATCGCATCCCGGTAGGCCTCGTCCCCGGCGTACGCCGCGTCCGCGGCCTGGCTGGCACCGGCCGCGGCGAGGTCGCTCCTGGCCGCCTCCTTCAGCCGCTTACGGGCCGCGCGGCCAGACCAGCCGGGAAACACCAGGCTGGCCGCGCCGGTCGGGCCGGCCAGGCCCGCCAGGGCGGCCTGGGCCGGCCGGACCGGGCCAGTGCTGGCCGCGACCGCCTCGAGCCGGGCCCGCGCGCGCGCCACCCGGGCCGGGTCGGTGACCTTCCACCGGGTGACCGGGATGAAGCCGAGGAACGTGCGGCGGTCAGCGCGGATCACCCCGTCGTCCGCCAGCCGGGCCTGGTAGCCGCGCACGTGGCCGGCCCGGCGGCGCGCGACCCAGGCCTTCGCCGTCGGCCCCCGCCGGCCGCCGCCCATGCTGGCCAGGGCCTGGTCGAGCAGCGGGTCCCCGGTCGGTGCCGGGTCGAGGACGACAATCCGGCCCTTGACGATAGTGACGCGGCGGGCGGCCACCAGCCGGACCAGCTCCGACCCGGACAGGCCGTAGCACAACTGCTCACCGCGAGACAGCGTCCCGTCGGGCCGCGCCGCGAGCATGACCAGGTCAACGCCCAGCTCATCCATGTCCATGGTCCCCATCTAACCGGGCGCGGTATCAACCCGGGCCCGCATTCGCGCGGGGCCAGCGCTCCCGCAGTTCCGCAGTTTTGGTGTCACCATGACCTGCCAGCGCGTACCAGTTGCAGGTCGGCCAGCGCGTACCAGGCGACTTGCCAGTGCACGCCGTGCTCGGCTGCCAGCCTGCCCGAGATGAGAGCGGTGCCGTCTGCGTAGTCGCCCCGGGCGATGGCCGCGCGCACCTCGCGCGTCACGCGGTCGCGCTTGGATGCGCGCCTCACGTTGCCCGCAGCCGTTCACGGAGCACGTACAGGCAGCTCTCCAGCACGTCGTCCTGGAGTGCCTCGGGCTCGGCCAGCAGGGTCTCCACGGCCAGCATCCTGGCCGCGCTGACGGGCAGCCGGGTGAACAGTGTCACCTCATCATCCATCGCAGGGTCTCCCTTCGGCTCATTTCACGGCTCAGTGCCCTGTACTGGTCGGTGAGGGCGGCTAGGGCCGCCGTTATCCGGTGCCGCTGGGCGATCACCTCGAAGTCGTCCATCTGACTGAGGTCGCCCGGCTGGCTGGGGTCGTCTGCTGTCGCTATTGTCGTGTCGCCCGTTCGTTGGCTGGTCGCCCCGCTGCCTGCGGCTTGGCTGAGGGGACCTGCGGCATCACAGGTCAGCGGGGCGTGAGACCAACAATGCCGAGAGTTACCGAATTGGCCAAGGCATATGGCAGGATTGCTTTCATGCCAGGTAATCCGACGGCTCACTTTGGCAGGCAGCTTCACAAGGACCGGCTCTCCCGTGGCTGGTCACTGGACGACTTGTCCCGCGAAATGGGCATCGCGGCCGCGCACCTGTCCCGGATCGAGAACGGGAAGCGCCCGCCCACCGAAGCGGTAGCAGCCGCCGCAGACCGGGTATTTACCGACCGGCGCGGCTGGTACGCGGACTATTACCAGGAATCGCGGACGTGGACGCCGGCCGGGTTCCGCGACTGGTCCGAGCTGGAGAACGCCTCGGCCGCGCTCTGCGACTGGTCGCCCGGGGTCGTCACCGGGCTGGCCCAGACCGCCGACTACGCCCGCGCGCTGCTGGCCACGCTGCCCGGGGCCGCTGACGACCAGGTGGAGGCGCGGCTGACCAGCAGGATGGCACGCCAGCAGCGGGTGATCCTGCGCCGCGACCCCCCGGCCGCGCGCCTCATCGTGGACGAGCTGTCGCTGTACCGGCGCGTCGGGTCGGCCGAGGTGATGGCGGCCCAGTGCGAGCGGCTCGGCGAGGTGGCCGCCCTGACCCACGTGACGCTGCAGGTAATGCCGGCTCGCGCCAACCCCGCCACCTCGTCGGGGTTTACCATCGCGGACGCCGGGGCCTACGTAGAGCATGTGCTCGGCGGCGGGGTCTACACCGACGAGCGGTCAGTCTCCGCGCTGGCAAACCTGTTCGATGCGCTGCGCTCGGAGTGCTACGGTCGGTCTCAGTCTGCGGAGATCATCGGAAGGGCGCGGTCGCTATGGCTGCAAGATGGCGCAAGTCGAGCTACAGCAACGGAGCGCAGGGAACCTGCGTAGAAGTCGCCAGCCGCGACCAGGTACTAGTCAGGGACACGACCAACCGCGACGGGGCAACCCTGACGTTCAGCCCTCAGGCATGGTCGGCATTCGTCACCGCCCTGCGCGGATAGCCGATGGGAGGGCTCGACGGCCTCCCCAAGATCATGGTCAGCCATCGTCCCATCGTCCCAATCTCGCGCGCGTCTGCACGTAAGGCGGGTGGGACGAGACGATGGGACGTTGAGACAACCGCCTTGGGTAACGTTGCGTGCTTGCCCACGCTGCCTCCGACCAAGCCGCGAATTCGCGGTCGAGCGTTGCGATGGCGCGTTCGTCGGCGTTCGGGAGCAGGTGCCCGTAGATCGAGTAGGTGACGCTGATCAACTTCGACCAGCTACACGAAGACCAATCAAGCTGTGCGAGTGATGATCTCGACCATTCCAGGCGATACCTCGGTCTTGGATTACAAGATCTTCACTAACGTATTCAAGGTGCATTCAGGGCTTATGACTCATTCAGATTCGCCGTATCTCACGATCGGCCTCCCGGACGGGACGGAGAGCCGCGTTGACCTCGATCCGCCGCGTGACGGATTCCGGCTGGCTGTCGGGTCTCTCAACAGGCGATCATCTATCTGGCGGGCATGGGCTGCTGGAAATGAGGTCTACATCACTGTGATGGGCCTAAACAAGACCCAGAAACTGTCTCTTCATAAGTCTGGAATCTGGAGAATTGCCTACCTCGAAGGGGTAGCTGAACGCCTCGACGCAACTGGGAAGCCGGAATTCAACCACGACCCCAGAGTGATCGACCGTTGGGAGGCGCCCGAAGGAGCTGCCGGGTGGATGCACGCCTTCACTGTCTGGGTGCCCCACGGCCACATGACCCCACTACTGGATGAAGTAGACAACCCAAAGAAACCGATCATCTGGCTGCCGGAACCCGATGAAGGCGAGGCAGTCGGCATCCACTTTGCAGTGGTCCGCCCCGAAGAAGGCACCTTTGACCCGGCGAAGATGATCCCGGTGGCTGGTTTCAGCTTGCCTAACCAGCAGGCGTTGGTCGTTCTGACGTCACGTCGAACGCATGAACCAGGACGCGACCAGTGGCTACGCGACATGGCCGTGGCTGGCCTTGTTCTAAAACAAGGAAATCATGTCACGCACTTTGGCGATCCTCTACGTGTTGGTCTGTTCGTCCGCGACGATCACGACCGAGGCGTCTGGGACCTGCGGGCCCCGCAGCGCGAGGACTTGGAACGGGTCAATCGGGAGGGGCTGACGGTGTCTAAGAGGTTCACGCCAACCCCAACCGTGCCTAGCTTCACTTGATGCGTGACACATCGGCCTCGCTTGATGTGAGACAGTCCCTAGGTTTTTCTCGGACTGGGGACTGGCCCGGATCGGTACTCTATGGCCTGTGTCAGGCCAGCCGTCAGCCGGAAGTCCCGCTCTGTGCATCTGGTGCGGGCAGCGCACCGACCCTGTGGATGAGGGCGGTGCGTCGTTCCTGTTCCTGGCCAAGGACCCGGCGGGGGGATTCGTGTCAGCGCCGGATCACTGGCTTGAGCAGTCGCCGCACCTGGAAGGGCACCAGTTCTTCTGCCATGTCCGGTGCTTGCGGGGATCAGTCCCGGAAGCCCAGCAGCAGTGGCTGGAGCTGGCGCTTGACGAGCCGTGACCCTCACGCCTCGGCTTCCCGGCCAGGCGGGACCGGGTAGGTGGACGCCTTGTGCCGCCGGATGTCGCGGCTGGCGGTCCGGGCCGCGGCGACGGTGATCCCGGGTTCGACTGCGATCTCGTAGGTGTCTGGTCCGACGGTGACCTGGACGGTCTTGCGGGCGTGAGCCAGGCCGACCTGGATCTTTCGCCCGCCGACCATGACCGACCCGCGGACCGAGACGCGCCGGGTGACGACCAGCGGCTCGGGCAGGGCGGGCGGCTGGGCGGTCCCGGGGCGGGCTCCGCGCAGGCGGGGCCGGGCCTCGGGCGGGACGGGGCAGGCGAGGGTGCGGACGATGACGCCTTCGGCCAGGACGTGGGCGACCGGGCCGTCCAGGCGCAGGGTGACGCGCTGCCCGGCCAGCGGCTGCCCGCCGCTGATCATGTGGTCGCCCAGGCTGGCATTGCCGGATGCGTTGACGGTCCGGTCGACCTCGGTCACGTTCCCGGTTGCCGGGGGCAGCGGCGGCGGCCCGGCGGGCTGAGCTCCGGCGGCGGCGAGGCGGGCCAGGTCCCGGGCATCGAGCCGGGACGGCAGGGTCTTGATGCGGTGGTCGCCGAGCAGGACGTGGACCTGGGCGAGCCCGGCCCAGATCCGGACGGTGCGGCCGGTTATCGCGGGGCCGAGCCAGATCTGCTGCCCGGCGATCCAGAGGTTGCCCGACGGGGGAACCTCCCGGTCCAGCTCCACCGCCCTGTCCAGCCCGCCGACAGAGCCTGACCTGGCACGGGGCAACTACCGCCGGTGGCAGCTAGGAGCATGTAAGAAATATTATCGACTCGTTTTGTCGCGCGCCCGTGATCTGGCCCGACTGAGGTTGGCGCGCAGGGCACCCATCGTGCCCGCTACGAGGCCGCCAAGAAGGCGACCAGGGGCGCGCAAAGGGCAGTCGCGGACAACGGAACATTCCCGCTGACCCGCAAACTACTGGTCAGCAGGGACTGACAGGCCAGTTCCGCACGGGCCCGGCTCGGGCCCGTGCGGCTAGTCGCGCCTGATGGCGGCCAGCCAGGCCTGGACCCGCGTGGTGCCCTCCAGCGGGTTGATGTCGAAGCTGTCGGCGTCGACTGACTCGACCGCCCAGCCGTCGCTGAACGCCGCCCGCAGCTCGTCCGCGCGGACGCGGCGCGGGCCCCAGTCCCCTGGCTGCCGGTCACTGAAGCACATGAGGTAGCAGACGCCGGCTGGCCGCAGCACGGCCGCCAGGCTGGCGACGTACCGAGCCCGGTCGTCGTCGCCGAACACGTGGAACACCCCGCTGTCGATCACGGTGTCGACGGTGAGGCCGAGACGGCCGAGGTCGAGCACGTCGGCTACCTCGAACCGCGCGGTCAGCCCGCGCGCGGACGCTTTCGCGCGGGCCCGCGCGATCGCGGCCGGCGCGACGTCGACGCCGGTGACGTCGGCCCCGCGGCCGGCTGCCAGCAGCCCGTTCTCGCCGGTGCCACAGCCGGCGTCGAGCAGGCGCCCGGCCAGGCGCCCCTCGTCGGCCAGCCGGACGAAAGCCGGCTGCGGCCGGCCGATGTCCCACGGGGCAGGCGGGCCGGCCGTGTAGCTGGCGTCCCACTCCTGGTGCGGTTGCTCCGTCATGAGTCAGTACCTCCGCGCGGTTGGCAGGGCGAGCGGGTCAGCCCTGACCGGCCGGGTCGCTGACCGCGGCGTTGAGCGCGGTGGCGAACAGGCTCCAGCCGAGGTAGGGCGCAAGCAGGGACGCCGCCACCGGGTCATCGCGACGCACCGTGATGACCTCGGCCGCCAGCACGGCGTCGAGCAGCGCGATGATCACCAGTGCGGCCCGCTTGTCCCGAAGGCCGAAAAAGGCAACCGGCCAGGCCGCGTTCAGTGCGAGCTGGACGAGGTGGAGGAGGCGGGCCCGCTTGGACCCGTTCCCGGACAGGCGCCAGCCCGCGACCCCGATCCCGGCGTAGAGCGCCGACCACACCGGGCCGAACGCCGCCGCGGGCGGCGCCCAGCCGGGCTTGCGCAGGCGGCCGTAAGTTTCCGGAGCGCGTCGCGCGCCCAGCCCGCCCAGGGCGGCAGCCGCCGCGACCGGCCCTACCGCGAAGATCCAGCGCCGTGCGTTCATGCGCCCTGTATACCCGCTCAGGGCTTAGCGGGCGATCACCTGGAGGGTTCCCAGGGTTGGGTCGGCCGCGTAGGCGATGCGGCCGCCGTCGGCCAGCGTGTCCCTGAGCGCGCTGAGCGCGGCGGCGGAGATCACCTCGCCGGGGGCGAGGACGGGGATGCCGGGCGGGTAGGGCGCGATCAGCTCGGCGCTCACCCGGCCCACGGCGGCAGCCGCGGAAACGGTCTCGTGGCAGGCGAAGAACGCGCTGCGGGGGTCGGTCGCGGTGGCGGGCTCGACCGTCCACGAGGCCGCGGCGGAGGCTGCCCGCGGTTCGCCCCGGTGCTTCTCGACGGCGGCGGTCAGGGCGTCAACCAGGCGGGCCACGGAGGACTCGTCGTCCGAGAGCGTCACCATGGGGACCAGGACGTCACGATCGGCCATCTCCAGCGGGATGCCCGCGGCGAGCAGCTCGGCCTCGACCGCGTGCCCGTGCGCGCCGGTGCCGGCCAGCAGCACGACGAGCTTGGCCGGGTCGACCCGCAGCGGCCCGGCCGGGTCCCCGTCCGGGCGGCCGGTCAGGACGGCGAGCCCCGGGACGGCGGCCAGCCGCTCGCGGGCGCCGCGGACCAGCTCGACCAGCCCGCCAACCAGGTCGGCCCCGTGGCGCTGCAGCAGCGCCCGGGCGGCGTCCGTGCTGGCCAGGATCGCTCCGGCCGGGCTGGTGGTGTGGGTGGCGTCGAAGCCGCGCTCAAGCCGGCTGGGGTCGAGCAGGCCGCCGGATCGCCGGGTACGGGCGAGCAGCAGCGCGGCCTGGCTCCAAGCCGGCAACGTCTTGTGCGCGCTGGTGATGAGGGCATCGGCGCCGAGCGCCAGCGCGTGCGGCGGCACCGCCGGGGAGAATCCGAAATGGGCCGCCCAGGCACCGTCCACCACCAGCGGCAGGCCGGCCGCGTGGGCGGCGGCCGCGTGGGCCGCGATGTCGGAGCGGGTGCCGACGTAGGACGGGTCACCGAGCACGACCCCGCACGCGCCCGGGTGGGCGGCCAGCGCGGCCGTGACGGCGGCCGCCGGCACGCCCGCCGGCAGCCCGCTGGCGCGGTCCAGCTCGGGCCGGACCCATACCGGCCGCAGTCCCGCCAGCACCAGGCCGAGCAGCAGCGAGCGGTGCAGGGTACGGGTGACGATGACGTCCTGCCCGGGGCGCCCGAGGGCGAGCAGGGCGGCCTGATTGGCGTGCGTCGCGCCGGCCACGGACAGCCGGCACCAGTCCACCCCCCAGGCCGCCGCCGCCCGCCGCTCGGCCGTTACCAGCAGCCCGCCGTCCTGCTTCATGGAGTCAAGGCCCGCGTAGAGCGGCACGTCACCCCGCACCACGTCGCCCACCAGGTGCGTGCGCTGCTTGTGGCCCGGGATCGTGAACGGCAGCACGGTGCCCGCACGGACCGCGGCCCCGAACCGCAGCCAGCCGTCGAGCAGCGGCGCGTCAGCCGCCAGGCCGAGCGGGTCCCGGGGGTCGTCAGGTTCGGGCGCCACGGGACTCACCCTACGTCGGCCGTCCAGCGGCGCAGCTTCTCCGGGTTGCGCACAGCCCAGATGTGCCTGATCCGCATCCCCGCGACGTCGAACGCGAACACCGTCAGGACGCGGCCGTCCTGCTCGGCCACCAGGCCGGGCCGGCCGTTGACCGTGCGCTCGCGGAGCGTCATGGGGGCGGCTGCCCGGCGGGCGATCTCGACCCAGGCGCGCGCGACCTGCTCGCCGCCCTCGATGGGGCGGAGGAAGGTGACGGCGCGGCCGCCGCCGTCGGCGGTCGCGGTGGCGTCCGGCGCTAGCAGGCCGACCAGGGCGTCGATGTCCTTGGCGGCCCAGGCGGCCTTGAAGGCCCGGATAACGCCGGCCTGGCGGGCGGCCGGGGTCGCGGGCGCGGCCGAGTCCCTGACCCGGCGGCGGGCCGCGCTTGCCAGCTGCCTGCAGGCAGGCGGAGTGCGGCCGGTGACCTCCGCTACCTGGGCGAAGGGGTAGCGGAAGACATCGTGCAGTATGAACGCGACCCGCTCGGGCGGTGTCATCGACTCAAGCAGCACCAGGAAGGCCATGGTGACCGACTCGTCCAGGGTGACGTGGTCGGCCGGGTCGGCGGCGGTGCCATCGGGCGGGGCGATGCCCGGCAGGGCGGACTGCGGCAGCGGCTCGGGGATCCACTCGCCCACGTAGGTCTCCCGCCGGGCGCGGGCCGAGCTGAGCAGGTTAAGGCAGATGCGGCTGGCGACCGTGGACAGCCAGGCGCCCGGGGACTGGATGGCCGCCCGCTGCGGCGGGGACAGGGCGTACCAGCGGGCGTAGGCCTCCTGGACCGCGTCCTCGGCCTCGGTCAGCGAGCCGAGCAGCCGGTAGGCGAGGTTGACGAGCTGTCGCCGCTCGCTGATGACCGCGTCGGGAACTGGACCGGGAGCGTCGCCCGGGTCGGGCCGGGTGGTCATGGTGGCAGCGGTTCCCCTCGGTTGCGGGTGCCTTCACCACTACGACAATCCAGCGCGCCGGAACGTGAGGCCGGCGCCTCACATTCGGGCGGGCTGCCCGGTCGTACGGATGAGTGCACATCAGTCCAGCAGGCTCAGGAGAGACTATGACTACCCCTGTTTCTTACCCGCCGTTCACTGTCCCGGCGTCGGCCGAGCGCCTCGACCGGGTCGCCGCCGCGCTGCGGGCGAACAACTTCGACGCCGAGGTCCTCGACGACGCCGCCGCGGCCCGGAGCCGCGTCAGTGAGCTGATACCGGCCGGCGCGAGCGTGTTCACCGGGGCCAGCGAGACCCTCCGGGTGTCCGGCATCGAGGAGGACATCAACCACAGCGGGCGCTACGACGCGGTCAGGTCACGCAGCACGAGCATGGACCGCGCCACCGAGCTGGCCGAGATCTGGCGGGCGATGTCAGGCCCCGACGTCATCGTGGGCAGCGCCGCCGCCGTCACCGAGGCCGGTGCCCTGGTGATCGCCTCGGCCAGCGGCAGCCAGCTGCCCGGTTTCGCGGGCGGCGCCCTGCGGGCGATCTGGGTGGTGGGGGCGCAGAAGGTGGTGCCCGACCTGCCCGCCGCGCTGCGCCGGGTCGAGGAGCACTGCCTGCCGCTGGAAACCGACCGCGCCGTGCAGGCCTACGGGCGGGCCGGCGGCGTCAACCGGGTGCTGATCCTCAACGCCGAGCCGGGCCCGGGGCGCGGCACGGTGCTGCTGCTGCGCGAGGCGATCGGCTTCTGAGGCCGCCCGGCGGATGGCGCTACGACCCGCTGAGGAAGGCGCGCAGCCGCCGGGTGAGCTCGTCGGGATCTTCCTCCGCCATGTGGTGGCCGCTGCCGAACGGGCCGCCGCGCAGGTCCGGTGCCCAGGGCCGCCACACTCCGAGCACGTCGTCGTACAGGCCCTGGTCGGACTCGTCGCCGGCCGCCCACAGCACCAGCACCGGGCAGCCGACCGTGCGCCCGGCCGCCTTGTCGGCGTCGTCGTGCGCCCGGTCGATGCCCAGCCCGGCCCGGTAGTCCTCCAGCATGGCGTGCACCGTGGCCGGGTTGTGCACGGCCGCGTAGATGTCCTCGTAGTTCTCCCGGCCCAGCGCCGCCTCCCGCCCGGTCAGGTGGTAGTGCGCGGCGGGGTCGGCGTTGATCAGCCGCTCGGGCTGGTCCGGCTGGGCGTAGAAGAACCAGTGCCACCAGCTAGCCGCGAACCGGGCGTCGGCCCGGGCCAGGGCCTCACCGATCGGGACGAGGCCGAGGAAACCGAGCCGGGTGACCGCCTCGGGGTGGTCGAGGGCGAGCCGCAGGGCGACGTAGCCGCCCCGGACCACGGTGTAGTCACGGGCGAGCTGGGGCGCGACCCGGTGCCAGGTGGCGTGCGTGCGCGGGTGACCGTGCAGCAGCAGCACCGCCGGGCCGTGGCCGCCGTGGCGGACCCGGAGCGCCACCTCGCCGACATCCACCTGGTCGAGCTGGAAACCCTCGAACATGCGACGGCATCCTACCGGCTGGCGGGTGAGCGAGCCGGCGCAGGCGGGCTACGGCACGCACCCGTTCGGGCTGACTCGGTTGTAAAAAGCGGGCACCGGCGGCGGGCGGCACGCTGGCGGCGAGAGCGCGGTCAGGACGTGAGCGGGAACTGGTACTCGTCCAGGGGGATACCGCCGCAGCGGGCCGCCAGTGCCAGCGCCGCCTCGCGGGCCCGGCCGGGGACCCCGGCCGCCGCGGCCTTCCGGGAGCGGCCGACGCTCAGGTCCCAGTGGTGCAGCGGCTGGGAGCGGAGCGCGCGGACGGCGGGCGGCGCGTCTTTCTCCGTGTAGAGCTGGGGCGACCAGTAGCTGACGAGCAGGTAGGTCCCCACGCCGTAGAGGCTGTAGGAGTTCTTGGTCCGGTCCGCGACCTTGAACTCCCCCTCGTCGTAGGGCCGCAGCAGCTCGATCACCTGCTCCGGGGGGATCGCCTGGTCACCCCAGACGGAGAAGGTCAGCTCAGGCTCCGGCAGCGGCTCGGCCGCGGTGACGGTTCCGCCGAGCCGGCCCGCCAGGCCTTGCACCAGCAGGTCGCCGTCGCCTTGCTTGTCCTCGTGCGCACGTCGCCCGGCGTGGCTCTGCAGGGCGGCCCCGACGTAGTAGGCGACCGTCATCCCCGGCGGCAGCCCCGCCTGCTGCTCCAGCTTGGGGGTCACCGCGACCGGGCCGAACAGCAGCACGCCGTTGGCGAAGATCAGCCGGCCGGGCCAGGACCGCACCCCCGGGTCGTAGAGGTGCACCGCCTGCGTCAGCGCGTCGCCCGGGTCGGCCGCGAACAGCAGGACGGTCCGGCCGTCGAGCTTGCTGGCGGAGCGGTTGAACAGGCCCATCCGGCGCCTCCGGGGCTAGAACAGGGACGTGATGCCGTGCCAGGCGCCGCTGGCCAGGTTGCCGATGTCGGAGCCCAGGTGCCTGGTGTCGTCCCAGGTACTGACGCCGGCCGCGCCGAAGTCGGTCAGGATCCCGAGGGCCCCGTGCTCGTCCCATTGCTGCGGCATGTCGGCGATGAAGTTGTGCACGTAGTCACCGACACCGTAGGCGACGACGGCGCCCGCGGCAACGCCCGCCGCCACCCCGAGGGCCGGGGCGCCGGCGAACACGGCCAGGCCCGCCACCGCGCCGCCGACCACCGTGGCCAGGGCGATCGTGCCCACCGTGTTGGCGGTCTCCAGCGGGTAGGCGACCCAGCCGGGTACGCCCGACTGCTCGTCGGCCTGGGCGTTGAGCACTGTGCTGAGCCCGCCCGCCAGCACGTCGAGCACCGGGACGTCCATCGCCACCCGTAGCGCGCCGCCGTCTTCCAGGCCCTCGGCGAACTTGCTCAGCCCGGGCAGGTCGGACGAGCGGGCGCCGAGCAGCTTGGTGATCGCGCTCTCGTTGCCCTTCGCCTTTTCCAGGCTCTCCTCGACCGACTCGAGCTCGGACTTCGCCTTCGCCTGCGCCACCTTGACGTCGTCGGGCATCTTGCCGAACCGGCCGTCCGCCGTCCTGGCCGCCGACTGCGCCGCCTTCCAGGCCGTCTTCGCCTTCTTCAGCTGCGACTCGGCCTCTTCCAGCTTCTCGGCGACTTCCCGCGAGTAGGCGGTCGGGGTGGCGAGCATGTCGGCCAGCAGGTCAGCGATCGTGTTGCCCTCGCCGACGCCGGTCGCGACGCCGTTCGGGTCGCTGCTCGCGCCGCTGCCGCTGCTGGCCGGCTTGGTCGGCTTGGTCGGCTTGCCTGACGTGGTGACGCTGCTGAGCTGGACCAGGTCGCCGGCCGCCTGGACGCGGGCGTCGTTGGCGTCGTTCAGGCAGCGCTGGTAGAAATCGCTGTAGGAGACGCGCCAGCTCTCCTTGGCCGGGTCGCTGTAGCAGACGTCCGGCGGCTGCCCGTTCGCGCCGACCTGCACGCCGTGCGCCGCCGCGGTGGCGGCGGCGCTCTCCAGCGCGTTCTCGATGCTGGCGAGGTTGGCGGCGAGCTGGTCGACGATGGCGCCAGTCTGGATGACGACCAGCCCGACCGCGGTGACCTCGGCCGAGACCTTCTCCCAGTTGCCGGTGAACGCCTGGGCGGCCGAGCCCTGCCAGCCCGCGTCGGTGACGATCTGGCTCACCTGCTTGTCCAGCGCGGTGACGACCGACTCCATGCCGGGCACATAGCCGTAGAGGGTGCCGGCCAGCGTCGCCAGGCCGTGGATGTCGCCGCCCACCCAGGTGTGGGCGAAGGAGGCCAGCGGCAGCAGGGACTTGCCCGGCAGGGTCGGGCTGGGAGCCATCGTCTTCCTTTGCCAGACTCAGTTGAACTTGAGCGGGGAACCGATCTGCTTGCACAGCTCGGTGAGGCTCTCCTCGGTGCTGGCGTACTTGTCATGCGCCGTCTTGAGCTTGCCCGAGTCGGACTCGATCACCCCGGCCGCCTGCAGGTGCAGGGCCGCGATGAGCTTGACCGCGCTCTGCATGGCCTGGTAGACCGCGCCGCTGCCGCCGTCCGGGACAGCCGGGCCGCCGGCCGGGATGATCGCCTTGTACGTCGCGGCCTCGGTGCCGAACGCGGAGGACGCGGCCAGCAGGTCGGCCATCACCACCTGGTAGCCGCCGCCACCGCCGCCGGGGGGAGGTGCCATTACCTGACCGCCTGTTCCAGTGCCCGCAGGTCGCTTTCCTGCCAGCGCCAGCCGCCCGGCTCCGCCTGGGGGTCGAGCACGACCGTGTACACCCCCGCACCGCCCATGATCTCCTGCAGGTTGCGCAGCGGCAGCGCGACCCACGGCTGGTGCGGGCCGAGCGCCGCCGCCAGCCGTGAGACGGCGCTGAAGGCCGGCATGACCCGGCCGCGGCCCGGCAGCTCGCGCACCTCGAAGATCACGTCGCCGGCGCGGCCCGGGCGGACGTCCCGGCGGGCGGGCGCGACCACGACCGGGGACGGGCCGTCGGTGCCGGTCATCCGCCGATCACCGGCGGGACCAGGGTGGCCGGCGATGACCACAGCTCGTCGTCGTTGAGCCAGGAATCGCGGGTCCGCTCCTGCTCGTCCGGCCGGGCCGTACCGCCGGATCCCATCATCCCGAAGCCGCCCGCCTCCGGGCTCACGGCCGCCTCGCCGGGGCCCGCCAGGGCGCCGTTCTCGGTCAGCGGCCCTTCCGCGTTCAGCGGGCCGGCCTGGCCGCCGATCAGCTCGCCCGCCACCGGCGACTCGGCCCCGCCGATGCCGCCGGCCCCGGACAAGCCGGGCAGGCCGGGCTCGTCCAGCTCAGTGGCGAAACCAGAGGCCTCAGGGGCGATGCTGCCTGGCAGCTCCTCAGTTACCTGCCCGGCCCCGGCCTGGCCAAGGCCCGGCACGGCGGCGTCGTCGAGGGTCGCCGCCAGCGGCCCGGCCGACGGCTCGGTCACCCCGGGGGCGAACGGAGCGGGTCCGGGCAGGCTGCCGGTGAGCCCGCCCGAGCCGACCGGGGCGGGCGGCGAGCCGAAGGTGGCGGCCCCGCCCGCCGACGGGGCGGACGGGCTGCTGGTCAGCGTGGCGCCCTGCAGGCTGGGCGGCACGGCGCTGCCCGGCTGGGCGGGCGGCACGCTGCTCCCGGTGACCGCGCCGGCTCCGCCGGCCCCGTTGGCCGGCGGGGCACCGAAGCTCGGCGGGGCGGTGCCGGCCCCGCCGACCGGCTTACCGCCGCTGCTGACTGGCTTGCCGCCGCTGGTCTTGGCCGGCCCGCCGGTGCCGCCGACGCTGGTCAGCCGCAGGGTGGCACCGGTCCCGCCGCCGGATCCGCCGCCGGCGACGGGCGCGGCGGGCCCGGGGGCGCCGCCGTTGCCGCCGGACGGCGGCGGCGGCGCGCCGATGGTGCCGGGCAGCGACTGGTTCGCGATCACCAGGTAGCCGCTCAGCTTGGCGATGTACTGCTGCGCGGCGCGGTCGGCGGCCGCCTGGGCGGCACCGTCAAGCTCGTCAAGCAGGCCGGCCCCGGCCCCGATCACCCCGCCGGCCGGGCCGGCCAGCACGGTGCCGGTCGCCGCGTCGCCCAGGATGAGCGAGGTCGCCGAGACCCGCGGGTCGGGCAGCGAGGTGAACTGCGGCAGCACCTCGCCGCCAAGCCAGGTCAGCACCGAGCCGACCTGCAGCGCCTGGTCGGCCAGGGTGACCATGTGATCGTGGAGCTGCTGGAACTGGCCCATCGCACCCTGGGCGGCGCTGCCGGTCCAGTTCTGGGCGAGCGTGTGGGCGTTAGCCGCCAGCCGCCCGGCGACCGCCTGCAGCGTGGTGCCGATCTGGGTGTGCGCGGCCCCGGCGGCCGAGACCGTGCCCGGGCTGAGGCCGTGCAGGATGTCCATGATGGTGCCGGCCGACATCCCGGCGCCGCTGAACGCGGACACCGCCCGGGTCTTGACCGGGTAGCTGGGCTGGGCGCCGAGCGGGGACGCGGCGGGCTTGCCGCCGCTGCCGTACGAGGCGACCAGCCCGGTGACGCTGTAAAGGTTGGTGCCCACGCTGCGCGCGGCCCGCAGGCTGTCGGACTCGGACTGGTCGTAGGCGGCGGCGCTGGTGGCCAGCTTGCTCGAGGTGTCCTCGTGCGCGGTGCCGGACTGCTGGCTGGCCGCCATCACGCCGGCGAAGGCGGCGGAGGCGTTGCCGTTGAACGCGGTCGCCGTCGGCCAGCCCGCGATCAGGCCGGCGCTCCCGGTGATGGCGACGCCCGCCCCGTGCCGGGCGCCGGCCAGCCGGCTTACCGCCCCGTCCAGGTCCTTCAGGTCCGAGCGCATGCCGGTGGCCACGCCGCGCAGCACGTCCCGGTGGACGGAGACCTGACCGTGCCCGCTGGCGTCGGGCGCCGACCATCCGCGCGGTCCCGCGATCCTGGCCGGCCTGCTGCCCACCGACGGGGCCGGCGCCGCGGACGTGCCGTCAAGCACGTCCGCCAGCCCCGGCACCGAACCGATGAGACCCTGCACTACATCCCCGAGGGGGCTCACAGCTTCTCCCGTCATCCAGCGCGGGCGACCTTAGCCCCAGAGGCCCGTGTTGGCCGTCTCGGCCGCCTGGTAGTTAGTGTTGGCCGCGCCGATCACCACGCCGAGCTGCGACAGCACCTGCTGCATGTCCGCCATGGCGGCATTCCACTGGGCCTGCGCCTCGTGGTAGGCCTGCTGGGCCGAGCCAACCCATTCCGACAGGTTGCCCTGCAGCTGGGTCTCCAGCGAGGAGACCTCGTTCACCAGCGAGCTGTAGGTCTGCTTGAAGTCGGCCTCGCCCTGC
>Ga0265338_10004489_pt1 | contig 18814 bp, 18 predicted proteins | sample 42126metaG_FD_193579 | JGI IMG/M metagenome (GOLD analysis project Ga0265338, IMG submission 193579) | Rhizosphere microbial communities from Carex aquatilis grown in University of Washington, Seatle, WA, United States - 4-21-26 metaG | ecosystem: Host-associated > Plants > Roots > Rhizosphere... | reverse complement strand
CCTTAATCCCGTCGGCGTTCCGGTTCCCGGCGGGAACCATCCCGCGGAGGACGACAACCAGCCTCCCAGCGAATGAGTGGACTCCTCCCCGTCCTCCAGCAGGATGGGGTGGGGCAGGTCCCCCAGGTAGGCGCTCGTGGCGGGCAATACGATGACTTGTCCCTGGTTAAAGGGCCGCGAGGGATCGGGATCGACTTGAGCGGTGGACGGAGTTGGATGAAATACGATTAATAGGAACAAAAAAATGGAGCGGGCGATGGGACTCGAACCCACGACGTCCACCTTGGGAAGGTGGCATTCTACCACTGAATTACGCCCGCGAATTCGGCACGAGAGGACTTTATACACGATTTGAAAATCAAGAGCCAGAGGAAGCTGAGGTTAGTTATGGCTGAGTTTTTCAATGGATTGCAGCTTCACCATGGCTTTATCGATGTTCTTTTGGGCGTTGACGTTGCCCGGATCCTGCTTGAGGCACTCCCGCCACTTTTCAATGGCCTCCTGGATTTTACCGTTGATATAGAGGTTGACGCCATCATAATAAAGCGCCTTCACTTGTTCGGCGTCGACTTTTTCAGGGGCCTGTTTCCCCGTCATTTTCTTGATGTAATCGTTGGCCGTTTCATCGCTGGAGTTGAATTTCAACACCTCTTGAAACCGCACCTTCGCCTTGTCCTGGCTGCCGCCCTCAAAGAGCGAAACTCCCTCTTGGTTCAAATCCTTGACGCGGACGGCGATATCCTTCCGGACCTTGAAGAGCTGGGAGTTGATCTTTTCGCTGTTGGGATCGATTTGCTTGGCGACCGTTAGGTATTTCAAGGCCGATTTGAGGTCGTCTTTCCCGTAAAATTTCATGGCTTTATCGTAGACCGTGTCAATTTCGGAGTTTTGCTTGGTCTTCAACTTCTTCAACCGGGCCTTCACCGAGGCGTCCTTGGGATTGATCTCCTTGGCCTTTAAATAACTGACCAAAGCGTCCGAATAGTCCTTGGCCTTGTAATAGTCATCCCCCTCGGCGATCAAGGCCTTGACCCTGTCTTTACGCTTGATGTCGACGTTTTTAACCGCTTTTTTGATCGCTTCGTTCTGGGGATCCATCTGAAGGGCCAGGTTCCATTCCGCGAGGGCCTTCAGGGTATTGCCCTGCCGGTTCAGGGAGTTCCCGGCGGCGAAATGCTTTTTAACCTCCTCGGTCTGCTTGTTCTGGGCGTCGGTGATGAAGTCCGCGGCCTGTTTGTTGTCCGGCTGGTATTTCAAAACCATTTTCCACTCGCCAATGGCGTCGCCATATTGGTTATTCAGGAGGTAACTGCTGGCCTTTTCCATATGGGAGTTAATGGCGGCCCCGATGGCCTGGGCCTGGCCGACGGCGGCGTTGGAATCTTTCGGGTTGATCTTGAAGGCTTCCCCAAACTCGTCCGCCGCCTTGTCATAGAGGGCGTTGTCGTTGTAAGCCACCGCTAGGTTGTAATGGGTCTCGCCCAGGGAGGCGATGTCCTGGTCCTTGGGATCCTTGGCGGTTTCCAACTGGATCGATTTCTCATAGCTGTGGATCGCGTCGTTGAAATCACCCAGGTTATAGTAAGCCGATCCCAAGAGCTGGAAGGTTTGGGCGTCCTTCTGAAGCTTGACGGCCTTGTCCCAGTAACGGGCCGCGTCCTTAAAATCCTTCAATTGATAATAAGAGCCGCCCAAATTATGGAGGGCCACAAAATTTCCAGGCTCCGCCTCGATGATGTTTTTGAGCTCCCCGACGGCTTCCGAATAGCGCTTTTGATCCATGTAAATCTTGGACAGGACCTCGCTGGCCTTCACCTTTCCCTGGGGCGAGGTCAGGGAGTAGTTTTTCAAGGCCGCTTCAGCGTTGGGATATTGTTTCAACTGCACATAGGCGTCCGCCAGCAAAAGGTTGGCGTTGGGATTTTGGGGATTCACTTTCAGGGTGTTTTGAAGGTGTTCCACCGCCGACGGGTAGTTTTTTTGGAAGTAAGCCGATATCCCCTGGCTGCTCTCGAACATTTCATTGGCCTGCTTATCTTCCGGATCGATCTGGGTGCACTTTTGGAACTCGGGGGCGGCCAAGTCGTACTTCTGTTGGTTGAAATAAGCGGCGCCCAGGTTGAAATGGGCCCTGGCGTCTTTGGGATTGGCTTTGATCGCGTCGAGGAGGGCCTGCATGCGCGCGTCCTGGGCGGAGGCGGCCCCTGCCAAGGCCCACAAGGAAAACCCTAAGACCGCCCAACGCGCCGATGGAGACATGAGGCCCTCTCGAGAGAAGATTAAGGATTACCCGCGGCAGAAATATCCAGCACCAGCAGCTCGTCATAAATCTTTTTTTGCGGATCGAGCTTATCGGCCTGGGCGCAGCGGATCATCGTGCCGTCGGTGGACCAGGCCAGTTCGGCAGTATAGTCAAGTTTTTGTTTTGTTTTCAACAGTTGTTTGTATTGGCTGTCCCCCGTATTGATCAAGCAAACCCGCCCCTCATAAACATAGGCCACCTTATTTCCCGCGGGATGATAGGCGGGATGGATTCCGATATTTTGGCTTTTCGTGTAAAAGAGCGTCTGGGTCACCATCGTTTTGATATTGGTTTTCTCCAGCTTCCGGAGTCCGCCGGCCGTCCGCCAGTAAACCAAATCCTCGCTGTTCGGGGACCAGGCCGGCTTGTCCGCGCCGAAGGTTTGCCGGACCAGCTTGAACAGAACCTGGTCCCCCTTCGCCGGGACCTGGGCCACGTAAAGGTAAAAGACGCCCTTGGGGCCTTTTTTACGGGCCGCGATGAAGGTCCCGTCCGGCGAGGCGATGATTTTGTCCGTACCCTCCGCTTCCTGCGGAAAATCCGCCTCAAAACTCTTGTTAAAGGGCTTCTCATCCCTCAGGACGATGGTATCGACGCTGGCTTTCGAGACTTCCTCGGCCCTCCGGGAGCGGTCCGCCAGGGAATCGATCTTCGCCCTTGATTCGGGGGAGATGAAGAGGACCGGATAGGTTTTATAGATACTGTCCAGCGCCCCGGTTACGTCCTTATAGCTCTTCTGGGAGTAGAAAGCGGTAGCGGTTAAATATTGGGCGTCAATCAGGGATTGGATCGCCCCCTTCAACTGCATATTGTCCATGTAGCGGGTGAAGGCCCTTTGGCTGTAGTCCAGGGCTTTGGATGAATTTTTGAGCTTATCCTGGTAAAGGCCCGCCAAATCCAGGAGGGCGTGGATTTCCTCGTCGGTTTGGGGAAACTCACTCAATATTTTCTGGTACCAGTCGAGGCTGTTGTTGTAATCCGATTGGATCTCGTAATTCTTGGCGACCCGGTAATAGATGAGCGGGGCCAAGGAGGATCCGGGGTGGTCTTTTAGGTAGGACAAATAGGCCTCGATGGCCTGGGAGGATTTTCCCGCTTGGTCCAGCTGGGCCGCCGACTCATAGGAAACCGAAAACCACTTGCAGCCGCCAAGGAAGGCCAGGCAGGAGATAAGGGCTAAAAAGACCAGGCTTTGTTTTAGGGGTTGTTTCACTTTGAAATTCATCCTTCGATTTTATTTTGTCAAAACCACGATGTCGACCCTGCGGTTTTTGGCGCGGGCTTCCTCCGTGTCGCCCAAATCCACGGGGGCGGAAGTCCCATGGCCGCGGGAATAGAGGTTGTCCGGGGAGACTTTTCCGGTTTCCACCAAATACCTCAGAACCGAGTCCGCCCGGTTTTGGGAAAGGGCCAAGGCCTCCCTTTCCGTCCCCTCATCATAAGCGTGTCCCTCGATGTAGACCTTGGCATTGGGATATTTGCGGATCAATTTAGCGACCTGGTTTAAATAATTAAGGTAGCCGGCGTTGATCCGGAAACTTTTCTCCCCGAAAGCGACGCTGGGAGTTTTCACCACGCCGGACATGCCCAGAGGCTGGACATTCTCCGGCAGGGATGGAGGAACAAATTCCCTCGGCTGGGCCGTCAAGGAAGCCGTCAAAGGCGCCTCCCGGCTGGAGGCCTGGGCGACTTGGAAGATCGGCTCGCTGGCGACCACTTGCTGGCCCCCCGCGTCCACCGTCCGGAAGTTCACGTTGGAAAAGACCGCTCCCGTCACGACGTTTCCATTGTTGTCTTTTCCGTCCCAGGCGATTTGTTTGGGCGGGACGCCCTTGCCGACGTAGCTTCGAAGGACATTACCCTTGGTGTCGGTGATGTCCAAGCTCCAATTCTTGATGTCCGTCCTGGCTTGGGGCTTCAAGTCGATGGTGGCTTCCTTGATCGTCCCGGTTTGGTAGTCCGCGATCTGGGGTTTGATGTTCATCGCCGAGAGTTTTTCCCCGGGTTTTGGCTGGGGAGCGGCGGCTTCTTCCGTTCCAAAACGGTAGGTAAAGGAGAAGCGCTGGGTATCCCCCAAAATCCCGAAAGGAACCAGGGCGTAATTAAGCTCAAAACCCCCGTAGCGGACGCCGGCCCCCAAGGAGGCGCCAGCGGTCGATCCCAAGTCCTGGTTGAGGGGGTTGAAGGCGTAGCCGGCCCGGAATCCCACCGAAATATTTTGGAGTCCCAGCCAGGCTTCCCCGCCCGTATGGAGAATCAGGTCCCCGTCAATGGGCTTTTCCACGTCCACCCCCAACAGGAAATGGGTGGGCTTTTGCGGTTGAAACCTGTAGGCCAGCCCGCCCCGGTAAACGGTCGGCAATTTTTCCTGGGAACTATATTGCCCAAAATTCGAGACCTGGCCGACATTTTGGACGGAAAGCCCGAGGGTCCAATCCCTTTGGGAGGTATAAAACAAAAGGCCTGCGTCAAAGCCGATGCCGGTGGCGGAAAAATTGACCAAATTGCTGGAGATATATTTGCCCCCGATTCCCAGGGAGAAATTCTCGCCGAATTCTTGGCCGTAACCCAGGACCAGGGCCAAATCATTCGCGCTGCCGGGGATGGCCGAGGGATTGTTGGTCGAGTTAAAGGATGGGATAAAGTCAAAGGAGGTGCTCAAGCCCAGGGTGCTGCCGGGCCGCAGAGGAAGGGCAAAACCGGCGAACTCGTAATTGGTGCCGGCAAAATAGGAAACATGCAAAAGGTTGAGCTCGATCTTATCCAACTGGGCCAAACCGGCGGTATTCCAATAGGTCGTACTGACGTCATCCGCGACGGCGGTGAACATTCCGCCCATGCCGGCCCCACGGACACCGGCGGGAATTTTAAGGAATTGAACTCCGGTAGTGCTGACGCTGTCGGCGTTCAACCGGGGGGGAATCCAAAAGGCTAAACCGCAAAGGCAAAGGAAGGTGGGAACCTTGATAAAAGGGTTATGTCTTGTAAGCATGGGCCTTACTTAAACCGCGGTTTTTTTGAATTATATCACGATAAACTGGGACACTGTCAACGCAATCAACCCCCGCCCGGAGACCTCTCGGGACAAGACCGAATCCCCGAAATTTCGGGGTCAGGATCCATCCTCTTTTCGACCTTGGAGAGCATTGTTATCCCGACCCTTATTGCTATAATGCGCGAGTTTTAAGCCAAACTTAACCCCCGGTTCATCCTCCCGCTTGGCGGGAACACGAAATAAACTTTTGGAGGCCTCTTTTATGATGCGGACTTTACGGGACAAACGTTTCATGCACGGCGTGCTTTGGACGCTGGTATTCGTGTTCGTTTCCTTCATCTTCTTTTCCTGGGGCATGAAATTTTCCGGTTCCGACCGGCAGGACCCGAATATATTGGCCAAAATCGGCGAGGAGACGGTCACTTACGCCGAATTCAACAAAACCTACCAGCCGGCGGTCGAGAGACTTTACAAGATGAAGGATGAAAACCCGACCTCCGAGGAAATTAAAAAACTCAAGGAGGAGGTCCTGGACAATTTGGTCGACGAGGCCATTTTGAGGCAGACGGCCTCGAACTTGGGATTAACCGTCCATGAGGACGAGTTGATGGGCGTCCTCCAACGCCAGAACGCCTTTCAAGACGAGAACGGAAAATTTGACAAGAAAAAATACTACCAGGTATTGGAGGCCAACCAATTGACCCCCGAGCAGTTTGAGAGTTCCCAGAAGGACCAATTGCTCCTCCAAAAAATCCGGACCGTCCTGATGGACGGGGTCCTGTTCACCCCGGACGACGTCAAGAATTTCGCCGTTTTCTTGAACCGGGATCTCAAGGCCAGCTACGTCTCGATGGATGTGTCCGAGTACGAGAAGAAAATATCCCCGTCCGATTCGGACCTGCAAAGCTATTACCAGGCCAATAAGAGCCGCTATGACCATCCGGAAAGGGCCAAGATCCAGCATGTCCTCCTCAGCCTCCAGGGCAACGAAAGCCTGCAGGACCAGGACAAGGCGAAGAACAGCCTGGAAGATTACCGCAAACAAATCCTCTCCAAAAAGTCGACCTTCAAGGAAATCGCGAAAAAATACTCCCAGGACGGGGGCTCCAAGGATAAGGGCGGGGATTTGGGATGGATCAGCCGGAACAGCTTGGGCCAGGATTTAAAGGATTTTGAGCAGGCGGTTTTCAAGCTGAAAAAAGGCGAGATCTCCCAGCCCCTCAAGACAAAATACGGCTACCACATCGTCCAGTTGGAGGACCGGGAGGGCGAATACAAGAGCACCTTCACGGAGGTTCGTTCCAAGGTCCTGGCCCAATATCAAAAGGAAAAAGCCGCGCAGAAGGTCCTGGCCTTGTCCGAGCAATTGGCCGAAAAACTTAAAAACAAGGAGCCCATGGAAAAGGCCGCGGCGGCCCTGGGCTTAACGGTTTCGGAGACCACCTGGTTCAACCGCTCCAGCGGGATTCCCAAGCTGAAGGACTCCAAGGACCTATCCGAGGAATTGGCCGATCTTTACCCCGCCGATTGGAAGGGCCCCTTGAACCACGGTCAAACCGAGCTGTTCTTCCAGGTCGCCGAAACCCGCGAGGGCGGAAAAAGCCCCGAGGAAATCGTAAAGGACACCCCCGATATTTCCCAGCGTTTGGCCTCCCAGCGCCAGGAAGTTTGGTTGAAAGACTTTTTAACGGATCAGCGCAAGAAGCTGAAGGTGAAGACCTTCTTAAACGGCTAACCGACAACCTCCCCGGACGCCCATCGGGTCGGGGGCCGGCTGGTTTAACCATCCGATGAGGGGAGCCTTTCCGAGGGAAGGGGCATCCGGCTTCTCCCTCCCTTCCGCCAGGCTGGGGGGGACTGGTTGCCATCTCCGGCTTTATTCGAAAATCGCGGAACCCTTGTCGCTGGTCAAATACCCCGGCCCTTTCCCCTCGCTTCCCCGGGGTTCAATCGGTTGAGTAACCTTAATACCAACCCCACCGGAAGACCCACAACATTAAAGTAATCCCCTTCCCACTTTTCCACCCAGGCCCTGGCCGTACCTTGGATGTTATAACCGCCGGCCTTATCGTAGGGCTCCTTGGAATTTAAATACGAGGCGACCTGGGCCAGCGACAAGGGCTTGAAATAAACCGTCGTTTTTTCCGCCGAGGCCTTCGGCCGGTTCCCTTCCGGCCCCACCAGGGCCACTCCCGTCCAAACTTCGTGGGGCCGGTTTTGAAGCGCCATCAACATCTTGGCCGCTTCGCGGCGGTCATTGGGTTTTCCGAATATCTTTCCCCGGCTCGCCACCACCGTATCCGCCCCCAAAACGCGATGCCCGGGAAACCTGCAGGAAACGGACTTGGCCTTCGCCAGGGCCAGCCGCAGGACCAGCGCCCTGGGACTTTCGTTCTTTCGGGGGTTTTCCCGGACCCCCAGGGGTTTCACCACGCGGAAAGGGACGCCGATAAATTTTAGTATTTCTTTTCGGCGGGGCGATTGGGAGGCTAACAGGAGGGCCGGTCGCAAGTTATTTCGCGTAATAAAGGCCGGTGACCATTCCGGCGATGCCCAGGAGGTTGACAAAGACCTTGAATCCCAAAGTGAGGACAACCACGCGAAGATTGAGGACGAGGGGCGAGTCGAACCCGATGGAAAAACCCTTCGTGAAGAGCTCGTGCAAAAAACCCGCCGGCGCCAGCAGGCCCAGCAGCTCCCCCAGGTAGCCGCCCAAAATCCCCCCCAACAGAATCATTAAAACCGTGGCGCCGGCGCTTTTGGGCAAGGGCCCCTCCTAGTGAATTTTGTGGTCGCTTGGGGTGGAGACGAGTATCTGGAGTTTTCGGATGGCTTCATGGGCCGCCGATTGTTCCGCTTCCTTTTTATTCTTGCCGACGCCGGTGGCGATGGTTTTTCCGTTCACCATGCAGGAGGTCTCGAAATTGCGGTTATGGTCCGGGCCCCATTCGCGGAGAATCTCGTACCGGGGGGCCAATTTCTGTGTTTTTTGGAAGTGTTCCTGCAGGAGGGTTTTATAGTCCTTTTCCATGCGTCCCGTAAAAACGTTCCCCACGTCCTCCCGGAGGAAGCTCAGGATCAGCTTTTGCGCCGCTTCGAGGCCTCCCACCAGGTAAACAGCCCCGATCACGGCCTCCAAGGCGTCGGCCAGGAGCCCGGGCCGGACCCTCCCCCCGGACTTCTCTTCGCCTTTACCCAGCAGCAAAAACTCCCCCAAATTCAGAAGTTTGGCTTTTTCACTCAGGATCTGGGCGCTCACGATCACGCTTTTGACTTTCGAGAGGCCGCCTTCCGTTACCTCCGGGTAGCTCTCAAAAACATGCTGGCTGATCACCAATCCCAAAACCGAGTCGCCGAGGAACTCCAGCTTTTCATTGTTGTAGCTGGGATTCATTTTACGTTCGTGGGTATAGGATTTGTGAGTCAGGGCCTCGTTTAAAAACTGCCCGTCCCCCAGCGGAATTTGAAGGGACTTCACCAGGCGTTTCAACTGGTCCAGGCGGGGTTTTTCAAGACTGACAACCGTCTTGGAAGCGCTTGGCTTCTTAAGTATTAAATTTTTGAACAATGAGAGAGACATTATGCCCGCCGAACCCCAAGGAATTGGAAAGACAAACGCTTACCGGGGTGACCCTTTTCTGGTTGGGAATGTAATCCAAATCGCAGTCCGGATCGGGGAATTCCTGGTTGATCGTGGGAGGCAAAACACCTTCCTGGATGGCCATGACGCAGGCCACGAACTCAATACCGCCAGCGGCGCCCAGCAGATGGCCTGTCGTCGACTTGGTAGAGGAAATGGCCACTTTCTTCGCGTGTTCCTGGAAGACCGTCTTGATGGCCATGGTCTCGAATTTATCGTTATAAGGAGTGGATGTTCCATGGGCGTTGATGTAAGTCACGGCTTCCGGTTTTAATTTCGCGTCCTTCAAGGCCAAGGCCATGGCCCGGGCCGCGCCCTCGCCGTTTTCGGCGGGAGTCGTCATGTGAAAGGCGTCCGAAGTCATTCCGTAGCCGGTGATCTCGGCGTAGATTCTGGCCCCGCGGGCCTGGGCGTGTTCCAGCGACTCTAAAACCACGATCCCGGCTCCCTCGCCCATGACGAAACCGCAGCGGTTCTTGTCGAAGGGCCGGCTGCCCTGGGTTGGATTCTCGTTAAAGTCCATGCAGAGGGCGTGCATGTTGCTGAAACCGGCGTAACCCAACTCGGTGATGCAGGCTTCCGTCCCCCCCGCGATGACCACGTCGGCCTCGCCCTTTTGGATCCATCTCATGGCTTCCCCGATCCCGTGGGCGCCCGAGGCGCAAGCCGAAACGGTGGCCGTGTTCGGACCCTGGGCCCGGAGGTAAATGGAGGTCATTCCCGAGGCCATATTGATGATCATCATGGGAATCAAAAACGGCGAGACGCGGTCCGGGCCTTTTTCGATCAGCCTGGCGTGCTGCTCCACCAAAACGGGAAGACCGCCGATACCCGAACCGATCAGGACTCCCACCCGGGTCTTGTCCTCTTTGGACATGTCCAGTTTCGCGTCCGCGACCGCTTGAAGGCTGGCCGCCACGGCGAATTGGACAAAATAGTCCATTTTTTTGACGTCGCGTTTCTCAATTCCAAACTGAACCGGGTCGAAGTTCTTGACCTCGCCGCCGATTTTGCTGGATACCCGCGAAGGATCGAAACGGGTCACTAGGCCGATCCCGCTTTTTCCGTCGCAAATATTTTTGAAAAAATCGATTGGATTATTACCGTTGGGGGTGATGGCCCCCATGCCGGTTACCACGACACGTTTCAAGGTTCCTCCCGGAATGGGCAGTTTTATTCCGAAGCCTTCGACTTAATGTAAGTGATGGCGTCGCCAACGGATTTGATCTTCTCGGCGTCCTCGTCGGGAATCTCCAGGTCGAACTCTTCCTCGAAAGCCATGACCAGCTCAACCGTATCCAGGGAATCGGCTCCGAGATCGTCAATGAAAGAAGCTTCCGGCTTGACTTGCTCGGCTTCCACTCCCAGTTGGTCCACGATAATTTCCTTCACCTTATCTTCAATGGCCATTGCCTTTACCTCCGTTAAAATGTTGCCTCATCATAGGCTAAAACCGACCCTTTTCAACCCACTCGTCAAAAGCAGACTCTTATATCACCATTCCGCCATCAACGCAAATAACTTGTCCCGTAATATATTTTGAGTCCTCCGAGGCGAAAAATAAAACCGCGTTGGCGATATCCGCCGTTTCCCCCAATACCCCAAGGGGAATTTCCTTTAAAACTTCTTCCAAAACTTTGTCGCCGAGGGCGCTGGTCATGTCGGTTTTGATGAACCCTGGCGCGACGGCGTTGCAGGTGATATTCCGGCTGGCGAATTCCCTGGCCGTTGTTTTGGTCAACCCGATCATCCCGGCCTTGCTGGCGGCGTAATTGGCCTGGCCGGCGTTGCCCCGGATCCCGCTGACGGAGGTAATGTTGATGATCCTTCCCTGCCTGGCCTTCATCATGGGTTTCACGAAATATTTGGTCATGAGAAAGGCGCTTTTTAAGTTGATGGAAAGGACCTCGTCCCATTCCTGTTCGCTCATGCGCAGCAGGAGGTTGTCCTTCGTGATGCCGGCGTTGTTGACCAGGATATCAACCTTACCGAACGCCTCCAGGACGGCCTTGGAAAAGGCCTCCACTTCCCCGGACCGGGAGACATCCACCTTCCGCCCCAGGCTTTTGGCTCCCGATTTCTGGATCTCAACGGCCGTTTCCTGAAGGGTGGCCTCATTGGTGCCGCAAATCGCCACCGCCGCGCCGCAGGACGCCAACTTCAGCGCGATCGCCTTGCCAATGCCCCTGTTCCCGCCCGTGACCACGGCGACTTTGTCTTTTAGGTTCATTTCGCCTCGCAGACCGCTTGAATGGACGCCACATCACCCGCGTTGAAAACTTGGGCGTCTTTGGAAATTTTCTTGATCAAACCGCTCAGGACCTTGCCTGGCCCCACTTCCACGAAAACACCAATTCCCTCAAGGTTCATTTTCTCGATGACTTTTATCCATTGGACCGGCGACACCAGCTGACGGACAAGGCTTTCCTTAATTCGGTCCGGGTCTCCCATCGCCACCGCGTCGATATCCGAATAGTAGGTGGTTTGGGGGGTGGAGAAAACCGTTTGGGCCAGGGCTTGGGATAATCCCTCGGCGGCCGCCTTCATTAAGGAGCTGTGGAAAGGCCCGCTGACCGGCAGTTCCATGGCCCTCTTGGCCCCGAGGGCCTTGGCCTTTTCGCAGGCCAACAGGACCGCTGACTTCTCTCCGGAAATCACGATTTGGCCCGGGCTGTTCACGTTCGCCGGTTCCACCACCCCTGCTTCGGAAGCCTCCCGGCAGGCTTGGGCGACCTTCTCCTCGTCCAGGTTCAAAATCACCGCCATGGTTCCCCTGCCCCGCCCCGCTTCCTCCATCAACTCGCCCCGGCGGCGGACCAGCCTTACCGCGTCCTCGAAGGACAGGACCTTGGCCGCGACTAACGCCGTGTAGGCTCCCAAACTATGTCCCGCGACCGATTGGAAGGAATATCCTTCCTTTTGGAGGATCACCAGCGACGCGATCGAGGCCGTTAATAGGGCGGGCTGGGTCACCGCCGTTTTTTTTAATTCTTCCTCGGGCCCCTCAAAACATATTTTGGAGAGGGAAAATCCCAGCGCGGAATCGGCTTGTTCGAAAATCCCCCGGCTTTCGGGATAGGCGTCGAACAAATCCCTGCCCATGCCCAGGCTTTGGGAGCCTTGTCCCGGAAATACCAGCGCCCTTCCAGCCGAACCGTTCATTCTCTTACCACCTTACCAGGGCCGAAGCGTAGGTGGTTCCCGCCCCGACCGCGACTAAAACCACATTGTCGCCTTTTTTCAATTTTTGCTTTTCGACGGCCTCGTCCAACGCCAGGATGATGGACGCGGCGGAAGTGTTCCCCATCTTACCCACGGCGACATAAAGTTTGCTTTCGGGAACCCCCAGCCGCTCGCCCACGGCCTGGATAATTCGAAGGTTCGCCTGGTGCGGAATGACCCAGGTAATCTGTTCCAGCGTCAGTCCGGCGTCCTGGACCACCTTGAGGGCGGCGTCCGCCATGACCTTCACTCCGATCTTGAATATTTCCTTCCCCTGCATTTTTAAGAAGTGGAGCCCGCCCTGGATGGATTCGTCGGAGGCCGGCGTTTTGGAGCCGCCGCCCGGTATCTTGAGTAAATCCGCCTCCGCCCCATTGGCCGCCATGAAGGTGGAGATAATTTCGTGCCCTTCCTCCCCCACCCGGCCGATCACCGCCGCGCCGGCTCCGTCCCCGAAAAGGACGCAGGTGGTCCGGTCCTTCCAATCCATGAAAGCGCTGAGTTTTTCCGCTCCGATCAAAAGGATGTATTGATAGTGGCCGCTTTCCACAAAGGCTTTCGCGACGGCTAATCCATAGACAAAGCCCGAGCAGGCGGCCGAAAGGTCGAAGGCCGCCGCTTGGGGCGCCCCGATTTTGGCCTGGACCAGGCAGGCGGTCGAGGGAGTGGGCATATCCGGGGTGATGGTGCTGACGATGATCAGGTCCAAGTCCGAGGCCTTGATCCCGGCCTTCCGGAGGGCCTTTTTCGCCGCTTCCGCCGCCATGTCGGAGGTGGACTCGCCCGCCGCGGCGATGTGCCGCTCATGGATGCCGGTACGGGTCACGATCCACTCATCGGTCGTCTCGACGACTTTTTCCATGTCCTTGTTCGTCATGATTTTTTCAGGAAGATAGGATCCTGTTCCTAAAAAACCCGCGTGAATTTTTTGGCTCACTTTGGCTCCCATTTAAGGTTTGGATTCCGGCTTGTCCGCCACCTGTCCATGCTCGGTGATTTGCTTGCGCAGGACCCCGTTCATGTCATGGATCACGCAGCGAACCGCCATGCGAATGGCGTTTTTGATGGCGAAGGCGTTGGACTTCCCGTGGGAAATCAAGCTCAAGCCGTCGATGCCCAATAGGGGCGCCCCGCCGTACTCGCGCCAATCGACGTGCTTCTTGAAGCGCTTAAAGGCCGGCCTGGCAATGAGCCCCCCGATGAGGGTGATGAGGTTTGATTTAATTTCCCGGCTGAGGCCGTTCATGACCAGTTCACCGACCCCCTCAATGGCCTTGAGGGCCACGTTGCCCACGAATCCGTCGCAAACGGTCACATCGCAATTGCCGTTGACGATATCCCTGCCTTCGACGTTACCGATGTAATTGAGCGGAACCTTCTTTAAAAGGCCCTGGGTCTCGAAAACCAATTCGTTGCCCTTGGTTTCCTCCTCGCCGATGGAAAGCAGGCCCACCCTGGGGCTTTTAAAATCAAGGACGGTTCGGGCGAGGACGTCGCCCATTAGGGCGAATTGGAGCAGATGCTTGGCCTTGCAGTCCACATTGGCGCCGGCGTCCACCAGCACGGACACGCCATTGATGCTGGGAACCATGGTGACGATCGCGGGACGCAACACCCCGTCAATGCGGCCGCACATCATGAGGGCCGCGGCCATGGTCGCGCCCGAATTGCCGGCGGAGACGGCGGCGGCCACCTCGCCGTGTTTCACCAAACCGGCGCAGCGAACCACGGACGAATCCCTCTTTTGCTTGCAGGCCTGGGCCGGACTTTCCCCCATTTCCACCACTTCCCTGGCGTCCACGATGGATATGGACTTTTGAGGATAGGGGCCGGCGTTGGAAAGCTCCTTCTCGATCGCCTCTTTCCTTCCGACCAGTACGATCTCAAGGTCGTGCTTCGCCATGTCCAGGACTTCAGCGTCCCGAACGGCGAGAACAGCCCCCAGGACAATTTCCCTGGGAGCGTCATCCCCGCCCATCGCGTCGAGAGCTATTTTCATGATGTGGATTGGTTAGGCGATCGCGACGACTACGACTTCTTTACCCTTGTAGTAGCCGCAGGTGGGACATACCCGGTGGGGTCTTTTCGCGCTTTTGCACTGTGGGCAAACCGAGAGTGACTTGGTCTTGATTTTCCAATTGGTGCGGCGCTTATCCCGGCGCTGACGTGAATGCCGCCGTTTAGGATTAGCCATGATAACCTCCAAAAATTTAAAACTTAAAACGACTTGCAGCTTTTTTCGCGCAACCCCGAATCGCCTATTCGGCTTTCCAGTTTTTCAAAGCCGACCACCGCGAATCGGACGGAGGTTCGGAACATTGACAGGTTTCCGAGTTCAAATTGATCCCGCAGCTTCCGCATAGGCCCCGGCAATCTTCCCGGCAGAGGGCCCTCATCGGCACCGTCAAAAGAATCGTTTGGCGGACTTGATCGGCGACATCCAAGAGGGTGCCGTCGAAATAAACAATCTCGTAGTGCTCCTCGGGAAAAGTCTCGACTCCCTCCGGGTCTTCCTCGACCTTTTGGGACCGGTAGCGCACCTCAAAAAAAGACTTATAGGGATTCTCAAAATCCTTGAGGCAGCGGTCGCAGGACAAGATCATCTTTCCCTTGACCCAGCCCTTGGCGGATATCAAATCATCGTTTTTCGAAAGTTCGCAATAAATTTCAAGGGGCTCGGCCGTGAGCTTAGGCTCCAAATCAATCCCTAAGGACTTGGCCCAACCCTTTTCCTCTAAAACGAGGTCTTCGTGTTCCAGAGAGCGCAATTCCACCTTCAACATCGTTGCGCCTCCTCCCTTCCAAAAGAACGATAAACCATAGGATATGCCAAAACCGAGGGCCGATTATAGGAATCGCCCACTTGGAGTGTCAAGGAAATACCCTTGTTTTCAGGGGTTTCCGGGCCAGGTTAATGCCAAAAGGGTTTTGAAGTTGAACGTAAAGGCGGACGAGTCAAGGAAAGCTTAAAAGACCCTTCGCAGGGCCTTTTCCACCACCGCCGGAACAAATCCCCGGACATTGCCGCCCAGTTTGGCGACTTCCTTGATGGAACTGGACGAAAGGAAAATAAACTTCTCGTTCGGAACCAGGAAGACAACCTCGATTTTGGGGTGAAGGCTGCGGTTGATCAAGGCCATCTGGAATTCAAACTCAAAGTCCGAAACGGCCCGAAGGCCCCGAAAGATGATGTTGGCGTTGATCTCCTTGGCGTAATCCACCAGCAAGCCGTTAAAGGAGGAAATAACCACCTTGGGCAGGTGCTTGGTCGTTTTCTTGAGGAGTTCCACCCTCTCCTCCACGGGGAAGAGCGCCTTTTTAGAGGGGTTGGCCACCACCGCGATATGCATCTCATCGCAAATGTCATAGGCCCTTTTGGCGATGTCCAGGTGGCCGTTGGTCACGGGGTCGAAGGATCCGGGATAGAGTCCGATCATTTTTTTGGGCATTGGATTCTCTTTCTAACCTTTCCCTTCCCGCTCAAAGGGAGAAGGCCGGGATGAGGGTGAAGATTACTCTTCTTCTTTGACTAAGGTTGAATGTTTAAACAACGACAGCATCGTATCCCCGTATTTTTTCTGACGGATTAAGGGATAGGGAAACTCCACGGCCAGTTCGGAGTCCTTCACCCCATGTTCCACCGCCAAGATTCCGTCTTCTTTCAGGATCGGATATTGCGTTAATAACAATTGAATCCGTTTCAAGACCCCGATTTCATAGGGCGGGTCGGCCAGTAGGATATCAAACTTTCTGCCTTCCTGATGAAGCAAATAAAAAGCCTTTGAAACCTCAGAAGGTATCACCTTTACCAGGGCTCCGGCAGACTTGGGGTTTATGCCTAAACTCTCCAAATTTTCATGGATCAATTTGAGGCTCTCCCCCGCCTTTTCGACAAAGACGACTTCTGAGGCTCCCCGGCTCAAGGCCTCAATGCCGAGATTTCCCGTCCCGGCGTAAAAATCCACCACCGCGCAATCCCGCAAGGGCTCGAGCATATTGAACAAAGCGCCCTTGACCTTGTCGGAAGTAGGCCGGACCTTTATGTCCTTGGGGGCCTTCACGGCCCGGCTTTTATATTTTCCCGCGATGACGCGCATAGTCCCAATCCACCTTAAGAGATTTGTGCCAAATCCACCAAACCTTGGTATTTAACCTCCAGATTTTCCCGCAAGCCCCGGTTTTCGACAGCGGTTATCTTCGGATCCTTTTCCAAAATCATTTGGGCGGACCGCCGGGCTTCCTCCACCACATCCACGTCCCTCTTCAGGTCCACGATGCCGCCTTCCCTGCGGCCGGATTGGGCGACACCGAAGATCTCGCCGGGGCCCCTCATCCGCAAATCCACCTCGGAAAGTTTAAACCCGTCCAGGGTCGAAACCATAATTTTCATCCGCTCGATGGCGTCGCTGGAAACCACAGGGGAGGTCATCAGAAAACAATAGGATTGGTTGGGGCCCCTTCCCACCCGTCCCCGCAATTGGTGAAGCTGGGCCAATCCGAACCTCTCCGCGTGCTCCACCACCATCACCGTGGCATTGGCCACATCCACGCCCACTTCCACCACGGTGGTCGAGACGAGGAGTTGAATTTCCCTGTTCACGAAGGACTTCATCACCTGGTCCTTTTCCTCTTTTTTCATCTTCCCATGGATCAATCCGACCCGGAAGCCGTGAAATACTTCCTTTCGGAAATGCTCGTACATTTGGACGGCGGACTTCAAGAAGTTCTTCGATTCGTCGACGACCGGGAAAACCCAAAAGGCCTGCTCGCCTTGTGCCAGGCGTTCCTTCACGAATTGGTAGACATCCTCCTTTTTGCTTTCACTCTTCCAGGCCGTCCGGATGGGTTTGCGGCCCTTGGGAAATTCATCCAACAGCGACAAGTCCGTGTCGCCGTACTCGGTGAGGACGAGGGCCCTGGGAAAGGGCGTGGCCGTCATCATCAGGCAGTCGGGCCATTTCCCCTTTTCTTCCAGCGCCGCCCTTTGCAGGACGCCGAACTTATGCCTTTCATCAATCACCATGAATCCCAGATTTTTGAAGGCGACATTTTTCTCGAGCAAGGCGTGGGTGCCCACGGCCAGGTCCACCGTCCCCGATTCCAAGGCTTCCAGCGCTTCCCGCTTGGCCTTCACCTTCATGTCGCTGGTTAACAACAATATTTTCAACCCGACCGGCTCCAGGAGTTTTGTCAGGTTTTGGAAATGCTGGTGGGCCAAAATCTCGGTCGGCGCCATCAAGGCGCTTTGGACCCCCGAATCAGCGGCGTACAGGAAGGAAATCGCCGCCACCAAGGTCTTGCCGCTGCCCACGTCGCCCTGCAGCAGGCGGTTGACCGGATAAGGCCTGGCCAAATCTTCCCGGATTTCCCTCACGACCTTCTTTTGGGCGCCGGTCAATGGGTAGGGAATGGTCTTGCGGAACCTCAAAATCCGATCCCCTTCGAAGCGGTAATGCCGACCCTTTTCCCGTTTTTCGATCGCCTTCCGCTTGACGATGAGGAAGGTTTGGAGCGCGAGTAATTCCTCAAAGGCGAGCCTCTTGCGGGATTCCTCGAATTGTTCCAGCGAAGCCGGCCGGTGAATGCCGAATAGGGCGTCTTTTAATTTTAATTTCCCGAAAGTGGAGTGGCTGCTTTGGCTTTGCGGAAGGATTGGAGCGTATTTTTCCAAAACCTGGTTCACGACATTCCTCCAAAAGACCTGGGTCAGGGTGGGGGTGGAGGGATAGAAAACCAGGACTTTCCCCGACTTCAAATCCTCCTCTTCCCCGGGCGTCAGGAATTCAAAGGCCTCTCCCCGCCCCGTCACTTGCTTGCCCCATTTCGAGACGGACGGCGTGTCATGGATGAGGACTCCCCGCCCGTTCAACAGCTCCTTTTTGAGGTAAGGCCGGTTGAACCAGACCCAATTCAAGTGGCCGCTGCCGTCCTCCAAGTTGACCTTCAGCATTTCCAACCGGCCATGCCGGCTTTGGGAGATTCCATTGATCCTTGTTTTGATGAAATAAGGCTCTTCCCGGTTGGCGCATTGGGAGAGGGGCGTGAAGAGCGACTGGTGAACGGACCATTTAGGGGAATAGTGCAAAAGATCGTCGACGGTCTTAAGTTTGGTTAAGTGAAAGGCCCTCTGCTTGTCTTTTGAAACGAAAGGAAGGATCGGATCGGACAAACTCAATTTTCCGGAAGTAGCCGCCGAAACTTCCCGCGGAAGGTTCCGGATCCAACCCTCCAATTCGGCTTTGGTTTCCGACACTAATTGTTTTCGGTCATCCGCCGAAAGGGTCATGTATTGGGAAAAAGAGCCGCGGAGCTTTTTTAAGTAGGCCGCGAAAGCTTGGTTCTCCAGGGGCACCGAGGGGATGAGGTCATCGCACTTTTTCACGAGGTATTTGTCCAATCCCCGGACCACGGATTTGTTGGCATAATCCTGTTTTTCCTCGAGCGAGAGGGGTTTTAGCCAACTTTCAAGTTGTTGGGGAAGGGACGGCATCCGCTGAACCTTTGATCGAATTTTGAACAAGCTTAAATCACCCCGCCTTTCCCCTTTCCCCTCGGAAGGGGGTGGGGTGGGGCGTAACTTTTGCGGTTTCCCGTGGTTTTAAAGGGGCATCATAGCATTGGAGGGGTCCGGAGCCGAGGCCGGAGGCGTGAAAAA
>Ga0265338_10004488_pt1 | contig 18815 bp, 21 predicted proteins | sample 42126metaG_FD_193579 | JGI IMG/M metagenome (GOLD analysis project Ga0265338, IMG submission 193579) | Rhizosphere microbial communities from Carex aquatilis grown in University of Washington, Seatle, WA, United States - 4-21-26 metaG | ecosystem: Host-associated > Plants > Roots > Rhizosphere... | reverse complement strand
GATCATGACCGGCTTCGATTTTACCGGGGGCAACTTGGCGATCTGTGCGAGCGCTTTGCGCATGGCGGAATTGGGCGCGTCGTGCAGCATTAAAATGAGCGGAACACTCTCCCCTTCGTGGCCTTCAGGTTGAATCACGGAGGAAATGCCAATTTTCGCCTTGGCGAAGATGGCGGCGATTTTTGCCAGGACTCCGGGACGATCCACTACGTCCAGCCTGACGTAATAGCGGGAGACGACGTCGTCCATCGGCATCACGCGTCCATTGCGAGCGTGGGCGATGAAGGGCGGAATGCGGACCTTGGTTCCATTTTTCAAATCAAGCGCGGCATCGGCCACGTCGCTGAGGACGGCGCTGGCCGTGGCATCCTTGCCGGCTCCTCGACCGTAGAAAAGAGTGTCGCCCACCACATCACCGCGAACGAACACGGCGTTGAAAACGTGATTTACACTGGCGAGCACGTGCGAGCTGGGCACGAGCGCGGGATAAACGGAGACCTGGATGCCGGCACTGCCCGCTTTGGACTTTGGACTTTGGACTTTGGACTGTTTGACTATTCCCAGCAGCTTGATGGTGTAACCCAGCTTTTCGGCAAACTGCATATCGATTTTTGAAATGGTTCGGATGCCCTCGGTGTGGATTTCGTGGTGATCCACCCAAAAGCCGTGTGCCAACGACGCCAGGATGCCGATCTTGTGTTGCGCATCAATGCCATCGATATCGAGGTCGGGCGGGGTCTCGGCGTAGCCTTGTTTTTGCGCGTCGGCGAGCACGGCGGCGAATTCCGCGCCTTCGAGCTTCATCCGGGTGAGAATGTAATTGCAGGTGCCGTTAACGATACCGTAGATCGCGGGGAACTGATTGGCCACAAAACCTTCGCGGAGCGATTTGATAATCGGAATGCCCCCGCACACGCTGGCTTCGTAATAGAGATTCGCGCCGTATTTTGCCGCCGCGGCGAACAATTCCTTGCCGTGCGCGGAAAGCAGCGCCTTGTTGGCGCTGACCACGGTTTTGCCTTTTTCCAACGCGGCAAGGACCATGGTTTTGGCGATGCCCGTGCCGCCGACGAGTTCGATGATGATGTGAATGTCGGGGTCGTTGACGACTTCCTGCCAGTCGGTCGTCATGAGTGAGCGGGTGATCGGGTAGGGGCGCGGTTCATCAAAGGCTTTGACCGCAATTTTGCGGAAGGCGATTTTGACGCCGAGGCGCGCGGTCATGAGATCGCCATTTTGTTGAAGCGCGTGAAACACGCCGCTGCCAACGGTTCCGCCACCAATCATTCCGAGATTCACCTGCTGCATAAGGGGGCTGAGAGTGCCGGGAAAACGGGCGGGGGACAATTTAATTTTCGCGTTGGATATTGGCCCGGATGGCGGCGGGTTGGCTCTTTGCGATTTTTGAACTATGCGAGTTTCAAAGAAAATATGGAGACAGGCAGGACGCCTGTCCTACGAGGGGGAACGTGTGCGCAACACCAGCAGCGAGCCGAGGACAAATAATACTCCGCAATAGCTGAAGGCGACTGCGGTTCCGAATTCGGTCCACAAGAGGCCAACGATTATGCTGGAGAGAAAATCGCCGATGCCGTTGACGGTGGCGAGCACGCCAAAGGCCATGCCGTGTTGTTCCTCATTAACAAGCTCGGCGCACAGCGAGTCTTCCAAAGTTTCTTCAATGCCGACGTAAATTCCGCCGAGCACGAAAACCAGAACGAAGGTCCAAATGGTAGCGGGAAGCACGATGATAAGCCCGGCCATGATCGCGGCCAGTGCGTAACCGGCGGAAAGCACGAACGGCTTTTTGAATCGATCGGCCAGCCAGCCGGAGATGGGTGCCGACGCGGCGTAGAACACGTTGTGGGTGACATAAAGCGCCACGGCAATGCTCGCTGCCTTGGCGGTGCCGAGAGCGGGCGCGAGCTTTTGCGTCGCGAGCAGGATCAACATGCTATGGGCAAAATCGCCGGACCCGAACAGGCCGACCGCCACCAGGAATTTCCGGTACGGTATGGGCAAGGACCGCAGGCGTTCCCCAAACGAAACATGCGCGACCGGCTTCCGCTCTTTTTCCTGCACGACGAACGCGATGAGGGCGGCGGCGGCCAGCCCGGGAATGAGCGTGAGCGCAAACAGCGGCGGGTAGCGGTGGTGAAACGCCGCGAGCAGGAAGAACGCGCTGGCCGGGCCGATGATGGCGCCGATGGTGTCCATCATGCGTTCGAACCCAAACGCGCGGCCGTAAGTTTCCTTCGTCACGGCGGAGGCGAGCAGCGCTTTTTTTACGGGCGTGCGCACGCCGCGCCCGAGCCAGGCGCTCGCGCGCGCCAGCAACACGTGCCAGGCAGTCGTGGCTAGCCCGAAGGAGGCCGTGCCCAACGCGGTCACGATGTAGCCAAGCACCGCGATAGGTTTGCGGCGTAGAAGTTTGTCGGTGTAATACCCGGAGCCCATTTTGGCGACACTCGACAGTCCGTCCGAAACGCCTTCGATGATTCCCAGCCACGCCGCGGCGACGCCCATAGTCGCCAGAAAAGTGGGCAGCAGCGCGGTGGCGACTTCGTGCGAGAAATCGCTGAAGAGCGACGCGAGCCCGATGCCAAGAACGGTGCGATTCAGCCAGCGGAGGCGGGGTGAACGATCTGAATTGCTCGTCATGGCATAGTGGGCGTTCGCGTCGACCGGGGTTGCGCCGCTGAACGCGGCGCGGACGGCGCAAGCGCGCCGTCCCTACCGCTTAGTGCGGTCGCGGTGGCAGCACGAGGATTTGGCCTGCCATCGATGGCTGATGCATGGCACAGATGAAGTTGAATAATCCCTCGCGATGGAACGTGAAGACGTAAGTGGTATCTTTCAGCGGCGGCAGGAGCATCTTGAGAAAAACTTGGTCGGGCGCGAACAGCATGAAATCGTGATTGTCATCCGGCTGAAGATTCAAGAAATGAATCATCGTCGGTTCGTCCTTGTGCACGGCAAAAAAATTGGGTGAGAAGGCATAGACTTCGCCGAATTTGGCGAGCGCTTCTTTTGAGGCATTTTCCTTCACAGATACGGCATGCGTCTGCACATAGACGTTCGCGCCAACGGGGCTGTTGGTATTGCTCGTAACGGAAACGATTTTGGAGGCGTCCGGATTAGGCAGGTAGAACTGCGACATGTCCAGCTTCTCGCCCATGTTACCCATTTGCTCGTAGGTCGCGCAGCCGGTAACGGCGGTGAGCAGTGCGAAAACAGCGATGAACAATTTAAGTTTCATATTATTGAATTGCGGCTATCCGGGTGGCAATCAGGTTCGCAACCTCCTGCAAACGTTTGGTTTCTTCGGGAGTGTATTCGTGCTGGCGCATGGTGCCGATGCCCAGGGCGCCGACGATTTTTCCATCGCGATGCATGGGCACGCACAACGCGCCGCCGACGCCGGACTGCCGCGCGCCGGGTTTGGCGACGCCGCTGGTATCGGTCTGCAGATTGCAGACCGTGACGGGTTTGTTTTGCGCGACCGTCTGGCCCGCGATGCCTTTCCCAACCGGTATGAATTTGACGACGTCGAGCATTTGGGGCGGCAGCCCGACTTGCGCGGTGAGATGAAGCAATTGTGTTTCAACTTCGAGCAGATGAATGGTGGCGGTTTCAGAATGGAGGTCGGCGAGGATCAGGCGCAGGGTTTCCTGCAGGGCCGTGCCGTGCTCCGAGGTTGCGTTCAACGCCGCTTCGATCTGTCCGGGCAATGGGTTCATGCCGGTAATAATGGCACGGGTTGAAAAATTTCCAAGTTTACAATAAGGGAACTCGCTCAGGCGAGCAGCACTGTCAGGTCTCGATATCCACTGAGAATGCGGACGACTTCCAAAGGCTGCGTAGCCGGGTTGTAGATGATTAAGTAGGAGTAGACGGGCCAGAACCGTACGGATTTGGAAGTTAGGTCCTTACGAACGTGCCCGAGTTCCGGATTCATGGATAGCATCGTAATGGCATCCTTGATTTCAAGCACCACCCGGTCAGCCGCGCTTATATTATCCTCTGCGATGTAATCCCAAATCTCGAATAAATCGAGGCGCGCTTCCGGCGAGAAAAAATGATCAGCCATTTTGGCTGGTACGCCTTTGCCGGCTGCGTTCCTGAATCTCTTCGTAAACGTCTGCGCCCGGGATTTTTTCGCCCCGATTCAACTGCTGCAAACCGGTCTCGATTTCCGTATCCAGGTGCCGGCGAAGGGCCTTACGATTGCCGCGGAGTTCGAGCCACTCAAGGAGGGCTTCCGCCTGGTTCTCATTCAGGTTCTTCACCTTTTCGATGGCAAGTTCAACTCGGCTCATACCGGGAATCTATCCAAATATGGACGGTATTGCAACAGTTGGCCATATTGGGCAGTGCCGCCGCTTATTTGCCCCCGGGTGAATTTTCTGCCGAACGGTAATGAACCACCTTCACTTTTTCGAGCGTCACCAGGCCGCCGCCGATCATTTCGTCCAGCACTGGCAGGAAGGAATTTATTTTTTCCTCGCTGTCGACGATTTCGATGACGAGGGGCAGGTCCATGGAGAGCCGAATAATTTTTGAGGTGTGCACCCGGCTGGATTTTCCAAATCCCATCGGGCCGCGCAGCACGGTGGCTCCCGCGAGATGAACCTCGCGCGCTTTGAGGACGATGGCTTCATAGAGCGGTTGGTGTTTCCAGCGATCGCTTTCGCCAATGAAAATGCGGAGGAGAACGGCGTCCGTGGGAATTTGCATATATTTCCTTTTATCGTTTGACCATGCTGCCGAGCAGATAGCCGAGCCAGACGGCAATCATGCAGAGAAGGACTGAGAGCAGCACGTTTCCGCCGGCGTAAAACCATTCACGGTCGCGGATCAGCTTCAAGGTTTGCAGGCTGAATGAGGAAAAGGTGGTGTAACCGCCGCAGACGCCGGTGATGAGCAGTTGAGTTGCCAGCACGCGGGATTGCGGGGTCATTTTGCCTTCCGGCGCGGTTACGGCGCCTAAAATTCCGATGAGGAACGAGCCGGTGACGTTGATGACCAATGTGCCCCAGGGGAAAGCGACGCCGAATTTTTCCGACACGACATTACCAATGCCGTAGCGAGCCATGCTGCCGATTGCTCCGCCGATTGCGACCCAGAGATATGCGAGCATAAAGTTCCTGCGAATGTTGTGTTCACTCGTAGGAGTCATCAGCGCTGAAACGGTCAGGCGGTTTTCCCTTTCGGGACGGCAAACTCCATTGCCGGACACCATTTGTATTTGGCCGGACGCGAATCCGCAATGGAAAAACATCCGGAGATCCAGGGCTGGCGCATCAAAATCATGCGCCAATGGGTTCGCGTAGAGCGATGCTCCGCGCTCCGTTAACTACCGAGCGCTAAAGCTATGGTGTCAATTGGAACAGGATTTTGACGTGTCGGCCCGGTCCGGAGATCATCAGAACTGCACTCGCTCGGGATCGCTTTCCGGTTGGTCGAAAAAGACCAGTCGTTGCTGGCCGGGTTTGCCAATCAATGCCACGGATCGGCCAGAGAACAGCGCGAGCAATTCATCGTCGCTGATAAACTTCACCGGGTTGGAGGCGGTCGGCGCGGGCGGCGATTGAACATTGGCTGCGCTTTCGCGAACGGGATTGTGCTGTTTCAATATTATTCCCAGGCTGATGAAGCCAACCGTCGCCGCCAAAGCGCCCGCGCGCATTAAATAGCCGTGCCGCCGTTGCCGCCGCAAATCGGCCAAACCACGCTCCAGAGACGCGCGCTCGAAATCGGCGATGTCATCCCCCGGGAGGATTTCGCGCAAGAGTTTTTGTTTTTCAGAAAGTTTCATGGCGTCCGGGCCTTTTTCAAAATGAACTCGCGAATCCGTTGGCGCAACCGGAGCAGGCGCGATTCGATTGCTTTCTCCGTCAGGCCGGTATCCGTGGCGATTTCCCTGACGGTGGCGCCGTGCAGGTATTTGGCTTCGAGGAGATGCCGGTCTTGCGGCGGCAATTCTTCCAGGCTTTCCTGCAACCAATCACCAAGGGGTGGATCGTTTGGGGCGGCCGGCTCCGCCGAATTCCGCAAATGTTCGGCGAATTTTTGCAGCAAGCCAAAGTAACGATGCTGCTTGCGTCCGCCGTCGCGCGCGGCATTGTGGGCGACGACTTTGAGCCAGCACCAGAAAGCGTCCTCGTCGTCGAATTTGCGCGCGTGACGGACGACGCGCAGCAAGGTTTCCTGCAAAGCTTCCCGGGCCTCATGCTCTTCGCCTCGCGCCACGACGAGAAGAAATTGATGGAGCCGGTGGAAATAAAGGTGGTGAAATTCGCGAAAGGCCTCCTCGTTGCCGGCCCGGAGGCCGGCGGTCAGGGAGGCGATGTTCGGGGCAGTATTTGTCGCGGGAATCTCGGCCACGATGGGGACGTGATTCAAAGCAGTTGACAGGTTGGTGGCGACGCTCTGCACGTATTACTTTTGGGCCGGTGGCGGGGTGGCGTCAAGCCGAAGATCCAAGCGACTGTTACTTTGCTGTCCCGAGAGAGCGTTTACAATTTTTCGAGTCAGGTCGATGGCTTCAGGTTTGCCAGTGACGATGAGGAGCCTGGTTCCGGAATGGTATTGGAAATTTGGACCGTCGGCTGACGACCACCCGTGATGAAGGTCTCCGAGTGTGCCAACGATCAATCCCTTCAATTCGGAGAGTTTCTGGTTAATCGTATCTTGATCTGGGTTTCCCAAAGTTTGAATATAACCGCTTAGGTTGAAGACTTCGACGGTCGATTCGTTGAATGGAGCTCGGCTGGTGAAGGTGATCGTTCTCTCCGCCGCCCTCCCAAAAGCACCTCCGCCAAAATCTGCTCCGGGAGACCGCCCCGCGCCGCTCCCCCGAATGGTGCCGCTGGTTGCAACGGCGATGGCTTCGGAAACGGTGTTTAGATTGCTGGTTTTGAGTTTTAGATTGGAGATCACCAGGCCTTCCGTCCCCGGTGCAAGGACGATATTCAAACGCGGGTCCACCACGCGCAGAAATTTGGACAGGTTTTCCATGGTTGCCCGCACCGAGGAAATTTCAATTTTTGCCTGCACCGACGACGGCAACAGCGCCCAGAAGTTTGTTGCGTCCGCTCGTCCTTTCAGCGGCGCCAATGACAATTTCCCGTCTTCGATTTGAATATCGAATTCCGGCAGTTCGTTAACGGGTCCCGACCGACCTCCGTAGCCGGGAGGTTGCGGGACCGTGCCGTAAGCGTATCCGGGCGGCGGGGGTACGTCGGCGTTCGTATCCTGCGCCTGGAGTGAACCGGTGGGAGCCGCGAGGCAAAGCAAACAAAGCGCCGCAGCGAGTTTTACAAGGCGGGTTTTCATAGGTTTCGACAGGGTGATTTTTGTCATCTTTCCTATTACACGTCTGGCGCGGCGGAAATCACGCAAACAATCGAAATTCGTTGACGAGAGGTTTGTCGACGGGTAACTCAATTCAACTTCATTCATGAAAATCGCCTTACACTTCCTCCTTTGCGCGACGCTGCTCGGCGGTGCTTTGGCTCGGGGTGAATCGACGCCGACTATTCCCACTTCGCTGGTTGAAGAGGTTCGGAAACCGGATTTCACGATTGCGGGAAACGATACGAACGGAACTGGCGTCATCGCTTACAATCCCAATGGACGGTTCCTGGCGGTGGCGGTGGGAGATAAGGTGATTCGAATTTATGACACGCGACTTGATCGCGCGGCCGCGGAGCTTTCGAAAACGTTGACGGGTCACGCGGAGCCAATTGTCGGGCTTTATTTTACCGATACCAACACCCTGGTTTCGGTCTCGCGAGATCAGACGGCGAAGATCTGGGACACGGAGTCGGGCAAGCTGCTGCACACGACGGCTCTGCCGGCTGGAGTACAAAGCAGGGTCGCGATTGCGCCGAGACATCAATCGCTTGCCGCGGACTTATCGGCTGGCAAGGCCCGGCTTTGGAATTATCAAATCGGCGAACTGCTCAATACATTCGAGCCGAATGATTCCTGGGCGAGCGTATTAGCGTTCACGCCGGATGGAAAATTGCTGGTGATTGGAACGGAAAAGGGAGTCTTGCGCGTTATGGATGTGGCGACGTGGCGCGTAACGAAGACAATTGATTTGGACTCTCCAAACCATGCGCTGGCCGCGAGCGCGGAGCACATTTTGGTGGGTTACGGAGACGGCACGGTGGCGGTATTGAATCTCGGCGACGAGCCTGCCGTGTCTGAGGTGCGAAAACAAACGGACGTGATTAACGGCCTCGCTTTCAGCCCGAAAGGGGACCGGTTCGCATCAGCGAGCGCGGACAAAACGGTGAAGGTGTGGGACACGGCGACATTGAAATTGCTCGGCTCGCTGGAAGGGCATCGCGCGCCGGTGCTTTCGGTCGCGTTTAGCCCGGATGGAACGAAGATGGCGTCCATCGACGCGGATGGAAATGTGAATTTTTGGACGGCGCCGCGGCCGTGAGTATTCGAGCATCCGTAACGGAAGGATGCAATTCGAGATGGCGAGCGCGCCCGCCCCGGGCGCCGTGAGCCGCGCCTCGTGGCTCACGCTCGGATGTTGGATGTTGGATGCATGTTAAAAAATGTTGGAATATGGTTCCAATTTTGCGTTACATTACGGCATGACATCGACAGAGACCGCGACAAATCCGGCAGCTTCGCCGGAGGAGGTTCAAAAGGGATGGCATGAACTCACGCTGCGGGTGAAGCAGTTGGAAGCCGAATGCGCCGCGCACGAACAGGAGAATAAAACGCTCCGCACGCTCCTGGATCGCGTCATCGAGCATCGCCAGAAATCGCACTCCGAACTGGTCCTGATCCTGAGCGGCCTGGTCAGCCGATTGCCGATCAATGATGTGGGCGTGATTGTTTCCAAACTGGTCGAGCACAATGCGCATGTGAGCGAAACCTGCACGGCGCTTTCCAAAGGAAAAGCCGATGCGCCGCTCCCGCAACCGATGATTCTCAAGGCGATGGAGCAAACGCGTCGCGAGCTGGCGGCAGGCGTGAAGTCCACGGTCGAGGAATTGATTGCATCGAACTCGCCGCTGGATGCGGACATGCTGAAGGCGTTCAATGCGCAACCCGAGACGTTTTTTTCCCCGCCGGTGGTGCGCGCCACGCGCGGGTTCATCAAGGGCCAAATTCCCCGCGAACGCATTGTCAAAGAATTTGGCGGGGCGGCCCTGCCGTTGTTCAACGACATGACGACCGGCAAGCTGAATCCGAACCCGAAGCCGGAGGAAATCGCGCTGGGGTTCAAGAGTGAATTTGAGTCGCTGCTGCCGCAAACCGGGTTGCCGGCGGATCAACAGGCTAAATTGAAGGCACTGCATCAGCAGGTTCAAAAGAGCAAAGCGCCCACGGCCGAAGCGCGCGCGCAAAAGAGTCTTTTCCTGAAGTTATCATTCCTGCTGGAGTTGATTCATTATTACGACAACCAGGGGACCGAAGCGCCGGACGTCGTTTTTGCGCAACGGATGCCGGCGTTGGTCGAGCAATTGGTTGTCACCAATCCGCAGGATAATCTCGATGAGAAATTGATTTTGGAGGCGGAAGCTTTGCTGGCATTGGTGGTGAACCCCGACTATCGGCACGCGGTGGTCAATAACATCGGCAAAGGCGGCGGCGCGGCGGCCACCTTGCGGCATGTCCTGCGGCTCCGCGCGGACAAGGTGAGCGATCCGGATTATTTCGTGACGGACTTTGTGAAACATTTGTTGCCGTCAAAAACCGCGCCCAAGCCGGAAGCGATTCTGCCGTCGGTGCGCCTGGTAAAACCGGAGATGCAACGGCTCGTGGTGTTTGGCATCATCGATTCTGAACGGCTGCGCAAGGAAGACGCGGAAGCGTTGGGCAAGGCGGTTGGCAAGGCGTTGAATGTGGCCGGTCTCGACGCCCCGAGGAAAGGCGCCGCCACCCTCACGCCCGAAGTGGAGCGGCAGTTGGCCTGGGAAAACATCAAGGGGCTCATCAGCAGTCGCGCCGATCCGACCGATATCGCCGCCGCGATTCGTCATCGGCTGCATGCGCGCTACGATGCCGACGAGATGAAGCAGAGCTGGGTGACGCTGACCGAGGCCGATCCGATTTCGCTGATTCGCGTCTTCTGCCAGCTGCCCTATTTGGCGGATGGCAGTACCGATCCCGTGGCGCGGGCATTGATGGAAACGTATGTCACGCGGCTCACGCACGAGAAGTACGCCGCCGTTTATCACAAGGTGGCCAACAGCCTGCGCAACATGCATCGTGCGAATCCAAACAGCCCGACGCTGGTTAATTTCCTCGCGCTGGTGAAATGGGTGGACGCGGCGGCCGCGAATAAATTGAATGCGGATATCGGGATGGAAGTGGCGGCGTGATTGGTGGTATTTGGCCCTAGCCTTTGGGCTTAATGAACGCTTGTTCAATTCGAGAGCACATTTGGTGGCTTATTCCGCGCGAACTCGCTGGAATGCCCTTGCCTTCAGTAAGTACACAAAGGCGAACGGACACAAGCGCTACGGCCGATGCATTTGACGACGATGTAAAATTCCTCTCGGGAATAGGAATAAGGTCGATTATTGCTGCACTGGATGTGCCGAGACATCGCCAGGTATTTCAGAATTGCGGATTTCATTACCTCTCATTACAAGTGCCGGATGGATGCCCCCCGACGTTGGAGCAAGTGGATCGAATGCTGGAATTTTATGATGCGTCTCCGAGGCCGCTGGCTGTTCACTGCGAGGGTGGCATCGGTCGCACGGGAACGCTGCTAGCGATCATTCTCCTGCATCGCGGTTTCTCAGCGAGCGAAGCGATTCGGGCGGTTAAAACGATCATGCCACCTGCGCTTGAGATTCGGTCGCAGGCGGAATTCATATCCAAATGCGAAAAACATTTGGCATCTCGCGTTCGACCGGGAACGTCGCGGGCCAATCTGTCATAAAACCCCTTCCTTGACTCGCCGCGCCGCGCTTTTATCATACTCACTTCGGTCGGTCTGTTTCCTTTTGAAATTGAAAACGATAAAATGAGCACAATCTATGATATTCAGGCGCGTGAAGTCCTCGATTCACGCGGTAACCCCACAGTCGAAGTCGATGTCATTCTCGCCGGCGGCGCGATTGGCCGGGCGGCGGTTCCTTCGGGCGCCAGCACGGGTGAACACGAAGCCATCGAATTGCGCGATGGCGACAAGAAACGATTTCTCGGCAAGGGCGTGAGCAAAGCCGTGGCGAACGTCACGGACAAAATCCGCCCCAAACTCGTCGGTATTGACGCGCTGGATCAACTGACCGTTGATCGCATCATGATCGACCTCGACGGCACGGAAACGAAATCCAAACTGGGCGCGAATGCCATCCTTGCCGTGTCGCTCGCGAACGCGAAAGCCGCGGCGGAAGCCATCGGCGTTCCGTTGTTCAAATATCTCGGCGGGCCCAATGCGAAAGTGCTGCCGGTGCCGATGGCGAACGTCATCAATGGCGGCGCGCATTCGGATGCCCCGATTGATTTCCAGGAATTCATGATCATGCCGCTGGGCTTGCCCACGTTCAGCGAAGGCTTGCGCGCAATCACCGAGACGTTCCACGCGCTCAAGGCGGTGTTGAAGAAACGCGGCCTCAGCACGGCGGTGGGTGACGAAGGCGGTTTTGCACCGAAGTTGAACAGCGTGGAGGATGCGGTTGAGTCCATGTTGCAAGCCATCAAGGATGCCGGTTACAAGGCGGGCAAGGACATCTATCTCGCGCTCGATGTCGCGGCGTCGGAGTTTTACGACGGCAACGGCAAATACACGTTCAAGAAGAGCACGGGCAAAACCGTGACGGGCGATGATCTCGTCGCATTTTACGCCAAGCTGTGCGCGAAGTACCCGATCGTGAGCATTGAGGACGGCTGCGCTGAAGGCGATTGGACCACGTGGAAAAAGCTCACCGATAAAATCGGCGACAAGGTCCAGCTCGTCGGCGACGATTTGTTCGTCACGAACGTGAAGTTCCTGCAAAAAGGAATTGATACCGGCACGGCGAATTCGATTCTCGTGAAGGTGAACCAGATCGGTTCATTGACCGAAACGCTGGACGCAGTGGAACTCGCCCAGAGCCACAGCTACACGGCGGTTCTCTCGCATCGCTCCGGTGAAACCGAAGACGCGACCATCGCGGACATCGCGGTGGCGACGAATTGCGGACAGATCAAGACGGGTTCGTTGAGCCGGTCGGATCGTCTGGCGAAATACAACCAACTCCTGCGCATCGAGCAATTGCTCGGCAAGAACGCGGTTTACGCCGGGCACATGGCATTGCCGAAGGGGCAATAGCAGAACGCCGAGCTCCCCTCGGCAAGCATCGACTTATACAACGTGCCGGGCAGGTCTCGGCGCTCCTCTTACCGCAGCCGGTTACCGGCTGCGGTTTTTTATTTAGAGCCGTGCTTCAGCCAGATCGATGTCCAGTTGAATTCGCCGCAGAACTTCGTCATTGATTACGTTTTGATTCCGGAGTTGCAGAATCGTGTCGCGTTCCTGTTGCAACCCCTCCCGGGATAGGCGCTCGTATTCCTCGGAGAACAAACGCAGGCGGCGGCTCGGGTGGTCGCTTTCGGTGGCTTCCAACTGTCGGATGCGGTCTTCGTATTCGATGCGCACACGCTTCGAAGCCTCGGCCTTGGTGGGATCTTTTTCGGCGACCTCGCGCAGGCGCGCCAGGGCGGCTTTGTTGGCGGTGAGCCGCGCCTCGCGTTCTTCGCGTTTGAGCGAATCATCCTCTTTCACACCCAGCCAGCGAATGAGCGGCGGCAGACTGAGCCCTTGAACCACCAGCGTCGCCAGGATGATCACGAATGAAAGAAAGAGAATCAGGTCACGCCCCGGAAAAAGTGTGCCGTCGTCATTTTTGAACGGCAACGCCAGCGCCGCCGCAAGTGAAACCACGCCGCGCATGCCGGTCCAGGCAACAATCGTCACGTGTCGCCACGACGGATAAGGATCGCGCGCGCGAATGCTTTTGAAGAGGAGTCGTGGCAAATAGGTGGCCGGAAAAACCCAGGCGACGCGCACAATGATGACCGCCAGGCTGATGAGCAGGGCATACCAGATGAGCTGATTTTTCGGGAGATGATCGCTGGAGGCCGCCACCAGCACGGCGGGGAGCTGCAATCCGATCAGGATAAACACCAAACCGTTCAGGATAAATTCCACGGTTTCCCAGACCGGGCGCGCGTCGAGGCGCGTTTGAAAGTCGGTGATTTCCGGCAGGCGCCAGCCGAGGTACAAGCCAGCGGTCACGACGGACAAAACGCCCGAGATACCCAATCGTTCCGCGGGCAGATACGCGGCAAAGGGTGTCAGCAACGAAACGGTAATTTCAATGGGCGCGTCCTGGACGCGTTTGTGAAACCAGGCGGCGAGCCATCCGACCGCCAGCCCCAAGGCGATGCCGCCGAGGCTGACGACCAGGAATTTTACACTGGCGTGACCGAGTGAAAACGAGCCGGTAACGACGGCGGTTATGGCAAAGCGATAGGCGACGAGCGCTGTGGCGTCGTTCACGAGACTTTCGCCTTCGAGCACGGTGACGATGCGGCGAGGAACGCGCAACCGGTCGGCGATGGCGGTGGCGGCGATGGCGTCCGGCGGCGAGACGATTGCGCCCAGGACGAAGCCCGCGGCCAATGGGAGGTTCATGAAATGGTGCGCCAGGAACGCAATGGCCACGGTGGTGATGAGAACGAGCCCGACTGCGAGCAGTGAAATGGGCCGGAGGTTCGCGTGGAAATCGCGCCAGGAAGTGAAGAGGGCGGCCGGAAACAGCAACGGTGGCAAAAAGAAGAGAAAGACCAATTCGGGATTGAGCGTGACGCGCGGCACGCCGGGGATCAACGCGAGCAACAAGCCGCCGAGCACGAAAAGAATCGGGTAGGGGATGTGCAACCGCCGCGCCACCAAGGCCAGGCCGGCCACGGCCAACAACATGCCCACAAAAATTTCAACAGTGCCAATCATGGATGCGCAAACCTTAGCGCGGATTATCACCGGTGCAAATAAAACGAAGCGGTCGGTCGCGAAATTTAAAATTGGTAGGGCGCACTCCGGCACGCCGGTTGCATTGTCAACCACGGGCGAACTGTGATCTCAGACGGCGCGCACGGAGGGACGCGCCCCACCTTTTGCATCAATTTAAAACCGCCACGTCACCGCGGCGCGAATCCGGAAGGTTGGCACGATTTGGTCGCCCGAGCTTCTGATGCTCACGGGCAGTTCAGCGCCAAGTTGGGCGCTGAGTTCGCTGCCCCAGGTGAAATTGATTTGCGGTCCCAGAAAAACGCTGGTCGCGGCCGTGTCATCCGTCGCGACGCCATGGACCGTGTCCTCCGTCTTGTATTCCCCCGACACGATGGCCTGCGCCGACAGCGTGTAATCTTCTTTCAACGCCAGGTAAACTCCCGGTCCGCCGGACCAGCTCAAATCGTTTGCGTATTGATAGCCAAAATCGCCTTCGCTGCGGATGGTGTATTGGGTTCCGGCGGTCAGAAAAAATTTGCTCCGGCGCGCAAAAATATCCGTGCCAATCACTCCATCAAACGAGCCCGAGCCCAGTGCCAGATCGTGCCCGCCAATGCCAGCCGCGAAATCGTTTTCGGCTGGATTGAGATGATGGGAATCGCCGGTGGGCAATTTAACGCCGCCGAGCGCGTTCCAGTTAAAGGTATAATCCGTGGTCCGGCTTTTGTAGAGGTGGAGATTGCCGAGCAGCAGTGCATCGCCCAGCCCGAAGTCGCTACCGTGAACACGGCCCGTGCCGCCCTCCGGGGTGGCCCCGTACTCGCGATAAATCACCGGCAGATTGAATTGCGCGCCGAAACGATCGTTGAAGTTATAGCCGACGAACGCCTGCGAGATGAGGCTGTTTATGTATTCGGAATCGGGATTGCGCTGGTCACGGCCATCCGATTGGAAGGTGTTGAAATAGGTGTATTGCTCGGCCACACCCGCAAAAAATCCCTTGCCGCTGTTGCCTTGGGCCTCGCTGGCCGAGTAAACCGCGCAAAAATCACACGCCAAAACCGGCTGCGCGCACGCCGCCACCAAAATTGCACCGACAAAAATTTTCATTTGAACTCCGGAATTTGAGGAAGCAATGACGCTTTCCCCGGTTTAACAATTCGCAAAAAATCGAAAAGGGCGCGGTCAGGCGCTTGCGAAAACGGTTGGCTTAACCGAGGAGTTCTTTGGGAGGCGGAAGGGAAGGCGGTTGGATGAACGAAATGGCCGCGTCATTGGCGGCGCGGACTTCGTAGAAACTGGAGGGTGCGCAAAAAACAAATTCGAAACTGCTGTAGGAATAATCGAGCCTCTTCAAATCGGCCTGGACATCGGATTTCTTTTCCGACTGCTGATCCTTCGCAATTTCCCGGCAAAGGCAGCAGGGATGTTTGCCGTCGAAAGTTCGCTGCACGGCCCGATGCCATGACGCGGTCTGAAGATTCCCGGCGAGCATCGTGGTCCAGGCAACGGATTGAAGGGCCAACCAATGCGTGCCGGTTGCCGCGAGTACGGCAACGATCATCAGCAATTGGCCTAACTTGTGGAACACGGGCAAAATATCATCGAGAGATTTGGCTGGGTCAACAATTTCCGGTCGCTGTCGAAGGCGCGAACTTAAAGAATGACTGGGTTGGCACCAGGCAAGTTCTTGAAATCGTCATCAAACGAAACGACTCTCAAACCACGAGTCGAGGCGAAAGCTGCCAAGTAAGCATCTGTCCACGTGTTTGTTGATGGGGACGCGCCTTGCGTTAGTCGTTGCCACTCGTCGTCGATGCCGGGCGGTTCCTGCAAAAAGGTGACTCGATCGTCCTGCAAAAGAGCTTCATAAACCCGCCACGCTTGCTTTTGGGTCACCACATCCGTGCCCATCACGTGATGATTCGTAATCAGCCGGAGAAATCCCATTTGCGTAATTCGGCAAAACGCTGCTGCGCCCGATTCGAGATCGGCGAACCACTCTTTCGCCCGGTCGTGATGCGTGTGGCGGTCAGAAACGATGGCAATCCACACGTTGATATCAGGCAAGCAGGTCTTCAATTTCGGAGTTGGTTAGTGAAAGTGATTTAGGTTTTCTCGATTTGATGAGCGGAAGTTTAACGCGAAACCGAGAGGGGGGAGTTTTGGCTGAAATTTCCTTTTCAATCGCCGCCTGGACAAACTCCTTTAGCGTCTTGCCCCGGAGGGCGGCCTTCGATTTCGCCTGCCGAAACAAATCATTGGGCAAATCAATTGTTGTTCGCATAAAAGCATATTCACATAAAACAATAAAAAAGCAATGCCTTTGATAACCAGAGGCGAGTCCAATTGGCGGCGGAGACAGTGAGGCAATCACAAATGCGGCGCCACGCCCGATTCCAACAGATCCACCAGTTCCGGTTGCATGAATTCGTAATCATCGGCGATGTGCAGGCAAATGACTTTCTTCCCCGCAAGGTCTTCCGAAAATTTATCCTGGAGCCGGCGCAGGTGTTTCTTTTCCATCACAAAAATGAGATCGGCCCAGGATAGATGCCCGGCGGTGACCCGGATGCGTGCGCTGGGTTCCGTGCCGGCCGAACGGGCGTGGAGGCCGTTCAGTCCGTTAAAGATTTTTTCGGCGGTCAGGCTGCGCCAGCGGTTCCGGCTGCAAATGAACAGGACTTTCAACGCTACTTCAGTTTCTTCAGCAGCACTTTCGAATTTCGTCCGCTGCTGTCGTATTTCTCGCGCCGCGCCGGGGGCAGATCATCCGGCGTGCCTTCGATGAAGCCGCCCTTGGATTGAAAATAGGTGAAGGCCTGGGTCGAAAGCGTGATGAGCTCGTTCAGGTTCGATTCCTTGGCTTTGGTTTCGATGAATTGAATCAACTTCCGGCCGATGCCCTGGTTTTCGTGCGAGGGATTCACGTAGAGGCACGCAAGTTCGCCTTTGCTTTGCTCGGGATAAACGTGCAAGGCCACGCACGCCACCGGGTTCTTATCAATTTCAAAAATATAATAATCGCTGAGGCTTTTCTCGATCACCAGCCGCGTGCGTTTGACGAGTTCGTCGGATTCAACGGCTTTCTTGGTCAGCAATTGAATGGCGCGGACGTCCTTCTTTTTCGCCGCCCGAATCTGCTGGTATTCGTTCGCGTAAATCAGGGTGCCGATGCCTTCGTTCGAAAACACCTCGGCGAGCAGGCCTTCATCCACGCGGCCATTGATGATATGCACGCGCTGCACCCCGGCGGTGCAGGCGGTCACGGCATGTTGCGCTTTGGACAGAATTTCCGGCAGGAACCCGGCGGCATTTTGTTGCAATAATTTCTGCAATTCGGCCACCAGCATTTGGCGAATGATCTGGCCGTTGTAAAGCAAGCCGTCCTGCGAGGTGATGAAAATCAGCTTCGTCGCTTTCAACGCGTCCGCGACCGCCACCGCCACGCCGTCCGAATTCACGCGATACGTTTTGCCATCGCCATCGAAGCCGAGCGGCGGCACGACGGGAATGATCCCTTGATTGAGCAAGGTTTGAAGCAACTCCGTATCGACGCGCTCGACCTTGCCCGTGAACAGCTGATCCACGCCCTGAAGAATGCCCATCGGATGCGCGATGACGGCGTTGGGGCAGACGGCGCGCAGGTCGTTGGCGGCGAGTCCTTCGAGAATCTCATGCGTCAGCCGGTTCGCGGCGGTAAGCGCGAGCTTCAGCGTGTCGGCATCGGTCACGCCGGCCCCATCGATATTGGACGGTTTGACGTTTCGCTCTTCGGCGAGGGCCTTGATTTGCGCCGAGGCGCCATGCACGAGCACCACGCGAATGCTCAGCGAACGCAGCACCGCCACATCGAGGAGAATGTTGCCGAAGTTTTCGTCGGTGACGATCGCCCCGTCGACTTCGATGATGAAGGTTTTCTCCCGGAATTGCGGGATGTATTGCAGGATGCCGCGCAGGTCAGTCAGTTTCACTTTAGATTGGTGCTTTCAGTGAAGTGATAAGTAAACAGTTTCAGCGATGATTCAATAATTATTTTCGGTGTGGCTCGCGCGGATAAATCCTTGTTTTCTCGAATGGCGAGTTTTAGAAAACCCGGTGATGAAAAGAATTTTCCTTTTGGCGCTGCTGCTGCCGCTTTTGCCGGGCTGTTCGCATACAGTGAAATACAAACTGGATGAGAGCGATCATTGGACCGGTCCCCGGATTAATGCGGTCGTTTATGTTAAACCATTCGTTGATAAAGCGCCGCTAACGACGAATAAAGTGGAGCGCGTGAACAAGGAAGTTTGGCGCTCCAATTACCGCCAGGGCTACGATAACACGAACCTCACGGCCCAGGTGACCCAGATGATTGCGAAACATTTGGCGTACAGCGGATTGTTTTCGGGCGTCACCAATAAAGAGGCGAATGCGAAATACATTTTGTCGGGGACTCTGAGCGACTTTCAGACGCAGGGGCTGGCCAACCAAAAGGCGGAGAATATTCAGGCGGTTTCGGCGGGGTTTGGGGCCTTGGGCGCGCTGGTCGGGGCCGCGTCCACTTCCGGCATGAAATCAGAAATCAAAACTTCGGTGACGCTCGAAGGCGTGCAATTGGCGGATAAAAGTGGCGAAGCTCTTTGGCGTGATTCGATTTCCGTCACCAATGACGTCCAGGTTCCTTTCGAGGAGGCCACGCAATACGCCGTTTTCAATCAGGCGGACAAGGGGCTCCGCCAAGCGGTCAATGAAATGATTCGCCGCCTGGGAAATTCCTCCCTGACCAACCGGCTCGACGCGCAGGCGCAATGAACTCAGCTCGAACCATGCAATAGCGAAAGGGGAGCGCACG
>Ga0265338_10004487_pt1 | contig 18820 bp, 15 predicted proteins | sample 42126metaG_FD_193579 | JGI IMG/M metagenome (GOLD analysis project Ga0265338, IMG submission 193579) | Rhizosphere microbial communities from Carex aquatilis grown in University of Washington, Seatle, WA, United States - 4-21-26 metaG | ecosystem: Host-associated > Plants > Roots > Rhizosphere... | reverse complement strand
GCCGGTGGGTCAGGAGCTCGAAGTAGTCCCTGAGTATCCTCGAGGCGAGCGAGTCCCGCCGCCCCTTTGCGACAAGCTGGGCGAGGAGGCATTCCTGGAGGCTCTCCGAGCCGATGCCCGGGGGGTCGAAGGTCTTCAGCGCCGCGACGGCCTCCTGGACCGACTCAAGGGGAAGGTCCGTCTGGAGCGCGACGTCGGAGACCTTGGCCGCGAGGAAGCCGCGGTCGTCGAGGCTGCCGACAAGGTGCTGCATCGCGGCCATCGCCTTGGGCGAGAGGTCCGTCATCTCGGCCTGCCTCATCAGGTGCTCCTGGAGCGAGGTCTCCGTAGCCACCGAGTCGAAGAAGTGCTGGCGGCGCTCCGCATCCTCGGCGGAGTAGGACGAGGCGCCCCCGGCGCTCGCCATGTAGTCGCGCCAGTCGTCGTCGATCTTGCCGAGGATCTCGAACTCCTTCGAGAAATCCATTTCCTCGCGCTTCTGCTCGGTGGCGGGCTCGGGGGTTCCGTCCGCGCTCGCCGCCGCATCGTCGCCGTTTGCGTCCGTCTCACCCGAGTCCGCCTCGGGCTTCTCGGCGCTCATGCCCTCCATGGGCAGCTCCTCGAGCGTGGGATTGCTCTGGAGCTCCTCCTGGATCACGGAGCGCAGGTCGAGGGCCGCCACCTGCAGGATCTTCAGCGACTGGCGCAGCTGGGGCGCGAGTACGAGGGACTGCGTCTGCCGCTGGCGTAGGTCCTGGCTGAATCCTCCGGAGCTCATCGGCTTTGAGGCGGTCCTTGCCTCATGGTTCCGGCGGGCGGGGTAGGGAAGAAAGCGGGGGGGGGGTGGGGGGGTGCGCGGTGCGCACGCTGGGGGGCTGGGGATCGTTGATTCCGAAAAGGTCCCTGAGGTAGGTGCCGAGCTTTTCGTTGGTGGGGCCGTAGCCGTGGCTGTAAAGGTAGACCTCGAGGTCGTTGAGCATCTCCGCCGCCGACTGGTAGCGCTGGTCGCGGTCGCGCTTGAGCGCCCTCTGGATGATCGCCTCGAGGCGCTCGTCGATCTCGGGGCGCAGCGTCTGGAAGCGCGGGATCGGCATCGTCAGGATGTTGCGGCGCGACTGGCTGCGGTCGACGTTGCGGAAGATGTTTCGCCCGAGGAGGATTTCCGTGAGCACGATCCCGAGAGGGAAGAGGTCGGCGCGGGCGTCGGTCACGGCGTAGCTCGCCTGCTCCGGGGAGAGGTACTCGTCCTTGCCGGCAATCACCTTGCCCTCCTCGTTGTACATGAGGTTTAGCGCCTTCGCTATGCCGAAGTCCGTGAGCTTAACATCGCCCTCGTAGCCCATGAGGATGTTCTTGGGGCCGATGTCGCGGTGGACGATGTTGAGGTGATTGCCCTGGCGGTCGCGCTTCTGGTGGGCGTAGGTGAGGCCGCGGGCCACGCGCGACACGATGAAGGCCGCAAGGTCGACCGGCACGTCCCGGCCGAGCGTGCGGTGCTTCTCGAGGAACTGCTCGAGGTTCTGACCGCCCACGTACTCCATCACCATGAAGTACTGCCCGCCGATCTGGCCCAGGTGGTAGGTCTGCACGATGTTCGTGTGGATCAGGTCGGCCACGAGGCGGGCCTCTCCGATGAAGTTCTTCTGGAACTCGGGGATGGCCGAGTACTCCTCCCGGATCAGCTTCACGGCGACCGTCTTCCGGAACTGCCCTGCGCCGAGCTGGTGCGCCTCATAGACGACGCCCATTCCGCCCTCAGCGAGCTGCCGGACCATCTCGTAGTTGATATCGTTGAGGATGTGGCTGATTGGCACCGCTTGGAGATCGAAGCGCCGGTCTTCCGGCCTTGCAAGTGAACTTTCCTTAATTTCGGCCCGATATCTGCTACAGGCGGGTTTGCGTCACCCGGGAGCGCTCCATTTGACAAGGGTTTGGGCCCTCCTACGGTGAGTTCATGATCCAACTCACGGCGCGTGCAGCCAATCAGGTCCGGACGATGCGTGGCGAGGCGGCTGCGCCGGAGCGCAACCTGCGCCTGTTCATCGAGACGGGCGGCTGCTCGGGGATGCAGTACGGGATGTCGTTTGACGCCGCGAAGCCGGACGATGCGGCGTTTGAGAGCGAGGGAGTCGCGATCGTCGTGGACCCCAAGAGCCTGGCGCACTTGGACGGCACGACAATCGACTTTGATGACGGCCTGCACGGCAAGGGCTTCGAGATAAAGAACCCGAACGCCCACACGACGTGCGGGTGCGGCAAGTCGTTCAACTAAAGACCCGGCTAGCGCTGCGCCTCGTGGAGGGCGACGATCCCCATCGTCATCCCGAAGGACGTGACGGAGGCAAAGCCCGCCCCGAGGATCTCCGCGGAGAGTCCCGCGCGGCCGGGAAACCCGCCGATTGAGTCGCCAAGGTACTCGTAGGCGCCGCGGTCCCCGGTCAAAAGGCCCGCCAGCCTCGGCACGACGTGTCGCAGGTGAAACGAGTAAAAGGGGCGCACGGGGCGCCACGGCTGGGAGAATTCCAGCACGAAAAGCCGCCCCCCCGGCCGGAGGACCCGCCTGATTTCGGACAGGCATTTTGGGCGATCGGCCATGTTTCTTAACCCAAAAGCGATCGTGACCGCGTCAAATCCACCGTCGGGAAGGGGAAGCGCAAGAGCGTCGCCCTGTTTGAACTCAACCCGCGCCCCGGAACCCTTTATCAGGGCCCTCTTTGCCTCGGCCTCCACGAGCATGGGCGCGCAGAAATCCACTCCGAGAATGCAGACTCCCGGTGACAATCCGCGGGCCAGCGCAAACGCCACGTCGCCGCTGCCCGTCGCAAGGTCCAGGACGTCCTTTGGGTGGGTGTCCCGGACGGCCGAAACCAGCCGAATTCGCCAGTAAATGTCGATTCCGCAGCTCAAAACCCGGTTGGCCAGGTCATAGCGGTGGGCGATGCGCCCAAACATGGATTTTACGGCGGAGGGGTCAGGCACGATTGCTATGGTGATAAGTATTGACGCAATTCATCCCAGACGAATAATTTAAGACGTTTCAGTAAAGCAAACACCCAAAGGAACAATTCATGTCCACGAACCTCACAAAACGCGAGATCGTGTTGGAGATCTACCGCAAGGCTGGATTCCCGCAAAAGCAGATAGTCGACACGGTCCAACAGACCCTCGACATCGTACAGAAAGCACTGTCAGAGGGTCGCAATGTTGAGTTGCGTAACTTTGGCGTGCTTGAAGTTCAGGTGCGGAAGCAGCGTGTCGGACGCAATCCCAACAAGCCCGAAGCCGAAGTCATCATCCCCCAGAGGGCCGTAGTTAAGTTCAAGGCGGGCAAGATCCTCAAACAGCAGCTCAAAAAGCTCGACCTGACCACCCTCACCTGAGGCTGAGCAGTGTCGCCCCACTTTTGGTTCGCCCTATGAGGGGCGGCTTGCAACGTGTCCGTCCCTGATGGCCATGTTCCAGACGCTGCCCGGGTTTCGCGATTTCTACCCGGATGATCTCGCGAAACGAAACCACATCTTTCGCGTTTGGCGGCAGACCGCCTGCGCGTTTGGGTTTGTCGAATACGACACGCCAATTTTGGAGCCCCTGGACCTCTACAAGGCCAAGTCGGGCGATGAGATTGAGGCGCAACTCTTTAGCTTTGTAGACAAGGGAAAGCGCGAGGTCGCCTTGCGCCCGGAGATGACGCCGAGCGTCTGCCGGCTGGTGGGGGAGCGCGCAGGATCTCTCAAGCGGCCCATCAAGTGGTTCAGCATCGCTGAATTCTACCGCTATGAGCGGATGCAGAAGGGCCGCGGGCGGTGCTTCTTCCAGCTCAACGCCGACATCTTCGGAGAGGCGGGCCCGGAGGCAGAGATCGAGCTGGTCGCGCTCCTTATCCAGTGCATGCGCGCCTTCGGCCTCACGGACAAGGATTTCTGCGTTAGGCTGAGCGACCGGAACCTGTGGTTCCACTACCTGGGGGCGCTGGGCCTTGATGATGCGCGCATCCGCGCCCTTCTGGGGGCCGTGGACAAATACGAGAAAAACGGCGACTCCGCGTTCAAGAGCTATGAGGAGGCCTTCGGCCCGCTTGACGGCGACTTGAAGGCGCGCGTCCTCGCCTTCCTCGGCATTCGCTCGTTTGAGGAGCTCGAGAAGGCCCTTGGCGCCGGCGCAGCGCCGGCCGTCGAGGCCCGACTCGGGGACTGGCGCAAGCTCCTGGGGGGCCTTGGCGCGATGGGCCTGCGGGACTACGTGCAGGTCGACCTGAGCGTCGTGCGCGGCCTCGCCTATTACACGGGCTTCGTCTTCGAGGCGTTCGACCGCAAGGGCGAGCTCAGGGCCATTGCGGGCGGCGGCCGCTACGACACCCTAGTCGGAAAGCTCGGCGGAAATGAGCTTCCCGCCGTGGGCTTCGCGATCGGCGACATGACCTTTGCCCTGCTATTGGAGGAACGGGGGCTCTCGCCCGTCATTTCCCAGGCTCCCGACGTTTACTTCGTGATTGGCGGCGAGGCCGAGCGCAGGGCCGCCTTTGCCGACGTCCACGCGCTTCGCTCCGCCGGCTACAGGGTCGAGTATCCCATGCGCGAGTTGGCCTTTGGCAAGCAGTTCAAGGCTGCGGCGGACTCCGGCGCCAAGATCGCGCTGATCTACGGCGCGGATGAGATCTCCAAGGGGGTCGTCAAGATGCGCGACCTGGGTGATCGCACCGAGCGAGAATTCCCGGCGGGCGAGGTGAGCGCCGCCGTCCGCGCGTTCTTCGGAGCCAGCTAGGCGAGGTCGCCCGGCCCGAATGCTCCGGGCAGGAGCGCGGAGAGCGTCGTCTCTATCCTGTTCTTCGAGTCGCAGACGCTGATCACCACGGCCTCGGGGCCAAACTCGTTGATGACCTGGCGGCATGCGCCGCAGGGGGCCGTCGGCAGCGCGGTCGGCGTGTAGATGGCCACGGCCTTGACCGATCGCTCGCCCGCGGCAATGGCGGAGAATATGGCGGTCCGCTCGGCACAGTTGCACAGCCCGAAGGCGGCGTTCTCGACATTGCAGCCCGAGAAGACCTTTCCGGAGCCCCCGATGACGGCGGCGCCCACGGGGAAGTGGGAATACGGGGCGTAGGCGCGCGACCCGGCCGCGCGTGCGGTCTTCTCCAGGCGTCGGATGGCAGCGTCGGTGATCTTCGTCATGGTGCTCCCTGATTTGGCCGTGAAAACGCGCTATCCGGCGAGCTCTTTCCGCGTCTCGGCGAACGCCCTGATGGCGGTCCGAAGGTTGTCCTCCGAGTGGGCGGCGCTCACCTGCGTGCGGATCCTGGCCGCCCCCTGCGCGACGACCGGGAAGAAGAATCCGACGACATAGACGCCCTTCTCGAGCATCCGGGCGGCGAACCTCTGCGCGAGCTGGGCGTCGCCGAGCATCACCGGGACGATGGGGTGCGTGCCGGGCTTTATTGAGAGGCCGGCGTCGGCGAGGCCCTGGCGGAAGAACCGGGTGTTCGAGTGCAGGCGCTCGCGAAGCTCCGGGCTTCGCGTGATGAGGTCGATGGAGGCGATCGATGCGGCGGCGATCGCCGGGGGCAGGGTGTTCGAGAACAGGTAGGGGCGCGAGCGCTGGCGCAATAGCTCGATGATTTCGCGCCGGCCGCTCACGTAGCCTCCGGCGGCGCCTCCAAGGGCCTTTCCGAGCGTGCCGGTGAGGATGTCGACCCTGGAGGACACGCCGAAGTGCTCGGGCGTCCCGCGGCCGTTTGGTCCCATGAACCCGACCCCGTGGCTGTCGTCCACCATCACGATCGCATCGTGCCGGTCGGCGAGGTCGCAGATCTCGCGCAGCGGCGCCACGACCCCGTCCATCGAGAAGACCCCGTCGGTGACGATCAGCTTGAAGCGGGCGCCGGCCTTTGCCGCCTCATCGAGCTTGGCCGCAAGGTCGGCCATGTCGCTGTTGCGGTACCTCAGGCGCTTCGCCTTCGACAGGCGGATCCCGTCGATGATCGAGGCGTGGTTGAGCTCATCGCTGATGACGGCGTCCTCCTCGCCGAGGAGGGTCTCAAACACGCCCCCGTTGGCGTCAAAGCAGGATGAATACAGGATCGACTCGTCGGTGCCGAGGAACGTGCTCAGCCGGGTCTCCAGATCCTTGTGGATCTCCTGGGTCCCGCAGATGAACCGGACGGAGGCCATGCCGTAGCCCCACCGGTCGAGCGCCGCGTGCGCCGCCGCCACGACCTCGGGGTGGTCCGCAAGGCCGAGGTAGTTGTTGGCGCAGAAGTTGAGCACGCGGGCGCCGCCGGCGACCGCGATGTCCGCGCCCTGGGGCGTAGAGATTATCCGTTCCCGCTTCGAAAGCCCGGCCGACGAGATTTCGGAGAGTACCTTCTGCAGGTGCGCCTTGTAGGAGGGGGGCATGGGGCGGGAAGGCTCAATCCCAGTTGAGCACGATCTTGCCGCTCTTGCCGGAGCGCATGAGGTCGAAGCCCCTCTGGAAGTCCGTGAAGGGCATGCGGTGCGTGATGACCGGGGAGATGTCCAGGCCGCTCTGGATCATGGCCGTCATCTTGTACCAGGTGTCATACATCTCCCTGCCGTAGATTCCGCGGATCGTCAGCATGTTGAAGACGACCTTGTTCCAGTCGACGGCGGCCGAGGCGGGCATGATACCCAGGAGCGCGATCCGGCCTCCGTGCGCCATGTTGTCGATCATGTCGTTAAGCGCCCGGGGATTGCCGGACATCTCCAGGCCCACGTCGAATCCCTCCTTCATGCCTAGCTCCGCCTGGACGTCGGGGAGGCGCTCGCGGGACACGTCGACGACGCGCGTGGCTCCCATCTTGGAGGCGAGGGCGAGCCGGTCGGGGTTCACGTCGGTGACGACGATCTTGCGGGCCCCGCAGTGCTTGGCGATCGCGGCGGCCATGCACCCGATCGGGCCCGCCCCCGTGACAAGGACGTCCTCCCCGACGAGGTCGAACTGGAGGGTCGTGTGGGTCGCGTTCCCGAGGGGGTCGAAGCAGGAGAGCACGTCCAGCGGGATGGCGGGGTCCACGGGGACCGCGTTCGTTGCCGGGATGCACAGGTACTCGGCAAAGGCGCCGTTGCGGTTGACCCCGACGCCCTTCGTGTCCTTGCACAGGTGCCGGCGCCCGGCCAGGCAGTTGCGGCAGACGCCGCACACGATGTGGCCCTCGCCGTCGACCAGGTCGCCCTTCTGGAACCTCTGGACCGCGGAGCCCACCTCGTGGATCTCGCCCACGAACTCGTGGCCGATGATCATCGGCGCCTTTATCGTCTTCTGGGCCCATTCGTCCCAGTTATAGATGTGGACGTCGGTCCCGCAGATGGAGGTCTTCTTGATACGTATGAGCACGTCGTTCGGTCCCGGCACCGGCACGGGCGCCTCCGTCAGGTCGAGCCCGGGCCCGGCCTTCAGCTTCGAAATCGCTCGCATCATCTTGGCGCTCATTTGGGTGCCGCAATGCTTGTCGCTTGGGACCTCCAAAACAACCACGAACAGAGGGTGCGCCTGTAACGTCGGGGATTGCGTCCGGGGGCGCGGATGATTGCTCTCTACCCACGCGCACATGACCAACCGATTTTACAAAGCCTTCGACAGCGAGACCTACGGAGGGGAGCGCAAGACGGACTACCGAAACGCATTCCAGATCGACCGCGACCGGATCATCCACGCGCACGCCTTCCGCAAGCTCCAGTCGAAGACCCAGGTCTTCCTCTCCGGGGAGTACGACTTCTACAGGACGCGCCTGACGCACTCGATGGAGGTGGCCCAGATCGGCAGGTCGATCTGCCAGTACCTGCGCACCGTCAAGGGCCCCCTCGGGGACGACTTCTACATCGACAGCGACCTAGTCGAGGCCGTGTGCCTCTCGCACGACCTCGGGCACCCGCCCTTCGGGCACTCGGGAGAGCGCACCCTCCAGGAGCTCATGGCGGGCTGGGGGGGATTCGAGGGCAACGCCCAGACCCTGCACCTGCTGATCGGCACCATGTACCAGGACCGATCCGGGGTCCGCGGGATGCAGCCCACACGGGCCCTCCTGGACGGGGTCCTCAAGTACAAGACGCTCCACCGCGAGTTCGGCACCCCGCCGAAGAACCATTTCCTCTACGACTCCCAGAAGGACGTGCTCGGCTTCGTCTTCGGGGGTGCGCGCGTGCCGCGCAGCCTGCGCCCGGGCGAGACCCTGAACGGGTTCAAGAGCGTGGAGTGCCAGATCATGGACTGGGCGGACGACGCGGCCTACTCGCTCAACGACATCGTCGACGGCGTGAAGACGGGGTTCCTGACGATCGACCGGATCGAGGCGTGGGCGAACCAGAACGTCGGCGACGCCGCGGGCCTTAGGCTCCTGGACGAGCTATTGGACGCCATCCGCACCGACCGCCTCGAGGGGATCTTCTCCTCGAGGATCGGGGCCTTCATCACGGCGTGCAGGCTGAGGGAGCGCGACAACTTCATGGCCCGCGCGACGAACCGCTACCGCTTCGAATTGGTCGTGGCGCCCGAGGCCGAGAGGCAGGCGCTCTTCTACAAGAAGCTCGCGAACGACGTCATATTCGAGAGCCCCCAGCTCCAGCAGATGGAGCACAAGGCCCGCAAGGTGCTGTTTGACCTGTGGGACTCGTGCTGGAGGAACTACGTCGAGCCCGGGCCCCGGGTGATACGCATCCTGCCGCCGGCGGTCGGTCGGCTCCTGGACGGGGCGAAGACGCGCCGCGCCAAGGCGCGGCAGATCTGCGACTGGCTCGCGGGCCTGACCGACGGGATGATCGTTAGGACCTATCGCCGCCTCTTCGACCCGGAGTTCGGCTCCTTCAGGGACCTTGGCTAGGCGCCCGGCGCGAGGTGCTTGGCCGCGACGGCCTCGTTGATCCTTCGCAGCGCCTCGGCCCAGACCGCGGTTGAGCCCTCGGCGATGTGCGCGTTGCGGGCGATGACCCTGTCGGCGGTGACCTTGTGGCGGTTCCATGCGGCCCCCTCGGTGCTGCAGTTGAGGAGGACCGGCTGGAAGCGGTCGATCGCGTTTGCGAACTTCGACTCCGGCGTGCGCTTCTCCTCGAACTCGTCCCAGAGGGCCCTGAACTGCGCGCACTGGTCCGCAGGGAGCAGGCCGAAGATCCGGTCCGCGGCGATCGCCTCGCGCTCGTGCTGGCCGGCCATGCGTGCGGTGTCGTACGCGAACGTGTCGCCCGCGTCGATCTCGACCAGGTCGTGGATGAGGAGCATCTTGAGGATGCGAAGGACGTCGATCCCCGGCTCGTTCGCGTGCTCGGCGAGGACGATAACGGCGAGGCACAGGTGCCACGAGTGCTCGGCGTCGTTCTCGGGCCGCCGGCTCTGGATGCAGAGCGTCTGGCGGAAGATCTCCTTTAGCTTGTCGACCTCGACGATGAACCGTACCTGCTTTTCAAGCCGCTCGTGCTCCATCGGATCCGACTAGACCGCGGCGCGCGGGCTGGCGAGATCCGATTGCTTCCGAGGGCGAGGCGGAGAGGACCTCGTGCACGTGGGCGGCGGCGAAGAGGAAGCCGATGGTGGCGAACGCCGTGAGCGTGCGCGTCGTGGCGTTCCCGAAGAACGCCGGGAACTGGAGCAGCGTCATGATGGCGACGCTCTGGGCCGCGACGACCGCGATGGAGTGGCGTCCGAGGAACGAGAGGGCGCGCGAGGTCAGGAGCGCGGGGAAGCGGCTGCCGGCAGCGGCCACGAGGTAGGCGACCGATCCGAAGTCCGCCATGCGAAGGAGGCCGAGCGCGGGCTTGTTGACCAGGATGCCAAAGACGCGGTCGGGCCAGAGGTAGGGCCACTGGAAATGGCGGACGCCGAACCCGTAGACGGCGAGGGCTCCCGCGGCTGCAAGCACCCAGCGGCTGGGCTTGGCCACCTGCGCGAAGCCGCTCACCCGGGCATGGCCTATCACGACCCCGGCGACGAAGAGGAACTGCCAGGCGAAGAGGTTGAAGCTGCCGGTGTTGATCGGGTAGAGGGGGGCTCCGTCAATCGGTGGCGCCCATTGGACCGCGAGCCACGCCGCCCCGCTAAGGCCGAGCACAAGCCAACGCCGGCCCGCCTCGAGCCCGGAGATGACCGCGGGCAGAAGGAGCACGAACCCGCAGTACATGGGAAGCAGGTCCAGAAGGCCGGGCTGGTAGAGGAGCGAGAGGCCCAGGCCCAGCGCCTCCAGCGGGTGCTCAAAGAAGAGCTTGGGCACGGTGGGCGAACAATAGCCGAAGAAACGCTCCGTCAGCCGCACGAGGACGAAGGATGCGAGGAGGGCGCCGACCTGCCACCAGTAGATGCTCTTCGCCCGGTCCACCGTGGCCTGCCAGAGCCCCTCGCGGCCCACGGATCGGAACTTCCGGGTGTAGACCCAGCCCGCCAGGAGCCCGGAAAGGAAGACGAAGCCCTCGGCCGCCGTGAAGAGCCCCAGCGGCTGGTCCGTGACGGCCCGCATCTCCGTGGGCAAGTGATTGATCGTCATGAGGACAAGAAACAGTCCCCGCAGCGTGTCAAAGCGCAGGTCGCGAGTGCCCGGAAGACCTTGAATGGTATTCTTCACTGCGTTTCCCGGACACTCCGTACCACGAATCGTTCCACATTCGCCAAATCTTTGGGGATTTGGGCCATAATGATCTACGAAAGTAGAAGCGCTGTTAGCGCAACGGCTTACCGCACGGGGCCGCTCATGCCAAAATGCCCGGCCCGGAAGCCTCCGGAGCCCCGGGGAGCCCGCGGGCAGGCAGGCTGGGCCAGGTCACCAACCCCCGCCAAGGGCGCGGATGAGAAGGACCGTGGCCTCGAGCCGGCTGGCGCGGGCCTGGGTGAGCGAGATCTCGTTGTCGAGCTGGGTCCGCTGGCTCTCGATCACCTCAATGTAGCTCACGAGCCCGGCCTTGTACCGGAGCGTGGAGAGCCGTGTGGCGCCATGGGAGGCCTCCACGGCCCTCCCGAGGACCTGGGTCTGGCGGGACAGGAGCCTCAGGTCGGAAAGGCCGTCCTCGACCTCCTGGAAGCCCACCAGCACATGCTGGCGGTAATTGGAGAGGGCCTCCTCGTAGGCCGCCTTCGCCTGCTGCAGGCCCGCCACGTTCGCCCCTCCCCTGAAGAGGGGCAGCGACAGGGCGGGGCCGGCCGCCCATTCGCGGCTGCCCCAGGTCAGCAGGTTGTTCAGATCGGAGCTGTTGGCGCCCGCGAAGGCCGTAAGCCCTATCGACGGGAAGAATGCCGCCTTCGCGACGCCGATCCGGGCGTTCGCCGCCGCCAATGTCCGCTCCGCCGCCGCGATGTCGGGCCGGCGCTCCAAGAGGTCGCTCGGCAGCCCCACCGGTACCTCGGGCACGTCGGCACCAAGCGGGCGCACGTCGAGCGCGAAACCCTCGGGGTTGCGCCCGACGAGGACCGCGAGAGCATGCTGCGCCGTCGCGATCGCGCGCTCGGCGGCGAGCTCGCTGCTGCGGACGCTTTCGAGCTCCGCCTGGGCCTGGTAGACGTCCAGGTCGCTGTTGGCCCCGCCGCGGCGAAGCTTCTGGACGAGCTCGAGGGCGTCGGAAAGGAGGGCGGCGTCCTGGGCGAGGAGCTCGCGCTGCGCGACAAGGGAGCGAAGGTTGTAGTAGTCCCGGGCGACGCCGGCCTCGAGCAGGAGGAGGACGTTCTGGTAGTTGGCCCCCTCCGCCTCGGCCGACGCCCTGGCGCCCTCGATGGCGCGGCGAACCGACCCGAAGAGGTCCACCTCGTAGCTGAGCTGGAGCGGCAGGTCGAAGGAGTTGGCGGTGTAGGCGAACGCGGTGCCCGGGAACTCGACCTGGCGGTTGCCTGAGAATCGCTCGCGCACGGCGGTCCCCCCGGCCGTAAGGGCCGGGTAGGCCTGCGCCCGCTCGATTCGCGCCGCGGCCAGCGCCTGGTCGTAGCGGGCGAGCGCGGCCCGCAAGGTCGGGCTCGCGGAGGCCGCCTGCTCCTCGAGGTCGTCGAGCGTCCGGTCGTTGAAGATGTGCCACCATCCGGCCCGGCTCGCGCCGTCCCTGGGCTCGGCCTTCTTCCACGCCCCGAGTTCCGCGTAGGCGTCCGGTGTGGGTACGGCCGGCCTCGTGTAATCGGGGCCGACCGCGCAGCCGGCGAAGACGGCCAGCACCGCGGCGCAAAGGCCGCCGAGATAGCGATGTGGGGGGCGGGTCACGGCTTTGCGGGCGCCTCGGCGTCAACAGGGCTGACCTCGCCGCCCTCCACGAGCGAGTCGCGCGGTGCCGCGACCACGCGGGCGCCCGGGTTCAACCCGTCCAGCACCTCGATCTGGTTGCCGAAGTCCCGGCCGAGCGTCACCCGCTGAAGGTGGATCCTGTTCTCGGCGTCGACGACGGCGACCATGTTTCCGGTGGCGTTGATGATCGCGGCGTTGGACGGAAGCAGGATCGCCGGCTGGGCGGACGGAAAGCTAAAGCGCACCTCTGCGAACATCCCCGGGAAGAGCTCGCCCTTCGGATTGGGGAGCCTGACCTCCGTCAGAAGGGTGCGCGAGGCGCCGTCCAAGGCCCCCGCGAAGCGCGCGATCTCTCCCCGGAAGGCCCTGCCCGGGAACTCCGGAACGAGGACCTCGACGGCCATGCCCACCTTGATCGAGCGGACGTTGGCCTGGGGCACCGTCACCATGACCCGAAGGGTCTCGGTCTGGGCAATGTGGTAGATCTCGACGCCGGCGCCCCCATTGATCAGCTCCCCGACCTGCGCGTTTCGCGCGGTGATGACCCCGTCGTAGGGCGCCGTGACCTGCTGGAAGTCCTTCAGCTGGGCGAGCCGGTCGACGTTCGCCTGCGACGCGACGACCGCGGCGTTGGCACCCGCGAAGTCGGCCGCCTTCTGGTCGACGTCCTGCTGGGCCACGGCGTTCTGCTCTCCCAGGGCCTTCCACCGTGAGGCGCTCGTGCGGGCGATCTCAAGGTTGGCGCGAGCCTGCTCGAGCGCGGCCTTTGCCTGGTTGAGCTCCTGGTCCAGGTCCGGGCCCTCGATGACGGCGAGGACCTGTCCCGCCTTGACGTGGTCGCCCAGGTCCGCCGTCCACTTCCCGATGAAGCCCGTCGTCCGCGCATAGATGGGCGTGTCCTGGAGCGCCGTGATGGCCCCGGGCAGCGTGACGACGGCCGCCTTGGTGGCCCGGGTCGCGATGACGACGCTGACGACGGGCTTCGACGTCGCGTCGGTTTGTCCCTCGAGGGCGTGCGCCGAGCGAAGCCGGGGAAGGACCCCGGCGACGACGACGGCGGCGACCGCGGCGGCGGTGATGAGCAGTATGCTTGAGAGCTTCATGTTCGGCTGGATAGGGGGCTTCGAAGGGGGGCCGGAGGGCGGGTCATGCCTGGACTCGGAGCTCCTCCTCGAGCTCCGCCTCGGGCGCGTGCCCGGGCTTCTTCCTGAGGGTCGCGTAGACGACCGGCACGAAGAGAAGGGTAGCCGCCGTCGCAACGAGCAGGCCGCCGATGACGGCCCGGCCGAGGGGCGCGTTCTGCTCGCCGCCCTCGCCCAGGCCGAGGGACATGGGGAGCATGCCGATCACCATCGCAAGCGCGGTCATGAGGACCGGGCGAAGCCGGGTGTGGCCGGCAAGGAGCGCCGCCTCCCGCGAATCCTTGCCCTCGAGCCGCAGGTCGTTGGCGAAGGTCACCAGGAGGATCGAGTTGGCGGTGGCAACACCGACACTCATGATGGCGCCCATCAGCGACGGCACGCTGAGCGTCGTGCCGGTCAGGAAGAGGATCCAGATGACCCCGCACAGGGCGCCCGGCAGCGCCATGATGATGATGAAGGGGTCGAGCCAGGACTGGAAATTGACGACCATAAGGAGGTAGACCAGGGCGATGGCGAAGACGACGCCGATCCCCAGGCCCAGGAAGGAGGCGTCCATGCTCTGGACCTGGCCCCTGAGGCGGATCTGGCTCCCGCGGGGCAGCCTCTTCTCGAACTCCGGCAGGAGCTTGCGCACATCGGAGGCCACGGCGCCCAGGTCCCGGCGGTCCACGTTCGCGTACACGTCGTAGACGGGCTGGATGTTGTAGTGGCCGACGACCTGTTGGACGGAGGTGCGCTGGACGGTCGCCACGTTGCCGAGGACCTCCAGGGTGCCCGAGCCCCGGGCGATGCCGACCGGCAGGGCCTTCAGGGCCTCGATCGAGTCGATCGTGCGCTGCGGGGCCTGGGCCGCGACAAAGTACTGGATGCCCTGGGGGCTGAGCCAGTAGCTGGGCGCGATCTGGGAGGTCCCGGTAAGGGAGATGAGGACATTGTTCGCCACGTCTCCCTGCGTGAGCCCCAGCTGCTCGGCCTTCGTGCGGTCCACGTTGACCGCCAGCGCGGGGGCGTTTACGACCTGGTGGACGTGGACGTCGACGGCCCCCCGGATCAGGGCGACGCGGGCGGCGAGCTCCTTGATGAGCGCGTAGTTGCCCGGTGCGTCGGCACCCGCGATCTGGAGGTCAATCGGCGCGGGCAGCCCGAAATTGAGAATCTGCCCGACGATGTCGGAGGGCTGGGTGAAGAAGGTGCAGCTTGGCAGCTCCCTGTTGAGGCGCGCCCGGATCTTGCGCACGTAGGCCCAGGTCGATCCGTGCTTCTCCGGGTTGAGCGCCACGAGGATCTCGCCGTCGGCCGTGCCGATCGTGGCCGTGTCGCTGAAGGCGAGCCCGGTGCTCCCGTTCGGTAGGCCGATGTTGTCGATGATCGTCTGGAGCTCCTCGGCAGGGATCTCCTGCCGGATGATGTCCTCAACGCGGGTGAAGTACCTCTCGGTCTCCTCGATTCGGGTGCCATCGGGCGCCCGCACGTGGAGGCGGAACTGGCCCGCATCGACGATCGGGAAGAAGTCGCGGCCAAGGAAGGGAAGGGCGAGCGCGCTCAGCAGGATGAGGACAACCATGACGGCGAGGACCCGCCTGCGCCGGTTGAGGGCCTTGTCGAGGAGGGCCGTGTAGCCCGAGCGGAAGTTCTCGAAGTGCCGATTGAAGGCGACATGGACCCGCCAGAAGACGTCGCCCGAGTCCGCGTGCCCCTTGCCGTCGTCATGGAGGACGGGCTGGCCGCGGAGCAGGTAGTGCACGAACGTCGGCACGACGGTGCGCGACAGGAAATAGGAGGCGAGCATCGCGAACATGACCGCCATCGCGAGGGGGCCGAAGAGGAATTTGGCGGTCCCCTCCAGGAAGAAGATCGGCACGAAGACGATGCAGATGCAAAGGGTCGAGACGAACGCGGGGACGGCGATCTGCTGGGCGCCGTCCAGGACGGCCCGGACCAGCGTCTTCTTCATCATCAGGTTGCGGTCGATGTTCTCGATCGTGACCGTGGCGTCGTCGACCAGGATGCCCACCGCAAGGGCGAGGCCCCCCAAGGTCATCGCGTTTATCGTCTGGCCCAGGGCGTAGAGGCAGATGATCGAGCAGAAGATCGAGAGCGGGATGGAGAGGGCGACGACGAGCGTGTTGCGCCATGTGCCGAGGAAGAGCAGGATCATCGCCGCCGTCAGGAGCGCGGCGATCACAGCCTCCTTGACGACGCCGTTGAGCGCGGCCCGCACGAAGATCGACTGGTCGAACTCCGGCTTCATGTCCAGGTCCGGGGGGAGGGTGCTTCGGATGTGGGGAAGCTCGGCCTTCAGGCGGTCGATGATGTCGAGGGTCGAGGCGGAGCCGCTCTTGAGGATGATGGTGAGGGCCCCCCGGGTCCCGTCCTGGCGGACGATGTTCGTCTGGGGGATGAACCCGTCGCGGACCTGGGCCACGTCGCGGATGTAGACCATCGAGCCGTTCACGGCCTTGATGGGGAGGTTGCCCAGGTCGGCGAAGTTGGGGGGGCTGCTGTTGAGCAGGACGTCGTACTCGCGGTCGCCGATCTTCGCGGTGCCGGAGGGCAGGGTCAGGTTCTGGGACGAGAGGGCGAGGTTGACATCGCTCGGCGAGAGGCCCTTCGACTCGAGCGCCTTCAGGTCCAGGTCGACCATGATCTGGCGCACCTTCCCGCCCATGGGAAGGGGGACCGACGCGCCCTGCACGGTCGCAAGCTGGACGCGCAGGTAGTTGAGCCCGATGTCAAAGAGCCGCTGCTCGGAGAGCGTCTTGCTCCCGAGGCCGAGCTGGAGGATGGGCACGTTGGAGGCGTTGAAGCGGATGATGAGCGGGGGCGTGCCGCCGGGAGGCAGGATCCGGACGATGGTCTGGCTGATGGCCGTCACCTGGGCCACGGCTGCGTCGACGCTCGTGCCCGGGTGGAAGAAGATCTTGATGACGCCGACCCCGATGAACGACTGGGACTCCATGTGCTCGATGTCGTTCACGGTCGTCGTCATGGCCCGCTCGCTCGGCGTCACGACCCGCTTGGCCATCTCCTCCGGTGTCAGCCCGTTGTACTGCCAGATGACCACGACAACCGGGATGTCGATCGACGGGAATATGTCCTTTGCCATCTTCAGCGCCGAAAGCACCCCGAGGATGAGGATGAGCAGCGCCATCACCGTGAAGGTGTAGGGACGGCGAAGGGCTAGGCGGACGATCCACATGGAGATAAAAGGGCAAAAATGCTGCCAGCACGGAGGATTCTCGTAAACCCTCCATTCTGGGGATCAGGGACAAAGTGCAACTACAGGCGCTAGACGGCCAAAGTTAGAAATAGATGCGCAGTCGCGTCATAAGGAACTTTTAAGTCGCTTTTCCTTGCTAGAAACGCCGCCACCGATTTCGATCAACCGCATTTTTCCCTCATGAAAGTACTCGTCGCCGACAAGATATCGTCAAAGGGTGTGGCCTGGCTGCGGAAGCAGCCCGGCCTTGATGTCGTCGAGGCGTACGGGTCCTCGCCGGCCAAGCTCCTGGAGCTCGTCAGGGACGTGCACGCGATCGCGGTGCGCTCCGAGTCGAAGATCACGGCCGAGGTCATCGCGGCCGCCCCCCTCCTGAAGGTCGTCGGCAGGGCCGGGGTCGGGGTCGACAACGTCGACGTGGACGCCGCCACGGAGCGCGGTGTCATCGTGATGAACACCCCGTCGGGAAACACGATCGCGACCGCGGAGCTGACCTTCACGCACCTGCTGTGCGGCGCCAGGCCCGTTCCGCAGGCCGCGGCGTCCATGCGCGGCGGCAAGTGGGACCGAAAGAGCTTCTCCGGGATCGAGCTTTTCAGGAAGACGCTCGGCATCGTCGGCCTCGGGCGCATCGGCGGCGAGGTCGCCCGCCGGGCGCAGGCCTTCGGCATGCGCGTCCTCGCGTACGACCCCTACCTGGCCCCCAGCCGCGCCAAGGGAATGCAGATCGAGTCGGTCTCGATGGACGAGCTGCTCGCCCAGTCCGACTACATCACGGTCCACATGCCGCTGACCGATGACACCCGCTACATGATCGACGAGGCGGCGCTTGCAAAGTGCAAGAAGGGCGTCCGCATCTTCAACTGCGCCCGGGGCGGGATAATCAAGGAGTCGGCGCTCGTCGCGGCCCTCAAGAGCGGGCAGGTGGCCGCCGCCGGCCTGGACGTCTACGAGGAGGAGCCGCTCGCCGAGTCGAGCGAACTGAGGAGCCTGCCGAACGTCACCCTGACGCCGCACCTTGGGGCGTCGACGGCCGAGGCGCAGGACGCCGTGGGCGTCGAGGTCGCCGAGCAGATCGCGGATGTCCTCAACGGAGGCGTGATCCGAAACGCCGTCAACATGCCGTCCCTCGACGCCGCGACCCTCTCGGTCCTAAGGCCGTACCTCGACCTGGGCTCGAAGCTGGGGACGCTCGTCCAGCAGATCTCCCCGGACCAGATCGGTTCGCTGAAGATCACCTACTGGGGGAAGATCGTGGACATGGACGCGAACGCGATCACGCGCGCGATCCTGCGCGGCTGGCTCAAGCGGATCAGCGGCGACAACGTCAATTTCGTGAACGCGCCGACCTTCCTGGAGCGCCTCGGGGTGAGCTGCGAGGTCGTCAAGTCGACCGGGGAGGCAGACTACACCGAGCTGATCCAGGTCGAGGCGACGGCCAGCGACGGTGTCGTCCGTAGCGCCGCCGGGACCCTGATCGGGAAGGCAAGCAGCCCGAGGATCGTGTCCATCAACGGCCACGCGGTCGAGGTGGTGGCGATGGGCAATCTCCTCATCATCGAGAACAGCGACGAGCCCGGGATGATCGGCTACGTGGGGACGCTCCTGGGCAAGGACAAGGTGAACATCGCCAACATGTCGCTCAGCCGCCAGGAGCCGGGACAGACTGCGCTGATGGTCATCAATCTGGACAGCGAGCCGAGCGACGGGGCGCGCCGGGAGCTTAAGGGACACCGCGCCATACGGATGGCGAAGTTTGTGGTCCTTTGACCGCCTATGCCCGGCCTCGCATTCCAAAATGAGATGCTTCTGCCGCTTGTTTTCACGGGCGTCGCCGGCTATCTGCTTGGTTCGCTTCCGTTCGGGTTCCTTGTCGCCCGCTCGCGGGGAGTGAACATCTTCGAGGTGGGAAGCCGCAGCCCGGGCGCGACGAACGTCCGCAGGGTCCTGGGCAGCGGGCCCGGAAACACGGTCTTTGTGCTGGACGCCCTGAAGGGGGCCCTGGCGGCGGGCTGGCCCCTGCTTGTCGCATGGCAGGCCGTTCGCTCGGCCAGCTTCCCGGCCATGCTCGGTTACTTCGGGCTCGCCTGTGCGCTCGTTGGGCATGCGTTCTCCTGCTTCACCGGGTTCCGCGGCGGCAAGGGGGTCGCCACGGCGGCGGGGGGGATCCTCGTACTGATGCCCACCGTGGGCGCCATTTCCGCTGGGGTCTGGCTCGTCGTCTTCTATGCGACCCGCTACGTGTCCCTGGCGTCGATCCTGGCCGCCGTGTGCCTGCCGGTCCTC
>Ga0265338_10004486_pt1 | contig 18820 bp, 22 predicted proteins | sample 42126metaG_FD_193579 | JGI IMG/M metagenome (GOLD analysis project Ga0265338, IMG submission 193579) | Rhizosphere microbial communities from Carex aquatilis grown in University of Washington, Seatle, WA, United States - 4-21-26 metaG | ecosystem: Host-associated > Plants > Roots > Rhizosphere... | reverse complement strand
CTACGACGCACGGCAGCTTCTTCTCGATGGCGCACTTCCACTACACGATCATGGGCGGACTCGTCTTCACGTTCTTCGCGGCGATCTACTACTGGGTGCCGAAGATGACCGGCTTCCAGCTCAACGAGCGGCTCGGGAAGATCCACTTCTGGACGATGTTCTTCTTCTTCAACTCGACGTTCTTCCCGCTCTTCATCGCTGGCTTCGAGGGGCAGCCGCGGCGCGTCGTGACGTACCCGAGCGGGCTCCAGTTCCTCAACGACTGGGTTTCGATCTCGGCGTTCTGCCTCGGCATCTCGATGCTCGTCTTCCTCTACAACCTCGTCTGGTCGCTCGCCTTCGCGAAGAAGCCGGCCGAGGCGAACCCGTGGGGGTCGCGCTCGATCGAGTTCCAGCTGCCGTCCCCGGTGCCGGTGCACAACTTCGACCGCATCCCCGTCTTCACGAGCGACCCGTACGGCTACGGCGAAGGTGTGCCCCTAGACGGCCTCGCTCCGGCTGGAGCCCCGGCGGGAAGGGACTGACGTGAGCAGCGCGGAGAGCACCGGCTACGAGGCCGTCGAGCAGGAACCGCCGGAGGTCATGGCGCGGAACCTCACCGCGGCGGGCTACCTGCTCGCCGGGGCGACCGCGTTCTTCTTCGTCGCCTTCCTCTTCGGGTACTTCTATCTCCGCTCGCTCGACAACGGCGGGATGTGGAAGCCGAAGGGCGTGGACGGATCGGTCGGCTGGGGCAGCGCGGTCGTCGCCTGTTACATCGTGAGCGCTCTGCTCGTCCGGCTCGCCGTGGCCGACCAGGCGGCCGACCGGCGCCCCCAGTGGCGGCTGAAGGGCCTCCTCGCCCTCCTCGGCGGCCTCGCCGGGCTCGTTCTGCAGGTCTTCGCGTGGACGCACGAGGGCTTCGGTCCCACCGACGGCGGCTACGCGAGCATCTACTTCGGCTGGACGGCGTTCCTCTTCCTCTTCGTCCTCGGGACGATGTTCTGGCTCGAGATCACGCTTGCGACGTCGTGGCGCTACCGCAACGAGCCGTTCGGCGCGGCCGAGGTGCCGGCAGGGCACGCCTCGGGCGACCCGCACCGGACGGCGCACGACATCGAAAACCCCGTGGACGTGAACCGGGCAGAGCTCACGTCACTGAGCTTCTACTGGACGTTCCTCGTGGCGATCGCCGTGGTCGCCTGGGTCGTCCTCTACCTCCTTTAGAGACGTGTCCGTCCCGCCGCTCGTAGCGTGCGCGGTCGCCGCGGCGCTGTACGCGCTCGGCGGTCGGGGACGGCACCGCTGGGCGCGGGAGGCGTGCTTCTACGCCGGCGTCGCGATCACGTTCGTCTGCCTCGAGCCGCCCTTCGACGACTGGGCGGACACGTCGTTCGCGCTCCACATGACCCAGCACGTCCTGCTGATCTCGTTCGCGGCGCCGCTCCTCGTGCTCGGCAGGCCGTGGCCGCGGATGTGGCTCGTCTTCCCCGCAGGCCCGCGTCATGCAGTCGCCCGAGGGCTCGCCCGCGGGCGCTGGTCCGCCCCGCTGCGCGCGGCTACGAGGACGCTGACGCGGCCGCCGGTCGCGGTCTGTGTGCTCGGCGCGACGCTGGGCCTCTGGCACGTGCCGTACCTCTACGACGCCGCAGCCGGGAACGAGGCGATCCACCTCCTCGAGCACACGTCCTTCATGGCGGCGGCGCTCCTCTACTGGGGGCCGCTGCTCGAGGCGCCGCCCGTGCGGGCGCGGATCGACCATCTGCGCCGCGCGGGCTGGTTCGCCGCCGGCGCAGTCCCCGGCTGGATCCTCGCGATCGTCCTCGCGGAGTCGACACACGCGCTCTATCCCTTCTACGCCACCCTCGACCACCGCGCGTTTGGGCTGTCGCCGCTCGGAGACCAGCAGGTCGGCGCCGGCGTGATGTGGGTGCCCGGCTCGCTCGCGAACTTCGTCCTCTTCATCGTCTACGTCTACCACTGGCTCGAACCGACCCCCGCCGATGCGGCGCCGGCCGTCGAGCCCCAACCACCAGAGGAGCTCTCATGGACGTGACCGCCTCATTCCTCGCCGGCAGCATCCTCGGCTTGGTGATGCCCGTCGTTCTCCTGATCGCGATCACAATCTGGTGGACGATCACCGTCCGCCGCCGTTCTCGCGACTAGCGCTGGAGGCGAACGACGGACGGTCGCCCGCGCCGGACGATCTTGAGGACGTCCCATTGACGGGCCTCCTCGTGGCCCGAGACGAGGGACGCGAAGCGGTAGACCCCGATGCGGGAGGCACGGAAGGTGAAGCTCGCCTCCTGCCCCGCTCCCATCCCGATCGTCGGTTGCGGGGTCGACGCGTGCCGGAACGCAGGTGTCGCCGTGTTCGGCCCACGCACGGCGGCGCACGAGTTTCGCAGCGGGCCGCGGTTCTCGCAGATCACACGGATCTTCCAGTTGCGCGGCACCTTCCACATGAGCTCGCGCGAGTAGCCGTCGAAGTTGAAGCCGTTGTTCTCGCCGTCGAACGACGCGATCAGCGTCACGGTCGCCGTGTGCGTCCGCGCGTTCACCCGGAGGAACTGCGCTGGACGAGGTGGCGGCGGCTGGGCGATCACTCCCAGAGGATTCCAGAACGAGACGTTGCGGCATAGCCCTTCTTAGACGATGCTCAAAGAACTCTCACACTCGTCCTAGGTGCCGTGGGCATTCTGAAGCCGACAAAGAGACGCCAAGGAGACCCGATCCGATGAAACCCCGCTTCGTTTACCTCGCCATTTTCGTCGCCCTCGCGATCGGGGTCGGCGCCGGCTTCGCCGCGCACAGTCTGACGAGCAGCAAGTCTGCGAGTCCGGCCATCACGTTCGGCACCGCCCCGACGGCGCAGGTCTCGTCCACCTCGACCTCCGACTCGCTCACGCAGATCTATGCGAAGGACGCACCGGGAATCGTGACGGTCACGGTCTCCGGAAGGTCGCCCTCCGCCGCCGGCAGCAACCCGTTCGGCCTGCCCGGCCAGCAGCAGTTCGAGGCCATCGGGACCGGATTCGAGATCGACTCGAAGGGCAACATCATGACCGCCGAGCATGTCGTCGCGGACGCGTCGACGATCAAGGTGACCTTCCAGAACGGCTCGACCACGACGGCGACGCTCGTCGGCTCGGACAGCTCGACCGACAGCGCCGTGATCCACGTCAACGCGCCGGCCTCCGGGCTTCATCCGCTCACGCTCGGTAACTCGTCGTCCGTGCTCCCGGGCCAGGCGGTCGTGGCGATCGGGACGCCGCTCAGCCCGAGCTACTCCGAGAGCATGTCCGCCGGCATCGTCAGCGCGGTCAACCGGACGATCACCGCGCCGAACGGCTTCTCGATCCCCGGCTCGATCCAGACGGACGCCGCGATCAACCACGGCAACTCCGGCGGGCCCCTCATCGATGTCGCGACGAACACCGTGATCGGGATCAACGACCAGATCCCGTCAGGAACGGTGGACGCGAACGTCGGGATCGGGTTCGCCGCCCCGATCGACTCCGCCAAGTCCTCGGCCGCCACCATCGTCGCGGGTGGCACCGTGGAGCACGCCTTCATGGGCGTGAGGATCGGCGATGCGCTGACCGGCGGCGCGAAGATCGGCCGGATCTACGCCGGCTCGCCCGCCGCGAAGGCCGGCCTCAAGCGCGGCGACGTCATCACCGCGTACAACGGAAAGAGCATCGTCAACGCCGACGCCCTCACCGCCGCTGTCACCCAGTCGCGCGTCGACGAGAAGGTCACGCTCACGATCCGGCGCGCCGGCACGACGAAGCACATCACGATGACGCTCGGCGTCCAGCCGTCCGCCGCCGCGAAGTAGCGCACGTTCCCTCCGAGAGACGGCGGGCGGCCTCGAGCCGCCCGCTGTCGTTCCTCGGGGACTACGCGGGACTACTCGCCGGTGTCCCAGCGGGCGTGATGCCGCCGCGCCCAGTCCTCGCGCACGTTGCCGAGCACCATCCCACGCAGTGCATGGCGCGTCGTCGGATGGATGAGCGAGAGGTAGAGGTGGCCGAGCAGCAGCGCGAGCGACGCGTACAGCAGCCCGTCGTGCAGGAGGACCGTGCTCGCGAAGCGGAAGCGCGTGTCCTGCTCCCCGAACCACAGCAGCAGGCCGGAGACGAGAAACAGCACCATGAACGCCGCGTTCAGCGCGGCGTTGAGCTTCTGGCCGGCGTTGAAGCGCGCCTGGTCTCGCGGGCGCCGCCCGAGGACCCAGTTGACGTCCTCGCGCTCGAACACGTCGAGCTCGCGCGCCGTCCGCAGCAGGCCGCGCCGGTCGCCGAGCACCGCGACGATGAGGAGCGACGCCACCCAGCCGACTCCGCCCCAGAAGTGGATCTCCTGGATGAACTGGCGGCGGCCGACCTCGATCGAGAGCCGCGGGACGTAGAGGATGAGCCCGGTTGCGAGGAGGAAGAAGAACCCGAGCGCGTTGACCCAGTGGATAGCGCGCTCGGACTTCGAGAAGCGGCGGACGTAGCCGGGCTTCACAGGCCGTAGCCGTTCGAGCGGCCGACCCACGCGTCGTTGTCGTACCCGTACTGCTCCCAGTAGCCGACCTCGGGCATCCGCACGAGATTGACCTCCGCGACCCACTTCACGTTCTTGTACCCGTACATCTCGGGGATCACGACGCGGACGGGAGCGCCGTGCTCCTGCAGGATCGGCTGGCCGCCCATCTCCCACGCGAGCATCGCGTCGGGCAGCATCGCCTGCTCCAGCGTGAGGTAGTCGACGTACGGCTTCTCGGCGGAGACGAACTCAAGCGCGTGCGCACCCGGCAACGGCTTCGCCGCCGCGAGCAGATCCTTGAAGCGGACGCCGCGCCACTCGACGCCGTTGACCGTCCAGCCCGTGACGCAGTGGAAGACGGAGGTCTGCGTCGCCTGGGGCAGGGCACGCAGCTCGTGGTAGCTCAGCTCCTGCGGACGGGCGACCATGCCGCCGATCTTGAGGCGCCACGTCTTCGGCTCGAAGACGGGCATCGTCGAGGCGACGGTGTAGATCCGCCAGCCCGAACCGAGGCCGATCGCCCCAGTTACCGGGCTGACGACCTTGGAGACGCCGCCCCAGACCGCTTGCCCCCACCAAAGCGACGAGAGACCGCCGACGACCGTGCCGAGGAAGACACCGCGGCCGATCCGGCGCGGCGCCGCGGGCTCCCCTGCAGAGCCGGGCGTAAGGTCATCCACCGTTTGCCATCGTGACAGCCGCGGCGGGGGTAGCGCCAGGGCTGCTCATTAGCATCCTGTAAATGTCGAAGGTCGGGCGCTGGACGCTGATCGCGACCATCCTCGGCTCGTCGATGGCGTTCATCGACGGCTCGGTCGTCAACGTCGCGCTCCACTACATCACCGCGGACACGGGTGGCGGGCTCGCCGCGCAGCAGTGGATCGTCGACGCATACCTCCTCACGCTCGGCTCGCTGATCCTCGTCGGTGGCTCGCTCGGCGACATCTTCGGCGAGCTGCGCGTGTTCTCGGTCGGGGTCGCCGGCTTCGGCGTTGCCTCGGTGCTGTGCGCGGCGGCACCCGACACGACATCGCTCATCGTCTTCCGCGGTCTACAGGGAGTCGCGGCGGCGCTTCTCGTTCCGGCGTCGCTCGCCGTCCTGACCGCGACGTTCAGCGGCGCCGAGCGCGGTGCGGCGATCGGCCAGTGGACCGCCTGGAGCGGGATCGCGTTCGTGATCGGCCCGGCGGTCGGGGGCGGCCTCATCGACCAGATCGGCTGGCGCGCGATCTTCCTCATCAACATTCCGATCGCGGCCACGACGCTCCTGATCGCGCTGAGGCTCGGCGGGATGCAACAGTCGAGACGGGCCGAGCTGCGGGTCGACGTCACCGGAGCGGCCCTGTGCGCCGCCGGTCTCGGGCTCCTCGTCGCCGGATTCATCGAGCAGCCGACCCACGGCTGGGGAAGCGCCGTCGTTGCCGGCGGCCTCGGAGGCGGCGCGCTTCTGCTCGCGGCGTTCGTCGTCTACGAGCTGCGGGCGCCGATGCCGATGCTGCCGCTCCACCTTTTCCGGCTCCGCAACTTCTCCGTCACGAACATCGAGACGTTCTCCGTCTACGCGGCGCTCTCCGGGCTGAGCGTGTTCGTCACGCTGTTTCTCGAGGAGTTCGCGCACTACCGCGCGCTCAATGCCGGACTCGCGCTCGTGCCGATCACCATCGTCATGTTCTTCCTGTCGCCCCGCACGGGAAAGCTCTCGATGCAGTACGGACCGCGGTTCTTCATGGCGGCCGGCCCCGTTCTCGCGGGCGCGGCGGTCCTCGTGTACGCGCGGATGCCCGCCCACCTCGACTACTGGGTCGACCTCCTCCCCGCGCTCCTCGTCTTCTCCGTCGGGCTGTCGCTGACCGTCGCGCCGCTGACGACGACGGTGCTGGCGGACGCCGGCCCTGGCGATGCCGGGATCGCGTCGGGAGTGAACAACGCCGTCGCGCGGATCGCGGGACTGCTCGCCGTCGCGGTGCTCGGCATCGCCGCCTCGGGTCGCGGCGACCACCTGACGACGAGCGGCTTCCACCGGACGATGCTCGTGGTCGCGGTGCTCCTGATGGCCGGCGGCGTCATCGGCGCCGTCGGGATCCGGAACCCGATCCGCGCTCGACTAGACGCGGACCGCGCGGTAGCCGGTGACGACGAACGGCAGGGCGATCCTGTCGCCTCGCCGTAGCGACGGGTCGCCGTCGACGAGCTCCGCGACCGCGTCGAACACCGGCCGACGTTCCTCCTCCGGCAGCGAGGCGAGCGTCGCGTACGAGAGCAGGTGGTCGTCGAGCGCCTCCCGCGGCAGCTCGTGCACGTGCGGGAAGAGCTCGTGCTCGACGTCTGCGAACAGCCCGCCGCGGGTCACCTTGGCGGGCCAGTCGCTGCTGCGCCAGCCCGTTCCCTCCGTCCGCGCGCCGTAGATCAACTCCTGCATGCGCTCGACACCGGGCTCGCGCGCGTCGCGATGGTTCCAGCCGAACGCGAAGCGGCCGCCGGGCCGAAGCACACGATGGATCTCCGGTAGGGCCTGTTCCAGGTCGAACCAGTGGATGCACGAGCCGGCGACGACCACGTCGGCCTCACCGTCCGCGAACGGGATCTCCTCGGCCGAGCCGGGCATGCCCTCGAGCCCACCCTCGCGCAAGACGGCGAGCATCCGCGGATCCGGCTCGACCGCCGCCACGCGCGCGCCGAGCTCCGACAGCGCGCGAGTCAGCTTCCCCGTGCCCGCGCCGAGCTCGACGACGAGCCGCGCGCCGTCGGGAACGAACCACCGCGCCACCTCGACCGGCCACTCCGGTCGCGCCCGTTCGTACGCGTCGGCGTGCGCGCCGAACGTGAGACGCCGAGGAGTTTCGCCCATCCCCGAAACGTACTACGTGCGCTAGAATTTAGGCTTGGCTCAAATTTCCGGCCTGACCGCGGCGGTCGAGGACTACACGAAAGCGATCTACACGCTCGAGGAGCGCGCGGGGTCGGCGTCGACGAACGACCTGGCCGCAGTGCTCGACGTCAAGCCGGGCTCGGTCTCGGGGATGCTCCGGAAGCTCTCGAGCCTCGGCCTCGTCGAGCACGAGCGCTACCGCGGGGTCCGGCTCACCGAGCGCGGCCGGCGCGTCGCGCTCGAGGTGATCCGCCACCACCGGTTGCTCGAGCTGTTCCTCGTCGAGAACCTCGGCATGACCGAGGACGAGGTGCACGCGGAGGCGGAAGTGCTCGAGCACGCTCTCTCCGAGGAGCTCGAGGAGCTCATCGCGCGCAAGCTCGGCGACCCGACCGTCGATCCGCACGGCGACCCGATTCCGGGCCGCGACCTGACCTTGCCGCAGCAGGAGAAGAGCTGACGGCCGAGCGGGCCGTCACGCCGCTCGAAGCAGTCCTCGCGCGCGGGCCCGCGCGCGCGACGCTCGCGATGCTGGGGCCGGCCTTCGTCGCCTCCGTCGCGTACGTCGACCCGGGCAACTTCGCCACGAACGTCCAGGGCGGCGCGCGGTACGGCTACCTCCTGCTATGGGTCGTGCTCGCCGCGAACCTCATGGCGATGCTCATCCAGTACCTCTCCGCAAAGCTCGGAGTCGTCACCGACCGCAGCCTGCCCGAGCTCTGTCGCGACCGGTACCCGCGCCCCGTCGCCTGGGGCCTCTGGCTCCAGGCCGAGGCGATGGCGATGGCGACCGACGTAGCGGAGTTCCTCGGCGCCGCCCTCGGCCTCAACCTCCTCTTCCACGTGCCGCTGCTGCCGGCCGGCTTCATCACGGGCGTGATCGCGTTCGGGTTGCTGGAGCTGCAACGGCGCGGCTTCCGGCCGTTCGAGCTCGCGATCAGCGCGCTGCTCGGACTTATCCTGCTCGGCTTCCTCTACGAGACGGTGAAGATCGAGCCGTCGGCGAGCGGAGCCGCGCACGGCCTCGTCCCACATTTCAGCGGCTCCGACTCCGTCTATCTCTCGGTCGGGATCATCGGTGCCACGGTCATGCCGCACGTCATCTATCTCCACTCGGCGCTGACCAAGGGGAGGACGGTCTTGCACTCGGACGCCGAGCGGACTCGCATGCTTCGCTTCGTACGGACCGACGTGCTCATCGCGCTCGGGATCGCGGGGCTTGTCAACATGGCGATGCTCGCCGTCGCGGCGAAGCTCTTCCACGGCACGCCCGGCTGGTCGCACGTCGACACGATTCAAAGGGCCCACGCGGGCTTCTCGCACCTCGTCGGCGGAACGGCGGCGCTCGCCTTCGCGGTCGCGCTGCTCGCCTCGGGCGCTTCGTCCTCGAGTGTCGGGACGTACGCCGGCCAGATCGTGATGGCGGGCTTCGTGAACATGCGTATCTCGATCTTCCTCCGCCGCGCGCTGACGATGGTTCCAGCTCTCGTCGTGCTCGCTGTCGGCGTCGGCCCGACGCAGGCGCTCGTCCTCAGTCAGGTCGTCTTGAGCTTCGGGATCCCGTTCGCGCTCGTGCCGCTCGTCCTGCTGACGCGCCGCCGCGACGTGATGGGCGTGCACGTCAACTCACGCGCGACGACCGCCGTCGCGAGCGCGGTCGCGGGCCTCATCGTCGTGCTCAACGTCTTCCTGCTCGCGCAGGCGACGGGGATTGCCTAGCCTTCGCACCATGAAGAGACGCACACTGGGACAAGGACTCGAGGTGTCGGCGATCGGCCTCGGCTGCATGGGGATGAGCCAGAGCTTCCCGCCCTTCCCCACTCGCGACGAGTCGATCTCCGTCCTCCGCGCAGCCGTCGAGCGCGGCGTGACGCTCTTCGACACGGCGCAGGTGTACGGGCCGTACGCGAACGAGGATCTCGTCGGAGAGGCGCTCGAGCCGGTGCGCGAGCAGGTCGTGATCGCGACGAAGTTCGGCTTCGACCTCGAAGGCGCCGCCGGCCGCGAGAGCGGCGTCGACAGCCGTCGGGAAACGATTCGCCGCACGGTCGACGACTCGCTGCGGCGGTTGCGCACCGGTTACATCGACCTCCTGTACCAGCACCGCGTCGATCCCGACGTCCCGATCGAGGAGGTCGCGGGGACGGTGAAGGAGCTGGTCGAGGCCGGCAAGGTGCGCCACTTCGGCCTGTCCGAGGCGGGGGCGCAGAACATCCGCCGAGCCCATGCCGTCCAGCCGGTCACCGCGCTTCAGAGCGAGTACTCGCTCTTCTGGCGCGAGCCCGAGGCCGAGATTCTTCCCGTGCTCGAGGAGCTCGGGATCGGCTTCGTCCCGTTCAGCCCGCTCGGCCGCGGCTTCCTGACCGGGACGATCACTCCGGACACCGAGTTCGAGAGCGGCGATTTCCGCACCGGGCTTCCCCGGTTCGATCCGGAGGCACGGCGCGCGAACCTCGCCTTCGTGGAGCTGCTCGGGCGGATCGCCGAGCGCCACGGGGCGACGGCAGCGCAGGTCGCGCTCGCCTGGCTCCTCTCCCGCAAGCCGTCGATCGTCCCGATCCCCGGCACGACGAAGCTCCACCGGCTCGAGGAGAACATCGCCGCGACCGAGCTCGAGCTGACCGCCGACGACCTGCACGAGATCGCGACCTCCGAGCTCCACGCGCAAGGCGACCGCTACAGCGCCGCGCACCAGCGCCTGATCGACCGCTAGAGAGTCCTAGCGGTCGATGGTCAGCTGCGCGGTGGGGAGCGGCTTCGCCGCCTGCTCGATCGCGGCTAGCGGCCCGTCTCCGAGGTAGTGGTCGAGGAACGCGATCGTCACATCCTCCACGGTTGTGAGGGTCAGGCCCGGCTGCGTGTACGGGGGAAGATGGCCGGCGCCGTGCAGTAGGAGGAGGACCTTCGGCCGGCCGGCGGCGCGGAAGAGCCGGTGCGTGTAGAACTGCGGATCGATCTTGTCCGCCGTCCCCTGCACGGCGAGGAGCGGCACGCCGTCGTGCTCGACGTATCGGCGCGGCCCGAGGATGGCGCCGGAGAGGGCGAGCGCGGCGTGCACCCGGTCGTCGCGAAACGGCTGCTCATAAGCCGCGGCGTAGGCAGTCACCGCGCCGTCGGACTGGCCCGCGACGGCGACCTTGTCCGGATCGACGAGCCCGAAGAACGGGCTGTGCGGCCACGCGCTCGCAGTGAGGACGCGGGTGATGACGAAGCTCATGTCCCGCGGCTGGTTGACGATGTCGGACTCGTCCGGCCCGCCGGGCGCGTTCTCGTTCCCCAGCGGGAAGATCGGCGCGGCGACGACGTAGCCCGCCTCCGCCCAGTCGCGCAGCAGGCGCCGGTACCACCACGGCGTCGACGCGAAGCCGTGTCCGAAGACGACAAGCGGGAACGGTCCGCTCCCATCGCGCGCGGGCGGGTACCAGAACTCCGTCGTCACGGGACGCGGCTCGCGTTTCCCGTGCGGCAGCTCGATCGTCCGCGACGTGTCGACCCAACGGAGCAGGTGCGGGAGCGCAGCCCGTTTGCTCGGCGTCGCCAGCGCCGTCGAAGCGCCGAGCACCGCCATGACGAGGATGACCACCGCGCGCACGCCCGACAGGGTGCCACGAAATCCGCTCGCGCGAGGTCCGCGTAAGGCAGACGAACGAGGCCCTACCAAAAGGAGTGGAGAAATGAGGAGCACGATCGGCAAGAAGGGCACAGCTCTCGCCGTTGTCGCCCTTGCGGCGACAGCGATCGCGGGCGGCGCGCTCGCGGCTATCGCCGCGCACAGCACAGCGATGACCACTACGACGGCGGTCAAGGCGACCGAGACGAACTACAAGATCGCGCTTTCGCGAGTGAACGTTCCGGTCGGCACCGTCAAGTTCACCATCCACAACAGCAGCAAGACCGCACACAAGTTCGCGATCAGGAATACGACCGGCTTCTCGAAGGGCATCGTGGGGACCATCGCGCCGGGCGCCACGAAGTTCCTGACCGTCACACTGAAGAAGGGGAAGTACACGGTCTTTTGCGCCATCCATGCCTCCCTCGGGATGAAGACGACGCTGAACGTGGGAACGACCACAGGGACCACGACGTCGCACACGACGACGACGAACGGGACGACGACCGGCCCCTACTGGGCCTAGCTAGCTCCCGCCCACTGCGCTGATCGCCGTGTAGAGCCCGTAGCCGGCGAGAGCCGAAGCGAGCGTGGCAGCCGCGAGCGCCGCCGGAAGGCGCTCCGGCTGCCGGCGGCGGTAGAGCGGGTACACGACGAAGACGACGATCTGGGACACGAAGAGCGCGATGAGCGACGGCTGTGAAAGGTCGTTGTAGAAGCGCTCCGGATTCACGAGGCTGATCGCGTCCGCGGCGACGAAGGGGACGGCAAGCGCGACGAGCGTGGGCCGGATCGGCGTCCCGACGAGGTAGTGAACAAGCCGTCCCAGCGCGAGGAGCTCGAGCACGATCAGCGCCGCGACGCTCGCCGCCGCGCCGAGGGCGGCGGCTACGGCGAGGGGCCGGCCCCCGTAGGCCTGCGCGATGTCCACTCCCGGCAGACCGCCGCCACCGTGACTCCCGGCGCCCGTCGCGAACGGTACGAACGCGAAGACCAGGAACGCCGCGACGATGCCGTAGCCCCACACGAGGCCACGACGGACCGCCGCCGTCCCGCCTTTCACTTCCGCTGCGAAGAAGAGCGGAAGGCTCACGCAGACGAAGAGGAGCGCCGCCGATCCGACGCCGCGACCGAGCGGCTCCGCTCCGACGTGCGCCGTGAACGCCGAGCTCGACGCGCCGCCATGGGCGAAGAGGAGCCCGCCGACCACCGCGACGAGCACGAGCTGCACCGCTGCGACGACGCTCAGCACCGCTGCGCTCCGGGCAAGCGGCAGGAACGCGAACACCGAGATCGCGACCGGGAGGAGCAGCTCGAGCGCGTTCCGGTAGGCGACGATCCCCGGGAAGACGGGAGCGAGGAGGTCGTAGACGATGTACGTCACTGTGTACGGCAGGTAGAGGAAGTAGCTGATGATCCAGATCCCCGCCTGGACGCGCGCCACCGTCTTCCCCGCCGCTGCTTCGACGAATGCCGTCAGGCCGCCGGCCGAGGCGATCTGCTCCGAGAAGCCGAGCCAGATCGCGAGCGGCGCGCCGAAGACGAGGAGTGCGAGAACGATCGTCAGGCCGGACGCCGGCTGCGCGCCGCCGGCCGCCCCCGGCAGGAAGAGCGTGATCAACGCGAGCGGCCCGCCGATCGACGCGACCACCGTCCCTACGAAGAGAGAACTACGCATATCCCCTGAAACCTCCCGCTGACGTGGCAGTTACCGGATCATCCACGACAACTACTCGACAAGACGCGAACCGGATTGCCTCGGCACGACGAGTCAGAAGGCTTCGAGTGCAGCTGAGCGGCGGCCGCTGTACTCGAGCGCGCGGAGCATCACGAGGCCGACGGCGAAGTAGCAGACGCCGACGAGCGCCTCGATGAAGAGGAGATGGCTCGCGTGCGCGAGCGAGCCGCCGGCTCCGAGCGCGCGCGCTGCCGCGATTCCGTGGGTGATGGGGATGCCGTTGCTGATCGTCTGGAGAGCAGCGGGGAGGCGGTGGAGTGGGACATTTGCCCCGGAAGTGAGGAGCATCGCGCCGGAGATGTTGTCGGCGAGCAGGGTGACGCTGCGGCCGCGCAGTCCGAGCGAGCCGAGGCACAGGCCGAACGAGGTGCAGGAGAAGGATGAGCGGCAGCGCGTGCAGCGATTTAAGGAACCCGTAAGCCGTAGCTAATAGGGACGCAATCCCGAGGGCCGATCCTTGGCGGACTGCCAACTCGTCAAGGAGGACTGATGCGCTCGAAGACCCTGACTCTCGCGCTCGCCGGGGCTGCAGCTCTCGCCGCGGCCTCGATCGTTTTCGCGGGGATGATGCACCCGACGCTTGGCGCCCGGCTCTCCGGCATGGGCAACCACGGCATCGTCAATCTCCAGGCGCACGCCTCGAAAGGGCGGCTCTGCTGGAAGTTCGACCTGAATGTGATGCACGTCACGGCCGCGACGATCCGCGACCGGGGCGGGATGATCGTCGCCCACCTCGGCCATATGTACAGCGCCAAGGGCTGCGGCATGGTGGCGAAGCATGTGCTCAAGATGATCGAGGAGAAGCCCGGCTCCTATCGCGTCTGGGTCGCGACGGCCGGCCATCCGGGCGACCTGCGCGGGAAGCTGTTCGCCGGCATGGCGCACATGTAGATGGACTCGACGCCCGTCACCGGAGAGAAGGAGACGCGCCGCATTGGCCGGGGGGTTTTCCTCGGCACGGTCGCAGGCGGCCTTTCATCACTGTGGTGGGGGAAGGCCGTCTGGGGCCATATCTCGAGTCCTGTCTCGCGGGTTGCGGAGGCGATCGCTCCGATCCTGCCGTCGAAAGGCTGGCGGATCTACACGGTCGCAGCGATGATGCCCGTCTTCGATTCGGCGACGTGGAACCTCAAGATCGGCGGCATGGTCGAGCAGCCGCAAGAGCTGAGCTACGAGCAGCTGCGCGCGCTGCCGCAGGCGTCGCAGGTCTCCGTCTTCCACTGCGTGACCGGCTGGACGGTGAACGGCGTCCACTGGCGCGGCGTCCGCTTCAAGGATCTGCTCGCAGCCGCAAAACCGCTGCCGGGCGCGCGCGCGCTCGAGTTCATCTCGGCAGAGAAGCCGTATGTCGACTACCTCACGCTCGAGCAGGCGATGCTCCCCGACGTGATGCTCGCGTGGGAGATGGACGGCAAGCCGCTGCTGCAGGAGCATGGCGCTCCCGTCCGGGTCGTGATCCCGGACATGTACGGCTACAAGAACGTGAAGTGGGTCGAGGAGATCAACCTCGTCCGGAGCCCCGAGGTCGGCTACTGGGAGCAGTACGGCTACGACAACGACGCGTGGGTCGGCCGCTCCAACGGGTACGGGACGTGAAGGCGGGGTACGTCCGGCGGTTCTCCCGCGTCGAGCGGCTGCTCCACTGGGTGAACGCGCTCGGGTTCTTCTTCCTGCTCGCGACCGGGCTGATCCTCTACCTGCCGAGCCTTTCGGTGCTCGTGGCGCGGCGGCAACTGATCCAGAGCCTCCACTTCTGGTCGGGCGTCGGCTGGCTCGCCGCGCTCGCGCTCGTGATCGTGCTCGGCGGCCGCCGAGTGCTGCGGACGGCGCGCGAGCTCGAGGCCTTCGACCGCGACGACCTGCGTTGGCTGCGGGGCGGTAAGGCACCGCAAGGGAGGTTCAACGCCGGGCAGAAGATCAACGCCGCGCTCACCGCCGCGTTCACGATCCTGTTCGGCGTCTCGGGCCTGCTGCTCTGGTTCGGCGAGCAGGACACGCGCTTCCGCTTCGCGAGCACGGTCATCCTCCACGACGGGCTGATGTACGTCTCACTCGTCCTGCTCGTCGGCCACCTCTACCTCGCACTCATCCATCCGGCGACACGGCACGCGCTGCGCGGGATGACGCTCGGCACGGTGCGCGAGGACTGGGCGCGGCGACACCACGGTAAGTGGACGCCGGAGCGACAATAGGAGGCATGACGACGGTGCTGGTTGTCGACGACGAACCGATCGTTCGCGATGTCGTCGTCCGCTATCTCGAGCATGACGGCTTCGAGACGCTGATCGCGGCGGACGGGGACGTCGCGCGGGCGCTGATCGAGGAGCGCGAGCCCGCGCTCGTGGTGCTCGACGTGATGCTGCCCGGGATTGACGGGCTGTCGTTGTGCCGCTGGATCCGTCAGCGTTCGAGCCTCCCGGTGATCCTGCTCACGGCGCGAGGCGAGGAGGCCGACCGGATCGTTGGGCTCGATCTCGGCGCCGACGACTACGTGACGAAGCCGTTCTCGCCGCGCGAGCTGTCGGCGCGGGTGCGGGCGGTGCTGCGGCGCAGCGATCCGTCTCCTCTGGCAGCGGAGACGGTCTCCTTCGGGGATGTCGAGCTCGACGCCGCTGCTCGACAGGTGCGCAAGGCCGACGAACCGGTGGACTTGACGACGCGCGAGTTCGACCTTCTCTGGTTCCTCGCCTCTCACCCTGGACACGTCTTCTCGCGCGACCAGCTGATGGATCGCGTCTGGGGCTACATGTCTGCAGTCGAGACCGGCACTGTGACCGTCCACGTACGGCGGCTGCGCGAGAAGATCGAGACCGACCCGCAAAAGCCGAGCCACCTCAAAACGGTCTGGGGCGTCGGCTACCGCCTCGACCCATGATCCAGCTCGCCCTCGTCGTCACCGCCGGGAGCCTCGCGTTGGGACTCCTTCTCGCCCTCCTCCTGCGCCGCGCCCCCACGGTCTGGCTGCAGCTCGCCGGCCTCGCCCTCACCGCGGCCTGCGTGCCGCTCGTCGCGGTGCTGCTGTCGGGCTGGGTGATGTTTCACATGGGCGCAGACATGAAGATCCTTGCCGTGGCCGCCGGCTCGGCAACGGCGGCCGTCTTCGCGGCCCTCGTGCTCGCACGCTCCATCACAGGCTCGCTCCGGCGCGTCGGCACCGCCTCGCGGGAACTCGCCGCCGGGGAGCTCTCCGCACGAGCCCCCGAGGGCGGCGCACGCGAGATCGCCGAGCTCGCCGCGTCCTTCAACGCCATGGCGGCCAGCCTCGAACAGCTCTTCGACGCGCGCCGGGAACTCGTCGCCTGGGCAAGCCACGACCTCCGCGCACCGATCGCATCAATGCAAGCGATGCTGGAAGCGATCGAGGACGGCCTCGCCTCCGCCGACGACTACCTCCCGACGCTGCGCCAGCAGGTGCGGACTCTGTCGATGCTCGTCGACGACCTCTTCGAGCTTGCACGCATCGACGCAGGCGCTCTCGGACTCGAGCTGCACCTGACCCAGGTCGCGCCGCTCATCGACTCCGCGCTCCGGCTCCTCCGCCCCGAAGCGGAAGCGCGCGGCATCGCGCTCAGCGCGGAAGTCGACGCAAGCACCGAGGCCCAGCTAGCGCCGGACAAGATCGAGCGCGTGCTCTTCAACCTCCTCACCAACGCCCTGCGACACACGCCATCAGACGGCTCGGTCGCCATCCGCGTCGAGCAGCGCGACGCGGACATCCTCCTACGGGTCGAAGACAACGGCGACGGCCTAGAAGGCGACGCGCCGGCCCGGATGTTCGAGCGCTTCTGGCGCGCCGACCGCGCTCGCAGCGGAAGCGGCGCCGGGCTCGGGCTCGCCATAGCGCGCGGCCTCGTCGAGGCACACGGCGGCCACATCTGGGCGGAGAACCGCCCACAAGGAGGCGCCTGCATCTCCTTCACCCTCCCCACCGCCTAGCGCACGACCACCCCTGACCGGTGCGAGATCGGTCGCTCCGGAGCCACGGAAACAGAAAGGCCCCGTTTCCGGGGCCTTTCGAGTAGCGGGGGCAGGATTTGAACCTGCGACCTCCGGGTTATGAGCCGTCCGTTGCTAGGTTCGGCAGCGTCGCAACCCGCATTCTTCCGTCACCTGAGGTCACCTAGGGTCACCTCAGAGTGGGTGGGTCGGGCAAAAGTTTCGGCAAAAGTTCTCGCCTGAGCAGAAGACACTGAGCCTTAGCCAGCCGGAGTGCGAAGCTCTCGACTGTTGAGCACGCCGGACGAGATCGACTACGCCGAGCTAGCGGCTGAGCGCTCTCCAGCATCGGAGACGTGGGATGCGTTCGTGCGCGAGGCGCTCGAGCCGGCTTGGTTAATGGCCTACCGAGCGGAAACGACGTGGTCGACGGAGATTCAGGAGATCTGTCTCGGCGCGCTTGTGTTCCTCTTTGATGCCGCGCCGACGCTCAAGCACCTGCCTGAGGCGGGCGACGATCGGCTAGTCGCGGTATGGGGCCGCTCGGGTCTTCCACCCCAGAAACGTGACCGCGCTCGGATGGCTGGGCTGTTGCCCACTCCACGGCTGTGGTCAGGCTCCGGTCTTGATCGGGGCCACTTCGTCGCCCACGCCGCAGGAGGAGGCCTCGACCTCAACCTGTTTCCGCAGCTCTCGCTCCTGAATCGGGGCTGGTCGCGGCAGGGCCGGTTGTGGCGACAGCTGGAACGATACGCAGCGAGAAATCCCGGAACGCCGCTGTTCGTCCGGCCGATCTACCACGACGACAGCTGGCGGCCATCGGCCCTCGAATTCGGACTAATCAGTGAAGGCACGTTCACGGTCGAACGGTTCATCAACTAGTCCGCAGCACTCGCTTGTGGCGGGGCCTTCCTGCCGCTTCGACGGCCGCCGCTCCCACGTTGGCCCTTTCTGGGCGTCCGAGGGACATCACGAAACACCTCGACCGACCGACTTTCTCCCGGTCCCGCATGTGCCTCTGAGCAGGGCTTTTATTTCTTCCGGTCCCGGAAGAATTCGCGAAAGTCCAGCGCGGGGTGCACGGACGCCATCCTCCAAAGAACCTCGCGCCGCGGCTGACGAGTCGCGGTACCCGCTTGACGCCGGCCAGCTGATCTGAAAGGCTCGTCGGCGTCGAAGCCCGGGAACTGCGCAAGCGGTTCGCGGGCTTTGGCACTTCTGCGCTCAAGTGCGAGGCAGCACTGGCCTAGGCGAGGACTTAGTGGAACTCGCAGTAAACGTCTGCCCGGGCGGTGCGATCTGCTCGGATCTTCACGGCGGCGAGAGGGCATGGAGGGTATGGAGGCTTCGCGTTCCCCCACGTCCGAATCCTGTAGGCACCTGGATTGAGCGCGAATCGGTAGCCCTGTCCCTGGGCTAGGTGGGCGCTGGCGACGACCTTCCTGCCCCGAAGGATCTGGACACGGCCGCGTTGGTAGCCGGTTGCGGTGTAGTCGGGTGGAATGCGGCCGGAGAAGCGGATGCCGCCCGTGAGGGTGGGCTTGCTCGTCAACGGAGGCAGGGCGACCGCCGCGATCCTGTGGAGCCGGAAAACCGCGGAGGGGAGGCGGTCACTGATCCCGGTGTCGGTGACACCCTCTGTCGCCGACCAGACTTGTGTCTCGATCGTCCCGCGGGGTGCCTTCGTTCCGGCCGGATGCGAGAAGCCGACGAAGTGGCCGTGGACGATCACCAGGTAGAACCCTTTGCGCTCGCCTGCGGACTTCTGTACCAGGTCGCCCGACGACGCTTTCACGAGCAGGTAACGGGAGCCCGGCCCGTACACGACGACCTGCTTACCGGACACGCCTCTGTCCTTGCTGATCGAGTGGATCCGCTTCACCAGCGGAGCAGGCAGCGTCGTGCGCTGCTGGGCTGGGGCCTGGTCTTTGACGACCGTATGGCTGCTGCCGCACGCAGTCAGCGCAAACACCGTCGCGACAAGAACGCCCGAGCGGATCAGAATCTTCACTGTCGCCAAAGATACGACGCCCGGGCTCAGAATCGTCACTGCCGTTCCGGGACAGTGTCAAGGGTCATTGCGGCCCTGCTCAGCGTCTGCGCCTCGGGTGCCTGTGAGATTCGCCCGGCCGACGTCGTAACGCGGCCGTGC
>Ga0265338_10004485_pt1 | contig 18824 bp, 14 predicted proteins | sample 42126metaG_FD_193579 | JGI IMG/M metagenome (GOLD analysis project Ga0265338, IMG submission 193579) | Rhizosphere microbial communities from Carex aquatilis grown in University of Washington, Seatle, WA, United States - 4-21-26 metaG | ecosystem: Host-associated > Plants > Roots > Rhizosphere... | reverse complement strand
CGCAAGAGCTGTCGGCGCGCCAGGAACGGCTCGCGCGGCTCGCGGGACCGGCCGCGCGGGAGGCGCTCGGATCCGACGCGCGCGTGGCGTTGCCGCTACTGCTGGCGCTCCCCGAACCCCACCCGGAAGCCGGCTCTGCGGTCGGCCCGGAGATGGTCGCAGTCCTGGCGGCCCAAATTGGCCGCCGGTTCGACGAGGATCTCAGCCGGACTTACGCGCTCGGCCGCGCGGGTGCGTTCGCCGCGCTCGGCGACGCGCTCGACCTCCTCGATGATGACCGAGAGGCCCGACGCGACCGGCGCGGATCGGCGCCGCTGGTCCTGGTCGGCGCCGTCGACAGCTACCTCGATCTCGAGTTGCTGGAAGCGCTCGACGGGGAAGGGCGCCTCAAGACCGGGGAGATCTCCGACGGCTTCGTCCCCGGTGAAGGGGCGGCGTTCTTGTTGCTGGGGCCCGCGGGCAGCGCGGCGCGCAGCGGCCGGCGGCCGCTCGCGCGCATCACCGGCGTCGGGCAGGGACAGGAGGCGGGCCACCTCTACAGCGATGAGCCTCATCGGGGCGACGGGCTGTCGGCGGCGTTCGGCGCGCTGTTCGAGGCTGCAGGGGCAAGCACACCGAGCCGCCACGTCGGCTGCGTCTACGCCGGGCTCAACGGCGAGAGTTACTGGGCCAAGGAGTGGGGTGTCGCCCAGATCCGCGGCGCGGGACATCTGCAGGAGGGAATGCGCATCGAGCATCCGGCCGATTGCTTCGGCGACGCCGGGGCGGCGCTGTCGCTCATCATGCTGGGACTGGGCGCGCTCGCTCTGTCGCGCGGAGGCGTCGACGGTGACTGCCTGGTTTGGGGCGGCGCCGACCGGGGTGAGCGCGGCGCGGCGCTGCTGGCGCGGTGATCACGCGGGAATCGCAGGCACGCCGGGATCGCATGTACGATCGGAGCCATGGGCTGACGCCCGCGTGTGTGATATCACTTGGTTGAGGATGAGTGTGTCGGTTCATGGTGGAGCGGAGGTGACAGCCAGTCCCGACGGGGTCGCGTTCGAGACCGCAGGCGCTGGCCGGATCGGGATGTGGATCTTCCTGGTCACCGACGCCATGGGGTTCGGCGCCCTGTTGCTCGCTTACGGCGTGTTGCGCGCGCGCGCCGCCGGATGGGCCGACCCGATGCAGCTCTTCATGATCCCGGTCGCGGCGGCGATGACGCTGACGCTGCTGACGTCGAGCCTGGCAGTGCTGCTGGCTCTTTCGGCGGCCGACAAGGGGCGGGGGCGTGCGGCCCGCGTCTGGCTCGCGGCCACGATCCTGTGCGGGCTCGCTTTTCTGCTGGGGCAAGCCTTCGAATTCCGACACCTCCTGGACGGAGGGGCGCCGATGGGGCTCACCTCCGGGTTGTTCGCGTCGGCGTTCTACGTGATCACGGGATTCCACGGGCTGCACGTCATCGCGGGATTGCTGGTCCTCGCCGGAGTCATGCTCGGTGGGGGCAGCGGACCGGCGCTGGCGCGGCGGCTCTAGGTCGCCGCGCTCTTCTGGCACTTCGTCGACGTCGCCTGGGTCGTGATCTTCACGTTCATCTATCTGCTGCCGGTGCGCTGAATGGATGGGGTCGTTCGGCGCGGGCGCGCCCAGTACGTGGCGGGGTTCCTGGTCCTGGTGGCGCTGACGGCGCTGGAGCTGGGTGTGATCCGACTCGACGTCCTGCGGGCCGCGCGCATCACCGCGCTCGCCGGACTGGCGATGGCCAAGGCGGGTCTTATCGTATGGGTGTTCATGGACCTGCGCGCCCAGCCGCGGGTGGTCCAGGTGCTGGCGTTCGCGCCGCTGTTGCTGGCGCCCGGATTCACGGTCGTGCTCATGCTCGATGTCGTCTACCGGGCGGCGGGCGCGCGATGACGGGCGTGGTGCGCGCGGCGATCGCGTTCGGAGTCCTGTGGCCGTCGCGCGCGGCGTGGGCGCTCTGTCCGAACTGCCTCGCCGAGCGGCCGGCGCTGACGCCGACGCTGGAGCTGCTGGGGCTCTTCCTGCTGCTCCCGTTTGCGGTCGCAGGGATCGCGATCTGGATCGTGCGGCGCGTGCTCTACGGACGCGCGCCCGCCGCGCGCGCGTCGCTCGCCCCGACCGCGTCGGCGCTGCTGCCGTCGTTGCTGCCGCCATCCGCGCCGCCGTCGAGCGCAGGCGGCGACCAGGGCGGTTGATTGATCAGCTGCTCGTGAAGCTGGTCGGCCGCCGGGGTCCCGCGCAGCGCCACCAGTGAAGCGACGTAGTGGACCAGCGCCCAGAGGTCGGCCTCGGGCAGGACGTTCTTCCAGGTCGGCATGGCCGTGCCGCCGATGCCGGCGGCGATGCTGCGATAAATGTCGGGCAGCGTCTCGCCCGCGCGCAACGGCGTGAAGGTGAAGTCGGGCGGTAGGATCTTGAAGCCGAAGTCGCTGTCCTTGGCGATCGGCGCGTAGAGATCGTCGCGGAACGCGCGCAGCTCGATGTGCGTCAGCTCCTTGGCCGCGTCGTAGATCGCGCTCTTCGGCGCGTAGGCCGGATGGCAGGTGACCGCGCACTGGGCGAGGCCGTGGTAGACGCGCAGGCCGCGTGCGATCGCGCCGCTGGCGTCGCCGATCCAGGGATCGGGCGCGGGCAGGATCGGCTCGCCCGCCTTCTCGGTCTGCCAGCGCGGCGAGAACGCCTTGGTGTACTGGATCAGATCGTCGAGCTCCGCGGGTGGCACGTCCCACGCGAGCATCGCGGTGCCGTGCAGGCCGCTCTTGATGATGCGTACGAAGTCGTCGTCGGTGGGCAACTGGCCTGCGGCGACCGAGCCGAACTTGTAGATCCCGCGCCGCAGGTCGCGCGGCGACGGGCGCAGGCCGGGCGCCGACGCTCCGTTGCCGTCGCCGTCGGCGCCGTGGCAGGGACGGCAATAGTGGGTGTAGACCTCGCCGCCGTGGCGAAGGTGCTCGGTCGAGACCGCGCGACCACCCAGCGTCATCGGGCCCGCGATCGTCAGAGCCGGCCCGGTTCCGCGCGGTTTGCAGGCGGTTCCGGACGCAACGACCGCGGCGCCCAGCAGCGCGACCGGCAAGATCGCCTTCATACCCGCGCTCACAGCCAGTACACCGCCAGGTACATCGCGACCCAGACGATCGCGACGAAGTCCCAGTAGAGCGCGGTGAGCCGCAGCGCGCGCAGCGGCGCCCGACCGCGGCGCCGCGCGCGCGCCGCCTGGACCGCGAGCACGGAGATCGCGACGACGCCGCCGAGCACGTGCAGCGCGTGAAATCCGGTGAGCGCGAAGAAGACCGATCCGTAGACTCCCGAGCTCGGGAACAGCCCGCGCGCGAGCATCACGCGCCAGACGGCAAGCTGCGCGCCGAGGAAGCCGGCGCCGAGCAGCGCCGCCGCCGCAGCCGCTGTCGCCACCGAAGAGGCGCCACCGCCGCGCGCGCGCGCCAGCCCGCGCCGCAACAGCAGGCTCGACGCGATCAGCAGCAGCGTGTTGAGCGCGGGCACCCCGCGCGGCAGGCGCGGCGCTCCAAACGGCGGCCACTCGTTCGCCTGCACGCGCACCACGCCATAGGCGAGAAACAGCGCCGCGAAGAGCATGACCCACGCGCCAAGCAGGATTGTCATGCCGATCGTGGCATCGACGTCGCGCGCCGCGGCCGTGCGCCCACCGCCGGTCTCCGCGCCGCCCGCGCCTGCCACCCTGCTCAAGGCATCTCCTCGTCCTGCGCGAGCCAGTCGCGGCCCAGCGCCTCGATGACCCGCGGGTTGCCGAGCTCGTGCGGCCCCTGACGGACAATCGGGATGCGATCGAAGTTGTGGTGCGGCGGCGGCGACGGCACCGTCCACTCGAGCGTTCCCACCTGCCACGGGTTGGGCTCGGCCTTGCGCCCGCGCGCGAGGCTCCAGAAGAAGTTGACCACGAAGATCAGCTGCGCCGCGCCCAGCAGAAACGCGGCGTGCGAGATGCCGCGATTGAGCTCGAGCAACGGCCGCAAGAACTCGTACGCCGACGGATCGTAGAGCCGCCGCTGCATGCCGGCGTAGCCGATCAAGAGCTGCCCGCAGAACACGACGTTGAGCGGCAGGATCGTCAGCCAGAAGTGCAGCTTGCCGAGCGGCCCGTTCATCATCCGGCCGAACATCTTGGGAAACCAGTAATGGATGCCCGCGAACGCCGCCAGCAGCACCGCCGCCGCCATGATCAGGTGGAAGTGCCCGACCACGAAGTAGGTGTCGTGCAGGTAGACGTCGGCTTCGATGTCCGCGAGAAAAAGCCCGGTCAGCCCGCCAATCGCGAACGTGAAGACCAGCCCGAGCGCGAACAGCATCGGCGGTGTCGTGCGCATCGCGCCCCGCCAGATGGTGCCCAGCCAGTTGAAGAACAGCACCACCGCCGGCACGGAGATGATCATGGTCAGCAGCATGAAGCTCTCGCCCAACATCGGGCTCATGCCGGTGACGAACATGTGGTGGCCGTAGACCAGCGACGACAGGACAACCACCGCGATCATCGACCAGACGGTGACCCGGTAGCCGAACGCCGGCTTGCGCGCGAAGAACGAGAGGAGATCCGAGACGATGCCCCAGGCGGGCAGAATCAAGATGTAGACCTCGGGGTGGCCGAACAGCCAGAACAGATGCTGATACAGGATCGGATCGCCGCCGCCGCGGATCGCGGTGCCGGCGATGAAGAACTGCGTGCCGAAGACCCGGTCGAAGAACAGCAGCACCATCCCCGCCGCCAGCACCGGCACGAACAGCGCGTTCAGGATCGACGTCAGCCAGAAGCCCCACACGGTGAGCGGCATCTGGAAGTAACCCATGCCCGGCGCGCGCAGGCGGATCACCGTCGTGATGTAGTTCACCGCGCCCATGATCGACGACGCGCCGTTGAAGTAGATCGCGACCGTCCACAGGGTCTGCCCCAGCCCCGGCGTTCCGATCGCCGTCGACAGGGTGGGGTAGGCGGTCCATCCCGCCTGCGGCGCGCCCAGCGGCACGAAGAACGACGCGGTCAGGATCGCGGTCGACAGGAACATCGACCAGAATGAAAGAAGATTCAGGCGCGGAAACACCATGTCGCGGGCGCCGATGAGCAGCGGAATGCAGAAGTTGCCGAACGCGCCGATCAGGATCGGCGTGATGGCGAAGAAGATCATGATCGTCCCGTGCATCGTAAAGAGCGCGGTATAGGCAGCGGGCGAGATCACGCCGCCGGACGAGCCGTAGAGCAGCTTGCCGACGAGCGGGAAGGGCGCGCCTGGGTTGGCGAGCTGCCAGCGGATCAACATCGCCAGGAAGCCGCCCACCGCGAGGAAGCCGAGCCCGAGAAACAGGAACTGCTTGGCGATGGTCTTGTGGTCGGTCGAGAAGACGTAGCGCCGCCACCAGCCGCGCGGCGCTTGCTGGCTCTCGTCGGCCGGGTCCGCGTCGCCGTCCCCGCTGGCTTCGTCGCCAGCCCCGCCGGCCGTTTCGTCCGCGGGCATTCAGCTCTCCCAGTCCCAGCCGTCGACGTCGGGGATGGCGACGGGCGGCCCGGTGTCGCGGCGCAGGGCCGTATCGCCGGCGGCGCGCGCGAGCCAGCGCTGGAAATCATCGGCGCTGGTGGAGAACAGCAGCGCGCGCATCTTGTAGTGGCTCACGCCGCAATGCTGGGCGCAGCCGATCTCGAACGTGCCGGGCTCACGCGCCTCGAACCAAAGGCGCGTCGTGTTGCCGGGCACCGCATCGATTTTGGTGCGGAAGTTCGGCAAGTAGAATGAATGCACGACGTCCTTGGAACGGAGCTTCAGGTAAATCGGTGTCGCGACAGGAACGTGCAGCTCGTTGAGGGTCACGACGTCGTCCGCAGTATCGAAACGTCCGTCGGCGCCGGCGTAACGAAATGTCCACGCCCATTGCTGGGCCGTGACCTCGACGCGTAACGCTGCCGGGTCGCGGTCGGGGAAATGCCAGAAATGCTGACGCAGGTCGTCCGCTGACCGACGCATCGCGACCAGGTCGACGCCGACGAAGATTGCGGCCGCTACCAGCGCCGTGAGCACATAGCTCACCTGATGTTTGCCATGCGTGTAGTGGGCCGGGCCGCGTCCCGCGCGGTGAAAGACCACTGCGACGAGCATGACGACCACCACCACAATGAAGCAGGCGGTGGTTGCAACGAAGATATAGCGAAATATTCCATCGACCAGGTGCCCATTCACCGATGCGTCGTGTGGAATTCGGGCGCTCATTGGCCGCGTCAATTCCTACTCGCGGTGTAAGGATAGGTCAACCGGAGTGGCAGGTTTGTACTAGGATGCCCGTCGGATGGAGCGCAGTGCAAGCCGGGAAGGCGTCGTCGGCCGCCAGGTCGGGCGCTACACGATCGTGGGTCATCTCGCCACCGGTGGAATGGCGGAGCTTTACATCGCGCGGCAGGAAGCGGTCGGGGGCTTCGAGAAGAACCTGGTCGTCAAGGTGCTGCAATCGCGCTACGCGCAGCATCCGCGCGTCGTGGCCATGTTTCTCGATGAGGCGCGGCTCGCGGCGAAGCTCAATCACCCGAGCATCGTGCACGTCTACGACGTCGCCGAAGAAGACGGCAACAAGTTCATCGCCATGGAATACATCCATGGCGAGACGCTGACCGACATCATCAAGCGTGGGGTCGAGGTCGGCACGTTCCTGCCGATCGAGCACGCGGTCCACATCGTCAGCCAGGTGGCCGCGGGCCTCGACTACGCGCACCGTCGCCACGACCCCAACGGGGGTCTGCTGCGCATCGTCCATCGCGACGTCTCTCCCTCGAACATCATGGTCAGCTATGAAGGGCAGACCAAGATCATCGACTTCGGAATTGCGCGCGTGCAGGACCAGATCCGCGAGGAGTCGGGCATGCATCCGGGCAAGGCGTCGTACATGTCGCCCGAGCAGGTGCAGGGCCAGGCGGTCGACTACCGTTCGGATATTTTTTCGCTGGGGATCATCCTCTACGAGATCACGCTGGGCCGCCGGCTCTGGCGCGGGGCCGCCGACGAGGTGATGAGGCGGATCGTCTCCGAGCCGGCGCCGTCGCCATCGACGATTCGCAAGGATTATCCAGCGGCGCTGGAAGCGATCGTGATGAAGGCGCTGTAGAAGCGGCCGGAGGCTCGCCAGCAGTCGGCCGAGGAGATGCGACACGATCTGGAGGAATTCCTGGCGGCCGGGGGCTTCCGCACGGGTGCGCGCCAGACGGCGCTCTACCTGCGCGAGCTGTTTCCCATCAAGGCGGCGCTCTCCGACGAGGGCGTCGTCCAGCCGAAGGTGCCGAATGACAGCGACTCGGCGCCGCTGCCCATCATCCTCGGCAACGAGGGGTCGCCCCAGATCGGTGCAGCGTACGGCGCGGTGGGCGCGGTTCCGACGGCACCGTCGGGCACGGGTCTGGCCGCTGGCGCCGGGGCGGGCTCGGGTGGGTCGCCGTACCCTGCGGGAATGACCGTTCTCACGCAGGTCTCGACCCAGTCGGCGCGCTCACGGGACGCCGACAGCGATCCGCCGCTGGTGATTCCGCGCGGAATGTCGAACGCCAAGCTGGCCCTGGTGGCCGCGGCCCTCACCTTCGTGGCCATCACGACGGCGATCCTGTTCCTGCGCTCGCGCCGTCCCGACGATGCCGTGGCGTCGCCGGCGCCCGAGAACGTCGAGCCCGCGCCGCAACCGACCGGCGAGCCGGCACCACGCGCGCCGGCCGCGCCGGCCGCCAAGGTACCGACGACGGAAGCGACCGAGCCCGAGCACAAACCCGAGCGGATCGCCGAGGCGCCGCCCGCGCGCGCCGAGAGCCCGCCATCGGTCATTAGGGTCTCGACGCCGCCGGCATCCAGCCACGTCGCCGTGCCGCCGCACGGTCCCAGCTTCAGCAGCGATCGCGCGCGCAACCGGCGCCAGCGGCGGCAGATGGCCAGTAGCGAGTCTTCGAGCCGGGAGTCCTCGAGCCGGAGCGTGCCGGCGCCGACCTCCGCGCCCGCTCCGCCGCCTCCGCCGGCCCCTCCGGTCGCCGAGGCGCCGCGACCGGCGCCGCAGACGTCCGAGCCGCCGGCCCGTCCAGCGGTCCGACCGACCCCCGCGTCCGATCCGGCTACGGCCTCGGTCAGTCGGCCCGTGCCCGCGGCCCCGCCGTCGGGTTTCATCGACTCCAAGGCGGTGACCGCGGTCGTGCGCGCGCACTCCGCCGAGGTTCAGGGCTGCTTCGATCGCTCTCTCATGGAGCGCAGCGATTTGCACGGGCGTCTCACGGTACGGGCGTCGGTCGATCCGAATGGTCACGTGCTGGGCGTGACTCCGGTGGCGGTGATGCAGGGCGGAGGGCGGCTGCAGGCTTGCGTCGTGGAGGCCTTTGGACACTGGACCTTTCCGCCGCCCAGCGGAGGCGTGAAAGGGACGGTCACCTACTCCTTCTCGTTCGAGTGAAGACCGCGCTACTCTGCCGGCCCGACCCGGCTCCGTTCATCTGCCACCCCGACGGCGTCAAATCAGGGAGATCTCTGTGACTACGACGATCAAACGGTCCGCGAGCCTCTTCGTGGCGACCACAGTTGCGACCATGGTTGCGATCAGCGGCCTTCTCGGCTCCGCCTCGCCCGCGGCGGCGCAATCACCGACCGCGCCACCCGCGGAGGCGACCGCCGACGCGCCCGGCGACACTCCGGCGGACGCGCCGGTGCAGACAGCCCAGGCCGACGCGGCGAACGACACGGGCAATGCCGCCGACTCGCCGCCCGAGATGACGTTCGGTCACAGGGCAGCGGCGGCGCCGCCGGCAACGCCCGCTCAGCCGGTCGAAGCGGAGCGCACTCACATGCGCCCGCGGACCATGGAAGAGGTGGCCGGCTCGTCCGTCCAGGAGTTGACGATCCGCAACGTGCGCTGGCGATACTCGCTGAATTTTTTCGGCGATGTCTCGATGAGCGGCGGCAAGCCCGACGCCGGTGAACACGCCTTTGGGTTTGGCCTCGGCGGCCAGGACGTGCTCATCCGCGGCGAGCTCAGCGAGAACATCGTCGCGACGACCGAGATGGCGTTCGAAGCCGGCGAGGACGGCAGCATTGGCGTCGACCTCGAGCGCTTCAACGTGCGCTGGCAATCGTCGCGCTACTTCGTCGAGGCCGGGCGAACGCACACCTCCTTCGGATACTGGAACAACGCCTACCACCACGGTCGCTGGCTGCAGCCGACGATCGAGCGCCCGCGCTGGGTTGCGTTCGAGGACGACGGCGGAATCTTGCCCGTGCACTGGGTCGGCGCCGGCGGCGGCCTGCGGGTTCCGGTCGGTGACGCCACGGTCAATCTCAACGCCACGGTTGGCAACGGCCGAGGCCGGATCGTCGACGACGTTCGCAACAATCACGACTACCAGGACATGAAGTCGTTCCACGCCTCATTCGAGGTGGTGGGGATCGGCCGCCCCGAGTTGCGCGCGGGCGTTGCCGGAATCTACGGCGTGATTCAGGGCCAGCCCGACCGCCCCGTGCCCAACGACATCAAAGAGGTCATCGGCGCCGCGCACATCGCCTACGTCAACGTGCCGCTGCTGTTCATCGCCGAGGGCTACGACGTCGCGCACCTGGCGCTCGGGCACCAGTGGACGACCTACGGCGGCTTCATCCTCCTCGGCTACACGATGGGGCGGTTCACGCCTTACGCCGAGGTCGAGCGGATCGCTTCGAAAGGCGGCCAGGATCCATTTTTCATTCCTGACCCCATGGCGACCGACCTTCCGACGTTTGATTCGCTCGAAGGGATCCTGGGCCTGCGCTTCGATCTCACCGACTGGACCGCGCTCAAGGTCGAGTATCGACAAACCAAAGAGTGGGATCTGCACATCACGCAGTACGACGGGATCCTCAACTGGTCCTGGGGATTCTAGAGAGACGCCTCCTCGTCGAGCGAATAGCCACCGTAGCTGTGCGTGGCTACACCCATCTCGTCGAACACGAGAATGCGGCCGTCGTGCAGCAGGTGCGGGCCGTCGTCGATCACGTGAATCCCCAGCAGGTCGCGCAGGTCGCGGGTGTCGTGGATGTTGCCCACCAGCAGGTGCCACGAGTCAGGCAGTCCCGATGACGTCTTGAAGTCCTGCAACACCTTGGGGGTATCGTTCGCCGGGTCGAGCGTGACCACCAGGAACTGCGGCGTGCGGCCCTTCGCGCGGAAGCCTTCGTAGACCTTGAGCAGCTTGGCGATCGTGCGCGGGCACGTCGCGCGGCACTGGGTGAAGATCGCCGTGACCACCAGCGGCTGGCCGGCCCAGCGGGCGAAGGTGACCGATTCACCCTTTTCGTCGGTCCACGTCCAGTAGTGGCTGAACAGCGATTCGCGCGGCGCCGCGCGCAGGGGGGCAACGTCGCGCACCTCGCTCACCGGCGGTCGCGGCGCCAGCGGCGCGCACCCGGCCAGGCAGGCGAGCGCGCCCGCGAGCGCGGCGGTGGATCCGCGGCGCACTCCCCCGTTTTCGCGGGGTTTCCGTGCATTTTCGGCCACCAGCAACACGCCTGGCCAGCCTACTCCACAAATCGCGCCGCGAGCAAGATGCTGGCAAAACGTCGATGATTTCGGACTAATATGCGGTCTGCATGGAGCGTAGTACGAGTCACGCGGATCGCGCCGAAATGCGAGCCGCGTTGATCGGTCGTCAAGTCGGCCGCTACACCATCGTCAAGCACCTCGCCTCGGGGGGAATGGCGGAGCTGTACGTCGCGCGCCAGCGCGCCGTCGGTGGCTTCGAGAAGCAGCTCGTGCTGAAGCTCTTGCAGGGGCGCTATGCGGAGAACCCGCGCGTCGTGGAGATGTTCCTCGACGAGGCGCGCCTGGCCGCCAAGCTCAACCACCCGAGCATCGTGCACGTCTACGACGTCGCCGAGGCGGACGGGGTCAAGTTCATCGCCATGGAGTACATCCACGGCGAGACGCTGACCGACATCATCCGGCGCGGCGTCGCCGTGCAGAACTACCTGCCGCTCGAGCACGGGCTGCACATCATCAGCCAGGCCGCCGCGGGGCTGGCCTACGCGCACGGGCGCTTCGATGCCGACGGCGCGCCCCTGCGCATCGTCCACCGTGACGTCTCGCCCTCGAACATCCTCGTCAGCTACGAGGGGCAGACCAAGATCGTCGACTTCGGCATCGCCCGCATCCAGGACCAGATCCGTGAGGAGTCGGGGATGCGCCCGGGCAAGGCGTCGTACATGTCGCCGGAACAGGTCGCGGGGGAGGGCGCCGACTACCGCTCGGACATCTTCTCGCTCGGGATCATCCTGTACGAGATCTCCCTCGGGCAGCGGCTCTGGCGCGGCCCGGCCGACGAGGTCATGCGGCGGATCGTCGAGGAGACGATTCCGCCGCCCACCTCGGTGCGGCGCGACTACCCGCCGGCCCTGGAGCTGATCGTCATGCGCGCGCTGGAGAAGCGCCCGGCCGATCGCTACCAGTCGGCGGAGGAGCTGCGCAATGACCTGGAGGAGTTCCTCGACGAGTCGGGGTTCCGCACCGGACCGCGGCGCATGGCGATCTATCTCAAGCAGCTGTTCGCCCCCGACGCGCCGGTCACGGAGGAGGGCGTCGCGCAGGCCCGCCAGTTGGGTGAGGCTGATTCGGAGCCCAAGGCCATCGCGCCAGACGAGTCGGAGGAGCTGAACTTCGACCGCCGGACCTCGTTCACCATGCGCGTCGAAGCCGCGCCCGCCATGCCTCGGCCCTCGCCCGCGACGCCGCTGGCCGCCGCGCCGATGGGGCTCGCGCCTGCGTCGCCCGCCCAGGGCCGGGAGGCGGACGGGGAGGGAGCGGGCCTACCACCTACATCGGTAGGGGAGCTGCCCCCGGAACTGATGCCGCGCGCGCTCCGGTCCGTCCCCCCGGTCGACACGCTCGCTCCCGCGGGTGGGCTCCCGATCGCGGCGGCCCCCGGTTTCGACCCGAGGGCCCTCTCACCGGAGGCGATCTCCCCGAAGGCGATCTTAGCGATGGCCGGCAGCGGTCAGCGGTCAGGCGGCAGCGGCTGGCTCATCCTGGTGACTGTCGTGGCGATTTTGCTGACCCTTTTGGGCGTCGGGGCCATGGTATTCGTCGGAACGAAGTGATAATTTTCTGTGCCTTGGGCCGGCCGTCCCCCCCGGGCCGCCCTCCGACTATAGAAACGGCGTAATCGACCGATCTAATCAGTCATCAAAACCCAAGCGCTCTCCTCGGAGCCGCGAACTCACACCCGGAATGAAATTCGTCTGCGACCGCTGCCTCACCAAGTACTCCATCGCGGACGAGAAAGTTCGCGGTCGAATACTCAAGATCCGTTGTAAGAGCTGTTCGAACATCATCACGGTCAAGGAGTCGGCTCCGTCGGCGCCGATCTCGGTCGCCGCGGGTGATTCGGATCGCACGGTGATCAGCAGCGGGCCGCACGTCGCTGCCAAGCCATCGCCGCCCGCGGCTGCCGCGCCCCCGCCTCGCAGCGCGGCGCGCGCGCGGCCGCCGACGCCGCCCGGCGCAGCCCCGGCGCCGACCGACGAGGTGCAGTGGTTCCTCGCGCTCGAGGGCGTACAGAAGGGGCCGTTCACGCGCAAGGTCCTGGTCGATCGCCTGCTCGCGATGCCCAAGAACTCGGACATTCACGTCTGGAACGACACGCTCGACGGGTGGCGCCCGCCGGCCGACGTGCCGGTGATCGCGCGCGAGATCCAGGGGCGCCAGCGTGGGGCCGCCCAGCCTCCTCCGGCGCCGAGCTCGCGCCTGCGACCGGTCCCGCCTCCGCCCAGCCAGGCGCCCGCGTCGGCCGAGCGCCGGATCAGCGGCGCGTATGCGACGGTGAGCTCGGCCGGCCATGCGTCGCACGGCGCGCACGGCCACACGCCGATGGTCGCGAGCCACAGCAGCGTGGGGCTGGGACTGGCCAGCGTCGCGCCGGTGGTGGTTCCCGCGCCGACTCTGCCCCCGTCGGGGATCCTCGACACGCCGGTGCCGATCAAAGAGCTGTTGCAGGCGCACAAGGCGCACAACGGATCGGAGGCTCACGGCGCCGGGCTGGCGGTCGCCGCCGCAGCGCCCAACGCGATCGCCAGCGGTGAATCCGACGCGCTCAACGCGCTCAACCTGGGCGGCAGCTGGCGGCAGCCGAGCGCGCCGATCGGGCCGCTCGAAGGCAGGCTGTCGTCGGCGGCGATCGCCGCCGCCACCGGCTCGCGACCGGGATCGCGCACGGCGAAGCTGGCGGTGGGCGCGGTCGTGCTGGTCGGTATCTGCGTCGCGCTGATCTTCTTTGCGTTCAAGAAGCCCTCGCCGTCACCGCTCGCTGTCAGCCCCAAGGTCGAGCCGCCGCCGGTCGTCGCGGTCAAGGCGCCGGAGCCGCCGGCCGAGCCGTCCAAGGAGGTCAAGGCGCTGCGGGCGGTCGACCCCGACGAGGCGGCGGGCGATACCGAGGGGCCCAAGACCGAGACGGTCGCGCGCGTAGGCGGCAAGAAGCCCGCGCGTCCCGCGTCCCTCCGCAATCCCTCGCTGCACGGAGGTGGCACGACGGCGACCTCGACGTCGCCGAGCGCGTTCTCGGCCGAGCAGCGCGGCGACGCCAGCCGCTTCGGCGACTCGTCGGGCCGCGCGCTGCAGATCCGCAACCCGATGGCGCCCATGGCCAAGGTGACGCCGAACCAGGGCGACATCACGCGCGTCGTCAACAACAACAAGGGCGGCATCAAAGTCTGCTACCAGCGCGCGCTGCTGCGCGACACCTCGCTCACGCACGGCAAGATCGACGTCAACGTCACCATCGGCATCTCCGGCCGCGTCAAGAGCGTCGGCGTCGACGGCCCCGCGCCGTTCCATGCGCTCGACCCGTGTATCAAGGACCTGCTGTCGCGCTGGGTCTTTCCGGCGTCGTCGGAAGAGTACGGCACCGCGTTCAGCTACGTGTTCCAGGGCGCCGAGTAGGTCGCTACGGTCGTCGGGGCCCGCACCGGTGGGGGCAACCAGGAACGGCGGCGCTGCGGGACGTGAGGACGGCTGCGCTCCCTCCGTTGTGGGGGGCGGAAGGAGTGGGTTTCCCTTCGCCACTCAAACAGTCCTCGGCGCGGTGGACGTGGATTTGCTCGGCGCGCGCGGTCGTCGCGCCTGCGGAACTCGCGTCGAAGGGAAACCCACTCTTCCCGCCCTTGGTCACGCCTACGTTCACTGCGCCTGGGCCCCCTCATTTTTTAATTGAGCGATCGGACGAGCGTTGACCGTGCGTGAATGCACGGCGCTTCGCTAAGTGTCTGATCGGGTGTAGCCATCGCTTGCCGGCACTCAGCGGGAGAGGCATTGACGATCGGATGAGCGCTCGTCCGATCGCTCAAATTTAAAAATGACGGGCCCCAGGCGCAGTGAACGTCGATGTCCCCAGCGGGGGGAGTGGGTTTCCCTTCGACGCGAGTTCCGCAGGCGCGAGCCCCACCTCCACCGAGCAGATCCGGGTCCACCGCGCCGAGGACTGTTTGAGTGGCGAAGGGAAACCCACTCGCCCCGCCCCACAACGAAGAGAGCGCAGCCGTCCTCACGTCCCGCAGCGCGGCCATTCCTGGTTACCCCCGCCGGTGCGGTCCAGAGCGCGCTTTGCCTGCACGCTCCCCGGAGAGTAGATTCGGCGCTTCATGAAGCACCCGTACGCCGATTTCCTGAGCGAGGTCGAGAAGCCGTCGCGCTATCTCGGCGGTGAGTATCAGGAGGCGCGCAAGGATCCGGCGACGGTCGCGGCGCGCGTGTGCCTGGCGTTCCCCGACGTCTACGAGATCGGGATGTCGCACCTGGGGACGAAGATCCTCTACTCGATCCTCAACAAGGTGCCCGAGATCGCCTGCGAGCGCGCGTTCGCGCCCTGGGGCGACTGCGAGGCCCAGCTGCGCCAGCGCGGGCTCCCGGTGCTGACCCTGGAGACGGCGTCGCCGCTCGGCGAGTTCGACGTGATCGGCTTTTCGCTGCAGTACGAGCTCACGTACACCAACGTGCTGAACCTGCTCGACCTGTCGGGGCTGCCGCTTCGCGCCGCCGACCGCGGCGATTCCGCGCCGCTGGTGATCGCGGGCGGGCCCACGGCGACGCACCCCGAGCCGCTGGCGCCATTCGTCGACGCGTTCTTCATCGGCGAGGCGGAGGAGCGCCTGCCGCCGCTCGTGCTCGAAGCGGCGGCCTTGCGCCGCGCAGGCGTGCCGCGCCGCGAGCGTCTCTGCCGGCTGGCCGAGCGCTATCCGCTGTACGTGCCCGAGCTCTACGCCACCGAGGTCGACGCGGAGACCGGGTTCATCGTCGTGGGCGAGCCGCTGGATCCGCGCGTGCCGGCGCGGCCCAAGCGCGTCTGGGTCGCCGACATCAACCGGTTCCCGTTCCCCGACGACTCGCCGTTGCCGTACGCCGAGGCGATCTTCGATCGCATGGCGGTCGAGGTCGCGCGCGGCTGCACCGAGGGCTGCCGCTTCTGCCAGGCCGGGATGATCTACCGCCCGGTGCGCGAGCGCGATCCGGTCGCGGTCGTCGACGCGCTGGTCGGCGGCGTGAAGAAGGGCGGCTACGACGAGACGGCGCTGACCTCGCTGTCGACCGCCGACTACTCGTGCATCACGCCGCTGGTGAAGACCGCGATGGCGCGCCTGCGCGACGAGAAGGTGTCGCTGTCGGTGTCGTCGCTGCGCGCCTACGGTCTCAACGAAGACTTGCTCGGCGAGATGGCGACCATGCGCGCGGGCGGCCTGACCTTCGCGCCCGAGGCGGGCACGCAGCGCATGCGCGACGTCATCACCAAGAACGTCACCGAGGAAGACATCGTCGAGTCGGCGCACCGCGTGTTCGGACGCGGCTTCCAGCGCATGAAGCTGTACTTCATGATCGGCCTGCCGACCGAGGAGGACGCCGACGTGGTCGGCATCGTCGAGACCGCGGCGCGCGTGCAGGAGATCGGGCACCGCCACCTGCGGGCGGCGCGCGTGACCGCGTCGGTGTCGACCCACGTGCCCAAGCCGCACACGCCGTTCCAGTGGGCGGCGATGGACACGACGGCGGAGACCGAGCGCAAGCAGACGCTGCTCGGCGATCTCGCGCGCAAGCTGCGCGTCGATCTCAAGACTCACGAGAACCACCAATCGCACATCGAGGGCATCTTCTCGCGCGGCGATCGCGCGGTCAGCGACTTGCTCGAGGCGGCGTTCCGGCTCGGCTGCCGCTTCGACGGCTGGGACGACGTGCTGCGCATCGATCTGTGGGACCAGGCGATCGAAGAGACGTCGGCGCGCACCGGGCTCGAAGTCGAGCGCTACCTCGGCACCATCCCGGTCACGGCGCGGTTGCCCTGGGATCACATCGACATCGGTCTCGAGCCCGACTTCCTGGTCAAGGAGTACCGCAAGGCCCTCAAGGACCGGTTGTCTCCGCCGTGCGGCAAGCCGTACAAGCAGCTCCTGCATCCGAGCAGCGTCGCCGCCGCCGAGGAGGCCGCGCCAAAGAAGTTGGTCTGTTACGACTGTGGCGTCGCCTGCGATCTCGAAGGAATGAAGGCCGAGCGGCTCTACTACCTCCGGCGCATGAACGCGTGGACGCCGTCGGTGGCCCGGGCGGGTACCGGCGGCGACGCGCCCGCGCGGCCGGCCGCCGGGGCGAAAGCGCGCCGGCCGCAGCCTGCGACCCGCATCAGCCAGGCCGACGGCGTGCGCTATCGCCTGCGCTACACCAAGCTCGGCCGCATCGCCTACCTCGGACACCTCGACCTCATCCGCCACTTGCCGCGGGTGTTCCGGCGCGCGGGGCTCGAGGTGTTTTACTCGATCGGCTTTCATCCCAAGCCGGAGCTGTCGTTCGGGCCGGCGCTGGGGCTGGGGATCCCGTCGCTGGGCGAGCTCCTCGACGTGAAGCTCATCGATCGCGTGGCGCCGGCGGAGCTCGTGCGCCGCCTGCAGGCGGTCACGCTGAACGGCGTCGATTTTCTCGGCGCGGCGTCGCTGGGCGACAATGATCGCGCGCTCGGGCGCGTGATCGCCGAGGCGGAGTTCGCCGCGCGGATGCCCGCCGGCGCCGACGACGAGGTCGGAGCCGCGCTGGCGCGGTTTGCCGACGCCGCCGGCACGCCGCTGCGGATCGAGCGGCATTCCGATCGCGGCATCGGCCGCGTGGTCGACGTGCGCAAGTCTCTGCGTTCGATCGAGCTGTTCGAGGACGATCGGGTGCGGGCGCGGCTCGACTGGCCCGACGGCGCGCTGGTGCGCTTCCGCGTGGCCGTGAGCCACGAGGGCAGCGCGCGCCCCATCGAGGTTGTGGCCGCGTTGTTCGGCGCCGACCTCGCGCCGCGCGCAGAGCTGGCGCGGCTCGGCCTGTGGGCACGCGAGCCGGGGACGGACGCCGCCGGGGCGCGGGCGGGAAGGTCGATCGATCCGCTCGACCTCGAGAGCCTGCGTCGGCACCCGGCGCCCGCCGTCGCGCCCGCCGGTGAGTCCGCGGACGCCGAGGCCGCGCCGGACTCCGCCGGCCCGTGATCGAGACCGCTCAGCTCACCAAGCTCTACGGCGACAAGCGCGCGGTCGATCGGCTCACGCTGCGCACCGAGCCCGGGGAGGTGATGGGATTCCTCGGGCCCAACGGCTCGGGGAAGACCACGACCATCCGCCTGCTCATGGGCCTGCTGCGCCCGACCGAAGGCAGCGCGAGCATCCGCGGCCGCGACTGCCATCGCGACGCGGTCGCGCTCAAGCGCGAGGTCGGCTATCTGCCCGACGAGCCCTTTCTGTATCCGTACCTGTCGGGCTACGAATCGCTGGAGCTGGTCGCGGGGTTGCACGGCTTCACGGCCGCCGAGGCGCGGTCGCGCGCGCGCGCGTCGGCGGAGACGTTCGGCCTCGGAGACGCCGCGGGCGCGTTCACGGTGACCTATTCGCACGGCATGAAGAAGCGGCTGGCGCTGGCGATGGCGCTGATTCACGAGCCCCAGGTCTTGATCATGGACGAGCCGACGAACGGCCTCGATCCCAAGGGCGCGCGCGAGATGCGCGACACCATCGCGCGGCTCGCCGCCGGCGGACGCACGGTGTTCCTGTCGACGCACCTGCTCGAGGCGGCGGAGCGCATCTGTCACCGCGTGGCGATCATCCGCAACGGCGTCCTGCAGGCCGTGGGCACACCCTCCGAGCTGCGCGCGCGCTACGCCGCCACGCCCGAGACCAGCCTCGAAGATCTCTTCCTCCGCGTGACGGAGCCCTAGTGGCCAGCGCGTACGGCAGCGGCGCCGCCATCTCGATGTGGCGCCTCACGCGCGTGCTGATCGGCCTTCGCCTCCGCCTGCTGCGCAACATGCTGCGCTGGCGCCGGCGCGGGCGCGCGTCGGGGCCGAGCCCGGCGCTGCCGCTCCTCGTCGGCCTCATCACCGCCGCGGCCTATGTCGGCTTGTTCTCGCAGTCGTTCGCCGCCATCGTCGAGGCGACCGATCTCGGTGGCCAGTCGGCGGTGCTGTCGCTGGTCGTCAGCGCGATCTTGCTCGGCACGCTGTCGGCCAAGGCGGCGGCCAGCGACGCCGTGCTCGCCGGCTCGCCCGAGAACGAGTTCCTGCTGTCGCGCCCGACGTCGCTGTCGTCGCTGATCGTGGCGCGCAGCCTGGCCGGCGCGGTGATCGATCCGCTCGGCGCGCTGTTCCTGGCGCCGGTGCTGATCGCGGCGGCGATCACCTGGCGGCTCGGCACCCTGGCCTGGGTCGTGGCGGCGTTGACGTCGGTGACCGTGCAGGTGGGCGTGGCGGCGCTGGCGCAGGCGGCGCAGATCGCGCTCGTCCGCTACACGCCGCCGGGCGGCCGCCGTCCGGTCTGGAT
>Ga0265338_10004484_pt1 | contig 18825 bp, 22 predicted proteins | sample 42126metaG_FD_193579 | JGI IMG/M metagenome (GOLD analysis project Ga0265338, IMG submission 193579) | Rhizosphere microbial communities from Carex aquatilis grown in University of Washington, Seatle, WA, United States - 4-21-26 metaG | ecosystem: Host-associated > Plants > Roots > Rhizosphere... | reverse complement strand
TCGGCCCGGGCTTCGGCTTCCGAGAGCATGCGCACCCGGCGCGCGTCGGAATCCAGATAGGTGAAGGCCGTCTCGGTGTCGCTATAGGCGGTCTGGACCGCCTTCTCGTAGGCGATCACGTCCTGCTCGGCGACCGCGCGCTGAGCGTGGATCTGCGCGATCAGCCGCGGCCGGTCGAGAACGGGCTGGGTCAGGGCCGCGCCGATATCCCAGGCGGCCGAGGAATAGCCGAACGGGCCGACGCTCTTGGTGATCGAAACGCCCGGCTGCAGGTTGATCGTGGGCAGCAGGGCAAGGTCGTCGGTCTTCAGCGTGGCAGAGGCCGAGACGATCCTCCACTCGGCGGCGCGCACGTCGGGGCGACGGCGCAGCAGGTCGCCGGGAATGGTCGCCGGGACCGGCGGCGGGGTTCCCACGGTCGCGGACGTCGGCAGGCTCTCGACCTTGTCGAAGCCATGGCCGATCAGCACCAGCAGCGAACGTTGCGCGGCCAGCAGCTGGGCCCGGAAACTCTCGGCCTGGGCCTCGGCGGACTCGGCCTGGGCCAGCGACTGGTCGAGGTCGGCGGTGGCGACCAGTCCCGCCTTCGCCTGCACGTCGGAGATGTGAGCGAGCTCGCGGTCGATGCGCGCCGTCTCCAGGGCGTCCTGCATCTGGATCGCCAGGCCGCGCGCCTGGAACAGCGAATTGGCCACATTGGCGATCAGCGAGGTGCGCGTCGCCTCATAGGTGAAGGCGGCGTTGTAGAAGTCGGCGTCGGCGCCTCGCCGGCCGGCGGCGCGCCGGCCCCAGAGATCGAGCTCCCAGCTGACGTCGAAGTTGGCGGTGTAGTTGTAGGTCGCTCCCGGCGGGGAGAAGATCGCGCCCACGCCGCTCGAGCCTGCCCCGAGCTGGCTCGACTGGGTTCGCGTGGCCGAGGCCTGCACCTGGCCGGAGGGGATGTAGAGCCGGTCCAGGGTCTGCGAGCGGACGGCGGCGGCCTGGTCCAGCACGGCCAGGGCCGTCTTGGCGTCGGGCGCGTTCTTCAGCGCTTCGTCGACCAGGCTGTTCAGCTGGGCGTCGCCGTAAAGCCTCCACCAGTTGTCCAGGGCCGCGGTCGTAGAGCTGTCGGCGTTCGGCTTGGGCGCTTCGTAGGCCGGCGGCGGCGTGACCTCGGCCTTGCGCACCTGAGAGGTTACGCAGCCAGTCGTCAGCAGCGCGGCTGCCGAGATCAGCAGGACAGGCTTCATGCAGACACCGAACCCCAGCTGGCGCCATCGCAAGGTACGCGGCGCGCCCCTTGCCCCCCCATGTGGGAATGGCGCCGTTGGGGCGAAAGACCAAGCGAGGCTTTGGCGCAGCAAGTTGACGCAGTCAAGCGTACGCTGCACCGCAGCATGCCGGCCGGGACTCGGTGAACACTCATGGACTTTAGCGCTGATAAATTTTGACATTTCCTGCCTTAGCGGTGTTAAGTTGTCAATCGAGCTTGGATGAAAGGTTGGTAATCCGATGCGCCTTGAGCGCCCGCTGGTCGTGCAGAAGGCGCTGGAGCTGCTGAACGAGGTCGGCCTGGACGGACTGACCACCCGCCGGCTGGCCGACGCCCTGGGCGTCCAGGGGCCGGCGCTCTACTGGCACTTCAAGAACAAGCAGGAGCTGATCGACGAGATGGCCCGCGCCCTGCTCGCCGACGCCTACGGCCCGATCCGCGAGGGCCAGGAATGGACCGAGTGGCTGATCGAGGGCGCCCGGCGGCTGCGCCGGACCATGCTCTCCTATCGCGACAGCGCCCAGCTGATCGCCGGCTATCGGCCCACCGGTCCGCACGGGCGCATGGATCCGGAGGCCTTCTTCGGCCCCCTCAAGGCCGCCGGCTTCCCCTGGCCCGACGCGGCCTGGGCGGCGATCACCATGGCCCAGTTCACCTTCGGCTTCACCATGGACGAGCAGGCGGCGGCGGACCGCAGCCCGGGGCCGTCCGAGAAGCGCCTCGATCCGGATCAAGGATTCGAGTTCGGCATCCAGACCATCATCACCGGGCTGAAGGCGCAACTGGCCGCCCATGCCAAGGAACCCGCGCCCACCATCCTGGGCTGATCACTCGTACCGGAGCGCCGTCGCCGGTTTGGCGGGGGGGCGACCAGCCAAGCCTGCGTCGACACCCTGCCTCTCGCCTGACGGAAGTCTTTTCGTCGGCGCCCTAACCCGAGATTCACCTCAACGCGCGAGAGATAGCCGGGCATCGAGCATCGGAGCTTCCATGCCGGCGACCCGCCCGACCCCGATCCTGCTGACGCCCGACGAGCAGCGCCGCTCGCGCCGCCCGCGCGTGTTGCTCACCGGCCGGCTGGTCTATGGCCCGGATCGGCTGACGCTCGACTGCGTGATCCGCGACCTGACGCCCGAAGGGGCGCGCCTGAAGCTGGCGGGTTCTGCGATCCTCTCCGGTCCGATCGTGCTGATCGAGGTCGGCTCGGGCATGTCGCACGCCTGCGAGGTCACCTGGCGTCGGCTGCCGGAGATCGGGGTCAGCTTCCTGAGCTCGGAAGACCTGGCCTCCACCGCTGAGCCGGAGTCGGACCTGTCGCGGCTGCGCCGCATGTGGCAGGACGCCCGGGCGCGCTGACACTGAGCCTTGGCGAGGCCGGCCCCGCCCCGCTAAAGCTGCTCCAGCGGAGCGACGCCCATGGCCAAGTACCAGCCGAACCTGAACCTCGACGAACTCGTCGCCATCGACGTGCATACCCACGCCGAGGTGTCGACGCGGCAGCCGCGCGATCCCTGCGGCGTGCTCTTCGACGAGGCCATGGCCCGCTACTTCCGTGAGGTGAAGCGCCCGACCATCGCGGAGGCGGCCCAGTTCTACCGTGAACGGAAGATGGCCGCGGTGATCTTCACCGTCGATTCCGAGGCGGAGATGGGCATCACTCGGGTCATGAACGAAGAGGTCGCCGAGGTGGCGGCCGAGAACAGCGACGTCCTGATCCCCTTCGCCTCGATCGATCCCCACAAAGGCAAGATGGGCGTGCGCGAGGCGCGCCGGCTGATCGAGGAGTTCGGCGTCAGGGGCTTCAAGTTCCACCCGACCTCGCAGGGCTTCTACCCCAACGACCGGATGGCCTATCCGCTCTACGAGGTGATCGCGGCGGCCGGACTCCCGGCGCTGTTCCACACTGGCCAGACCGGCGCGGGCGCCGGAGCACCGGGCGGCATGGGTCTCAGGCTGAAGTACTCAAACCCCCTGCACCTGGACGACGTGGCGGCCGATTTCCCGGACCTGACCATCATCATGGCTCATCCGTCTTTCCCATGGCAGGACGAAGCCCTGGCCGTAGCCACCCACAAGCCGACCTGCTTCATCGACCTGTCGGGCTGGTCGCCAAAGTACTTCCCGCCCAATCTGGTGCAGTACGCCAACACCCTGCTCAAGGACCGGATGCTGTTCGGCACAGACTATCCGGTGCTGGATCCCGACCGCTGGCTGCGGGACTTCGAACAGCTTCCGATCAAGCCCGAGGTGAGACCCCTGATCATGAAGGAGAACGCGATCAGGATGCTGAAGCTGAGGGGATAGACAGCTAAGCCGCGATCTCGTGGCCGCGCCCGGCGCTGAGACGCGCCAGCTCGGCCAGGACCACCGCCATGGAGGTCGCACCGCGGCCGTCGTCGCGCTTGAAGTCGCCCGACTCGATGATCCGCCGCAGGGCGTCCCGCGCGCGGCTGACCCGGCTCTTCACGGTGCCCACGGCGCAATTGCAGATATCCGCGGCTTCCTCGTAGGACATGCCGCCGGCGCCGACGAGAATCACCGCCTCGCGCTGGTCCACCGGCAGGGCGGCCAGCGCCATGCGCAGCTCGTTCAGCTCGAGGGGAGCGTTCGGATCGTCGCTGGCCAGCAGGGTCCGCTCGGCGGCCTCCTGGTCGAGCTGCACGTTGCGCCAGGCGCGGCGCATGTCCGAATAGAACTGGTTGCGCAGGATCATGAAGGCCCAGGCCTTCATGTTGGTGCCCATGGTGAAGCTGTCGCGGCACTGCCAGGCCTTGGCCAGGGCTTCCTGGGCGAGGTCGTCGGCCTGGGCGGGATGGCCGGTCATGGTGCGCGCGAAGGCGCGCATGTGGGGGATGAGCGCGATCAGGTCGGCCTTGAACTGCTCTTCGCACCGGACATCTGCGCCGGTCGCCTGCGGCTGGTCGCTCATTCTAGTTGATCCTCTGCAAGTCATCTGCGCGGCGCAACAGCGCCAGCCACTGATCGGGAACCGGCTCGTGGGTGATGTCGTCCAGCGCGCGGCGTAAGCCGGCACCGACGCCGTTGCGGCCAACGCGAACGGTTTCCCGGTTCGCCTGGCGTTCCTGAAGCTTCTGCTGCTCCGACATGGGGCATTTCGGCTCAGCCGTTCCTCTACTGGGGTCGGACGCCTGCGCATCCGACCTGATTGACAACGTTACCTGACGGTCAAGGTTCCCCGGGGCGATGGCGAATGCCGTCCTCACCGCCGCACTCCCGCTGGCGGGATCAGGGCTTCATTCTCGGCGGCTGCCGGCGATTCCTCGACCACGACCGCGCGCCCGCCGAGCCGGCGGATCGCCGTCGCGCGCCGGCCGGCGCTGAGTATTGCCTGATCCTTTGTCGGGTACCTGACCAAGACGTCTGGCCCAATTCTTACGGCCCAGCCCTGGTCTACTGGATGAACTGAAAAAGTCGCGATCAACATAACATTTGTCCGACTATCGAACTACTCAGACTTAAGAACCTAGATTGATGGGGACGGTTCCCCCACAAGCCGCTCAAAAGAATTTTAGCAGGGGCGCGGGCAGGTTGAGGGGGGTGATGGGGGGCGCTAGTCTGAACGGGCTGGCCCCAGGGAGTCCGCCATGGCCGACACGCCCGAAGGCGAGGCGACTCCGCTCCGCGCTGTATTGCAGCTTGCGAAAGGCGACGCTTCCCGCGTGGGGGAGGCGCGGGTGCGGCTGCTGGAAGCCATCGCCCAGCTGGGATCGATCTCGGCCGCCGCCAGGGCGGTGGGGCTCAGCTACAAGGGCGCCTGGGACGCGGTGCAGGCGCTGAACAACCTTTCCGAACGGCCCCTGGTGCAGGCCCAGCCGGGCGGCTCGGCGGGCGGGACGGCGTCGGTGACGCCAACGGGCGTGGTGCTGATCTCCGCGTTCCGGCGGATCGAGTCCGAGCTCGCCCAGATCGCCGACCGATTGGGTCAGGACCTCGCCGGCGGCGCCGGTCCCTTAGCCTGGAGCCTGGGAATGAGGACGAGCGCGCGGAACGCCCTGCGCGGCGTGGTCGCCAAGATCACGCCCGGCGCGGTCAATTGCGAGGTCCAACTCGAGGTCTCGCCCAAGGTCCGTATCGTGGCGATCGTTACGCGCGAAAGCGTCGAGGATCTGGGCCTGCGCCCCGGAGTTCCGGCGCTCGCCCTGATCAAGTCCAGCTTCGTGATCCTGGCCGAAGGCGGAGCGGTGCTGCGCACCTCGGCGCGCAATTGCATCGCCGGCCGGGTGGTCCGTCATGAGCGGGGGGCGGTCAACGACGAGGTCGTGCTCCAGATCGAAGACGGCAAGACCCTCACGGCCACCATCACGCGCGAGAGCGCCGACGTGCTCGGGATCGCCGAGGGCGTCGAGCTGCAGGCCCTGATCAAGGCCTCGCACGTCATTCTGGCGGTGGAGTAGGCTCCGGTCGTCCCGGCGCGATCCAGGTGATCAGGTCCCAGGCGTTTCGGATCCCACACAGCAGGAACACCACGGCCATCGTTCCTACAGCGAAAGGCCAATGGGCGGGCGAGCTCCAACCGAGGACATCCGCCCCGACGAGAGCCAGATAGCTCACGAGCGGGATGACCGCGTACCAGATCGGATCGGACCAATGCGACGGTTGGAAATCCTTGGCCGTGAACATGCGGACCACATTGACGGCGGAGTAAAGCGAGGTCGCAAGGCCCAGCACCAGCAGCAGGAACCGCGCCGAGTTCGTGTCGATGGGCGCGGCCGCAACCGCGCTGATCAGCAGAACGGTGGCGAACTGCACCACCGCCGGGGTCATGTAGAGGCTGGAGCCGCGCAGCGCCCGCTCGCGGTCGGTTCCCGCGGTGAGAGTCACCACGATGAACAAGAGGCCGATCAGCGCGCCGGCGGCCGATCCGACCAGAATGTAGAAGTCGTGCCAGCGCTCGAACATGCTCCGATCCTAGCCTGAGGCTGGGCCGTCTCAAGCCTTGGACGGGCCGCCCGAGAGTTTCGCCGGCTCCAGGCCGGCCGCCAGGGCGGCCAGGGCCAAGCCGAGGATGCGTTCGCAGCCCGCCCCCTCCAACGCGTCCGCCGCCGCCTCGCCGCCCGGACCGCCGGGCTGAGGCGCGGGCTCGACCTGGCCGCCACGCATCAGCAGGACCCGGTCGGCGAGACGCGCCACTTCGGCCGCGTCGTGGCTGACGTAGAGGATCGGAATGGCCATGAGCTGATGCAGCCGCTCGAGATAGGGCAGGATCTCGGACTTGGCCTCGGCGTCCAGACTGGCCAGCGGCTCGTCCATCAGGAGCAGCTCGGGCTGGGAGAGCAGCGCCCGGCCGATCGCCACCCTCTGCCGTTCGCCGCCGGAGAGCCGCAAGGTCGAACGGCCGAGCAGAGGCTGAAGGCCCAGGAAGCCGATCACCTCGTCCATGCCGATCCGGACCTGGCGCGCCCGCTTCAGGCCGAACTCCAGATTGCCCTTCACCGACAGGTGGGCGAGCAGGCTGGGCTCCTGGAAGACATAGCCGACCGGCCGGAGATGCGGTGGGGTGAAACGGGCGCCGTCCTGCCAGACCTCGCCGCGAAACGACAGCCGCCCTTCCAGCCGCTGCAGGCCGGCGATGCACCGGAGCACCGTGGTCTTGCCCGACCCCGAGGGCCCGAACAGGGCCGTGAAGCCGGACGCCGGGACGTCGAAGGCCGCCCGCAGGTGGAATGCGCCTTGCCGGCCGTCGAAGCGCGCGGAGAGCCCCGGCGTGGCGGAGGCGGCGTCCTTCATGGCTGCAGCCGCCCCACCCGCCGTTCGATCAGCAGCATGGACAGCATCACCAGGAAGGCGAACAGCACCAGTCCTCCGGCCAGAAGGTGCGCCTGATCGTACTTGAGCGCCTCGACCAGCTCGTAGATGCGGATCGAGACGACCTGGGTCCGGCCGGGGATCGAGCCGCCGATCATCAGGACCACGCCGAACTCCCCCACCGTGTGGGCGAACACCAGTATGGCCGCGGCCAGGAAGCCGCGCCGGGCCTGCGGCAGGGCCACCGAGACGAAGGTGTCGAAGGGCGAGGCGCGCAGGGTGGCCGCCGCCTCCAGCGGCCGATCGCCGATGGCCTCGAAGGCGTTCCGCAACGGTTGGACCGCAAACGGCAGGGAATAGACCATCGAACCGATCACCAGGCCGGTGAAGGTGAACGCCAGGGTGCGGACCCCGAACAGGTGCAGAGGCGCCATCAGCGGGCTGGCGGGCCCAAGGGCGATCAGCAGGTAAAAGCCCAGCACCGTCGGCGGCAGCACCACCGGAAGGGCCGCGATGGCCGCGACCGGCTCACGCCACCAGCGCCGGCTGCGCGCAAGCCACCAGGCGATCGGCGTCGCCAGGATCAGGAGCAGGACCGTCGTCAGCCCCGCCAGCTCGATCGTGAGCCGGACGACCTCCCACATGAATTACTTCGTCCCGTAGCCGTATCTGGCGATCACCTTGCGCGCCTCCGGCCTCTCGAGGAAGGCCAGGAACGCCTTGGCGGCCGCATCGTCCTGGCCGGTCTTGAGCAGCACGGCCTGCTGCTCGATCGGGGCGTGGTCGGCTTCGGGCACGACCCAGCGCGAGCCGCCGGTCTCGGCGATCACCTGGGACAGCGCCACGAAGCCCAGTTCGGCCGCGCCGCTCTGGACGAACTGATAGGTCTGGTTGATCGAGGTTCCCTGCACCAGCTTCGGCTTCAGCGCGTCGTAGACGCCCAGCTTGGTCATGGTCTTTACCGCCGCCACGCCATAGGGAGCGACCGCCGGGTCGGCGATAGCCAGCTTCTGGAACCCGCCCGACTTGAGCACCGCGCCCTTGCCGTCGACCAGGCCGGCGGTCTTGCTGAACAGCACCAGCCTGCCCACCGCATAGGTGAACCGCGTGCCCGGAACGGCGAAGCCTTCCTTCTCGGCCTGGGCCGGCCGGTCGGCGTCGGCGGACAGGAACACCTCGAACGGCGCCCCATGGGAAATCTGGGCGTAGAACTGGCCCGAGGCGCCGAAGCTCAGGGCCACGTGGGTGTGGGTCTTGGCCTCGAAGGCCGCGGCGATCTCCTTGGCCGGCTCGGTGAAATTGGCCGCGACGGCCACCGGCAGATCCGCGGCCATGGCCTGCGAGCCGAAGCTCAGCGCCAGGACGACCGCCGCCCAACCGAACGTCCGCCTCGCGATGCGATGATCCATAGGCCCCTCCCGTCAGGAGGGCGTTATGTAGACGAACTTCCTATCGTTGGCGATGCTCGCCGATCGCTGGCGTTCAGGAAGACCCCGACCGCGACCGCCACAAGGATCAGGTAGCTCCAGATCACCCCGGCGGCGAACGGCGACCTGCCGCCCATATGGACGTCCGCGAGACGGGCGACGTAGATCACCACCGCGATCAACTGGAAGGCCGCCGCGAACAGCGGCCAAAGCCGCCTGCTGCGCAAAGCGACGCCGACGAAGACAATCAGGCAGACGCCGTCCACCGCGAGATCGCCCCACTGCGGAGCCGACGGATCGCGCGTGTTCTGGAACACGGCGGTGGCGAGGGATCCGACGATGATGGTGAAGGCGACGGTGCGCTCGGCCCACCCACCGCGCCAGAGGCTGAGGCCGGCGACGGCGAGCATGGAGACCGTCCATATCTGTTGGAGAAGGGTATGGACGAAAGGCATGGGACCCCCGACGCGCCGAGGGTCCCAGTTTCCTCAAAAATCACGCCGGCGAAAGCCGGCCGATGTCACGCGACTGCCGTCAGACTCGGACGGGCTTCGCCAACCTGAGCCGGCTTCTCGCCATTGGCGCCGATCATCACCGCACCCAGGCCGATCTGGACCTTCACCTCGGCGAGTTCCTTGTGCGTCTCCACGATGCCGCGGCGCGCCTGGGTCAGGGCGGCGATGGTGTCGGTGAGACGCTCCACCGCGTCCTGGCCGAACAGGGCCGAAAGACCTGCGTCAGTGCGGGCGAGAGGCATGGCGGCGGCGAGGGCCGCAGCCTTGTTGAGCGCCGCATCGATCGCGGCCTCGGCTTCCAAAAGTCCGACCGCGACCTGGTCCGCGGCGGAACGACGTTGCTTGAGCATGAGTTCGCCCCCTTCGCGCCTGACTGCATGTCTGGCGCACGGGGCAGTATCTTCTAGTTGGGTTATCGCTCCGTTCGCCTTTTGAGTGAACGAAACGCCCAACAGCCAAGGTGAACGAATTGCCTAGTGTCCCGAATCCGAAGTTCGCCACAGAGCCCGTCCCTGGCAGCGGGCGAACTTCAAATTCACCACGCTAGACCAGTTCCCTGAGCGCGTGCAGGCCGGCGAGGACGCCGCCGAAGGCCACCGCCGAGGCGATGGCGATCAGCAGGATCAATCCCAGCTTGGCGACCGGGCCTAGGGCATTTCCGCCTCTTCCCCAGGCAGCAGGCCCGGCTGGAAGGACTCGTCCATGAGCGTCCACGCGAGACAGAAGAGCTCGCGCAAGACCATCTCGGGCGGCTTCCAGCGCGCCTGCTTGCGCAGGGCCGAAACCAGCGTCGGCGTGATCGCCGCCCTCGAAGGGGCGCCCGAAAGGTCCGCGAGCTGCCGCTCCACCTGCTCCCAGGTGAAGGCGGGAGTCGGGATCTCCGGCGCCGGGGGCGCCGGCCAGATCTGGCGGCAGGCGTCCGTATCCTGGCGCAAGGCCAAGGCCTGAACCACGGCTCTCGATGGATGGTCGTCTCTGGAAAGGCTCACGGTCGATCTCCCTTAACCCTGGGAGATCGGGCCGGAATTCGCGGTCTTCGGATATCCCGTTCGTGTCGGGTCCCGACGGCGTGGGGATGGTTAACGACCGCTCGAAGGCGGCGACGCGCCGGGCCGCATCGTAACGGTCCTGGGCGCCGAGTCGCTGGCGGGCCTTGTCGACGTGGGTGTCGACGGTGTGCTTGGAGATGCCGAGCCGGCGGCCGATCTCCTTGGAGCTCAGGTGCTCGTAGACGAGCCGCAGACACTCCCGCTCGCGTGGGGTCAGGAGGTCGATCGCGTCGCCCTGGACGCCGGCCGTTTCCAGCATGGCCATCCTCAGTCCCCCTCATCCTCCGCGATGGCGCGGACCAGCTCCAGCACCTGTCGGCGCAGCCGGGCGTGCGAGATCATCGGATAGAGGCTCGCGAGCTCCTGGCCCTCGGAGGTGAAGAGGAAATCGCGAATCGACTGTTCGGCGCCGCGCGCCTCGTCGGCCTCCGCCTGACCGGTGTCGGTCAGCCCTTCGAAGAAGAAGGGCACCGGCGTCTGCAGGGCGCGGGAGATCTCGTAGAGCTTGGAGGCGCTGACCCGATTGGCGCCCCGTTCGTACTTCTGCACCTGCTGGAAGGTGAGGCCGAGCTGTTCGGCGAGCTGCTGCTGCGTCAGCCCCAGGAATCGCCGCCGCATGCGGATGCGCGCCCCGACATGGATGTCGACATCCTCGGGACTCCGGTCCCGGGAGCCTTTCCGTCGGGAGTGCATGTTCAATGTCGCCACAGCGTGACTAGCCCCAGGGTTTAGCTCAGCTTAGCATTAACCATGAGGGTATTCGGCGACAAGCGCACGTGACGCCGCGATCGCCCGGTTCCGCCCGGAGCCCGCGATGCGGGCAGGCGCCTCAGCCGAACCTGCCGGTGACGTAATCGGCCGTCTGGGTGGACCGCGGCTTGGTGAAAAGTCCCTCGGTCTCGCCGAATTCGATCAGCTTCCCGAGGTACATGAAGGCGGTGTAGTCCGCGATGCGCGCCGCCTGCTGCAGGTTATGGGTGACGATCACGATCGTGTAGTCGCTCTTCAGTTCACTGATGGTGTCCTCGAGCTTGGACGTCGAGATCGGGTCGAGCGCCGAGGCGGGCTCGTCGAGCAACAGCACCTCGGGCTTCACGGCGATCGAGCGGGCGACGCAAAGCCGCTGCTGCTGTCCGCCGGAAAGGCCCAGGCCGGATGTGTTCAGCTTGTCCTTGACCTCGTCCCACAGCGCCGCGCGCTGCAGCGACTCCTCGACTCGGTCCTTCATCTCGCCGCGCGAGAGCTGCTCGTGCATGCGCAGGCCGAAGGCGACGTTGTCGAAGATCGACATCGGGAAGGGAGTCGGCTTCTGGAACACCATGCCCACGCGGGTGCGCAGCACCGTCAAGTCGACCTTGGGGTCCAGGATGTCCTCGCCGTCGAGCAGGATCTCGCCCTTGGCCCTCTGGCCGGGGTAGAGGGCGTAGATGCGGTTCATCGCCCTGAGCAGGGTGGACTTGCCGCAGCCCGAGGGCCCGATCATGGCGGTCACGCTGTTGGCCTTGATCGGCAGGTTCACCGAATGCAGGGCGCGGTTCTTGCCGTAGAAGAAGTCGAGGTTCTTCACCTGCATCTTGATCTCGGCGGACGGGATCTCGACGGTGTGGGTATCGAAGGTCTCGCGGGAGAGGTCGTTCATGAGCGGCGTTGCTCCCGGATGATGATGCGGGCGATGATCTGCGCGGCGAGCACGGCGACTGCGATCAGCAGGGCGCCGACCCAGGCCAGACGGCGCAGGTCGTCATAGGCGGTCAGGGCGAAGTTGAAGATCACCTGGGGCAGGTTGGCCATCGGGTGGCTCATGTCGAGGCTGAAGAACTGGTTGTTCAGGGCGGTGAACATCAGGGGCGCGGTCTCGCCGGAGATGCGGGCGAAGGCGAGCAGGCCGCCGGTTACCAGCCCCCCCATCGCGGCGCGCCACATGATCTTGCGCACCGTGATCCAGACCGGCGCGCCCAGGGCGACGCCCGACTCCCTGAGCGACGACGGCTGCAGCTTCAGCACGTCCTCCGTGGTCCGGGTGACCACCGGAACCGCGATCAGGGCCAGCGCCACCGCGCCGGCGTAGCCCGAGAAGTGGCCGATGAGGTGGGCCACCATGAAATAATAGACCACCAGGCCCACCAGGATGGACGGAGCAGAGAGCAGCATGTCGTTCAGGAAGCGCACCACCTTGGCGTAGAAGCTGTCGCCGCCGAACTCGGCCAGCCAGGTCCCCGCCAGGATGCCGACGACGATGGCCATCAGCATGGCCAGGGCGCAGATCATCAGCGAACCGACGATGGCGTTCGCCAGGCCGCCAGGCGACCCGGCCGCCGGCGTGCTCTTGGTGAAGATGTCCAGGTTCAGCCCGCCGACCCCCTGGCTCAGCAGCGAATAGAGGATGGCCGCCAGCACGCCGAGGGCGATGATGGTGGTGGCCGCGCAGAAGATCACGAACACCACGTTGGAGGTCTTGCGAAGGGCGGCGCGGCGGGAGGCCATGGCTAATAGGTCCTCTGCACGCCGAGCAGCGCCCGGGCCATGGCCAGCACCGCGAAGGTGATCAGGAACAGCACCAGCCCAAGCGCGATGAGGGCGGACGTGTGCATGTCGCTGGTGGCCTCGGCGAACTCGTTGGCGATGGTCGAGGCCAGGGTCGAGCCGGAGTCGAACAGCGACTTGGGCAGGCCGTGCGAATTGCCGATGATGAAGGTGACCGCCATGGTCTCGCCGAGCGCACGGCCCAGCCCAAGCATCACCGCGCCGATGGCGCTCTTGCGGACATAGGGCAGCAGGACCTGCCAGACGACCTCCATCGCGGTCGCGCCCATGCCATAGGCGCTCTCGCGCAGCTGCGGCGGGACGGTGAGCATCAGTTCGCGGAACACCGACGCCATGTAGGGCAGGATCATGATCGCCAGGATGACCGAGGCGGTGAAGATGTTGGCCCCGTTGGGCACGCCGGCGGTCAGCTTTTCCAGCAGCGAGCCGGGCGTGGCGGCCATGGCGATCGGCAGCTGGACGTGCTGGGCGAAGAAGGGCGCGAAGACGAACAGGCCCCACATGCCGTAGACGATGGAGGGAATGCCCGCGAGCAGCTCAACGGCGATGGCGACCGGACGCCGGATCGCCCGCGGCGCGAACTCGACCAGGAACACCGAGACCCCGAAGGCCAGCGGCAGCGCCATGGCCAGGGCCAGGACCGAGGTGACGATGGTGCCGGCGATCGGCCCCGCCGCGCCGTAGACGTCGGTGACCGGGTTCCAGGTGGTGACCGTGAAGAAGGAGAAGCCGAACCTGTGCAGCGCCGGCCAGCCCCCGATCGTCAGGGCGACCAGGATACCGCCGAGCGCCGCCAGCAGCATGGTCGCGGCCGCAAAGCACAGAGCCTTGAAGATCGGGTCGAAGGCGGCTTCCCTCGGGGCCCGTCGAACGACGCTCTCTACAGCGGTGGTCATGGGATCTTTCTAGGACAGGGGACGGGCGGAGGTCGATCCGACCCCCGCCCCATTAACCCAGGACGCGACTACTTCGAAACGTAGACCGGCTTGCCGGAGCCGTCCTTGATCTCGGCGGCCCACTGCTTGCGGACGAGGTTCTTCACTGCGAGCGGCAGGGGGACGTAGTCCAGGGCCGCGGCGGCGGCGTCGCCATTCTTGTAGGCCCAGTCGTAGAAGCTCAGCACCTCGCGGCCGTTCACCGCGTTGTCCTGCTTCTTGTAGACCAGGATGAAGGTCGCGCCGGTGATCGGCCAGGCGTTGGCGCCGGGCTGGTTCAGCAGCAGCAGGTAGTTGCCCGGAGCGTGGGGCCAGTCCGCGCCCGCAGCAGCGGCGGCGAAGTTGGCGGCCACCGGCGCCGGATACTTGCCGGCCTTGTTCTGCACCAGGGCGTAGGGGATGTGGTTCTGCTTGGAGTAGGCGTACTCGACGTAGCCGATCGAACCGATGGTCTGCTTCACGAAGGCCGAGACGCCGTCGTTGCCCTTGCCGCCCAGGCCCGTGGGCCACTGCACCGAATCGCTGGCCCCGACCTTGGAGGCCCATTCGGGGCTGACGCCGGCGAGGTAGGAGGTGAACAGGAAGCTGGTGCCCGAGCCGTCCGAACGGTGCACAACCGTGACCGGCAGGTTCGGCAGGCTGGCCGAGGGGTTCAGGGCCTTGATGCGCGGATCGTTCCACTTGGCGACCTTGCCGAGGAAGATGTCGGCGAGCAGTTCGCCGGTCAGCTTCAGCTGGCCCGACTGGACGCCCGGCACGTTCAGGGCCGGCACGATGCCGCCCATGACGGTCGGGAATTGATAGAGGCCGGCGGCGTTCAGATCTTCGACCTTCAGCGGCTTGTCCGAGGCGCCGAAGTCGACGGTCTTGGCCTTGATCTGCTTGATGCCGCCGCCCGAGCCGATGGCCTGGTAGTTCAGGCCGTTGCCGGTGCCGGCCTTATAGGCCTCGGCCCACTTGGCGTAGACCGGCGCGGGGAAGGTCGCGCCGGCCCCGGAGATGTCGGCGGCGAGCGCGACGCCGGCGGATCCGACAACCAAAGCCGCGGTGGCCGCGGCGACGAACGTTTTGAACATTTTTCTCTCCACCCCGTGCGTGATCCCGTGATCACCCCGCGGTGGCGATAGCCACCTTAAGCAACGCTTTCATGACAACGCCGCGTCGTATGCGGACGACCGACGCCGAAACTTCACCGCCCCCGGACCGTTGCTAACCGCGATGGGCATGTGCGAAGGGGCGTGCGGATTTCCGAGCCCCAACGAGGACTTTGATTGATGAAGAGCATGTCCGGCGCCGGCGTCCTGGTCGCCCACGGCAGGGAGATCAACGTCCTCTATGACCTCGTCCAGACCGACTCGGCCGGGGAGGCCGCGGTGGTGGGGCAAATCTTCGGCGAGGCGGACGCATTGCAGCAGGCCTTCCACACGCCGGACTGGATCCTGCGTCTGGCCAACGGCCACGCCGCGAGCGTCGTGCTGCAGAATTGTGAAAGCCGCGGCGTCGCCGACGTCCGGGTCGTGGGGCCCATCGACTGGGACTAAGGCCCCCGCCGAATCCACAAATGCAGAAGGCCTCCGCCAGGGGGGGTGGCGGAGGCCTTCCTTCATCAGGCGTCGGAGCGGGCGAGGCCCACAGGACACCCGAGCGGTAAAGCCTTCGCCGGGGGGAGTGGCGGAGGCCTTCCTTCACCTGGCGTCAGTGCGGACGAGGTCCGCACCGAGCCCGATCACTAGCAGGCGCGGACGCGCTCGTAGCGGCCCTCCCAGCGGTCCCAGCGCCATTGGACGCGGCAGTGGCGGTAATAGCTGTAGTAGGTCGGCCCTTGGTAATAAGCCGGGGCCGGGGCGTAGGCGTAGGGCTGGGCGTAATATCCGCCGTCGTTGTAGCCGCGGTCGTAATAGCCGTGGTCGCTGCTCGCCAGGGCCGCGCCGACCGCGAGGCCCGCGATGCCGGCCGCCAGGGCCGCGCCGCCGTTGTCATGATGGTGGTCCCAGTCGCGGGCCGAAGCCGTGGTCGCGCCGCCGAGGACCGCGCCGCCGAGGGTGAGGGCCGCCAGGGCGCCCGTCAGGATCTTGTTCATACCAGCCTCCTTGAGGTTCGCTTTGCTGTTGGCCCGAGGGGGTCCCTCAGGCTCGAGTGGATATTGTCAGGGGCGCGCTGAACCCGTCCTGAACACCGAGGTTCAGCTGCCGTTCATCTGGCCAAGCCTCAGCCACCGCGCGCTTTGCTCGGCCGGGCGGGAAGGCTAAGTCAGGCCGATGCGCATCGACGGCCGCGATTTCCGCACCATCTGGCTGGACGAGGGGGGCCGGGACGTCTGGGTCATCGACCAGCGCCGCCTGCCTCACCGGTTCGAGACCTTGCGCCTGTCCAGCGCCGAAGCGGCGGCGGAGGCGATCGCCGACATGACGGTTCGCGGCGCCCCCCTGATCGGCGCGGCGGCCGCCTGGGGCATGGCCCTGGCCTGCCGCGAGGACGCCTCGGACGAGGGGCTGGAGCGCGCCGGCGCCCTGTTGCAGGCCGCGCGGCCCACCGCCGTGAACCTGCGCTGGGCGGTGGAGCGCATGCGTCGCCGGCTGGAGCCGCTGGCGCCTGGTCCGCGCTCCGAGGCCGCCTATGCCGAGGCCGCCGCCATAGCCGACGAGGATGTGGCCGTCTGCGAGGCCATCGGCGAGCACGGGCGGGCCCTGATCGAGGCCGCTCGCAAGCCGGGCAAGGATCGGATCGACATCCTGACCCACTGCAACGCCGGCTGGCTCTGCGCCGTGGACTGGGGCACGGCCCTCGCCCCGATCTACAAGGCCAGCCGCGCCGGCCTTCCCGTCCACGTCTGGGTCGACGAGACCCGCCCCAGGAACCAGGGCGCCAGCCTCACCGCCTGGGAGCTGGCCAAGGAGGGCGTGCCGCATACCGTGATCGCCGACAACACGGGGGGCCACCTGATGCAGCACGGCATGGTCGACCTCTGCATCACAGGCACCGACCGGACCACCCGGACGGGCGACGTCTGCAACAAGATCGGCACCTATCTGAAGGCCCTGGCGGCCAGGGACAACGGCATCCCCTTCTATGTCGCCCTGCCCTCCTCGACGATCGACTGGCGCATCCGGGACGGGGTCGCCGAGATCCCGATCGAGCAGCGGGGAGCCGACGAGGTGACCCACATCTCGGGCGTGGACAGCCAGGGCCAAGTGCGGACCGTGCGCCTGACGCCCGAGGAGAGCCCCGCGGCCAACTACGGCTTCGACGTGACGCCGGCGCGCCTGGTCACGGCCCTGATCACCGAGCGCGGCGTCTGCCCGGCGTCCGAGGCGGGCCTGGCCTCCCTGTTCGGCGGCGAGGAGCAGGCGGCCTGATGCGCAGCCTCTGGAGCGACGAAGACGCCCGCGCGGCGATCGAGCGGTACGGCCGGGACGGCGTCGGCGAGGACTTGGCGCTGCGCACCTATTCGGCCCGGCTGCTCGGGGCCGAACCACGGCTGGTGCTGCACGGCGGCGGCAACACCTCGGTCAAGACCCGCGCCCGCGACGTCTTCGGCGACGAGGTCGAGGTGCTCTGCGTGAAGGGCTCGGGCTGGGACCTACAAACCATCGAGCCGCCCGGCCATCCGGCGGTGCGGCTGCAGCCCCTGATGAAGCTCAGGGCCCTGAACCGGCTGAGCGACGAGGACATGGTCTCGGCCCAGCGCCAGCTGCTGCTGGATCCGGCGGCGCCCAACCCGTCGGTCGAGACCCTGCTGCACGCCTTCATCCCGGACAAGTTCGTCGACCACACCCACTCGACCGCGGTCCTGGCCCTGGCGGACCAGCCGGACTCCGAGGCGATCTTCGCCGAGATCTTCGGCGGGCGGGTCGCCTTGGTCCCCTATGTCATGCCGGGCTTCGACCTCGCCCGCGCCGCCGGCGACGCGCGCGACCGCCATCCGGACGCCGAGGGCCTGGTCCTGCTCAAGCACGGGATCTTCAGCTTCGGGGCCTCAGCCCGCGAGAGCTACGAGCGGATGATCGCCCTGGTCAGCGCCTGCGAGACCTATATCGCCCATCGGCCGCGCCTATCGGCCCGGCCCGTCGCCGTGGCGCACACCCCCGTTGCGGCCGAGGCCCTGCCCACCCTCCGCGGCGCCCTCGCCCGGGCGGCCGGCGACACTTGGCCGAAGCGTTGGATCCTGGACCTGCGCTCCGGCGACGCCGCCAGGGCCGTCGCCGACGACGAGCGGCTGCCCGACTGGGCCGGGCGCGGCGTCGCGACCCCAGATCACGTGATCCGCACCAAGCGCTTTCCGCTCGTGGCGCTCGCCATCGCCGGGGGCCTGGACAAGGCGATGGCGGACTACGGCGGCGCCTATCGCGCCTATTTCGAGCGCAACAACGCCCGCGCCGGCGGGATCAAGACCCAGCTCGACCCGCTGCCGCGCGTCGTCGCCATCCCAGGCCTCGGTCTGGTGGGCATCGGCAAGAGCGCCGCCGAGGCGGCCATCGCCGGCGACCTCGCCGAGAGCTGGGCCGCGACCCTGATCGACGCCGAGTCGGCCGGCCGCTTCGAGCCGGTCGGCGAGGCCGATGCGTTCGACATGGAATACTGGTCGCTGGAGCAGGCCAAGCTCGGCAAGGCCGCCGAGAAGCGCCTGGCCCGGCACGTGGCGGTGGTCACCGGCGGCGCGGGGGCGATCGGTTCGGCGACCGCCAGGGCCTTCGCGGCGGAGGGCTGCGAGGTCGCGGTGCTCGACCTCGATGGTGCGGCGGCCGAAGCCGTGGCCGGCAAGCTGGGCGGCCAAGCCCTGGGGCTCGGCTGCGACGTCACGGACTCCAAGGCCGTGGACGCCGCGTTCGACCGGATCGTCCAGCGCTTCGGCGGGATCGACATCGTCATCTCCAACGCCGGCGCGGCCTTCTCCGGCGCCATGGCCGGGCTGGACGACTAGGTCCTGCGCAAGAGCTTCGAGCTGAATTTCTTCTCGCACCAGGCCGTGGCCCAGGCGGCCGTGCGGGTGCTGCGCGCCCAGGGCATGGGCGGGGCGTTGCTGTTCAACGTGTCCAAGCAGGCGGTGAACCCCGGTCCCGACTTCGGCTCCTACGGGACCTCCAAGGCGGCGCTGCTGGCCCTGGTGCGGCAGTACGCGCTCGAACTCGGGCCCGAGGGCGTACGCTGCAACGGCGTAAACGCCGACCGCATCCGCTCGGGCCTGCTCACCGACGAGATGATCCGCGCCCGCAGCACGGCGCGCGGCGTCACGCCCCAGGCCTATATGAGCGGCAACCTCCTGGGCCAGGAGGTCCGCGCCGAGGACGTGGCCCAGGCCTTCGTCTTCGCCGCCCTGATGGGCCGCACCACCGGCGC
>Ga0265338_10004483_pt1 | contig 18827 bp, 18 predicted proteins | sample 42126metaG_FD_193579 | JGI IMG/M metagenome (GOLD analysis project Ga0265338, IMG submission 193579) | Rhizosphere microbial communities from Carex aquatilis grown in University of Washington, Seatle, WA, United States - 4-21-26 metaG | ecosystem: Host-associated > Plants > Roots > Rhizosphere... | reverse complement strand
GCGGTAGATCTCCATCGAATCGAGGCCCGGAAGAATGTAGCCGGCAATGCGGCCGACGGCGACAGCCTCCCACGGGCACACGATGAAGTAGGCGAGGGTCATCATCCACCCGGTGGCAAAACTCGCGGGCCGCGAAAAGACCGCGGAGGTGTATGCGATCTCGCCCGCGGCATCGGGCATGGCGACGACGAGCTTGCCGTAGACCCATCCGATGGGGAGCAGGACCGCTCCGCCAATCACGAAGCCGAGTAGCGCGCCGAGAGCGCCTCCGCGGAGCAACCAGTCGTCCATGACGACGAGCCATCCGACACCCACCATGGTTCCCCAGCCCAGAGTGAAGTAGTCGGTGGCGCGCAGTTTGCGGGCGAGAGTGTTCACGGGGTCGCGGTGGCAGTCGATGTGGGGAGCGGCGCGAATTATAAAGCATTTGCGTTGTGCTATGTTTGAACTCCGGCGGCGGCGCCGTCCTGCGCAAGAAAGACTGACAACCATGCCTCGTTATGAATATCGCGTACTGAGCGCGGTTCCCGCAGCGGAGAAGGCTTTCCTCGAGTGGGTTGAACAACTCGATCGGGAATTCATAAACCGCGACCCGGAGCATCGCAGCGATGTGGTGCGAAATGTGCTGCATCAAGTCTATTTGGGACGGCCCTATAAGGCTCCTGCGAGCTCGGCTCCAGTGGCGGAACGAGTGCTGGTGCATTCCTTCGATCCGCGAAATGCGACGCTCGAACCGGAATACTACGGCGACGTCGACGCGGTGAAATATGCTGAGCGCAAGCCGCTGATCTGGTTCTGGATGATGTACGACCGGTCCCCAGTAGGACTAAACCATGCGTTAGGTTACCGCGTGCGGGCCATGCTGGCGCGGCACATATTCAAACACTGCGGACAGAACGTCAAAATCTTTCACAACGTGGAATTCTCTTTCGGATACAACCTGACGATCGAAGACAATTGCACGATCCATAAATATGTGCTGCTCGACGATCGCGGGGAGATCATTATTCACGAAGGCTCGTCGATTTCCGACTACGCAAACATCTATTCGCATTCGCATGACCTGAACGACGGCATGATTGTCGACAACCACAAGACGGAGATCGGTCCACGGGCGCGGGTGACGTATCACGCCACTGTGCTGAGCGGAGTCCGGGTCGGCGAACATGGGATTGTCGGGTCGGTCGGTGTGGCGTCGAAGAACGTGGAGCCTTATCACATTGTGGGAGGAATTCCGGCTAAGCCTATCAAGGTCAAGTCCATCGCACCGGAAGAGTTGCAGCGGGCGATGGAAAAGAAATAGCGGTGGCAGGCGGCAGGCTTCGGGTCTCAGCTTCGGCTGCTGAAACAGGCCCAGAAAGTAAAAGCCGAGAGCCGGATGCCGCGCGAAATGGGCTTTTTGCGTGTTAGTATCAAAATCAGCCCTGCATGACACTTCAACATTTGATTCGTCCCGGCAGCCCTGCATTCCCTGACGGTTTCTTTGGGTTGAGGGCTTCCTAGCAAAATGACCGCTTCGTCCAAAACTCGCAAACGCGTGCTCAGTGGCATGCGCCCGACTGGAAAACTACACCTCGGCAACTACGTTGGCGCCCTGCAGAACTGGGTGGGCATGCAGGAGCAGTACGAGTGCTTCTTTTGCATCGTCGACTGGCATGCGCTCACCACCGATTACGCTGATACGTCACGCGTGAAGGAAAATTCTCTCGAGGTCGCGTTTGACTGGCTGGCTGCCGGACTAGATCCGGAGAAGTCCGTGCTGTTTCTTCAGTCGCACGTTCCGGCGCACGCCGAGTTGCACCTGCTGTTTTCGATGATCACGCCGCTGGGCTGGCTCGAACGCGTGCCTACATACAAGGAACAGCGAGAGAACATTAAGGACAAGGACTTGGGGACGTATGGATTCCTGGGCTATCCTCTGCTGCAGGCGGCGGATATTCTGATTTATAAAGCCGACTGCGTTCCGGTGGGCGAAGATCAGGTGGCGCACGTGGAGCTGACGCGGGAGATTGCGCGGCGATTCAACGGATTCTACGGCAAGGAGAAAGAGGTGTTTCCCGAGCCGCAGTCCCTGCTCACGCCCGCGGCCAAGTTGCCGGGAACCGACGGGCGCAAAATGTCGAAATCCTATGGGAACACCATCATGCTGGCCGACCCCGAGCTCGTCGTACGGCAGAAGCTAAAGACGATGGTGACCGATCCCGCGCGCGTGCGGCGGTCTGATCCTGGGAATCCGGATGTTTGCCCGGTCGGGGATATGCACAAAATCTTCAGCAACAAAGAAACGATGGCCAAGGTGAATGACGGGTGCCGCTCGGCGGGGATTGGGTGCATCGAGTGCAAGGGGTGGGCGGCCGATGCGCTGGTGAAACTGCTGAACCCCATCCAGGATCGGCGTAAGAAATTCGAGGAGAATCCCCGCCTCGCGTGGGATATTCTGGAAGCGGGCTCGGAGCGGGCGAGGAAGGCATCTGGTGACACTATGGACGACGTGCGTGCGGCCATGGGGATGTCGCTGGAGTATGAGGGGGTTGGCAAATAGAAATCAAAATCCCTACCTCTTCGGCTGCGCTCAGTGCAGGCTCTGCCGAAAAAGCGAGACAAGGATGGGGCACCGGTGAAATTGAACTGGCGGCAGGTTTGGCGCAGACGAGTGCAGAGGTCCTTCGCTTCGCTCAGGATGACGCACCGAAAAGAACAATGACGGAACAATCAAAACTCGTTTCAGGGGATGAGACGCGAACCGATGTCTCTCCCGTAATCGTTGCGAGTTCGTCTGCCGCGAAACCGCCTGCAAAGAAAGAAGAGAGCGATTCGCCGTTTGCCGTCGCGGTGGGGAGTGTTTACGAGGGGCCACTGGATCTGCTGCTGGATCTAATTCGGAAGCAGGACATTGATATTTACGACATCCCAATCGCTAAGATTACGGCGCAGTATCTGGCGTACGTGGAAAAGATTCGTGAACTCGATGTGAACATCGCCGCCGACTTCATTTACATGGCAGCGGTGCTGATTCACATCAAGTCGAAGATGCTGCTGCCGCGTGATCCGGATGCGGTGGGAGAAGCGCAGGAAGATCCCAGGAACGAACTGGTTAACCGACTGCTGGAGCATGAGAAGTTTAAGTCAGCGGCACAAATGCTTTTACAGAAGCAGCAAATCGAAGACGCGGTGCTGTCGAATCCTTCGTTGAAGGAATTCATGGAGGCGGAAGGCACCGAGCCGGAAATCGCCGCCGACGTGATCGACCTGGTCAAGACGTTTCAGCAGGTGCTGGAGCGAGTGCGCACACGTCCGGTGTTGAATGTCGATGAGGAAACAGTCACCGTGGGACAGATGATTGACTATCTGCGGCGGCGGCTGTCGCTGGAGGATCGTCCGATCCGGCTGAAGCAGATATTGATGAGAGTGCCATCGCGGCAGGCGCTGGTGTGCATGTTCCTCGCGCTGCTTGAAATGGTGCGACTGCAGGCGATCCAAGTGCGGCAAGAACGGCTGTTCGGGGAAATTGCAGTGCGCAAGCACTCGCACTTCGATGAAATCATGAACGAACAGTCGGCGGTGCGCGACGATTGGAAGTGAAGCGGTTGCCAGTCAATCTGTCGTCAACCGACAATTGATCCTATGTCCTTAAAAGCTGAGCTCGAAGCCATCATTTACGCGGCGGAGACGCCGATTACTCTGGAGCAGATCACTCAGCTCGTCAAAGAGACGGCCATTGCCGGCGGGGCCGCCGACGAGGCGGAGATCAAGTCGCGCGTGCGCTCGAGCCTCGAAGAACTCGTGGGCGAATACGGCGGGCCCGACCACGGCATCGAGATTCGCCAGGTCGCGGGCGGCTATCGCATGTCGACCAAACCCGAGCAGCACGAAGTTGTGCGAGCATTCGCCAAGAGCCTGAAGCCGCCGATCCGACTCTCGTTGCCGGCGCTGGAAACTTTGGCCGTGATTGCTTACAAGCAACCGGCGACGGTACCGGAGATCAACGACATTCGCGGAGTGGATTCCGGCGGCGTGATTGGGACCTTGCTTGATCGCAAGCTGATCACGACGGCGGGGCGCAAGCAGGTGATCGGGCGTCCGATTCTTTATAAGACGACCAAGGAATTCCTGATGCGGTTCGGGTTGAAGGACGTCAACGAACTGCCCAGCATGGAGGAATTCGAGAAACTGGTAGCGCAATCGTTCCAGGAAGAACTTATCCCTGCAGAGAGTGCTTCGTCCGAAAACGAAGCGGATGGGCGAACGGAAAGTGCGCCGACCGACTCGGAAACGATTCACGAAGACGCCGCTGCGGAAGAGAAAGCCGGCTAGGGCGCGTTCACAGCCCCAGCATTTGAATCCAGGTCATCATGCCGCTTGAACGCCTGCAAAAAATTATCGCTGCTGCTGGAATCGCTTCCCGCCGGAAGGCCGAGCAACTGATCTCTTCCGGTCACGTGCAGGTCAATGGGACGATCGTCACCGAACTCGGCAGTAAGGCCGATCCTGAGACCGATCACGTTCGCGTGAATGGAAAACTTCTGCACGGAGCGCAGCGGCCGGTATACCTCCTGCTCAACAAGCCCAAGGGCTATGTCACGACGATGAGCGATCCGGAAAAGCGCCCGACCGTGATGGACCTGATTCGGGGCGTGAAGGGCCGCGTCTATCCGGTGGGGCGGCTGGACTATGCCAGTGAGGGCCTGTTGCTGTTGACCAATGACGGCGAACTCGCGCACCGTTTGATGAAAGCTGCGTCGCACGTTCCGAAGACGTATGTAGTGAAAGTCGCGGGTACGCCGAAGGAAGATGCCATCGCCAAACTGCGAGCGGGCGTTTCCATTGCGACCGACGATGGCAAACGAGTCAAAACCGGTCCGGCGCTGGTGCGCGTAGTGAAAGAGGCCGCGAATCCATGGTACGAGATCACGTTGGTCGAGGGACGGAATCGGCAGATTCGGCGCATGTTTGAGACGGTCGGACATCACGTGGAAAAGATCAAGCGTGTCCGCTATGGTCCGCTCACACTCGACGTTCCGCCAGGCAAGTTCCGCACGCTGACGTTGAAGGAAATCGAGCGGTTAAAATCGGCCAGCAAGATTGGCGCAGGCGCCAAGCAATCCTTGCCGGGATAACCCGGTCCGGATAGTCTTTCCACCCTAATTCATGTCATGATGTGCGGCGAGCATGAGCCGATTTTTTGATCTGGTTTCGAAACCGGCCCGCGAGATGGGCAGCTACCTGCCGAGCCCGCCGCCCAAGCAGGCTGCCGCAGACACACAGCCGCGTCTCATTAAGCTCGACTCCAACGAGAATCCATTCGGCCCGTCTCCGCGCGCGATGGAAGCGATGCGGACGGCGTTGGCTGCAGCACATTCATATCCAGACGACGACTGCAGCGAGTTGCGCCGCAAGCTGGCGGCATTCCATTCAGTGCCACCGGAGCAAGTCCTGGTGACCGCGGGCTCGACGGCCTTGCTGGGCTTGCTCTGCCAGACGATGCTTGCGCCGGGCCTGAATGCGGTAACGAGCGAGCGCTCGTTCGTCGTCTATGCCATGGCTGTGCACGCTGCGGGAGCCCAGCTGATCGAAACCCCCATGCGCAACGATGGGTTCGATCTGGACGCGGTCCTCAACGCCATCAACGAAGACACACGCGTCGTATTTCTGGCCAATCCAAACAACCCTACCGGAACCATGACCGAGGCGGCGGCGGTTGACAAGTTTCTGGCCGAGGTTCCGGGGCACGTGGTCGTGGTTCTTGATGAGGCGTACTACGAGTACGCATTGCACTTGTGCGCATTGCGTAAAGTCGAGTATTCGCGGTCGCTCGACTACCTTCGGCAAGGCGCCAGCGTAGTCGTGTTGCGTACGTTTTCGAAGGCACACGGGCTGGCCGGGCTGCGCGTGGGATATGGCCTGGGACCGGCGGAACTGATGGCGTATTGCGCGCGCATGCGCAACACATTTTCCGTGTCGTCCGTGGCGCAAGCCGCAGCGCTGGCGGCGCTGGACGATCAAAACCATATCGGAAAGACTGTCAGCAACAACGCGGCACAGGCGCAGATTCTGGGCGTCGGATTGTCGGAGCTGGGCTACCGCGTGGTCCCCACCTCGGCCAACTTTCTCTATTGCGATGTCGGGAGAGAAGCATCCGACGTCGTGGGTCAATTGCGCAACGAGGGAATCAGTGTTCGAGCGCTGGGCGTCTGGGGAGCGCCGAATTGCGTGCGGGTGAGCATCGGGACGCCGCAGCAGAATCAGTTTCTGCTGAAAGCGGCAAGCAAGATCGTCGCTGCATCGGGCCGGCGTTAGGATGTTGGAATTCTGGCAGCGCCGTACAGGCCGGCATCGCTTCCGAGCAAAGCGCGCGTAATGATCGTCTTCTTCCGCGTATAAGGTTTTATTTCCGCGGACGCGCCTTCTTTCTTGCCGAGTGGATCGTCCGGAGCGGTCGCGGCGTAGACAAGAGAACGCTCGCGTAACTCCGCGAACATGGTTGGAGCGAATGCGTCCCATGCGCTCAACACTCCTCCGCCGATCACAAACATATCGAGATTCAGGATATTGACCAGATCGGCCATCAACATTCCCAAAGAGCGGCCGAAGCGGTGAAAGATGCGCTGTGCATCTTCGTTCCCCTGAATCGCGAGGTTGTAGATGGACTTGGCGCTGAACTCGGCATCGGAACTCGAAGCCTTGGCAAGAGCAGGTGCCTGGCCGGATTCGATGGCCTCACGTGCCATGCGTACGACCGCGGTCGCGGAGGCATAGCGCTCGGCGCATCCGTGATTGCCGCAGCCGCAAGGCACGCCGTTGGGCTCGATGGTGACGTGCCCAAACTCGCCAGCCATGCCGTTCATGCCGTAGAAGATTTTCCCGTTCAAGATGATCGCGCCACCGATGCCGGTGCCCAGAGTGACCATCGCCATGTCGGCGACGTCGCGGGCTGCACCCAGCCACTTCTCACCGAGGGCGGCAACGTTCGCATCGTTCTCCAGAAAGACGCGAGCACCCAGGCGTTTCTCGATTTCGTCGCGCACCGGATAGTCGGACCAACCGGGAAGATTCGCCGACTTGCGCATCATTCCAGTTTCCATGTCGATGATGCCGGGAACGCCGATGCCGGCGCCGACAAACCTGCCGGTGCCACGGTACTGATCGGTGAGCCGACGAATGGCGTCACACATTTCGCCGATGACATGGTCGCGGCCCAAGGCGACCTTAACGCCGAGCGTAATTTTCTCGAGCAACTGCCCGTCCGTGCTGACGGCCGCGATGCGCAGGTTGGTACCGCCGAGGTCGACTCCAATGGAAAAATCAGGCATGGGGAGAAGGGTAGCAGAATTGTTTCACTTCTGACACTTCGGACAGTAGTGGCTGCTGCGACCAGCGATCACCACACGCTTGATCGGGACCTTACACACCAGGCAAGGCTCGGCTTCGCGCCCGTAAACGCGATGCTGGAGCTGGAAGAAACCTTCTTCGCCGTCGGCGTCAACATAGTCTGAGATCGAAGAACCTCCGAGGGCAATCGCTTCCTTCAGCACTTCCTTGATGGCCGCAAGGAGCTTTCCGAGTTGCTCGCGCGTGATCGTAGTTGCACGGCGGCGCGGGCGTATGCCGGCGCGAAATAGAGACTCATCGGCGTAGATGTTTCCGACGCCGCGGAGTAGTTTCTGGTTGAGCAGCGCACTTTTGATGGGAGTCTTGCGACCGCCAAATAATTTCGTGAAGTGAGCGAGATCGACCTCGAGCGGTTCGACGCCGGTGGCGTCAAAATCTCCGGCGCTGGCAACGCTGAGACGGCCGAAGCGACGGGGATCGACGAAGCGCAGTTCCCGGCCCGACGCTAATCGCAGGATGGCGTGGGTGTGCTTCGCGACCTCCGTTTGTGGCTCGCAGACTCGCAGGCTGCCGGTCATACCGAGGTGAACGATCCACTGGGACTTGATTTGTGTGGAGCGGGCGCCTTCGCCCGCTTCTGCTTGCGCTTCCAATGACGCACGCGCCGACGGGGCTTTGGAGTTCTTCGTCTTTCCGCGAGTACCCCGGCTTTTCGCGGGCGAGGGCGCCCGCGCCACATGATCATTTTCCAGATCGAAGACGATGTGCTTTCCCATTCTGCGGACGGTCGCAATGCGGCTCTGCTCCAGGGCTGCGGCGATCTCCGAAGCGGGAGACTTCAGCGATTCCTTCTTCTGGCCAAGCCAGATGGATTCCACGACGTCTCCCGTGACTCGCTTGGCGAGACCGCGGGCTATGGTTTCGACTTCCGGCAGCTCAGGCATAGGTCTTTCGTGAAACGACTACTTCTTCAGAAACGTGCCTTGTTCAATCTCCTGGAATGCCTGCTGGAGTTGCTCCTGCGTGTTCATGACAATGGGTCCGTACCACGCGACAGGCTCTTGGAGAGGCTTGCCCGAGACGAGAAGAAAGCGAATTCCGTCTTCGCCGGCCTGCACGGCAACTTCGTCGCCGCGATCGAAAACGACAAGGGAGCGGTTCTCTGCGTCGGCGGGAGGTTTCGTGTCGGCCCATCCCACGCCTTCGGTGGGAACAGCCAGGGGGACTGATGCATTGCAGAATTTCCCATCCCCCGCGAAAACATAGGCGAAGGCGTGGCGCGTCGTCTCAACTGGAAGCGTCTTTCTCTTACCGGGAGGCACCGACACGTCGAGATAGATCGGATCAGTCGCGATTCCGTCCACCGGACCGGATTTGCCCCAGAAATTTCCGCACACGATGCGAACGTGGGTGCCGTCGTTGTCAGTGACCTCGGGGATGTCGGCCGTCTTCACCTCCTGGTAGCGAGGTGCCGTCATCTTCAGAGCAGACGGAAGGTTGGCCCACAATTGAAATCCGTGCATGCGGCCCACGGCATCACCCTTAGGCATCTCCTGATGAATGATGCCGCTTCCCGCGGTCATCCACTGCACGTCGCCGGCGGCGATGGCGCCGCGGTTGCCCATGCTGTCGCCGTGCTCGACGGTTCCGGCGAGAACGTAGGTGATGGTTTCGATGCCGCGGTGCGGATGCCACGGAAAACCAGCGAGGTAGTCCTCGGGAACGTCATTGCGAAAATCGTCGAGGAGCAGGAAAGGATCGAAGTCTTTCGTATTGCCGAAGCCGAAGGCACGGCGCAGGTGAACTCCTGCTCCCTCAAGAGTGGGCTTGGACTTAATGAGTCGCTTGACGGGTCGAATGGACATGTTGGCCTCTGGTATGGACTGTGAACATTGGATGCGCCCCGACCCCTATCGGACGCTGGGTGATCGTGCGGTCCACTCTTTGTCCGTGGACAGACTAAGAGAGTACACCCCCAGTCGGTGGGATGGACACCTCGCCGGCGGCAATGAAACAAACTGCCTGCATCGGGCTGCCTCTCGTCCACTCCGGTGGTCTCAGGTTGTGGGTGTACCCGTCCACATAGGCTTGCAGCGCCATGGCCCTGTATTATGAATCTCAGGCATGCCAAGCTCTAAACAAGGTTCAATCCGCCTCTTCCAATTCTCAGGAATCGACGTGTTCCTGCATTGGTCGTGGTTTCTGGTGGCGGTGTGGGAGATCAACAATCGAAAGGGCAGCTACTCCTCCGTTGTGTGGAATGTGCTGGAGTACCTGTCCCTATTTTTGATCGTGCTTCTTCACGAATTTGGCCACGCGCTCGCTTGCCGGCAGGTCGGAGGAACGGCAAACCAGATCCTGCTCTGGCCTTTTGGCGGCGTGGCCTATGTGGACCCGCCACCGCGGCCGGGAGCGACGCTATGGAGCATCGCAGCGGGACCGCTGGTAAACGTTGCGCTCTTCCCCATCTTGTCGGGACTGATTCTGGGGGCCCGATCGTTAGGATGGGTAGAGACGATGCCAGACGTCTATGCCCTGATGGTGGCGGTCTGGTGGACAAACGTTGGCCTGCTGGTTTTCAACATCCTGCCTGTGTATCCGCTCGACGGCGGCCAGATTTTTCGGGCGCTGCTCTGGTTCGTCGTGGGACGCGCTCGCAGCCTGATGGTCGCCACGTTCCTGGGCTTGATTGGCGCTGGCGGATTCGTTCTGCTAGCGGTGTGGAGGCAGTCGATCTGGCTCGGACTAATCTCTTTCTACATGCTGGCGAATTGCTGGGGCGGATTTCAACATGCGCGGGCCTTGTCGCGCGTCGCAAATCTGCCGCGCCGGCACGAGTTTGCCTGCCCGACCTGCAAGACATCGCCGCCGGTCGGAAACTACTGGAAGTGTGCCAAGTGTGGGCAGGCATTCGATACCTTTGCAACCCAGGCTGTCTGCCCGTACTGCGCAACCCGCTTCGATGCCACTAAGTGTCTGGACTGCGGCGCATCGCATTCTATGCACGAGTGGGCAGCGTCGGTGCTGGTGCCGCCGAATTTGTAAGCAGTCGAAGACGTGGTTCCATCAGAATTTCGATCCGCTAACCGGATCGCCCTCGAAAGGAGTTCGGCGTTGGGAGCATGGGGCACTGGAAGTTTTGAGAATGACGATGCAGCGGATTTGGTTTCACGCCTGAGCACGATTGCGCCCGCGGATCTGACAAAGATACTGGTTCAAGCCGCTGACGAGCCGGGTTATCTCGAGGCGCCCGCCGCCAGCGCCGCCGTAGTCGCAGCGGAAGTTATCGCCGCTCTGAACGGTTCTCCCGCGCCGACGGCGCCACTTGCGGTTGTCCACTGGGCGAAGAATCACCCGAAGGCGGGCACTCCAGAGCTTAAGGCTCTAGCCGTTCGAGCATTGGAACGGGTCCGAAGAAATTCTGAAATCAAGGACTTGTGGATGGAAGCCGACGGATTGAACGACTGGATTGCGGCGATACAGCATCTGCAGGCGAGGATGGGAAGCTAGCCTCGGCTTCGAAAGCGAGTTGGGAGGGGGCGCGGGCTTGAGAACCTGTGTTTCCCCCGCTAGTCCTTGAGTGGGACCACGGCGCTGCCGTCGCGGCAGAAAGTGGCGACTCGCTGCAGGTCACCATTTGCGCGGGGCACGGTCATGACCGGTCCGTAGCAGTACACGGCGTGACCATTGGCGGCAAAATACCAGCGTCCGCCCTTGGAGCGCTTGGCGATCTGGGTGGTGGGCTGCCGCAGAGGCTTCGGCGGCGCCAGTTGGGCGACCGGCAAACTTAACAACAAGGCTAGGGTCAGAACCTTCATTGTTTTCCTGGGACTTTCTATTTTCTACTGCACTCACCACAAACTTCTCAACGCTCTGTTTTGCGATCGTCGGTTCGACGATCCCCCGAGTCGTTGCCTTAGATCGTGATCAAAGCCCGGCGATCGTCTACCAGGTCGGACGCCGGCTTGGACGGCATTTGGAATTGGGGCTTCTGCTTTACAGTCTGGTTCTGCGTACGGTGTTGTGGAGCCGCCTGGGAAGACGGGGTCTGGTTCGCTGGAGCCTGGGTCGACGGGTTCTGGGACGACGGGTTTTGGGTCACTTGTGTCTTGGCAGAATTCTGGCCGTGGCGTTGCGCGTCGGCGACGCTCTTCTCTTCCTGAGCCCTCTTCCGGGCGGCAGACAATTCGGTACTGTCGCGGAAAAGTTCACGAATCAGGGCGCGCTGCGATTCGATGGTGGCACCCTGCTCCACAATCAGCATGGTCATCAGGCCGTAGGAGATCAGGAACAGCACCGTGAGTACGGGCAACCAGGGGTGTTTCCTGCGAGCTGCCGGAGCCTCTATCGCAGGTGCGGCGGTTACAGCGGCGTTCTCGAATAAGGTCGTCAAGTGGCGTCCCCGGTCTTTGCCTCAAGCGAGCAGGCACATGGGGAATTGCACCCCGGGAGCCAACAACGGAGGTTTGGTTAAGTACCTGATAGTAAGGCAGTTAACTGCTTCGCCTTGGGCCAGTCCAGCTTGGAGAAGTGCAACTCACTGCACATAATGAGTAACTCGGATTTGTTTCGGCACCAGCTTCCTACCGGGCAAACCCCTTATTTGGCGCGGCTTTCGGCCGCTTCCAGTGCGTCGTGCGGGCGTTTTAGGAACCCTTCCCGCCCCGCTTCCTCGACATTACCTCCGTTACTTTTCAGCAAACCCCGCCCCCTCCTAAGATCGGGGTCACCAATCTTGGACGATAATTTGTTCTTCTCAGGGACCCCCAGTATGCGCGCACGGCACCTGGTTTTTCTCGTCTTGCTAGTTTCATGCGGAGTTGCGACAGGAACGGCGCAGGGCCAATCGTCGGCACCGGAGATGCGCCGCATTGTCCGGAGGGCAGTTCCCGTCTACCCGGAAATCGCGAAGAGGATGAACCTGGCTGGCACGGTGAGAGTGCTCGCAGACGTAGCACCGGACGGCACGGTGAAGTCCGTCCAACCTGTGGGCGGCAGCCCTGTGCTGATTCAATCGGCTATGGACGCAGTCAACAAATGGAAATTCGCCCCCGCCAGCGCTGAGTCCAAGGAACTGATCGAACTTCACTTCGACCCGAAGTAAGACCGCGGAATCTATTTTCCCAGAACCAGCTTAGCGATCGTGGCCAGTTGCATGTTCGACGTACCCTCGTAGATCTTGCCGATCTTGGCATCGCGCCAGTACTTTTCGACGGGATAGTCTTTGGTGAAGCCATATCCGCCGTAAATCTCGATAGCCAGCGATGTCACGCGCTCGGCGACCTGGGAGGCGAAGAGCTTGGTCATGGCGGCTTCCTTCACAAAGTTCACTCCTGCGTCTTTCATGCGGGCGCAGTTGTAGACCATGAGGCGCGCGGCCTCGATCTCGGTAGCCATTTGCGCGATCTGAAACTGGATCCCCTGAAACTCACTGATGGCTTTCCCGAACTGTTTGCGCTCGACCGCGTACTTGCAGGCAAACTCCCACGCGCCGCGGGCCAGGCCGATCATCTGCGCCCCAATTCCGATGCGCCCTTCGTTCAGGGTCTCGATCGCGATCTTGTAGCCTTTTCCCGGCTCACCTAGAACGTTTTCTTTGGGCACGCGACAGTCTTCGAGAATCAACTCGCACGTGGATGAGGCGCGAATGCCGAGCTTGTCTTCTTTTTTGCCGACGGTAAATCCCGGGAAGTTCTTGTCGACCAGAAACGCCGTAATACCTTTGTATCCCGCGCTGGGATCGAGTGTGGCGAAGAGCACGAACAATCCAGCCTCTTTGCCGTTCGTGATCCAAAGCTTGCGGCCATTGAGGACGTACTCGCTGCCTTTGAGTACCGCCCGTGTTTGCAGTGCGAACGCGTCGGAGCCCGATCCCGCTTCGCTGAGCGCGTATGCGCCCAGGGTCTCGCTGGCCATCTTCGGCAGGAATCGCTTTTTCTGGTCTTCGCTGCCCCAGCGCAGCAGGGCGTTGTTGACCAGCGTATTCTGCACGTCAACGATGACGCCGGCCGAAGCGTCCACACGCGACAGTTCCTCGACTGCGAGAATCGCTTCGAAAAACTTGGCGCCGCCTCCGCCGTACTGCTCGGGAATCTCGATGCCCATCAGCCCGAGCTGAAAGAAATCGTGGATGAGGTCCTTGTCGAAGACACCCTTCTCGTCCATCTCCTTCACCAGAGGACGGATCTTTTCGTCAGCGAATTGGCGGATGTTGTCGCGGAAGAGGATTTCGTCTTCGGTGAGCGTGGTCAGGGGAGCGGGAACTGGAGCCTGCAGCGTTTCAGGCATGGGGGCACCTTCCGGGAAAGAATCGGCAAACTCTGGATTTTAGCACTCGGACGGTGGGCAGGTTTGTGTGGCGCGGGCACTCCTTGCTCGCGAAAATGCCGGCAGCCTTTGAGAGGCCGTATTTCACCAAGGTTCCCGATTTGAGGGTCGAGTACTTGAATGACTGTCGGAGATGAATTCGTGATTCGATTTCGCGGGCAAGAGTGCCGCGCCACACGGACCTTCAGGGGCGATTTGCGCCGTGAACCAGCCTGAGGCCGTCGGCCTGCAAGATGCGCTTGATCTGGCTACGGGCATGTACCGACCACGGACCTGACGTATCGAGCCTGACGTAGGACTGCCAGTGTTTGAGCGCCTTGCGCGGCTCTCGGAGCTTCTCGTAGGCCAATGCCAGATTGTAGTGGGCGTCGGCGTAGGTTGGAGCTAGTTGCAGGGCAGTCTTGTAGGTTTGAATCGCTTCCTTCACGCGGCCGGTCTCGTCGAGCACGTTGCCCAAATCGAAGTATGCCAAGGCGTACCTGGGATCGGCCTCAATGGCTTGCCGGTAGTGCTTTTCTGCAAGCGCGAAATCCTGACGATTGTAGTACAGCGTGCCGAGATTGATATGGGCCGCTGCATGCCCCGATTCGATCTCAAGAACCTTGTGATATGCGGCGATCGCTTCGACCTGGGTGCTGGGATCTTCTTCCAATGCAATGCCACGCGCAAACCACGACGTAACCTCGCTCTCCCGTGGGCTAGGCTCCGCCTTCGGCACAGGCGTGCTGGTCAACACTTTTTCGCGCTCTGAGAAGTCCATCAAGAACTGGCCGGCGATCGGTTCTAACAGCTTTCCGTCGTGCCGGAACGCCACGCGATGCTTCGCCGTGGACCACGCTCCGGCTTCGAGCAAAGGTTTCTCCACTCCGGATGCCTGCTTGCGCATCGCATCGAGCGACTGCCGAATCATCGCAGGCCGCACGCTCATGGCACAGAGGTCACGAACTTTTTTGATTTCCAGGAGATCAGAGAAGGAATAGCTCTCCGCAGACGTTATCAGGCCGTTGCGCTCCCAGTTGGCCAACTGGCGCGGCGTGACGTGAAGAATCCTCAGTAAATCGAGTCGACTGTACACAATGACACAACGCTATTGCGTGATATGACGCCCTGCAAGCTTCGCACGAACGTTCGCGCTTATTATCTTCAACTTGCACCAGTATACGCAACTGCAAAGGGTGTGGAAGGCTGTGGAGAACCTGGTTGATTCACATGCCGCGGGAATGGTGCAAAGGCAGCAGTTGGCAATTGGCACTTGGCTTTGAGCCATCCGGTTCAGCGAATCGGCAAGGCAATATTCGCGGATAGCAGGCCCGATTTCAGTTGGCCAATGCCAACTGCCAATTGCTAACTGCTGATTTCAAACCGCGACTACAGCTGCCTGGTAGTCCTCGTACGTGCCTTTGAAGTCGGTAATCTTGTGATCGCTTTCGAAGTGCCAGATGCGAGTCGCGACTTCGTCGATCAAGTCATGATCGTGGGTCACGAGAAAGACCGTCCCCTGGTAACGCTGCAACGCGATATTCAGAGCGTTGATCGACTCGAGGTCCAAGTGGTTCGTGGGCTCGTCGAGCACCAGCACGTTCGGCTTCTGCAGCATCAGCTTGCAGAAGAGCATCCGGGCCGCTTCGCCGCCAGAGAGAACGCTGGTGGATTTGGTCGCTTCTTCGCGCTGGAAGAGCATCTGTCCCAGAATTCCGCGCAGTTCCTCGGTAACGGCGGCGCCGTCCCACTGATGGAGCCATTCCAGAGCGGTCATGCCGCCTTCGATCAGGCTGCGGTGGTCCTGGGCGAAGTAGCCGATCGAGGCTTCGTGTCCCCAGAGCACCTTGCCGGAGTCGACGAAGGGACCGTTGTAGCCACTGGTCTTGCGCAGTTCGGCTTCCGGTGTGGTCGGAGAATTTGCCAGCAGCGCATTGATCAGGGTGGTTTTCCCTGCCCCATTGCGTCCCATGAGCGCGATTTTTTCGCCGCGGACAATACTGGCGGTAAAGTTGCGGATCACCTGCTTTTCTCCGTACGCCTTGCCCAGATGTGCGACTTCGAGAATGTGCTTCCCCGAGGGACGCTTCTGATCGAACTTGATGTATGGCCGCTGGATATTCGACTTGGCCAACTCCGTCACCTGCAGGCGTTCGACTTCCTTACGGCGCGACTGCACCTGGCTCGACCGCGTGCCCGCTGAGAACCGTGCAATGAACTCGGTTAGCTGCGAGATCTTCTTTTCGCGCTGCGCATTCTGCGACTCGATCTGCGAGCGCACCTGCGTTTTCGCCACGACCATGTCGTCGTAGGTGCCGGTGTAGGTGATGATGGTCTCGTAGTCGATGTCAGCAATGTGGGTACAGATACTGTTCAGAAAGTGGCGGTCGTGCGAAATGGTGATCACGATTCCGTCGTAGACATTCAGAAATCCCTGCAGCCAGTGGATCGAATCCAAATCGAGGTTGTTCGTAGGCTCGTCGAGCAGCAGTGCTTGTGGATGTCCGAACAGAGCCTGCGCCAGGAGCACGCGAACTTTCTGTCCTCCCTGCAACTCGCTCATCTTGCGTGGGTGCAGTTCATCGGGAATATCGAGGCCTTGCAGCAGGATGGCGGCGTCGCTCTCGGCGGTGTAGCCGTCTTCTTCGCCGACAATGCCTTCGAGTTCACCGAGCTTCATGCCGTCGGCGTCGGTCATCTCGGGCTTCTCGTAAATCGCGTCGCGCTCCTGCATGGCCGCCCACAACCGTTTGTTCCCCATGATGACGGTGTCAATCACGGAATAGGCGTCGAAAGCGAACTGATCCTGGCTCAACACGCCGAGTTTCCGCGGGCGCACAACCGTGCCCTTTTGCGGCTCAAGTTCGCCGCTGAGCAGGTTCATGAATGTAGACTTGCCCGCGCCGTTCGGCCCGGTCAGGCCATAGCGTTTGCCCGGCGTGAACGCGGTGGAAACTTCGTCGAACAGTATTTTGGCGCCGTAGCGCATGGACACATTGCTGACTGAAAGCATGTTTTCTTTGTAACTTCTTCAGGACCTGCGGGGAATTCCGCCAAGACGGTACGCAGCTGGAGTTAATAGAATATCATGCCTCACACCCACTTACACCGCTGCCAGACCGACGACGGTGCCTGAGTGACGCCAGTCCCCGGCCCCACTGAAGAGATGCTTTTGCGGGCGTCCGGTGCTAAAGTGTACCCGCTACCGGTGACGTAGCCTGTTTTTTCAATCCAATCAGAATCATTATGGAGGTTGAAAATGGGGAGCAGGCGAGTCTTGCATTCTGCGAGCAGAGGCGTGGCGCTTTGTGCGGCGGCAGTGCTGTTGACGACCGCCACTTGGGCTGCCGACACGACAAAATTGATCTACAGCTTTGCCGGGGACAACGACGGGGAGTACACCGACACCGAATTAGCGATAGACGCTGCGGGTAATCTCTTCGGCACGTCCGTGCAGGGTGGAGCCTTCGGCGGAGGAACCGTGTTTCAACTCTCCCCTGCCGGAGTCCACACAGTGCTCTACAACTTCACCGGTGGAAGAGATGGTGGAGAGCCTTACAAAGGCGTTACGCTCGACGCTCAGGGAAACCTCTACGGCACAGCCGTCACGGGTGGAGGCGGATCCTGCGAAGGCGGCTGCGGTGTAGTTTTCGAGCTGAAAAACTCGGGCGGCAGCTGGGACTTCAGCGTGATTCACACCTTCAGCGGCGCTGACGGGTCGGGCCCGGGCAGCCCGGTGACCATCGACAAGCACGGCAACGTATACGGCACGACGCCCACTGGAGGCGCCAACGGAGTCGGCGTGGTCTACCAACTGAAGCCCGATGGAACTGGCCGCTGGAGGCGGCACGTCATCTACACGTTCACGGGCGGCGCCGATGGCCAGGGCGGGTCGGCCGGTCGACTATTAGTGAATGATCTGGGGCACCTGTTTGGCGCGTGCACAGTAGGAGGCGTGAACGGACTCGGCACGGTGTACGAACTGGCTCCGAATCCCGGGCAGTGGAGGTTCACCACGCTCTATGCTTTCAAGGGCGCGCGGGATGGTGCGCTGCCTTACGGCGGCTTGCTCTTCGGCAAGTCTGGACATCTTTACGGCACGACCTACTACGCCGGAACCCATGGCCTGGGCACGGTCTACAAGCTTACGCACCACCGGAATGGAACGTGGACGCACGCTGTCTTGTACAGCTTCAAAGGAGGGTCCGACGGCGCAAGTCCCATCAGCAACGTGGTGGCGGATGCGACCGGCAGCCTGTACGGAACGACCAGCGACGGCGGTTCGCCCGCATGCAGTTGCGGTGTCATCTTCAAGATGAGTCAAGGGCCGAAAGGTCGATGGAGCGAAAGCGTCGTTTATCGCTTCCCCGGCACCCCGAACCCGGGCTTCGCCTACAACGGAATGGTCGGCGATGATGCTGGAAACTTCTACGGCGCGACCGTGCATGGTGGCAGCAGCAACGACGGAGCGATCTACAAGTTCACTCCTTAGGAGCAGGATGCGACGGAGCGTCGTTGCGCAATCGCGCTCTTCACTTGAGCGCTAGTTGTGAGCAGCGGCGCTCGCCTCCACTAATTTCTGCACCGGGTCGACAACCATGAGCAGCAGGTCGGCGGTTGGTTTCCTGGCCTGCTCGATGATGGCGAGCTGCTGCGTCTTCCACGAGTCGGGCACAGGCTGGGATTTGTCGAGATAGTCGAGTGACTGCAGACCTGCCGCACCCAACGCCGACAGATTCTGGGATACGGGCGCGTCTTCCTGCAGAAGAAACGTTTGGTCGACCAGGGGATGCAACTTCGCGTCGTTGTCACGCCACACGGTGAGCAGTAACCGAATCTGCGTCTCGGCGGAATGGTCCTTGTAGCCACTCTGGACGAAAGCCTGTACAAGATCGCTGAAATGCCGCGCCACATCGCTCTCGGGATAGATCGCGTCGATCATCCGCGTCAGTGGCGCATGGAAATCGATCGGGCCTTTCGAATCGCTCCAGCGGTTGTAGTCCTTGACGGGCTCAACCACGTCGGCAAGAACGCGGAGCGCGGAAATGTCACCGGTACCCGCCATGCGATGCAGCATATGCATGCGAGCCGACCGGTGAGTCAAACCAAGGAATTCGAGGTCTAAACTCACTGCATTCATCCTGGCGTACATCGAAGCGGCATCTGTGACAGCCTGCGGAGACCACAACCGC
>Ga0265338_10004482_pt1 | contig 18833 bp, 16 predicted proteins | sample 42126metaG_FD_193579 | JGI IMG/M metagenome (GOLD analysis project Ga0265338, IMG submission 193579) | Rhizosphere microbial communities from Carex aquatilis grown in University of Washington, Seatle, WA, United States - 4-21-26 metaG | ecosystem: Host-associated > Plants > Roots > Rhizosphere... | reverse complement strand
GCTGACCCGCGCGATCGTCTCGTGCGCTTTGCGGGTGAGCGCGCCCTGCTCGCCCATCGCGGGCGCGCGCTCGATGACGTCGCCGACGACGCGCCACAACCGGCGCAGGAAGCGGACGATTCCCTCGATCCCGCTGTCGTTCCACTCCTTGTCTTGGTCTCCGGGACCCATGAAGAGGATGTATGTGCGCACCGCGTCGGCGCCGTACTCGTTCACGAAGTCGTCGGGGCCGACGAGGTTGCCCTTCGTCTTCGACATCTTCGTGCCGCCCATCGTGATCCACCCCTGGTGGTAGAGGCGGGCGAACGGCTCACGGAAGCCGAGCATCCCCATGTCGTTCATCGCCTTCACGAAGAAGCGCGAGTACAGGAGATGGCCGGTCGCATGGTCGATGCCGCCGATGTACTGCGACACCGGCATCCAGTAATCGACGACGTCGCGGCCGAAGGGCGCTTGATCGTTCGTCGGGTCGACGTAGCGGATGAAGTACCAGGACGAGTCGACGAACGTGTCCATCGTGTCGGCTTCGCGTGTCGCCGGCTTGCCGCACGTCGGGCACGGAACGTTCATCCACTCCTCGTTGGACGCGAGCGGAGCTTTGCCCTTCGGCAGGTAGTCGTCCACCTCGGGGAGCAGCACCGGTAGGTCCTCGTCGGGGACCGGGACGACGCCGCAGTCGTCGCAGTAGACGATCGGGATCGGGCAGCCCCAGTACCGCTGCCGCGAGAAGCTCCAGTCGCGCAGCCGATAGGACACGGCAGGAGCACCGCGCCCTCGCTTGTGCAGTGCCTCGACGATCGCGGACTTCGCGTCGTCGGCGGGCATCCCGTCGAACTCGCCGGAGTTGACGAGCCGTGCTTCGTCGTCGATCACCGTGCGCACCGGCTGGTCGAAGGCCTGCGCGAACTCGTAGTCGCGCTCGTCGTGGGCCGGGACAGCCATGATCGCGCCCGTCCCATAGTCCATCAGCACGTAGTCGGCTACCCAGATCGGGAGGCGGTCACCGTTGACCGGGTTCGTCGCGTAGTGGCCGGTGAAGACGCCGGTCTTCTCCGTCTCCGCCGCGCGCTCCTCGGTGCGCTTCGCACCCGCGTGCTTCGCGTACACCTTCGCCTCGTCGCTCGCGTGCGCCTCGACGAATGGGTGCTCCGGCGCGACGACGAAGAAGGTCGCGCCGAACAGCGTGTCGGGCCGCGTCGTGAACACCGGCAGGTCGATGTCGAGCTCCTCGACGCGGAACAGGATCTCGGCGCCCTCGCTGCGGCCGATCCAGTTGCGTTGGATCGCCTTCGTGCGCTCCGGCCACTCGCCGCCGGGCGGAAGCTCGAACTCGCGCAACTCGTCCGCGTACGCGGTCGTCTTGAAGAACCACTGCGTCATGTTGCGAAGCTCGATCAGCGCGCCGCACCGCTCGCAATGCCCGTCGACGACGTACTCGTTCGCGATCACCGTCTGGTCGTTCGGGCACCAGTTGACCGGCGCCGCGCGCCGGTACGCGAGGCCGCGCTCGAAGAAGCGGAGGAACAGCCACTGCGTCCAGCGGTAGAAGCTCGGCTCGTGTGACGAGACCTCGCGCTCCCAGTCGATCGCCCAGCCGAGCCGCTGCATCTGTTCGCGGATCAGCACGATGCTGCGCTCTGTGAGGTCGCGCGGGTGGCCGCCCTCGCGGATCGCCGCGTTCTCCGCCGGCAGGCCGAACGCGTCCCAGCCCATCGGCCGCAGCACGCGCGCGCCGTTGCGGCGGTGGTAATGGGTGACGACGTCCCCCATCGTGTAGTTGAAGACGTGCCCCATGTGCAGGCTGTTCGCGGACGGGTACGGCAGCATCTCGAGCTGGTACCAGTGCCTCTCGTCCGCGGCGCCGGGCTCCGGGTTCGGAACGTTGAAGGCCCGCGCCTCCTCCCAGATGCGCTGCCACTTCGGCTCGATCTCCTGCGGTTCGTACCTGTCCATCGTCCTCCAGAGACGAAAAAGCCTCTCGCGAGAGAGGCCGGGGGAACTCGTCGCGGCGGCGCCGCGGTCCGTCCCTGCGCTATCGAAGGAGCTGCCTGTTCACCGCGCAGATCGTAGCAACCAAGCCGGATTCGCGCACTTCCAGGTACACGCGCGACTAACCAGGGTCCCGACTCCCTCCCCCCACCGACCTGAGCGCGATCCTAGTTCGCGCGGCGTCCGCCATGGTGACGCGGGCGTGCCGGCTTCGCGCCGGTTCGTCCACAGGGCAGACTTGCCTCCGTGCTCGACCTCTTCCCGATCACGGCGGAGCTCGCCGGCGGACAGCTGTCGATCGGCGGCGTCCCCGCCGGCCGCCTCGCGGCGGACCACGGCACGCCGCTCGTCGTCTACTGCGAGGACACCGTCCGCGCCCAGGCACGCGCGTACCGGGAGGCCGCCCCGGGCGCCCTGATCGTCTACGGGACGAAGGCGTTCGCGAACGTCGCGCTCCTCCGCGTACTCGCCGAGGAGGGCGTCGGCGCCGACGTCTCGACGATCGGCGAGCTCGCGTTCGCGCGGGCCGCCGGCCTGACAGGTGAGCGGATCCTCTTCCACGGCAACAACAAGTCGGACGACGAGCTGCGCGCGGCCGCCGAGGTCGGTGCGACCGTCGTCCTCGACGCGCCCGACGAGCCTGCCCGCGCGGCGGCAGCCGGCGTGCGCCGCGTCCTCGTCCGCCTCACGCCGGGCGTCGAGGCGGTCACGCACCAGTCGATCCAGACGGCGCACGACGAGTCGAAGTTCGGCCTCGCGCCGGACGCCGCGATCGCCGCGATCGCGGCGGCGCGCGCAGCCGGCCTCCACGTCGCGGGCGTCCACTTCCACGTCGGCTCCCAGCTCGCCCGGGTCAACGAGAGCCTCGTCGCCGTCGACCGGCTCGTGGCGTTCTGCGAGCGGGTCGAGGCCGAGCTCGGCTGGACGCCGGAGGTCCTCGACATCGGCGGCGGCCTCGGGATCAGGTACACGCGCGAGGAGCAGGTGCCGGAGATCGCGGACTTCGTGCCGCCGCTCGTCGCCCGGCTGCCGGCCGGCGTGCAGGTCGTGCTCGAGCCGGGCAGGTCGCTCGTCGGCCGCGCGGGCGTGACCCTGTACCGCGTCGGCGTCGTGAAGGAGTCCGGCGGCGTCTCGTACGTCGCCATCGACGGCGGGATGTCGGACAATCCGCGGCCGCAGCTGTACGGCGCGCGCTTCGAGGCGCTGCTCGCCGAGCGCGCGGACGAGCTCGCGGACGGCGTCTTCCGCATCGCCGGCAAGCACTGCGAGTCGGGTGACGTGCTCATCGACGCGATCGCGCTTCCCCGGCCCCGGCGCGGCGACCTGCTGGCCGTCCCGGCGACCGGCGCCTACACGCTCGCGATGGCTTCGACGTACAACGGCGTCCCCCGCCCGGCGGCCGTGCTCGTGCGCGGCGGCGCGGCACGGGTCGTTCGCGCTCGGCAGCCTGTGGAGGATCTCCTACGCTACGAGCGATGACCGAGCGCCTGGCACGGGCCCCTGGGATCGTCCTCGTAAGCGTCGCGGCGGCGATGTGGGGCCTCGACGGCCTCATCCGCAAGCCGCTCGCGCACTCGACGTCGGCGACGACCATCGTCTTCGGCGAGCACGTCGTGCTCGTCGCCTGCACGCTGCCGCTGCTCGCCGCCGCGCTCGTCGCGCTCTGGCGCGCCGGCATCCGGTACGTCCTCGCGGGCATCGCGGTGGGCGCCGGCGCCTCGGCGATCGCGACGATCCTCTTCACCCAGGCGCTCTTCCACGGCGACTTCATCACCGTCGTCGTCCTCCAGAAGTCGCAGCCCCTCATCGCCGTCGTCGGCGCGTGGCTCGTGCTCGGCGAGCAGCCGCGGCCGCGCTTCGCGTGGTTCCTCCTGCCCGCGCTCGCGGGGATCTGGCTCATCGCGCTGCCACACCCGCTCGCGCCGCACGCCCACGGCATCACGCCGATCGCCGAGACGCTCGGCGCCGCTGCGCTCTGGGGTCTCGGAACGGTGTTCGGCCGGCTGCTCGGCCGCAAGCTCGCCTTCGAGCACGTGACCACCGTCCGCTTCGCCTTCGGGCTCGTCGCGAGCGCCTGCGCCCTGCCGATCGTCGGCGCGTCCGCCTTCTCGAGCGGCCACGACAGCTTCTGGATCGCAGTCCTCGCCCTCGTCACCGGCCTCGCGGCGCTCGGCCTCTACTACTACGGGCTCCAGCGCACGCCCGCACTGCTGGCGGCGCTCGGCGAGCTCGCCTTCCCGGTGACGGCGACGCTCGTCGGCCTCTATGTCTTCAACAGCTCCCTCCGCTGGACGCAGTGGCTCGGCGTCGTCGTCACCGTCGGCGTCGTGAGCCTCCTGCCGGCCCGCCGGCGCGACATCGTAAGAATCGGATCCGAGTTGGTATCCGCTCCCGCCGCGAGCTAGGCTCGCGCCGTGGATCTGCGGGACACCCCAGAGGAGGCTGCCTTCCGCGCCGAGGTGCGCGCCTGGCTCGACACGAACCTGCCCGAGGAGAAGCGCGGCTGGCGCGGCGGGGCGCAGCGGTTCGACGACGCCTTCGGGCGGGAGTGGAGCCGCAAGCTGTACGAGGCGGGCTACGCGGGACTGACCTGGCCGAAGGAGTACGGCGGCGCAGGCGCGCCCTACAGCTTCCAAGCGATCTTCTACGAGGAAATGGCCACGGCGCAGGCGCCGCCGCACGTCGGCGTCATCGGTCTCGGCATGGCCGGGCCGACGATCATGGCGCACGGCACCGACGCCCAGAAGGAGGCGCACCTCGCGAAGATCCTCTCGGCGGAGGAGATCTGGTGCCAGGGCTTCTCCGAGCCGGACGCCGGTTCCGACCTCGCGGCCGCGCGCACGCACGCCGAGCGGCGCGGCGACGTCTACGTCGTCAACGGCCAGAAGGTCTGGTCGTCGTTCGCGCACATCGCCGACTTCTGCATCCTCGTCACGCTGAGCGACCCCGAGGCCGCGCGGTACAAGGGCCTCACGTACCTCATCGTCGACATGCGCGCGCCCGGCGTCGAGGTCCGGCCGCTGCGGCAGATCACCGGCGAGGCCGAGTTCAACGAGATCTTCTTCACCGACGTCGAGGTGCCGGTGTCGAACCGGCTCGGAGAGGAGGGCGAGGGCTGGCAGGTGGCGATGACCACCCTCCTGCACGAGCGCGCGACGCTCGGCTTCGCGCTCACCGCCGCGCTCGACGTCGGCGTCGGCCGGCTGCTCTCCACCGCGCGCGAGCACGCCGACGGCGACCAGGGCCGGCGGGAGCGCATCGCCGCCGAGTGGATCGAGCTGCAGGCGCTGCGGTTCACGAACTACCGCGCGCTCGGCACGTACCAGCGCACCGGCATGCCGGGCCCGGAGGGCTCGGCGATCAAGCTGCGCTGGTCGGAGCAGAACCAGCGGATGACGAAGCTCGGCCGCGAGCTCCTCGGTCCCGAGGGCATCCTCGACGACGGCTGGTGGCACTACAACCAGCTGCGCAGTCGCGGCAACACGATCGAGGCCGGCACCTCCGAGGTGCTGCGCAACATCATCGCCGAGCGCGTGCTCGGCCTCCCACGGAGCCGCTGATGGACTTCGCGTTCACCGACGAGCAGCTCGAGCTGAAGCGCCAGGCACGGGCGTGGCTTGCGGAGCGCTACCCGCTCGACCGCGACTTCGACGCGGACAACGACCGCTGGACAGAGCTCGCCGAGCTCGGTTGGCTCGACGTCGCCGAAGCCGAGCTCGGTTTCGTCGAGGAGGCGATCCTTCTCGAAGAGCTCGGGTATGCGCTCTACCCCGGGCCCTATCTCGCGACGGTCGGTTTCGCGCTGCCGTCGCTCGGCCCCGACGATCGCGCCGCCGTGGCGTCCGGGAAGACGAAATGGTCGGTCGAGATCAGCGGTCTCGTGCCGTGGCTCGGCTCCGTCGACAAGGTCATCGACATGGACGGCAACGCGCAGGACGCGCGCGGCACGGAGCTGCCGACGGTCGATCCCAGCCGGCCAGTCGGCCGGCTCGAGCGCACGAACGGCACACCGCTGCCGGGCGGTAGGGACATCCCGCACGCGCGCGCGGCGATGGCCGCCGAGGCGGTCGGCATCGCGCAGCGCGCGCTCGAGTTCGGCGTCGAGTACGCGAAGACGCGCGAGCAGTTCGGGAAGCCGATCGGCGTCTACCAGGCCGTCTCGCACCAGCTCGCCGACACGTACACGGATGTCGAGCTCGCACGCTCGCTCGTGTACTGGGCCGCGTGGAGCGTCGCGGAGGAGGATGAGCAGGCCCCGATCGCCGCGGCGGCCGCCAAGGCGTTCGCGGCCGAGGCCGCTGTCGCCGCATGCGAGCGGTCGATTCAGGTGCTCGGCGGCATCGGGTTCACGTGGGAGCACCCGCTGCACCGCCTGTACAAGCGTGCGCTGTGGCTCGAGGGTCTCGGCTCGCGGCCGGCGGAGCTTCGCGCCGAGGTGGCCGAGTCGCTGCTCGGCGCCGCGGTTCCGGCGTAGAAGGAGGGGTCGTGGACGGTCTGATGATGGACTTCCAGCTGACGCTGCCGCACCTGTTGCGGCGGTCCGAGACGCTGCTCGGAAACGGCGAGATCGTCACGCGTCTCCCCGACAAGAGCCTGCACCGCACGACGTACCGCGACACGATGGCGCGCGCGAGGCAGCTCGCCGTCGCGCTGCAGAAGCTCGGGCTGGAACGCGGCGACCGCGTCGCGACGCTGTGCTGGAACCACCACCAGCATCACGAGGCGTACTTCGGCATCCCGTGCGGCGGCTTCGTGCTGCACACGCTCAATCTCCGCCTGCATCCGAACGACCTCGCCTACATCGCAGACCACGGCGGCGACCGCGCCGTCATCATCGACCGCTCGCTCATCCCGCTCCTCGACCAGTTCCGCGACCGCACGAAGATCGAGCACGTCTTCGTCGTCGAGGACTCGTACGAGGAGCTGCTCGCGACGGCGTCGCCCGACGAGTGGCGCGACCCGGAGCTGGACGAGAACGAGGCGGCGGCCATGTGCTACACGAGCGGCACCACCGGCCTGCCCAAGGGCGTCGTGTACTCACACCGCTCGACCGTGCTGCACAGCATCGGCGTCGCGGCGAACGCGCCGCTCGGCATCGGCATCTCCGTCGCCGACGCGGTCCTGCCGGTCGTGCCGATGTTCCACGCGAACGCGTGGGGCTACCCGTACGTCGCGACGATGACGGGATCGAAGCTCGTGTATCCGGGCCCGCATCTAGACCCCGAGAGCCTCCTCGACCTGATGGTCGACGAGAAGGTCGCCTGGGCCGCCGGCGTCCCGACGATCTGGATGGGGATCCTCCACCTGCTCGACGCGAACCCAGGGCGCTGGGATCTCTCCGCGATGAAGGCGATGCTCGTCGGCGGCTCTGCGGTGCCGCGCGCGATGATCGCCGCATACCAGCAGCGGCACGGGATCACGATCGTGCAGGGCTGGGGCATGACCGAGACGTCGCCGGTCGCATCGACCGCCACGCTTCCGCACGATCTCGCCGACGTCGACGAGGACACGCGCTTCGACATCGAATCGTGGGCCGGCATGCCGCTCCCGTTCGTCGAGATCCGCATCCGCGTGGGCGACGAGGAGATGCCGTGGGACGGCGAGACGATGGGCGAGCTCGAGGTGCGCGGGCCGTGGGTCGCGGCGGGGTACTACGACACGCCCGAGCAGGCCGACCGCTGGACGGACGACGGGTGGTTCCGCACCGGCGACATCGCGTCCATCCATCCGCGCGGCTACATCCAGATCAAGGACCGCTCGAAGGACGTCATCAAGTCGGGCGGCGAGTGGATCTCGTCGGTCGAGCTCGAGAACGCGATCATGGCGCACCCGGCGGTCGCGGAGGCCGCCGTCATCGCCATCCCCGACGAGAAGTGGGCCGAGCGGCCGCTCGCGGCCGTCGTGCTGAAGGACGGAGCGTCCGCGACCGCGGACGAGCTGCGCGAGTTCCTCGCCCCGAGCTTCGCGAAGTGGTGGCTGCCCGACCGCATCGAGTTCGTCGCCGAGATCCCGAAGACGAGCGTGGGCAAGTTCCGCAAGACGGCGCTGCGCGAGCAGTTCGCCCAGGAACCGGCGCCGACGAGTTGAGAGCCGCGCTGCTGCGCGAGGTCGACGGGCCGTTCGAGCTCGTCGACGTCCCCGATCCCGAGGCGGACGGCAAGGTCATCGTGCGGGTCCGCGCAGCGGGGATCAACTTCGCCGACGCGCTCATCCGCCGCGGCCGGTACCCGCAGATGCCGGAGCTGCCGATCGTGCTCGGCTCGGAGATCGCGGGCGAGCTGGAGGACGGGACGCGCGTCATGGCAATGACGTCCGGGAGCGGCGGCTACGCGGAGCTCGCGGCGGTCGACCGCGCGCAGGTCGTTCCCCTTCCCGAGCGCGCGAGCTTCGCCGAGGGCGCGTCGTTCCTGCTCACCTTCCTCACCGCCTACCTCCCGCTCACGCGCCAGGTGCGTCTGCGTCCCGGCGCGACGGTGCTCGTGCACGCGGCCGCGGGCGGCGTCGGCACGGCGGCGATCCAGGTCGCGCGCGCCCTGGACGCGCGGGTCGTCGCCGCCGTCGGCTCGGCGGAGAAGCTCGACCTCTGCCGGGAGCTCGGCGCCGAGGAGGCGTACGTGTACGACGACATCCCGGACGACCTTCGCTGCGACGTCGTCGTCGACCCGGTCGGCGGCCCGCTGTTCGAGCAGTCGTTCGGGCGCCTGCGCCCGCTCGGAACGACGATCGCGATCGGATTCGCCGGCGGGCTGTGGCCCGAGCTCAGCCCGGCCGCGCTCGTCGGCCGGAACGTCGGCGTCCAGGGCTTCTACCTCGGACGCCTGATCCGGCACGAGCCGCAGGTCGTCGGCGACGCACTCGCCGAGCTGCTCGCGCTCTGGGAGACCGGTGCGCTGCGCCCCGTCGTCGGCGCGGAGCTGCCGCTCGCAGACGTGGAGCGCGCGCACGAGCTCGTCGAGTCGCGGCGTAGCGTCGGGAAGGTCGTGCTCGTCCCATGAGGGCGCTCGTCACGGGTGGACGGGGCGGGATCGGGCGCGCGATCGCCGCGGCCTTCGCCGGCGAGGTGATGGTCCTCGACCTCCCCGAGTTCGACGCCTGCTCGAGTGAGGCGTGGGCCGCCGTCGAGGGCACGTTCGACGCGGCGTTCCTCAACGCGGGCATCGGCATCGGCTTCCCCGACGTCGCCGAGCTTCCGGACGGCGAGATCGAGCGGATCGTCGGCGCGAACTTCCTCGGCGTCGTCTACGGCGCACGTGAGTGCGCGCGGCGCCTGATGCCGGACGGCGGATCGATCGTGTGCACCGCGTCGCTCGCCGGGCTGACCGGCATGCCGTTCGACCCCATGTACACCGCGACGAAGCACGCGGTGGTCGGCTTCGTCCGCGGAGCGGCGGACGGACTGAGCGCGCACGGGATCCGCATCAACGCGCTCTGCCCCGGCTTCACCGACACGCCGATCGTCGAGGACGAGCTCCGCGGCGTGCTGCCCGTGCCGTTGATGGAGCCGTCGTTCGTCGCGGAAGCGGCGCTGACGGTGATGCGCGACGGCGAGAGCGGCCGGGCGTGGATCGTGCAGCCGAACCGCGTCGAGCCGTTCCGCTTCCCCGGCATCCCGGGCCCGCGCTGATGGCGAGGACGCGCCGCGCCTGGGGCGACGACGCGCCGCCGGCGCCGCACATCTGGGGAACGCTCGGCTACCGCGGCGTCGAGCAGGGCGACGGCCGGTCGGTGATCGAGTGGGAGGCGACGCCCGACTACTGCTTCCACGACGGCGCCGGCGGCTTCATCGTCCACGGCGGGATGGTGACGACGCTCCTCGACACGGCGATGGGCGGCGCCTGCTGGACGGTGCTCGCCGACGACGAGAGCTTCCTCACGGCAGACCTGCACGCCGAGTTCGTCCGGAGCGCACGCCCGGGCGTGCTGCGTGCCGAGGGCCGTGTCGTCCGCCGGAACCGCCGCGTCGCGTTCTGCGCCGCCGACCTCTACGACGCGGCCGGCGAGCTGCTCGCGTCGTCGCGGTGCACGCAGATCATCCGCACGGCAATCACCCCTTGACGGCGCCGCCGAGCCCGGAGCCGCGCAGGAACGACCGCTGGAAGACGAGGAAGCCGGCGATCGGCACGAGGCACGCGATGAACATCGCCGCGAGGAACACGCCGAGCGACGTCTGCGACTGGATCGACGGCAAGCGCACCGATAGCGGCTGCTCGTTCGGGTTCGTCAGGACGAGCAACGGCCAGAGGAAGTCCTTCCACGACGCAAGCACGGCGAAGATCGAGACGACACCGACGATCGGCTTCGACATCGGCAACACGATCGACCAGAAGAGCCGGAACGGTCCCGCGCCGTCGATGCGCGCAGCCTCGAAGATCTCGCGGGGGAGGTTGTCGAAGAAGCGCTTCACGATGACGACGTTGAAGGCGCTCGCACCCGCTGGGAGCCACACCGCCCAGTAGCTGTCGATGAAGGAGTGATGAATGAGCGGCGGTCGCACGATCTCGATGTACAGCGGCACGAGCAGCACCACCGTCGGCACGAACAGTGTCCCGAGGAGCAGCGCATTGATGACGCGTGCATACGTCGGGCTCAGCACCGACAGCGCGAAACCTCCCGTCGTTGCGACGACGATCTGCACCCCCCACGAGCCGAACGCGAGCACGACCGTGTTCCAGAAGTAACGCCCGACGTGCACCGTCGTCCACGCCTCCCGCAGGTTGCTCCACGCTGCGCCGTGAGGGAAGAAGGACATGGGGTTCGTGATCGTGTCGATCGTCGGCGTGATCGACGACTTCGCCAGCCAGAGGATCGGCCCGAGCCCGAAGACGACGAGCGCGACGAGCAGCAGCGCCTGCGTCGTGCCGACGCCCCAGCGCACGCTCGGCCTGCGCCACTCCGACTGCGAGATGAGCCCGCGGCCGAAGTCGTCGTCGTTCATCGCGTGCTCCACGAGCGCGTTGCTCGCAGGTAGAAGAGGCAGAAGAGCGTGAGGAAGCCGGCGAGCATGAGGCTGAGCGCGGTTGCGTTGCCGTAGTCGCCGCCGAGCGAGTTGCCGAATGCGTAGTTGTAGATGAGCAGCAGGACGGTCAGCGTCGCGTTCGCAGGGCCGCCCGACGTGAACAGGTACGGCTCGAGGAACACCTGGGCGGTCCCGATGATCTGCAGGATCATCGTCACGAGCAGGATTCCGCGCAGCTGCGGCAGCGTGATGTGCCAGACCTTGCGCAAGAGTCCGGCACCGTCGACGGACGCTGCCTCGTACAACTCGGTCTGGACACCTGTGAGCGCCGCGAGGTAGATGATCACCGTCCCGCCGGCGTTCGCCCACGTCGACTCGAGGACGAGTGACGGCATGGCCCATTGCTGCGACTGCAGCCACGGATACGGGCCGAGGTGCACCCAGCCGAGGATCGTGTTGAAGGCGCCGGTGGAGCTCGCGTCGTAGAAAGTCTTCCAGAGGAGCACGGCGACGACCGGCGGGATGACGACGGGGAGATACGCGAGCGCGCTGTAGATGCCGCGGCGCTTGCGAACCTCGCTCATGAGCACCGCGGCGATGAGCGGGATCGGGTAGCCGAAGACGAGCGCGAGCGCCGCGAAGTACGCGGTGTTCTTCACGGCGATCGGGAAGAGCGGGTCGTGCCACACTCGCTCGAAGTTCTGGAACCCGACCCAGGTCGCCGGCTGCACGAGGTTCGTGTGCTGCAGCGACATGATCACCGTGCGGACGATCGGATACCACGAGAACGCGCCGAAGATGAAGAGCAGCGGCAGCAGGAACACGAGCGTCGTGAGCCCGCCGCCGCGCACCCACGTGATCGGCGTGCGCCGTGGAACCCGCGCAATGCCGGAGAGCCCGCGCCGACTCGACAGCGCGGGCTCTCCGAGGTGATCGACGACGGCCAAGCTCAGTCCGCTATGAGCCCTGCTGGATCGCGGTCTGAGCAGTGCTGTTCGCCTGCTGGAGCATCTGAACGACGTTGGTGTTCTTGTCGGTCAGCACTGCTTCGACGACCGCGTCGAGCGCGTGGTACACGCTCTGAGTCGAGGCCTCCGGCTCCGGGATGAGCTGCTGCTTGAAGATCCCCGTGTTGAAGGGCTTCATCTGGTTCAACGGCACGTTGACGTACGGCTTGATCCACGTGTTGGCGAGATCGTACTGCGCCTTGTTGAAGATCGGCAGTGCGGGAACGCCTACCGGCTGCTTGCTCTCGGCGAGCGTCTTCGCGTTCGCGATCGCCCGCTGCTTGTCGATGAGCGGCCGCTCGTAGAAGAAGTCGAGCCACTTCACCGCGGCCGCCTTCTGGGCCGCGTTGGCGTCGGGCCGGACCCCGGCGAGCGTGCCGCCGCCGAGAACGCCCGCGGTCTTGCTGTTCGCGAGCGGAATCGCCGCGAGACCGTAGATGCTCGGGTTGATGTTGCTCGCCGACACGAGGTTCGAGTAGACGTCGGAGCCGCTGATGTACATGCCGACGGTTCCGGCGGCGAACGCCTGGTTGATGTCGCTCCACCCATAGTCGAACGTGGAGCCCATCGAGTTGTCGGTCCAGCGCATCGCCTTGAGGAGGTTCAGCGCCTGGATCGTCTTCGGGTTGTCGAGCGTCGCGTGCGCCTTCGTTCCGATGCCGGTCTCCATCCGGCCGCCGAGCGAGTAGACGAGCGTCGTCAGGATCCAGCCGGCGGTGTTGTCGTCCTTCGCCATCTGGACGTAGCCGGCCTTACCGGTCTTCTGCGCGATCGCCTTCGCATCGGCGCGCACCTGCGCCCATGTCGTCGGCGGCTTGTTCGGGTCGAGGCCCGCCTCCTTGAAGAGCGAGCGGTTGTAGTGGAGCGCCTGCGCGTACGCGCCCTTCGGCAGCGCGACGATCTTGCCCTTCGCCGTCGTCCCCTCGGCGAGGACGGCCGGGTTGTACTTCGAGTAGTACGGCAGCGCCTTGACGTAGCTCGTGATGTCCGCGAGCTGTCCGTTGTCCCCGAGCGACCGTGCGTCGGTGAACGGCACTTCGAAGACCGTCGGCAGCGTGCCGGCGGCGAGCTTCGCCGCGAACGTCGGCGCCGTCCACTTGTACTCGACGGAGTTCACCTTGATCGACGGGTTCGTCTTCTCGAATTGCGCGACCTGCGCGTTGAACTCCTGCACGGCAGCGTCGGTGCTGCCAGGGATCAGCGATGCAACGCTGATCGTGATCGTCTTGTTCGCGTGCGTCGACCCGGCCGCCGTGCTCGAGACCCAGCCGGCAAGCACTGCCAGCAGTCCCGCCACGGCGACGGTCATGGCTACACGAGTGGACTTCATCGTCCCTCCTTGAATGTGTCCTGTCCGATGCTGTGACCTTTCGCCTGGCGGAGCCAGACCGTCGTGTCCTGCGAGAGCACACCTCCTTGGAGCTCGGCGCTTGCGATGAGGAGCTCGGCTCCCGCCGGCAGCGCGACCGGTTCGGAGCCGAAATTGACGAGGCAGACGAATCCGTCGCCGCGCGCAAACGCGAGCACGTCGTCGTCCGTGGGAAGCCAGCGAAACGGCGCGTCGCCGCTCCAGGGCGACTCGCGGCGCAGGCGCAAACCGGTGCGGTACAGCGAGAGCATCGAGCCGGGGTCGTCCGACTCGGCGGCGACGGTGAGGCGCGCCCAGTCGTCCGGCTGATCGAGCCACGGCCGCGCGGCGCCGTCGTCGCTGAATCCGTACGGAGGCCGCACGCCCGACCATGGGATCGGAATGCGACAGCCGTCCCGGCCGGGATCGACGCCGCCGGACCGGAGCCACATCGGGTCCTGCCGGCGGTCGAAGGGAATGTCCTCGACCTCGGGCAGGCCGAGCTCCTCGCCCTGGTAGACGTACATCGAGCCGGGCAGCGCCATCGTGAGGAGCGCCGCCGCCCGTGCGCGGCGCGTGCCGCGCTCGAGGTCGGTGGGCGTCCCGGCGCGCTTCGACTCGAAGGCGAACGAGCTGTCGGCGCGGCCGTAGCGCGTGACCGGCCGCGTCACGTCGTGGTTCGACAGCACCCACGTTGCCGGCGCGTCGACGGGGGCGTGCGCGGCGAGCGCGGACTCGATCGAGACGCGCAGACGTCCCGCCTCCCACGGACAGCCGAGGAAGTCGAAGTTGAACGCGGTGTGCAGCTCGTCCGGGCGGAGGTAGCGCGCGAGCCGGTCGGGATCCGGCAGCCAGATCTCGCCGACGAGCACGCGCGGCTCGCCGTAGCCGTCGGCGATCGCGCGCCAGCGGCGGTAGATGTCGTGCAGTCCGTCCCGGTCGGTGAACGGATGCTCGCCGGGGGCGGCGTCGGCGGTCTCCTCGGCCAGCTCCGGGTCCTTGACGAGAAGGGCCGCGGAGTCGATGCGTACACCCGCGGCCCCTCGGTCGAACCAGAATCGGAGGACGTCCTCGTGCTCGGCCCAGACGTCGGGATGCGTCCAGTTGAGGTCGGGCTGCTCGGGCGCGAACAGGTGCAGGTACCACTCGCCGTCGCCGGTGCGCGACCAGGCCGGCCCGCCGAAGATCGACTGCCAGCCGTTCGGCGGGGAGCTGCCGTCGAGCCCGGCGCCCGGCCTGAACCAGAAGCGCGCCCGCTCCGGCGAGCCCGGCTCCGACGCGAGCGCCGCCCGGAACCACGGGTGCTGGTCGGAGACGTGGTTCGGGACGATGTCGACGATGGTGCGAATGCCGGCTGCGCGCGCCTCCGCGATGAGCAGCTCGGCCTCCTCGAGCGTCCCGAAGGCGGGATCGATCGCCCGGTAGTCGGAGACGTCGTAGCCGCTGTCCGCCATCGGCGACGGGTACCAGGGGCTGAACCAGAGGGCGTCGACGCCGAGCTCACGCAGATACGGGAGCCGCGCACGAACGCCCGCGAGATCCCCGACGCCGTCCCCGTTCGCGTCCGAGAAGCTCCGGACGTAGACCTGGTAGACGACCGCGTCGCGCCACCACTGCACCTGCGTCGAGCGCTCGAGCTGCTCCGTGCCGGCCGCGACGTCGCGTACGTGCATGCCGGAAGCATGGCACTACCGACAAGAGAATGCAAGAACTTTCTCAGTTCTTGCAAATTCTTTGCAAGACGGCTAGGTCTGGCCGCTCGCCGCCTTAAGGCCGCGGGCAACCCGCGCCGGGCCGGTGGAGCCGCGGACGACGAGCTCCGGCTCGAAGAGGATCTCCTCGCTCGAGACGGGCGCCCCGCCGATCTGGCTGATGAGGGTCGCCACCGCGCTCCGCCCCATGGGCTCGATCGGCTGCCGGACGGTCGTGAGCGGCGGGTCGGTGCAGCTCATGAGGAGGGAGTCGTCGAAGCCGACCACCGAGACGTCGTCCGGCACGTCCAGGCCCTCGCGGCGCACCGCGCGCACGACCCCGAGAGCGATCACGTCGCTCCCGCAGATGACGCCGGTCGCGCCCTTGCGCAGCAAGCGCCCGCCGGCGGCCTGGCCGCCCTCGATGGAGAACGTCCCGCGCTCGACCAGCTCAGGCGCGCCGCCGAGCTCGTGGAACGCGGCGAGCTTGCGCCCCGATGGGACATGATCGGCCGGCCCGAGCACCATCCCGATCCGCTCGTGGCCGAGGAACCGGAGGTGCGTGAAGGCCTGCTCGACGGCACTGCGGTCGTCGACCGAGATGCGCGGGAAGCCGAGGTCGTCGTAGGCGGCGTTCACGAGGACTGCGGGCAGGCCGCGCTCGCGCAACCGGACGTAGTGCTCGTGGTCGGCCGCGGCCTGGGCGTAGAGCCCGCCGGAGAAGATCACGCCGGAGACCTGATGCTCGAGGAGCATGTCGACGTACGCGGACTCGGAGATGCCGGCCGACGTGCGAGTGCAGAGGACAGGCGTGAAGCCCCGCTTCGCGAGGGCATCGGCGACCACCTCGGCGAAGGCCGGAAAGATCGGGTTCTGGAGCTCCGGGAGCACGAGCCCCACGAGGCGCGCGCGCTGGCCGCGAAGCTGGGTCGGCCGCTCGTAGCCGAGGACGTCGAGAGCCGTGAGCACGAGCTCCTGGGTCGCCTTCGCCACGCCCGGCTTCTGGTTCAGAACGCGGCTGACCGTCGCCTCGCTCACCCCCGCGTAGCGCGCTACTTCGGCCAGGCGCCGCGTCATGGCACGAAGACTAGCCCACCGGACCGGACGAATCGCTCACAACAGCACTCATTTCCTTGCAAGAACAAGACGCTGCTCCAGGCTCGCCTTCACGACAGGCCAGTCGTCGTCGACGACGGCGTACCAGGCGGAGTCGCGCCGCTCGCCGCCGCGCACGAGCATGTGCTTGCGGAAGACGCCTTCGAACTCAGACGGGAGCGCCGCCAGGGCGGCGCGCGCCCGCGCGTTCGTCGCGTCCGTCTTGAACTCGACCCGGAGGTAGCCCTCGTCCTCGAACGCGTGCCGCATGAGGAGGTACTTCGCCTCCGTGTTCGCGCCAGTCCCCCACGCCGACGGGGCGACCCAGGTGTTGCCGATCTCGAGCACGCGGTCGTCCGGGCGCACGTTGAGGTAGCTCGAGTGCCCGACGAGCTCGTCGTCGAAGTGGTGCGCGAAGCCGAGGTCGACCGATTCGAACCACGCGTGGAAGAGGTCGCGGCTCTCGTTTCCGCGCACCTTCATCAGCGTCCAGATGCGCTCGTCCTGCGCGACCTGCCACAACTCGTCCTCGTGCCGCGGCTCGAGCGGCTCGAGCCGCACGCGCTTCCCTTCGAGCGTTACGTGAAGCGCCAGGTTCCGCCGTCCTCGAAGTCGCGGAGGATGCGCCGCGCGACCACCATCTTGTGCACCTCGTCGGCGCCGTCGTAGATGCGTGCGCCGCGCGCCATGCGGTACATGACGGCGAGCGGCGTGTCGTCCGTGACGCCGAGGCCGCCGTGCACCTGGATCGCGCGGTCGATCACGTCGTGGAGCACACGCGCCGCGTAGAACTTGATGAGCGACACCTCGACGCGAGCCTCGTCGCCCTCGTCGAGCCGGTGCGCCGCCTGCAGCGTCATCAGCCGGCAGGCCTGGATCTCGGCCGCCGACTCGGCGATCCAGTTCTGCACCGACTGCTTCTCGGCGAGCGGCCCACCGAACGCCTGCCGCTGGAGCGAGTAGGAGCACATGAGCTCGAACGCGCGCTGCATCTGACCTAGCCACCGCATCACGTGGTGGATGCGGCCCGGCCCGAGCCGCTTCTGCGCGATGCGGAAGCCCTCACCGACGCCGCCTAGCGTGTTAGTCACCGGCACGCGGACGCCGGTGAAGCGCGTCTCGCAGTGCGTCCCCCACCCGCGCCCCTCGTGACCCATGACGGGCACGCGGCGCACCATCTCGTAGCCCGGCGTGTCCGTCGGCACGACGATCATCGACGCGCGCTTGTGCGGCTCTGCGTCGGGATCGGTGACGAGCATCACGATTCCGAAGCCGGCGCCGTCGGCACCGGACGAGAACCACTTGTGCGCGTCGATGACCCAGTCGTCGCCGTCGCGCACGGCGCGTCCGCGCAGGAGCGTCGGGTCGGAGCCGGCCACCTCGGGCTCGGTCATGCCGAAGAACGAGCGCGTCTCGCCGGCGACGAGCGGCCGCAGGTAGAGCGCCTTCTGCTCCTCGGTCCCGTACAGGTGGAGGATCTCGCCGTTGCCCGCGTCGGGCGCCTGGCAGCCGAAGATCAGCTGCGCGATGAAGCTGCGCCCGATCTCCTCGTTCAGGTACGCGTACTCGAGGAAGCCGCTGCCGCTGCCGCCGGCCTCGGGGGGAAGATGCGGCGCCCAGAGACCCGCGCCCTTCGCCTTCTGCTGGAGCTCTCGGATGAGCGCGTCTGCCGCGTCGTCCTCGCGGAAGAGCGTCGGCTCGTTCGGATAGACGTGCTCCTCCATGAACGCGCGCACCCGCTCACGGCGGTCTGCGACGAGGTCGGGGATGACAACGGTCGCCATCGACAGCGATGATCGCACAGAGATGCGCGAAGCGCTCGAAGCCCTCCTCGGCCCGGTGTCGGAGCCGGTCCTCCTCGCCGGCGGCGCCTCGAAGGAGGCGTGGGCCGTCGACGCGGGCGGCGAGCGCCTCCTCGTCCGGCGGGCAGCGGTCGGTGTCATCCACCGGCACACGCTGTCGCTCCAGCACGAGTTCGAGGTGCTCGAGGCGGCCTACGAAGCGGGCGTCAAGGTTCCACGGCCGATCCTCTACGTCGAAGACCTCGACGGACGCGAAGCGTTCGTCATGGAGCGGCTCGACGGGGAGACGATCGGCCGGCGGATCGTGCGCATGGACGTCCCCGCCGGGCTGCCCGTCCAGATGGCGGAGGAGCTGGCGAAGATCCACGCGATCCCGCGCGAGCGCCTCCCGTTCCTCGAGGAGGCGCGCATCGAGCGGATGGTCGACGAGCTCGACGAGTTCGGCGAGCCGCACCCCGCGATCGAGCTCGGCCTGTGGTGGCTGCGCGAGAACCGCCCGCCGGCGCGTGAGCCGGTCGTCGTCCACGGCGACTACCGGATCGGCAACCTCGTGGTCGACGAGCGCGGGCTCGTGGGCGTGCTCGACTGGGAGTTCGCGCACGTGGACGATCCCGCGCGCGACCTCTCCTTCTCGCTCGTCCGGGCCTGGCGCTTCGGTGTCAGCGGCAAGCGGCTCGGCGGAATCGGCGACGCGGAGCCGTACGTCGAGCGCTACAACGAGCTGACCGGCGCCGACCTGCGGCCCGAGGAGCTCGACTACTGGGAGCTCGCCGGCAACGTCGGCTGGGCGATCGGCTGCCTGACGCAGGCACAGCGGCACCTGCGCGGGCAGGATCGCAGCGTCGAGCTCGCGATCCTCGGCCGGCTGGGCGCCGAGGTCGAGTACGAGATCTGCCACCTGCTCGAGGAGGTCGGGGCGTGAGCGAACGGCCGACCGCACAGGAA
>Ga0265338_10004481_pt1 | contig 18838 bp, 14 predicted proteins | sample 42126metaG_FD_193579 | JGI IMG/M metagenome (GOLD analysis project Ga0265338, IMG submission 193579) | Rhizosphere microbial communities from Carex aquatilis grown in University of Washington, Seatle, WA, United States - 4-21-26 metaG | ecosystem: Host-associated > Plants > Roots > Rhizosphere... | reverse complement strand
TCCCATGCAAGACTAGAGGTCAGGATGGAGTCGCTACTTCCTTTCCTGCAGGGGACTTGCACCCCCTACAACATGCCGGTTTATCCCGGCGCACAGCGCATTACCGCCAATGCACTCATCGAGAATGGATTGGTACCGGTATGTCGGCTGTACGCTAGGAATCCGCTTTCCTTCGCAGCTCACGACTTGCCTACCACCAAGTCATCCCGTTGATGCGCGACTGGGTGGGTTCGCTTTCTGCGGGTCTCAGGTATCGCATGGTCGATTCCAGATCGACATGTCCCATCATTGCCTGGACGGTTCGGATGTCTATCCCCGAGCGCAAGAGTTTCGTACAGTATGTAGCGCGGAATTTGTGCAGATACCAGTTTTCGCATTCCCTGGCTTTGCCCAGGCAACCTTCGCATTCGCCGCAATTCAAGCCAGCCGCTCTGACAAGTCTCTTTAGGGTTCTGAGCATATGTCCATCTGGATGACCGTTCTTGGGAAAGATCAGTGCACCATCACTTGCACGTTCCTTCTTGTAGGAAAGGAGACGCTGCAACAAGTCGTCATTTAATGGCAACTCGCGCTCTTCAAAATCCTTCAACCGAAATCCGTACTTTTTCACTTTTGATTTGAGACTAAGTATCTTTCGATCCGGATCGATATCTGCCCACTCCAAGTGCATCGCTTCTTGTTCCCTAACGCCCGTTTGAATGAGAACCCGAAAAAGAAGATTTCCCCCGGGCGACGTCACATGATTGAATAAAGCGGAAAGCTCTGAGTCCGTATAAATCTCGGGCATGGTCTTGTCATACTTCGGCGGCTTGGGAAGGCTCTTCGTATCCACGCCGCAGAAGAGAAGAAAAGCCTTTACATTCGCGTGTCGATTGCTCACTGTGCGAGGGCTCATTCCCCGAGCAAATTGCGCCTTTTGAAATACAACGAGGTCCTGCGGATCGAGTTCATCCACGTACCTGTGCCCGGTCACGCTGAGAAACTCCTTGCAGGCGAGTTCGTAGACTTCAGCGGCCTCCAGCGAACCCCTCGCTACGGTCGCGGCGATAAAATGCTGCAACTGGGCGCTCAGAAGCTTTCGATCAGGATCAATCGGTTCAACTTTGAGATCAGCCTTTTTGGCCGCAACCGACAATGACAGCTGCGACTCTTTTTTCCTGCGTCTCGCCTCGGCCTCGGCGGGACTGACTCCTTTTAAGGGTTCAAAGACAGGTCTCGGTCCCCTACAATATCTGAGTACGTAATAGCCTACCGGATGTTTGATCTCTTTCCCGGCGACGACCGCGAAGTCCGGTTTCACCCTTCCATTTGGCGAATACGCTGCGGGGTAGTAGCGCCACCCTGCCGGGGTCTTCACTCGTCTCATTAGCGCCACTCTAACGTTCACCATGGAGGCCCTCGCTGCCAAAAAACTATAGCAACGCTATAGCGCGGGCCATTGTGACGCTCAATACGATTGATTCCATTGATGTTATTGGATTTAGAATTCGAATCCCACTCTCTCCGCCATACTTCTTGCCATATTCTTGATTCCAAACATAAATCTATATAATCCATAGCTCGGGGACGATCGCAGCCACGCCTATAAATCGAGCAGATTTCCGTGATCAGATCTCCATTGAAAGCATGAGCGAGCTCAGACTCTTCCCATGCGCGTCGAGACGCAGGGAGCGCGTAACGCTGTCGGTTGGCCGGCGCTGCAACACGAAATTGAGTCCGCAAAGATTCGGAACGCAATACCGTGTGACCGGCCTCGTGATGTGTTCGCGGAACAGCTCGCTCACACGCTCCTCCGTCACGCGCTCAACCAGCATCGCGTAATCCTCATCGCGATAAGCAAACACGGAAATGTTAACCAGGTTGCCTTTGTCGCCAGCGCGCGCATGCGCAATGGTTCGCAGCTTCATCATGCCACCTCCATCGAGAAAGTTGGCCTAACGAGTTCACGCGCGATGAGCGCCGGCACGATGGCGATGTTCTCGCGCACCGCGAATGTGACTCCTGCGCCTGCGGCGGGCCCGTTCAGGTAAAGGCTCTCCACTTCACGTGTCAGGCGCTTCGCGTCGATTTCACGCGTGAATCGTGCCGCAGTTCGCAGCCGCACTTCGTAGGGTGCGGGCCAATCGGCCGGCGTGCCGTGCATCGAGCTCAGGCCGATCATGTCGATCCTTAGATCTTCCGCACCAATCTGCGCAAGGCGCTTTTCGAGGATCTGCCGTGCTAACTCGGCTCGCGCCAGTGCACCCGGTCCCGCATACGAGATCTGACCTTCAGCAATCAATCCGTCATCAATTCCAATCGAGACTTTGTAATCCAACGGGCGGGGCTTTCCCTTTGCACCAATCACACGCATTGCACCGGGTGCCTGCTGCTCGAAACGGATCCCCGTGAAGTCAGCAACGACGTCGGGCGTTATGTACGATGACGGGTTCATAACCTCGTACAAGATCTGCTCGCGGCAGGTCTGCAGGGTGATGAGTCCGCCGGAACCATCGACCTTGGTCAGGAGCGCGGAGCCGTCTTCGCTTACGTCTGCCAGCGGGAACCCAAGCCGATCCAGATCCGGCACATCTTTATATCCGGGATCGGCAAAGTAACCCCCTGTAAGTTGCCCGGCGCATTCAAGCAGATGGCCCAGTGCGGTGCCTTGGCCCATTAAGTCCCACGACCCTGTGTTCCACCCGAACGCGTGTATCAGTGGTCCCAAGAACAGAGAAGGGTCAGCCACTCTTCCCGTCAGCACAACATCTGCACCACCATCCAGAGCCTGGACCAAGGCGTCCGCGCCCAAATATGCGTTCGCCGAGATGATCGTCGTGTTACCGGGAAGCGGCTGATCGTCGAAGGGTCTGAAGGCATCTTTGAGATGCAGAACGTCATCCCCATCGATACACGCGACACGTAATCCGTGAAGTCCCAGGCTTCGAGCGATCTCGATTGTCTCTCGCGCAGCCGCACGCGGGTTCCCCGCACCCATGTTGCTGATCACACGCACTCCATTACGGCGGCATGCCGGCAAAACAGCCCGCATGCGTTCGCCAAGAAGTGGATCGAAGCCATTGTTAGGATCTTCACGCTTGCGTAGCTGACTCAGGGCGATCGTTCGCTCGGCCAGGCATTCGAAGACAAGGAAGTCGAGATGTCCTTTTTCGGCAAGTTCCACCGCCGGCTCAATCCGATCTCCGGAGAAACCCGCTCCCGCGCCGATTCTGATCTTCTTCATCCGCGATCTCCTGAATATCGCTACGTCACAGTGGTATGACATGAAACAGGACCGCCGCGATCGTCATAACGACAGACGCTCCCAGCAGAAACGGGCCTGCAAAACGTTGATGCGTGCTCAATTCGATTTCACTAAGGCCCGTCACAAGAAACGTGGCCGGCGTGAGCGGACTTACGGGAAAGCCAGTGGTCATCTGCCCCAGTAGTGCGGCTTCCGCGACGCTCGCCGCTGGCAGTCCAAAACCCTGAACGGCGGCAGCAAGCACAGGGAGAATTCCGAAATAAAAAGAGTCAGGATCGAACAGCAGACTTAACGGCATAGCGACCAGGCCAAGCACCACGGGGATGTGCGGCGCGAACCCTGGCGGAATGTGTGCGATCGACGCTTTCGCCATGGCTGCCAGCATGCCGCTGCCTTTCAGTATCCCCGTGAACACGCCCGCCGAACAGAGAATGGCACACATTGACAACGCCGCTTTCGCGTGACGATCAATCGCCGCGCCCTGTTCGCGCACCGTTTTGAAGTTGAGCAGCAGGGCCAGCATCGTGCCCAGCATGAACGCGATTGCCGGATCAACCTTGCCGCTGATCACCAAACCGAGCACTGCTGCGGCGAGTATCAAATTGCAGGCAAAGCGAACACGCGAACCTTGAGAAGCGATCGTCGCAATTATGCTCGTCGGCATAATCTTTGAATTCGTCTGTCCAATGCGCCTGCTCTCCCTGCGCCCCAGATACACGGCAACAGCGAAAACATACACCAGGCCTACGATCTGAACAGGAATCAGAGGCTTGAACAACGCTATGGGCGTGGTGTGGAGTGCGCTCGCGGCCCGAAGTGTGGGTCCCGTCCAAGGCAGAAAGTTCACGCCTGCCGCCAGCGATACCGCGCATGCCAGGATTCTGCGATCCATCCCGAGTTCTTGATACAGCGGCAGCAGGGTGGGAATCGCAACCAGAAAAACAACTGCGCCGGAACCGTCGAGGTGTAGCAGCAGCGCCAGCAGAGCAGTTCCCGGAACAATGAGCACCGGGTTCTTTCCGATCCTGCGAAGCAGAATTTTAACGAACGGCTCAATCGTCCCCGCATCGGTCAAAACGCCGAAGAACAGGATGGCAAACAGGAACATCGCCACCACGGGCGCGATAGATACCAGCCCGGACAGCGCAAATTCGGCGGTCTTCAACCCGAAGCCCGCCGCCAGGCAGGCTGTCACCGGAAACAGGAAGAGTGCAACCAGCGGCGAAACGCGTCGGCTGGCGATCGCCACGATCATGCCGAGGATAGTGATCAGACCCCAGATTGCAAGCATGCTCAGCGACCGTTGATGCAGCCCTTTCGCGAATAGTGCGAGTATAGAGAGCTGCAACTCAATATGTACATTGCATAAATCGGAAGCCTATAATCTCGATTTCCGATGATTCACGAGCTCCGTCACATTCGTGCTTTTCTCAAAATTGCAGAGACGCGCAACTTCACGCGCGCTGCCAACGATCTGCATGTTTCGCAGTCGGCGTTGACCGTCCAGGTGCAGCAGCTCGAGGAGAGTCTGGGCGTCCGTCTTTTCAACAGAAACAAGCGCGGAGTCACTCTCACCGCCGCCGGCAAAGACGTGTTCGGCCCGCTGCAGCGATTATTCAATGATGCCCAGACCATCGTTGAACATGCACGCGACCTGAGTTCCGCCTCAACCGGCTTTGTGGCCATCGCTGCGCTTCCCACAGTGTGCGCGGGACCGCTTCCGGAACTGGTGCGAAGCTTCCTCGAGATTTATCCAGGCATCCGCGTGCAAATCTTTGACGTGATCGCGGAACGCGTTCGTGAAGCTGTACTCAAGCGAGAAGTTGACTTCGGAATCGGGACCCTCCACGGGCGCGATGCGGATCTCCATGCAACTCCCCTGTTTCAGGATCGTCTGGTCGTCTTTGCGCCACCAGGACACCAGCTCTCTGAGAAGCGCTCCGTCACACTTCGCGAAGCTTCGGCTCACGGATTGATTTTGCCGGGGCGTGCGAGCAGCGTGAGAGAGGCAGTTGAGGCCATCGCACATCGCGAGCGATTGCTCCTCGACATTCGCTACGAAACAAATTTCATGCCTACTGCCCTGGCCTTCGTTCGCGCCAATCTGGGGATAGCCATTCTGCCTGAGTCTGCAGCCGGCACTGACACTTCAGACATCGTGATAGTTCCATTCAACAACCGTTTCGCCAACCGCCAGATTGATTTGCTTCAAAGAAAAGACGCCACTCTATCGCCCGCCGCCGAGAGCCTGGTGCGCCATCTCCTGCACAAACTCCGTGTTCGAATGCATGAAGGCCACAGCTCAGCTTCCATACGCGCCAGAAAAAAGTGAAAAACAGGTGATCGGCGAATCCGATTGCTCCGTTCGAATCAATGAATTGTACTCATGCATCCGAGCGCTGTTATAGTCGCGTGCATCGCAAAACGTATCGCATTCCGGAGGCTGTAAATGGATGGTTTGAAGAAGCTCGTCATGGCGGCAATCACTGTACTGGCTGTGCCCACCTTGTTTTCGCAGGCCGGCGTAGTCGGCACCGATTCAGGCAAGTTGCAGGGCGTTACGCAGGGGCCCGTTGAATCATTCAAGGGCGTTCCGTTCGCTGCGCCTCCCGTCGGCGAACTTCGCTGGCGCGCTCCGCAGCCTGTGCAGCCGTGGTCCGATGTGCGGCAGGCCAGCGCCTACTCCGCAGATTGCATGCAGGTACCATTCCCAAGCGACGCCGCTCCGCTCGGCACCAAGCCGGCAGAAGATTGCCTCTATCTCAATGTGTGGCGTCCTGCGGGCACAAAGGCGGACGCGAAGCTGCCGGTCATGTTCTGGATCTACGGTGGTGGCTTCGTCAATGGAGGCAGCTCGCCCGAGGTGTACTCCGGCAGCAAGTTCGCCGAAAAGGGTGTGGTGTTTGTCAGCGCCAACTATCGCCTGGGCCGCTTCGGCTTCTTCGCCTTTCCTGAACTCACCAAGGAGAACGCCGATGGGATGGTCGGCAACTACGGCTTCATGGACCAGATCGCCGCGCTGGAGTGGGTTCAAAAGAACATTGGCGCGGTCGGCGGTGACCCCGCCAACGTGACCGTATTTGGCGAGTCTGCGGGTGGATTCTCGGTAAGCATGTTGCTCACCTCGCCTCTGTCGCAGGGATTGTTTTCGAAAGCGATCATTGAGTCAGGCGGCGGCCGCACCAACCTTGGCGGAGAGCGTTACCTGAACACGTCTCTGCCGAACGGGCCTGCCTCAGCCGAATCGGTCGGCATCGAGTTCGCACGCAGCGTGGGAGTGGACGGAACCGATAAGGACGCCCTCGACAACTTGCGGCATCTTTCCGCCGAAAAGGTGCTCGGCAATCTCAACATGGCAACCATGAATCAACCTGGATATGCAGGCCCCTTTATCGACGGCCGCGTCGTCCTTGCCGATCCGCAATCCGTCTACTTGTCCGGCGCAGGATGGCGTGTCCCAATCATGATCGGGACCAACAGCATGGATATCGGCTTCGGCTTTGCGCGCGATAAGGATGAGCTGTTCGCGCCATTCGGCGCTGATCGCGAGAAAGCCATCGCAGCCTACGATCCCACGGGAAAGGGCGATTTGCGCGCCGTGCAGTACCAGGTCTCCATGGATCGATTCATGGTTGAGCCCGCTCGTTTCGTAGCGAGCGTATTCGCTTCGGAAGGCCTCCCTGCCTACGAGTACAGGTTTTCATATGTCGCAAAATCCATGCGCAGCAAATGGCCGGGCGCGCCCCATGCCACCGAGATACCTTTTGTCTTCGATACCGTACAGGCGAAGTATGGAAGCGAGCTCGCGCCTGAGGATGAAAAGATTGCGCAGGCGATGTTGAGTTACTGGGTGTCATTCGCCAAAACCGGCGATCCCAGCACGGGCAACACGCCGGCGTGGCCACAGTACTCGTCCGCATCAGACATGCTGATAGATTTCACTCAAAATGGTCCGGTAGCCGAAAAGGATCCAATAAAAGCGAGGCTCGATGTTACGGCTGCATACGTAACAAGCTCAGCTCCTGCGCCGGCGCCAAAGCTTCCGGCCCGTCCATAAAGTGGGCATTGGCAAAAATGAATGTGACCCTCAACAGTTCAGGAGTGATGCAACTCTGCGAATAGAGCGATTCATTTGTGTTGCTGGAGCAGATGGGAAGTCGGTATAGTCGAGAGTTCCGCGGCCCTTGGCAAACAGCGCCGTGCAAACATCCTGAAAGGCGATTCCAATGAGGTACTCAGAATTCGGCATCCTCGTGTTCGTGGCATGTTCGATTGCAGCACATGCACAATCTGAACCATCGAACCGCTGCGCTGCCCTGAAGAGCGCAACGTTCAACGGAGTCGAGATCACGAATTCCGAGGCGGTTCCAGCGGGGAAAACCATTGCGCCTGCCTATCCGGGGGCAACGCCCGTCGGACCCTTACCCGCGCATTGCCGCATCGACGGCATCATCAACCGCCGCAAGGGAGTTGATGGCGTGGAGTACGGCATCGGGTTTTCTGTAGCTCTTCCCGAGCCGGGCGCCTGGAACGGCGACTTCATGATGCAGGGCGGCGGAGGCGGCAACGGCGTGGTGTCGTACCCCACCGGTGCAAGCTACACAGGAGACAAGCCGGCGCTTTCTCAGGGCTTCGCTGTTGCCAGCACGGACTCCGGGCACAAGGCAAAGACCGGTGGCTTCGATTTCACCTTCATGCGCGACCAGCAGGCTTATCTGGATTTCGCATACATGGCAAACGCCGAAGTCGCGGGAGTCGCCAAGCAAATCATCGACCGCTATTACGCCAAGCCCGCGGCCTACTCCTATTTCGTCGGGTGCTCCACCGGCGGCCGTGAGGGCATGATCCTGTCGCAGCGCTTTCCGACCGTGTTCAACGGGATTGTCTCGGGCGATCCGGCGATGCGTACTGGCCTGTCGAACCTCGCGATTGCACAGTGGATTCCTGTCGCCTACAACCAGGCGTCGCCAAAGGACGCCTCCGGTAAGCCGGAGATCGACAAGTTTCTGACTGAGAAGGACCGCAAGCTCTTTATGGACGGCCTGATGAAGCAGTGCGACGCCCGCGATGGCGTGGCAGACGGCATGATCTTCGATCCAATCGGGTGCGACTTCGATCCTGCGGTGCTCGCCTGCAAATCCGGGCAGGCCGACACCTGCATCGCACCTGAAAAAATTGCAGCCATCAAGAAAGCGTTCGCAGGGCCAACCAATGCTTACGGAACGCAGGTCTACCCTGGCTTCCTTTACGACGCGGGTATTGCTTCGAAAACCGGCATACCGGGTTTGCTGGCGCTCAGCCAGAATGGCCTGTTCGGCCCGTACACCACCTCTACCGAACTCGACGTGGATGCGGTGGCGCTGCACGCGTCTGATCCGCTGGTTGAGCCGGCGTCAACCAACCTGTCTACTTTTTCGCAGACCGGCGGGAAGCTGATCTTCTTCCACGGCGACAGCGATCCATGGTTTTCACCGCTCGACACGCTCGGATACTACGAGTCGTTGGCCGCAACCAACGGCGGAGCGGACAAGGTGGCCGAGTGGAGCCGGATGTTCCTTGTGCCGGGAATGTCTCACTGCGGAGGCGGCCCTTCTCTCGACCACTTCGACATGCTCCGCGCACTTGTTGGGTGGGTTGAGAAGGGCGCAGCGCCCGAGTCGGTGGTTGCCACCGGCGCCGCGTTTCCCGGTCGCAGCCGCCCGCTATGCGCCTATCCCAAACACGCGCAGTACACCGGAAGCGGAGACACACAAGACGCTCGAAACTTCAAGTGCCAGTAAAGCCCCCACAGTTCCCGCGAGATGTTTGAGTTGAATGACCAACGTGCGAAAAATACTTACGCTTAGAGTGAGTCTCAGGGTGCTGATCCGCTAACGTCATCCACCTGTATCCGCAACGACCCGATACGCCCGCTCGGCACATCCATCACCGCCAGCCGCAGCGATGCCGGCTTCGGCCCGGGAATCGCGGCGATGTCCTCAATGCCGCTCTTGGTCACTTTTTGAACATCGCCCGCACTCAGCTTTCGGTTGAGGGGGATGCTCATGAACTGGCCCCTTTTTCCCGCTTTGTCTGAGGTGCAGACACCAAGTTGCAGGTTCACCTCACTCCCGCCATTCTCCAGCGGAGTAAACGTCAACGCCGACGTGCCGATGTCGAGATGGAATTTGAGCGCATCGGGCGTGTCCGGTGGCATCCTTTTGGCGGTCAGCAAAATCGAAGTTGCGTCCAGCGGCCCCTCGCAGGCAGCGTGCCTCAGCGCCTCTCTCGCGTCGGGCTCGCTTCGTTTCTCATCGGCATTCGCAAAGTACCCCCGCCGATACTCAAGATGCCAACCCTTTTCCTTCGCGTTGAGAACAATTCTGCGATATTCGCCATTCCAGTTCTTCGAATCCGGGTAATAGGCAATCTCGTAATAACGGCTGCTGTCGTCCACGGTCCGGCGCACGCAGTCCGCAATGTCGTTGTCCCCGGTGCACACTTCGCCGCCCGTGTCGTCGGCCATCAGGTGCATCGTGTCCAATTCCCTGCTCTCTCCTTCAGCCTGGCGATCCATGGCATACACCAACTGTGCCCTGGTTACTACAGGCGCAAAGGAACTTGCATTGTATGTGGACACGGTGGGCGACCGCACACCCGCGGGATTGATGGGATACACCGCAATCTTCGCATTGCTCAGTGCGTTCGCCACAACCTCTGCCCGCCGGTTATAAACGTGTTCCTGTGCCACGTCCATTGCAGGATCGATGCAGATCGGGAACGCAGTCGAAATCCACAGCAAGTTCTTCCGGCCTGGATATCCCGACATATGCTGCGCGATCGCTTCCAGCGCATCGGCTGTCAGCCGAACCCGAGTGTCCATTTGGCCTCGATAGACAAATGTTTCAAATCCATCGAGCTGGCGAAAAAGATCCTGCCATGGACCCGTGAGATCGGGCTGGGCCCCTTTGAACTTAACCGACGTTGTCTCGCCGAATGTCGGACCCGTCACCACACTGTTCCCACTCGCCTGTAATGAGGTGGCATCACGCGGGTCCGCCTGCGCAAAATCGTGGCCGGCAGTGCTGATGGCCTTCTTCACCGCAGCCTGCAGCAGCTTTGGATCGCTGGTAAAGTCCTGCACCATCTCCAGCCTGAAGCCAAGCAGAAAAACCGCAACCGGAACATCGCTTGGAAGCTGCGCCAGCATCTTCACCGACTGCGCGTGGACTTGCACCTGGTATTGAACCTCTGTGTTCAACCCGTCCATAAGAATGATGGTCGGCGGCACCGGGTCCTTCTGCGGAGTCATAGCATTCGTGTAAACGCCCGCTGCGGGGCTCGTCGCGGGGCCCGCCTCCCGCGGTAGATCTGCAACTGAAACCTCGCGGAACGTCGCAATCCTCTGCTCGCGTTTCTCCTTGCTCTTGTTCGGGGTCTGTTCGAACAGCCGGAAGTCCTCCGGCTTGAGACCGCTCACATGACGCCCTTTGGAATCTTTGACCACAACCTCGAGCGTCACCATGCGCGTGACAACTTTGACCGAAGGCGAGGCTTGAATCCCAAGCGCGGCGCGGACCGTCGGTCCGGGTGTCTGAGGAGTCTGGGCAGAAATTGCCAACGGAAGAGCAATAAGAAGGCAGAGTGTCTTGCGCATAGTCACCTACCAACCGAAAGTGTAAACCCAATCCGGGCAACTAAGCTGTGATGCCGTTAAGAGAGGGTTTTGCCCACCGTTTACAACGGAGGCCGGTGGCGCTATACCGAATTGCGAATTCAGGTCGCAGAATTGTCTGAATAGAAGACAGAATTCGACAACTGCACGAGCGCAAACCCAAACCAATGCGTCTTAGAGACGTCAAAAGAAAAAAGTTCTTTGAAACGCTTGTGGTCCTGTCACAACCGGCAGAGCTTCGATTGCTGACGGCTCTCCGGCTTTTGATGCCAGGGTGCCAGGCGTATATTTGCCTGAAAGCCACAATCGTTGATGCAAACTTGCGTGAGATCATTTCGCGCTGAACAGGTGCTGGATGAGTAGTCCGGTTATGTCGCCCCAAGGTCCTGAGGAAGCGAAGTCTGTCGATTCCCCGGATTCAGCAGTCGGTGTGGGTTCAAGCCGTCTGCCGCGCGGTGTCATCGCCATATTATTGGCAGCGGCAATAGTAGTTGCGACCGTCTTAGCGCTGGTGTTCGCGCACACCAGGTCCAAGGCCCCTGGCTCCGGCGCGCAATCCACTCTGGCGCCGGCCGCGGCAGCGCAGACCATTCGGCTCAAAGGCATGACGGCCGCGGTCGAAGCGCGAGCCATCCAGGCTCCACTCCTCGCCGGCCAGCAGGTAGGCACGCTGACCATCACAAAGCTCATCCCCAGCGGAACTCGTGTCAGGCAGGGGGACCTTCTGGTCGAGTTCGACCGCCAGGCGCAGTTGCGCGATTCAATCGATAAGCAGGCCCAGGCTGACGATCTCAATCAGCAGGTCATCGAAGCACAGGCCAAAGAAGACGCCTCCCACGCCAAGGACGATACCGAGATTCTTGAGGCCCAGGACAATCTCGCTAAGGCCAAATTGGAAATGGAAAAAGTGGAGCTGCTTTCACGCATCGACGCCGAAAAAGCCCAGGAAGACCTCGACGAAGCGAAAGCCACGCTGGCGCAGTTGAAGCAGACCTTCGACCTCAAGCGCAAGGCCGCGCAGGCCTCCATCCGCATTCTTGAAATCCAGCGCGACCGCACCCGCGAAACCATGCTTCACGCGCAGGCCAACTCCGCCCTCATGCAGATTCACTCCCCCATTGACGGCATTGTTGTTTACAACACCATTTATAAGCAGGGAAACATGGGCGAGGTGCAGGAAGGCGATCAAGTGCGCCCCGGTGTTCCTTTCATGCAAGTGGTCGATCCCGCCATCATGGAAGTACGCGTTCCAGTCAATCAGGAAGATCTACTCGACCTGAAGGTCGGTGAGAAGGCGCTCGTGCATCTTGACGCCTATGCCGACATGGCGCTTCCGGCGCTGTTGGAGTCTGTCGATCCTATGGGTACGCCCGGCGATTTCTCTCCCAAGCTGCGCAACTTCTCCGCCACTTTTTCCATCCAGGGTCACGACCCAAGGTTAATGCCCGATCTTTCCGCCGCGGTCGATGTCGATCCGGCAGGCGTCACCGGGGCCGGGAGCGCGTCCAGATGAAACAGAGAATCCTCGACCTCTGGGGCAAGCGATGGACTAAGGTGGTGATCGTCACTCTTGTTGCGGCCAGCGCGGCTGTCTACGGTGTGACCCATTTTTCCTCCAAATCCCCTGCCCTTCCCACATTTCAAGTCAAGCGCGGCGAGTTTCTTGATGTTCTCGAGATTCGCGGCCAGTTGAAGGCCATGAAATCCGTCACCATCACCGCGCCCGCCAACGCCGGCGATCTGCAGATTGTCAAAATCGCAACAGACGGCACGCAGGTAAAAAAAGGCGACGTCGTCATCGAGTTCGATCCCTCCAGAACCGAGCAGGATCTCGCGCAGTACAAGTCCACGCTCAAGTCTTCGCAGGCTGACATCGAGCAGGTGCGCGCAGATGGCCGTCTCAATGAAGAAGTCGACACCACCGCGGTCATGAAGGCCAGATACGACGTCGAGGTGGCCAAACTTGACGTCAGCAAGAGCGAGGTCGTCTCCAGAATCGACGGCGCCGAAGCCACACTCAAGCTTGCAGATGCTGAGCAGGCGCTGCGTCAGGCCGAGCAGCAGTTGAAATCCGATACAACGGTCGATGGAGCAACGATTCAAGACAAGAAGAATGCCAGCCGCAAGGCGGAGTTCGACGCCCAGCGCGCGGAGACGGCGCTAGCCGCCATGTCGCTCAAGGCCCCATCGGATGGAACCATCAGCCTGCTCTCCATCTGGCACAACGGTGGCGAATCTACTTTCAAAGCCGGCGAGCGAGCCTGGCCGGGCACGCCAATCGCCGAACTCCCCGATCCCGCCTCCATGCGTATCGCCGCCCGCGTAGACGAGACCGAACGCGGCCGCCTCGCGCTCTCGCAGCCCGTCACGCTGCAACTCGACGCCATTCCCGACCGGCAGTTCACCGGAAGAATCGAGCGCATCGGCACCATCGCCACCTCAGACTTTTCCGCCGGCTGGCCCATCCCGCGCAACTTCGATCTTGAAATCTCCATCGACCAGGCAGACCCGCGCCTCAAGCCCGGCATGACCGTGCAAATCACTGTCATAGTCGACCGCGTTCCCGATGCCATCACCATTCCCTCGCAGGCGTCTTTTCTCAAATCCGGTCAAACTGTGGCCTACGTCTGGAATGGCTCTGCCTTCAACGAGCGCCCCATTCAAGTTGAACGAAGCAGCCGCGACCGCATCCTCGTCACCAGCGGTTTGAAACCGGGCGACCTGGTGGCGCTTAAAGAACCTTTGGGGAAGGAGTGAAATGGCGCGGATCAAACGGCACCGCATTCTCGTCTGGGCATCCGTCGGCGTACTGCTCGCCGCTGGCATTGGCGTCGTTGTGGCCCACAGCCACGTCCCCCTTGCTGCCCACGCCGACGACATCCCTCTCGCCCAGGTCAAGCGCGGCGAAATCGACATTCAGGTTCGGGCCATGGGCGAGCTTCGCGCCAGCCACTCCATCATGCTCTCGGCTCCGTCGGTAGGCGGAGGTGCGCTCCAGCTCACCCATATTGCGCACACCGGCCAGACCGTCAAAAAGGGAGACGTCATCTTCGAATTCGACCCCAGTGAGCAGCTTTACAAGTTGGAGCAGAACCGGTCGGAACTGCAGCAGGCCGAGCAGGAAATTGCCAAAGCCCAGGCCGATGCCGCCGTCCTCGCCGCCGAAGACCAGGTCACCCTGCTCAAAGACCGATATAGCGTGCGCCGCGCCGAACTTGACGTGCAGAAAAATGAGCTGCTCAGCACCATAGACGCGGAGAAGAATAACCTCGCCCTCGCGCAGGCAAAACGCGTGCTCGCGGAACAGGAAAAAGACATTGAGTCTCACAAAGCCTCAGGCCAGGCCGCTACTTACCTCGCAAAGGAGAAATACAACAAGGCCAAACTCGGCATGGATCAGGCCCAGCAGAACCTCGATAAGATGCGCGTCATTTCGCCCATGGACGGGTTGGTTTCGATTCAGAAAAACATGAATATCATGGGAGGGATCATGTTCACCGGGATGGTCCTTCCTGAATACCACGAGGGCGACCAGGTTCAGTCGGGATCGTCGATTGCCCAGGTCGTCGATCCCCAGGGCCTTGACCTTACTTCCAAAATCAGCGAGCAGGATCGCAACAATGTCTCAGCGGGCCAGCCGGTTCAGGTCGTCTTCGATGCTTTGCCGGCGCAGGTTTTTCAAGGAACCGTCAAGAGCGTCGGCGGAATGACCGTCCGCCAATTCTTCTCTTCCAACACCAGTGGCAACTTCGACGCCTCCATTCAACTCGCCAATCAGGACCCCCGCCTTCGCTCCGGCTTCACAGCCCAGATCGTCTTTCTCGGCGGCGTAAAAAAGGATGTGCTCTATCTACCCCGCGTGGCCATCTTCCTCAAAGATGGCAAGCGAATTATCTATGTCAAGAAAGGTAACGGGTACGAGCAGCGGGAGGTAAAGATCCAAAGCCAGAACGAAAGCCGTGCGGCCATCGAAGGGGTTGAAACGGGCAGCATTGTCGCAATGGCCGATCCCACCGCGCCGCGTAAGTCAACCGGCACGCCCGCATCAGCAGGGGGTAGCGGAATCGGAGGGACGCCATGATGGCTCGAAACCAATCGCCCTTGCGCGAGCGCCAACTGCTCATCTATCAGCAATGGACAAGAGACGCGCAGTTGGGCATGCAGAACCTGCTGCTTCATGGCATGCGCTCGCTCCTCACCATGCTGGGCATGATCTTCGGCGTGGCCGCAGTCGTGGCCATGTTATCCATCGGCGCGGGCGCGCGGCAAAAAGTCATGGCGCTCATTGAACAGATGGGTGTTCACAACCTTATCGTCGAAGCCAGGGAAACCGTGGAATGGCAGGCCCATCAGAAGGTCCGCCAGCTCTCTCCCGGCCTCACGCTCCAGGATTACCGCGCCATCAAGGACGACCTGGAGGGCATAGTCGCCTCCACCCCGCGCAAGCAGCTAACTCCGTCCAAGACCATCCCCAAGGCGCAGCAGGGCATGCCCAATGTAATGGGCGTCAACGCCACTTATCAGCAGATCGCCGGCCTGCATGTGTTAAGCGGAAGATTCTTTGATGACGACGACAACAGCCGCGCCGCGCCCGTATGCGTCCTGGGTGCTGCCGCCAAATGGAGCCTCTTCGGCTCCGCCAATCCACTCGGTCAGTACGTCAAGGTCAACGAGCAATGGTTTCGCGTAATCGGCGTCGTAAGCCCGCAGCTCAGCGGGCAGAGCGATAGCTCAGGTACCGCGCCAGTTGATGTGAATAACAACATCTATATCCCCCTCCAATCCTCCTTTCTGCGCCTCGAAGATAGTTACAGCGATGTTAGGGACGAGATAGACGGAATCTATCTCAATCTGGCCGACAACGCTAACATCCCCGAATCGGCGCAGATAGTCAGGGCCGTTCTTAATTCATCGCACCGCGGAGCAGACGACTTCAACATCGTCGTGCCCGCAGAACTGCTAGCCGAACAAAAGCGCACCGAGCATCTCTTCAACACCGTCATGGTGGCCATCGCTTCCATCTCTCTGCTCGTTGGCGGCATCGGCATCATGAACATCATGCTCGCCAGCATCCTCGAGCGTACCCGCGAAATCGGCCTCCGCCGCGCCGTGGGAGCAACGCAGTCCGACATCGTGCGCCAGTTTGTGGTCGAGGCCACCATGATCTCCTTCGCCGGTGGAACCATCGGCGTAGTCTTCGGCTTTTTCATCTCCCGCCTCATCGCCTGGCTCGCGGGATGGTCCACCATCGTCACCTTCAGCTCCATCGCCCTCGCGTTTCTCGTTTCAATCTCCGTTGGCCTCATCTTCGGAATTTATCCCGCCACCAAGGCCGCCCGTCTCGATCCAGTGGAGGCCATTCGCTATGAGTAGCACCTGCTCGCCTGTCCCTCGACTGCTCATTGAATACTGCATCTTCTTCTCTTACCGATTTTCTCCGCTCGTAGATGGAGTCCTTGGATGAGGTTCGTTCGCGTTGCCTTCGTTTCGCTCTTCGCCCTGGTTGCCTGCCTCTCCGCGCAGGCACAGTCTCCTGAAAGTTATCGCGGCATGCTCACTCCGCGAGTCCGCGCAGACAAGCTTCCGCCACCGCAGCATCTCACTGACTACATACAGGACGGTAAACTAACTCTCGGTCTTCGTGACGCCATCCTGCTCACGCTTGAAAACAACAGCAATGTTCAGATTGATGAAACCCAGATCGAATCCCAGAAGTTCAACCTGCTCCGTCAGTTTCAGCCCTTCGATCCGTCGCTCGAAAGCAGTCTCAACATCAATCGCTATTCGAATCCTTCTTACAGCCAACTCCAGGGGGTCGGCGTCTCGGCAACAGCAACCCAGAACGCCTTAAGCCAGACCGGGCAGATCACTTATACCCAGACCTTCACTCCAGGCACTAACCTCCAGGCGGTAATTTCGACGGATAAGTATTCCACTAACAACTCTTACTATTACTTCAATCCGTCTTTTAACTCCACACTTACTTTCACGGTCACGCAGCCCTTGCTTCGCGGCGCAGGTCGCTTTGCCAACACAGCCCAAATTAGAATCGCGCGCCGCTCACTCGCCCAGTCGCAATCCAGCTTTGAAGCTGAGGTAAACGACGCCATCCTCAATGTCGTAAGCCAGTATTGGAATGCCGTGGAGGCCCGCGGCGCGCTCGACGTGCAGCAGAAGTCGCTCAAGCTGGCCGAGGCCAGTTATGACCGCGACAAGCGCTCGCTCGAACTTGGGGCGTTGCCGCCACTCGACATCTATCGCTCCCAGTCAGAGGTTGCAGCGCGCAAAGTCGGAGTAATACAGGCCGCGTACTCACTTACTCAAGCCGAGGAGGCGCTCCGCCTCACCATCGGCGCCGATCGCGATCCCCAGGCGAACGCACTCGACTTGAATCTCACCGAGAAACCGCAAACTGAAGGAACACTCGAAAACATTGACGTGGAAACGGCTCTGACTCAGGCACTAAGCCAGCGGCCCGAACTCGATGCAGTCAAAAATGCCCTGGCTAACGATGCCGACAGCATCCGGCTTGCGCACAAGCAGCTCGAACCCGACCTTCAGTTCCAGGGCTTCTATCAAAGCGCCGGGTTAGGCGGAAATCAATACAACCTCCAGACCGGCGCGATAATCGCACCGGGAGGATTTGGCTCGTCGATGAACCAGCTTTTCGGTTTCGGCTATCCCGGTTATGGCGGCACACTCACGCTCACGCTGCCTGTCAGGAATCGCAGTGGTCAGGCAACCCTCGGCAATGCCATGGTCTCGCGCACCCACGATCTCTATTCAAGCGGACAGGTCCGCGAGCAGATTACGCGCGAAGTCCACGATGCAATCCATCAGTTGGATGAAGCCCGCGAGGCACTGGCCGCTGGAACCGTATCCTTCGAGCTGGCTCAAAAAACTCTCACCTCAGAGCAGCGCAAGTATGAGTTAGGCGCGGAGACAAACTACTTTGTGCTCGATGCCCAAACCCGCCTCGCGCAGGCCGAACTAATCCTGCTCCAAACACAGGTCAACTACCGCATAGCTCTTGCAGCCGTAGGCCACTCCACAGGCGACCTGTTAAGCCCATACCACGTACAAATCTCCAAGCTCTCCCACTGAGCCATGAGAAGTGATTTCTAGGGAATGTGGAAGAACTCAATGGAGTAGCAATAAGTGTCAGGGCACGACTTCAGTCGTGCCGATAACACCTTTAAGCAAGCGGGGTTTTACAGGCTGCGGAAAAACTCGTTCAACCACAGGCAAAGGGAGCTTTGTAACAGGGCATGACTTTAGTCGTGCCGATAGAGCCAGCTAAATGAGGCGGGTTTTAACCCCTGCTGCGTCGACCATTGCGAGATTGCTTCGTTTAATGCCTATTTCCGCAACCTCTCCAGACCCACCCGCGCCTCGGCAACGGCTGAATTCGCAATCACGTCTGCACTGCCTTGTATCAGGGCGTGAGTTTACTCACGCCGAAACCACCCGTTCTTTCCTAAAAAAACAAAGAACGCGGCGCAGCAGCGCAAAAACCCAAACGGACGCGCATGCACCTGTAGCGCCGGGCTCCAGCCCGGTTGTCGCGGCGGGTCTCCAGACCCACCCGCGCCCCTTCAGCGGCTGAATTCGCAACCACGCCGGCCATGCCCTGTATCTGGGCGTGAGTTCACTCACGCCGAAACCACCCGTTCTTTCCTAAAAAAACAAAAAACGCGGCGCAGCCGCGATCAAACCAATCAATGCCGACTCACCCGCAACTCCGCGCCTTCCGTCAACCTCCATCCTCACACCACCCACAATCCAAACCACTTCCCCGTGCCGTTAATTAACCCCATCCGGCGCACAATCATAAATAGGAAGGACCGCGACGAGCACGCCTTCCACTCCGAAAAATGAGCCGCCACAGTCAGTCCGTGAAACTGTGCATCGCAGCCGCTCAACCGGACAGAAAGACCCCA
>Ga0265338_10004480_pt1 | contig 18840 bp, 19 predicted proteins | sample 42126metaG_FD_193579 | JGI IMG/M metagenome (GOLD analysis project Ga0265338, IMG submission 193579) | Rhizosphere microbial communities from Carex aquatilis grown in University of Washington, Seatle, WA, United States - 4-21-26 metaG | ecosystem: Host-associated > Plants > Roots > Rhizosphere... | reverse complement strand
CCGCTGCGCACCAACAGGGCTGAAAATCCACTAACCAAAAACAAACCCCATCAAAAATGATGGGGTTCGTCAGCAGTCTGAGGGCCGCCCGCAGGCGGCCCTCACTATTCCCTGTTCCCTGTTCCCTGTTCCCTGTTCCCTGTTCCCTGCTTTTACCATCTACCCCAAGCGCGGCTCACATAGTCTGACAACGTCATGCCGATCAGCGCCAGGAAGATGAAGAAGCCTGACAACACAGTCAGCTTGGTGAGCTTGGTCGAATACTTCACGTGCATGAAGAAAAGCACCACCAGGGTCATCTTGGTGCAGGCAATGGCCAGCGCCACCACCGGGTTCCAATAGAGAGTAAAGCCGGTGTCGAAGAGGCGCATCTGGCCCAGGTCCACAAACGATGCTGCCACCGTGAGCCCTGTGAAGATCAGCAGCGCCACCAGAATGAGCCCATAGATAGCGGGGCTAACGATGTGATGCTCGTGGACGGGCTCGTCGCCGTGCTTGTGCGTTTGATCGATATTTGCTTTGGTTTCGCTCATGCCTTCAGCCCTCAGTACCTGCTGATCAGATACAAAAGTGGGAACAGGAAGATCCAGATGATGTCGACAAAGTGCCAGTACAAGCCGAAGTTCTCAACAAATGTCACGTGGCCGGTTGTATAGGCGCCGTTCTTGGCCTTATAGATCATGAACCCCAGAATCGCGATGCCGATGATCATATGCAGCGCGTGCATGCCTGTCATGGCGAAGTAGAGAAAGAAGTAGAGCTCAGTCTTCGATGCCATGTCGGGCGGCAGCGGCTTGTCGTGGTACTCCTTGTAGACTTCGGGATCGGACTGCGGATTGGTGAACGCCGATGTGCTATACCGAATGCCGGGGATGTGGAACTTCTCCCACTTTTCGTGATACTCGATGGACTTGATGCCGAGGAAGGCCAGGCCCAGGATGAAGGTGAGAACGAGGAACATCACCAGCGCGCCCCTGCGCCGCATCTCCGCGCTGTACACGCTCATGGCCATGGTGAAGCTGGAGATGATGAGCACTGCCGTGTTGGCCGTGCCCCAGCCGATGTTCAACTGGTGCGATGCCTCAACGAAGGCCGGATAGTACCAGTTGCGCATGAGCAGGTAGGCCATGAAGAGGCCGCCGAAGAACATGACTTCAGTGAGCAGGAACAGCCACATGGCAAAGTTGGTGGTGTCGAACTGCTGCTCTACGGATTCGAAGTGGTGGCGCTGATACGGCGGATGCTCGTGATGCGATCCGGCCGGTTCATGCGCTATGGCAGTGCTATCAGACACTGGCTACCTCTTTCCGTTGCTGGGCTTCCAGCCACTCGTAGTCATAGGCCTCGTGATCCATCACCGGTATCTCGACGAAATTCTCAGTTAGCGGCGGCGACTGTGTTTGCCATTCGAGGCCAGTTGCCTGCCAGGGATTGTCGCCAGCAATTTCACCGTACTTGAGCGACCAGGTGAGGTACAGGATGGGCAGCAGGTAGCCTACGCCCAGGATGGACGCGCCGGCTGTCGAGAACACATTCAGCACCTGGAACTCAGGCGGGTAGGCGGCATAGCGGCGCGGCATGCCCAACACCCCCAAAATGAATTGCGGGAAGAATGTGAAGTTGAAGCCGATGAAGGTGACCACCGCGGCCAACTGCGAAATCTTTTCCGGATACATGCGGCCGGTCCACTTGGGCCACCAGAAGTGAATGCCCGAGAGGAAGGCCATAAGCATGCCGCCCACCATTACGAAGTGGAAGTGAGCCACGATGAAGTAGGTCTCTGTGAGGTGGATGTCAGTGCCTGTGGCGCCTAGGAAGACGCCGGTCAGTCCGCCGATGGTGAAGAGGCCCATGAAGCCGAAGGCATACAGCATGGGCGTTTCAAAGGTGATTGATCCCTTATAGAGAGTGAAGGCCCAGTTGAATATCTTGATGGCCGAGGGCACCGCAACCAGCATGGTGAGCAACGAGAACACAAGTGCCGCGTAGTTTGAAATGCCCATGATGAACATGTGGTGGGCCCAGACAAAGAAGCCGAATACCGCAATCGCGACAGAGGAGAAGGCGACCGCCGTGTATCCAAAGACGCGCTTACGGCTGAAGGTTGACACCACTTCGCTGATGACGCCCATGCCGGGCAGAATCATGATGTAGACGGCGGGGTGCGAATAGAACCAGAACAGATGCTGGAAGAGCAGCGGATCGCCGCCCTTGGCGGGGTCGAAGACGCCGATGCCGACGGTGCGCTCAAGAACGATCAGCACCAGGGTGATGGCCAGAACCGGCGTACCCAGCACCATCAGGATGGAGGCCGCATAATTCGACCACACAAACAGCGGCAGCCGGAACCAGGTCATGCCGGGGCAGCGCATCTTGTGGATGGTGACGATGAAATTGAGCCCGGTAAAGATAGAGCTGAAGCCGGCGATGAAGATGCACAGGCCGGTGGAAATTACGTGGGTGTTGAGATAGTGGGTCGAAAGCGGAGTGGTGAAGGTCCAGCCCGTATCCACGCCACCCGAGGCCATGGTGTAAATCATCCCGATGCCGGCGGCCATGTAGAGATACCAACTGAGCAGGTTGATTTTGGGCAGGGCGAGATCTTTAGCGCCCACCATCAGGGGAATGACAAAATTGCCGATGGTGGCAGGAACCGAAGGCACCAGGAAGAGGAACACCATGATGACGCCGTGCATGGTGAACACCTTGTTATAGGTGTCGGCGGCCAGCAGGTCAGATTGCGGCGTAAGCAGCTCAAGCCGGATGAGGCCGGCCAGCGCGCCTCCGATGAAAAAGAAGAACGTGATCGAGATCATGTAGAGCGTGGCAATGCGCTTATGGTCGCCCGTAAGCAGCCAGCTCAGCAGGCCATTCTCTTTGGTCAGGAAGTTCATCTTCGGAATCCTGGCCGTTGACTGATCGGGAAGAGTGACGATGGTAGAGACGGTGGCCGCGCTCATTGTTTGACCTCCCCTGCCGGGGCAGCTTTAGCCGCCGGCGTGGTTTTGCCCTCGCCTTCAGGCAGCAGCTCTGTGGTGTTCGTGGTTTGCTGGATACGATAGTCAGAGTCGAGGTGCTTCAGATACTCAACCAGTGCAATCACACCGTCTTCGCTAATCTGGCCCTGGTAGGTGGGCATAATCGGCGCGTAACCCTGGGTAATGTGCTGCGAGGGATTGAGAATTGCCGATCGCAGATATTCGTCGTCGACCGTAATAGTCTGGCCGCTTGAGAGCGTGAGATGCGAGCCGTAAACGCTGGTCAGGTTCGGCCCCCTGGCATCGGGCCGCGTGTTGTGGCAGGCCGTGCAACTGAGGCTCGAGAACAGCCGCTCGCCATTCTGCGCCAGCGAATTACCGCTGGTTGAGCTGGCCAGCCACTGCTTGAAATCTTCGGGCGTCATTACCACCACATCGCCGATCATCTGCGAGTGGTTGGTGCCGCAGTACTGGGTGCAAAACAGGTGATAGGTTCCGACCGAGTTGGCTTCAAACCACATCGTCGTATAGCGACCAGGAATGGCTTCGCGCTTTACGCGAAATGCTGGAATCGAGAAGCTGTGAAACACATCCTGCGAGATGATGGTGAGCTGAACCGGCTGGTTGATGGGAATGTGCAGCGAGTTGATCTCGTGCTGGCCGCCGGGATGCTCGCACTTCCACATCCATTGCTTGCCCACCACGTAAATATTCATGGCGTTGGCCGGGGGAGTATAGATGCGGAAATAAAGCAGAGCGCCCCACACAAACATGATGAGAAACAGGCCCAGCGGAATGATTGTCCAAGTGGCTTCAAGAAGAGTTGAACCCTCGATCTGGGTGGCGACCGGGTGGCGCCTCTTGTTATAGAGCAGCGAAAAAGCTACCAGCAGCAACACAACCAGAGTCAGCCCGATCAGGCTCACCAGGACCATGAAGAAAAACAGCGCGTCCATTTCGGGAGCGATCTTCGACGCTTCCGGCGGGAATAGCGAGAAGTTCGTCATCCACTTGACGAGAAACTGCCAGAGTACTGGGCTGATGTGATTCATTCCTTTATCCGTTCACCTTTTTTCTGTCCCATGTTTCTCTGAATTCCCATGATGGCCCTGGGTATAGTCTTTGCGGAACATGAGGAACATGAATCCGCCGAGCATACCCATGGTGACCACCCCGCCGATCTGAACTACCCGCGCAACAATCAGCGAATGCGTATTGGTTTTAGGATCGTAGTGATAGCAGTAGGTCAGAATGTTGTCGACCGGCGATCCGATCTTGTTTGACGAAGCCTCGTCGAGGCCGAGCAGCATGTCTTTGGGGCTGTATTCCACGCCCATGTAGTACTGCGCCATTTTGCCGGAGGGGGTAACAATCTGGATTGAGCTGGCATGTGCAAACTGTGTCAGCTTGCCATCGGGGCCGGGAATCTTGACATAGCGGAAACCGACGGCCTTGGTCAGTGCATCGATGTTGGCCTGCGTTCCGGTCATGAAGTGCCAGCCGTTTGCTGTCTCAGGATGACCGTAGCGAATCAGGTAGCTGCGCTTCTTGGCCGCGGCCAGAGCGGTGCCTTCGGTTGGATCGATGCTGATGACGATAATGTCGAAATCCTTACCGGGGACGTACCGCACCATCTCAAGCGCGCTGGTAAGACCGTTGAGCTCTTCACTGCAGAGCATGGGGCACTGGTAGTAGACAAGCGCGAGAATGGCCGGACGCTTGCCGAAGTAGCTTGAGAGGGGAACTACTTTTCCGGCATCGTCGGTAAACGTAAGGTTCAGCGGGAGCTGCGTGTTCAAGTGCTGGTCGATGCCCACCGAATCCAGGATGCTGGGCTTGGTATCCGCGGTCGCACCGGCTTTTTCGCCCATTGCCGAGGTCATCGACGGCAGTGCCTTCTCTTCGTTTGTCTGAGCGTAAAGCAATGGTGAAGCGGCAAGTAGGCCGAGCACAACGACGCCGGCCGCGGAGATACCCACGCTTCGCCAGCTTTTCCGAATTGTGCCCGTGTGCATCATTGCTGCTCCTTTTGGCCCTGCGGGGCTTAAGCCCCTTGAGTTTGCGTCGTCCCTACGGGACGGTTCGAAATCTTCTAATCCGCCTACCCCACGTTAAAACGCGGGGCTAACATCCATTGCGCCTACGGCGCGTTTTCCGAGCCGCTGATGGTGCTCCTGTTCCCTAGTGCCTATCGCCTGCTCCCTACTGGCTATTCCCTACTCCCTGTTTCTCTGCCTTCAATTCCTGCTCGTAGCTGGTGCGGGCAAATCCGTTGGTCAGCGGCATGGCGACCACCGGCTTCACATCGCCGGTCATCAACTGCTGCCCTTCTTGCGCCTGCGCCACCGGCAATCCCTTTTGCGCGATGATCTGCATGGCCTGCTCGATCGGAATTCTTACGGTTCCCTTTGATGAGTCGATCCACGTGTAGCTGTCGAGCAGAATGTCTTCGCGCGCGTGCAGATCGACTACATCGATATTGCCGTCGTCAATCTGGACGCGTGGCTGGGGGAAGCTCTTGGTAATCTCGGCCACCTTGTTCTGCATTTCGGGACTCGATGGCAGATTGCCCAATTGTCGAATTTCAACCGTCTTGGTCCACTTGCTGTTGGGCCCGTCTTCCTTGTTCATGTTGGCGTTGATTACCTTGCCGATGCCGTAGCAGACCAGGCCGGTCACCGCGACAAAGATTCCCAGCGACACCATGAACACAAGAATCCCGGTCACCTTGACGTCAGACGCTTCGTAGCCGAGCGAAATATCGACAGGCTTGGGCTCTGACTCCTCGCCGAGCGGGTTGTGCTCCACCGGATTGTCTTTGTTGTTATGCGTGGGCATGTTCAGGCTCCAGAATTTCGGCCAGATGCGGATCGTTAACCTGTACCAGCGGCTTGGTCTGCAGGCGGTTGGCGAAGAATGCGATCCACAGCGCAGCCATGGCTACAGGCAGCGTTGCGAACTCCAGAATTCCCCAGCTGAAGTGCAGGTTGCGGGCAGCGTCTTTAAAGTTCGGCTCAATGAGCCAGAACAGATCGAAGGCCTTGGCGAAGATCATCCACTGGCACACGCGCGTGAGCCGCTTCTTGTTGCGCTTGATGTCGCGCGAGAGCAGCAGGGTGAACGGAATCAGCCAGTGGAACATAAAGTCGAGCGTGATGATAACGCCCCAGTGGCCGCGAATGCGATCGAGGTACCAGGGAATCTCCTCGGGCAGATTGCCTGACCAGATGATGAGGAACTGCGCGAAGCCAAGGTAGATATTCAGCATGACGAAGGCCATCGTCAGTTTGCCCAGGTCGTGCTGTTCGGTCTGGCGCAGGATGGTCTTGAATGGTTCAGCCTTGCTAAGCGCAATGGCGGTGATGATTGAGAACGCGAGTACCGAGTAGCCCTGGCCGACCAGGAACAGCAGGCCGTAGACCGATGAGAACCAGGTCACGTCCATCGACATGACCCAGTAGATGACCGCTGCGGTCATGGTGAGTGAGTAGACCACGATGCCGGGTCCGGAGAAGTTTTCGAATTTCTTAATCCAGTAGGGCGTAGTTTCAGGGCCTTGCGCATCGCGCTGAATGGCCATCCGATTCAGGCGCCATGTGTAGAGCGCCCAGATGCCGAAGCAGATGATGCCCACGATGGTAAACATCTCGGGATTCAGCATGCCGCGTTTGAAGTCGATGCAGTGCTTCTGAATCTCGGTGATGATTCCAGCTTTGAGCGCATCGGCGGTTGATGCATCGGTTGGAAATTGCGCCCACAGGTAGAGTTTCTTGATGAAGATGACCGGTACCAGCCAGTAGATGAACACCAACGGCAACGTGCGGCTCATGGCTTCAAGCGGCCGCCGCAACAGCAAGCCCCATTTGCCGCCCGAACAATATTGCACCATCAATAGCGCGAGGCCGCCAACGCACCAGCCGAAGGTAAGCATGAGGCCCAGCACCCAGGCGCGCAGAAAATGATCCCAGCCCAGTTGATCCTGCGCCTGGCCCAGGAACGCCAGAATCACGGTAAGGATCGCAAAGAGCGCGCAGACCATGAGAGCCCGCGACTTCCACACCCCTACAAACGCGGGCGCGCTCAGGTCCCGTGGGAGCGTCTTTGCGTGCGATAGTGCGTGAGAATCGTGAGCCATTCCAGTCGTCCTATTTTTGAGCTGCGGGCTTTTGGCCCTCGGGGGCCGGTTTGGTTATGGGTATCTTGATCGCCGGGTCAGCCGGATTCGCCGGAGCCATCCCGGGTGTTCCTTCGCTCGATATTGGCTTGTAGGCCTGCACAGCCGTTGCGGGCAGCGCCCATGGCTGCGCGTAGTCGGGATGCCCTTCTTCCTCGGCCAGGCTCTTCAGGCTCCGCACCTGCACTCCTGCCGGAACGTCTGCCGAAGTGCCTTTGGCCTGGCTGAGTTGCAGCGCGCGAATGTAAGCAGCAACCGCCCACCGATCCACCGGCGCAAGCTGCGCCGAGTAGTCAGGCATTGAGCCGTAGCCGTGGGTCATTACGTAAAAGTAGTGCGAGATGGGCTGCGCGAGTCTCACCTGGTCCATCAGGTTGGCGGCCGGCTTGTAGCCGCGATCGACAATCTCGCCCAGGCCGTTGCCTACGCGCGAGTGGCAGGGCGTGCAGTAGACGTTGAATCGCTCCTGACCGCGTTTCAGCACTTCCATGTTCACCGGGAAGGGCATTTCGTCGCGCTCTTCACGATAGCCGTTTGCGCCTTGCACCACGCCGGTATAGAAGTAGCTGTCTTCATTTTGCTGGCCGCGTGCAACCGTGGCTTCAACCTGCGGGCGCGAACCGCGATGATCTGCAAAAAAGTCGGAGCCGCGCTGCGGAATCATCTTCGGCTGATTGTGCATATCCTGCCGGCAGCCGGCGATGAGGAGAATGCAAGACAGTGCCGCGAGCGGTATCGCTTTCCCATGTCTCAGAATCGAGACATGGGGCACCCGGCTTTCCTGTTCCCTGTTCCCTGTTCCCTGTTTCCTGCGGAGGTTCATCAGTACTCCACCTCCACTACAGAAGCCGGGCCCATGCTCTCGAGATACTTCTTGCTTTCGACCAAATCGAATTTGGGGTCGAGCGACTCAAGGCACAGGAAGAACTTGTCGGTCGTTGCACCGTTGCGGAAATTGGGCGCGTTAAACAGTGGGTGATAGAGCGACGGCAGCCCGTTAAGCGCCAGCATTCCAAAGGCCGCCGAAAGTCCGGCCCACAGAATTGTCCACTCGTACGCAGGGATAATAAACGCAGGCCACGAGTAGGTCGGCCGGCCGCCGATATTGAGCGGATAAGCCAGCGTCGAGATCCATGTCTCCATTGAGAACATGACCGAGCAGCCTATCAGGCCGCCGATCAGTGTGAGCAACGGCACCTTGTTGCGATGGAAGCCAATGGCCTCGGCAGCTTCTTCAACCGGGTAAGGCGTGTAGCAGTCCATGCGCCGCCAGCCGTCAAGCCGCGCCCTTTGCGCCGCGCGCACCAAGTCGCCGGGCGTATCGAATTCAGCCAACAATCCGTAAGTTCCTTCGCGAGCTGGCATATTAGTCTCCCGCCCCCGCCGTTGCTTTAGGCTTGATCTTCGCCTGCGGCAAAATCATTCGAATTTCGTTCATGGGAATCATTGGCAAGATGCGCACAAACAACAGGAAGAGGAACGTGAACAATCCCAGCGTGCCGACGAAAGTCATGTAGTCCCACTTGGTAGCGCGGTAGGTTCCCCACGAAGACGGCAGGAAGTCGCGGTAGAGGCTGGTTACAACAATCACGAAGCGCTCGAACCACATGCCGGTGTTGACCACGATCGAGATAAAGAACATGAACGCGATATTGGTGCGCAGCTTGCGTACCCACAGCGTGGTGAGCGGAATCGCCAGGTTGCAGGTGACCAGCACCCAATACGACCAGCCCATCGGCCCGAACACGCGATTCCAAAACATGAACGCTTCCCAGTGCGAGGCGGAGTACCAGGCCATTAATGCTTCCATGCCGTAGCCGTAGGCCACGATGAATCCCGTAGCCAGCATCACCTTGCCCATGTTGTCGATGTGCCGCTCGGTTACCAGCGCCTCAAGCCCGTAAAACTTGCGCAGCGGAATGGCCAGCGTAAGCACCATGGCAAATCCCGAATAGATGGCGCCGGCAACAAAGTAAGGCGGGAAGATGGTGGTGTGCCAGCCAGGCAGCACGGCGACTGCGAAGTCGAAGCTGATTACGGTATGTACGCTGAGTACCAGCGGCGTTGCCAGGCCCGCGAGCAGAAGCGAGGCAGTTTCGTAGCGCATCCAGTGCCGCGTCGAACCGCGCCAGCCCAGCGAAATCATGCCGTAGAAATACTGGCCCACCTTGGATTTTGACCGGTCGCGGAATGTGGCCAGATCGGGCACCATTCCGATGTACCAGAAGACCACCGAGATGGTTGCGTAGGTCGAAACCGCAAACACGTCCCACAACAGCGGCGAGCGGAACTGCGGCCACACCGTCATGGTGAACGGAAGCGGGAACAACCAGTATCCAAGCCACGGGCGGCCAACGTGAATGAGCGGGAACATGCCGGCGCAGACCACGGCAAAGATGGTCATGGCCTCAGCAAAGCGGCTGATGGCGTTGCGCCAGGTTTGCTTGAAGAGCAGCAGAATGGCAGAGATCAGCGTGCCGGCATGGCCGATACCGATCCACCAGACGAAGTTGATGATTGCAAAGCCCCAGGCGACGGGTTGCGTGATGGCCCAGATGCCCACGCCCTTGAGGAACAGCCAGGTAACAGCGACCAGCAGCACGGTGGCGCCGCCGCCGGCCAGCGAGAAGAGCGCAAACCAGCCCAGCGGCGTGTGCGGCGTGAGCACAATGCTCGAGATCTTCTCGGTGATAGACCGGAAGGTCTCCCCCACCCCTACGACCCGGAATTCTCCGGTTTTGGGGTCCGTGCCAGGATTTTTCGGTTTCACTTCGCTGGTTGCCATTGGTCGCCTTTGTTCCCTGGTTACCTTGTTCCCTTTTTCTCTCGGTCCCTTGTTCCCTACTTCTAGCCCTTTGCCGGATCGTGCTCAGCCGCCGATGCTTCCAAGTCCTGGTTCAGATTCAGAACTTCCGCCACATAGGTAGTGCGCGGACGCGTGTTCTGGTCGGCAATTACCTGGTAGCTCCGTTGCTGCGCGCGCTGTTTCGATACCCGGCTACCCTTGTCATTAATGTTGCCGAAGGTGATGGCCTGGGCCGGGCATGCCTGCTGGCACGCGGTCACAATGTCGCCATCGCGCACGTTGCGATTTTCTTTGTCGGCTACAATCTTGGCTTCCTGGATGCGCTGCACGCAGTAGCTGCACTTCTCCATCACTCCGCGCGAACGCACGCTCACATCGGGGTTGCGCATCAGCTTCAGGCTCTCAGTTTCGTAGTCCGAGTAGAGCAGGAAGTTGAACCGCCGCACCTTGTAGGGGCAGTTGTTGCTGCAGTAACGAGTGCCCACGCAACGGTTGTAAACCATCACGTTAAGGCCTTCCGGCGTGTGCACCGTTGCGCCGACCGGGCAAACCTGCTCGCAGGGGGCGTTTTCGCAGTGCTGGCAGGCCATGGGCTGGAAGTGCGCACGCGGCGCGGCCAGGTCGCCTTCGTAATAGGTGTCGATGCGCAGCCACTGCATGTCGCGGCCAATGCGCACCTGCTGCTTTCCAACTACAGGAATATTGTTCTCGGCATAACAGCTCACGATGCATGCGTTGCATCCGGTGCAGCTGTTCATGTCGATCGTCATGCCCCACGCGTTGGCCTCGTTATAGCTCCAGTTGGGGAAGAGCGACGTGCCCATCTCAGGGGTGTCGCGGCCTTCGCCTTCGTGTGCGAAGTTCGGGTTGGCCTTGAACTCGTCAAGCGTGGCGTAGCGAATAATGCCGCGGTCTCCGAGAGCCTCAACACCTTCGAGCGACCAGTTCTGATTGCCGTGCTCGGTCAGGTTCTTGCCGCGATGATCCTGGTAGTGGCTCTTGGTAATGGCCACGCCCCACTTGCCGTCAATCTTTTTCTTGTCACCGGTGGCGTAGAAGGGAGCCCACGTATTGCGAATCAGGTATGCGTTGAATCCCTGCCCCGAACCCACGCGGCCCGCGAACTCGCGGCCGTAGCCGAGGTACACGGTGATGGAATTGTCAGGATGGCCGGGGGCAACAATTACCGGCGCCTTTACGCGGCCTGATCCAACGCTGATTTCGATAATGTCGTCTTCTTCTAGGCCCCACTTCTCTAGCGTTGCGCCTGACAAAATCGCCGCGTTATCCCAGGCCAGGTTCGTCACCGGCTTGGGCAATTCCTGCAGCCAGCCTACGTTGTTCCAGCGGCCGTCGTAGATCGTCGGATCGGGCCGGAAGATGACTTCAATCGAATCCTTTGAAGTTGGCGCAGGCACACCGTGAATCGCAATTTTGGCGGAGCCTGCTGCCGAATACGTTGTGCCCTCGATCCAGCCGTCGTGCAGAACCTTGCGCCAGCCCTTTTCGAAATCACCGCCGCCGGCCTTTGAAACCGCATCCTTCCACGTGGTGCGCACCGCCTCATACGGGCTCACCATCGGATCATCCAGCAGCGTCTGCAGAACATGATGCGAGCTGCGCCCGCCGTAAAGCGGTTCGATGAGCGGCTGCACGATCGACACTGTGCCGTCATACGAACGCGCATCCGACCATGACTCGAGATAGTGCGCCGAAGGTATGTGCCAGTGCGAAATCTGCCCGGTCTCATCCACGTGCGAGCCGAGGTGCGCAACCGTATTAACCTTGTTGAAAGCCGTCGCGAAATCGAGATCGGCAGGCGCGTCGTAGATGGGATTCGCATTCAGAATCACGAGCCAGTCGACCTTGCCCGCGTTCATGTCGGCCACCAGTGCCTTGAAGTCGCCAAGCTGATCGCTGGGCAGCGGGATGGCCGGTTCGCTTGAAACCGTAACGGTCTTCCCCGTGTTGCCCAACGCCGTGTTGATGGCAACTGCCAGCGCCGCAACCGAAGGATCCTGATAGAGACCCGGAATCACGGCACTCTTGCCTGCGTTCGCCTTCAGCTCTTTCACCAGCGCAGCGAGAAACTTCTGCTGATCGCCGGTCCATTGATAGCCAGGAGCGGTGACCCCAGGAACTCCCACGGCTGCTGCAAGTGCCGCGGTAAAGCTGGGAATCTCACTTGCGCGCAGACCGAGTCGATGCTCGGCCTTCATGCCCGTGGTTGTTGTCGTGCTCTCAACCGCGTACAGCCGGTTCATGCCGTTCTCAGGCTGCTTGCGGCGGTCGGCGTAGTCGCGGACCAATTTGTGAAAGCCCGGATAGGCAGCGCTCGACAGAAAATCCGCATCGAGCGAAACAATCACGTCGGCACCGCTCAGGTCGTATTGAACATTCGTGCCATTGGCCAGGAACGTGCCGGCGATTGCTGGGTCATACTGCACCAGCTTCGCCTTGGGATAAGCCTTCTGAACATCGCTCCACTGCTTTGCCAGCGTTGGCGACGTAATGGCCGCACTCAGGAAGTAAATCCCGGTGCCATCTTTAGATGCCGCAACCTTATTGCGAAACTCCTCAGCAAACTCCTGCCACACGCGATTCTCGCCGCGGTACATCACGTGCTGCGAGCGATCGGGATCGTACATCTCGAGCAGCGTGCCCTGGGTATAGGGGTCCGATCCGCCGCGGTTGTACTTGTGCTCGGGGTTGCCGTCAATCTTGATGGGCCGGAACTCGCTCGACTTGACCAGCAGCGGCACCGCGCCGGTGACGAACGGGTGCACCGAGGCAAAATACATCGCCTTGCCCAGAACTAAATCTTCTGGCGCCTTGACGTAGGGATAGATCGGTTCATCAGGCTGCTTGGTGCAACCGGCCAGGCCGGCCAGCGCCATCGAAGCGCCCATTAATTTAAGAAAGCCGCGGCGCGAAACCGGATCGACCCACTCCTGCGCAGACGAAGGAAATTCCTTCTCGACGGCCGCGCGAAACTCATCCGTGTCGGCCAGCTCATCGAGCGAGCGCCAGAATTTTTTGCCCTTCACACCGTCCAGCTTCAGCCGCACCTGGTCCAGCGTCATGGGCTCTTGATTGCCGATCGCACCATCCATTGCCGTGATCTTTCCGTTCTTCTTCATCTCGCTGCTCATCGGTGGCACACCTCGCAGCTCATCAGGTCCTTTGGGGTGCGAATGTTGTAGTGCTGCACAAGATAGTGCCCGAGCTCATCCTGGCTGGTGAACTTTTGAAACTGAATCGTTGGAGTTGCCGCCTGGCCGCCCGATGCGAGTGAAACCGGCCTCAAAAGCGCCGCCGGCTTGAGCGAGGCCTGTGCCGTTGCGCTCGAGCCCGGATCGTTTCTTGTGCAACTCACGCTCTGCGCGGTCGGCACGCCCGCAGCATCGGCAACCGCTGCACACCACACCGGCTTATCCTCGGCCGGCTTCTCCCAAGCCATGTTGTAAATCTCGCTTGTGGGCCGCAGATTCTTTGAAGGATTGCGATGGCAGTCCAGACACCACTCCATCTGCAGAGTGTTCTGCGCGTACATCAGGGGCATGTTGTCCACCTGGCCGTGACAGCTTTCGCAGCCGATACCCTTGTTCACATGGATTTCGTGGCTGAAGTAAACAAAATCGGGAAGGTCGTGAACTTTGATCCATCGGATGGACTGGCCCGTGTACCAACTGTCGCGAACGGGCTGAAGAAGCTGCGCATTGGTCCAGATCTGCGCGTGGCAGTTCATGCAGGTGCGCGTGGGCGGAATGCCGGCGTAGCTCGACTTCTCAACCGTGGTGTGGCAGTACTGGCACTGCAGGCCGAGCCCCTGCACGTGGTGCTTGTGGCTGAACGGAACCGGTTGGTCGGGTCGTTGACCCTGCCGCGTCACCCAGGGGGAGCGTTGGAGTTGATCGAGCGTGACCCCCAATGCGATCACGATCAGCCCCGTCAACACCAGGCTCATGCGAGCCAGGGCATTGGAGCTGCGTTCAAAGATTTGCGGCATTGCTTGTACCCTGCTTGGTTTTCGTGTCTGGGGGTGGCCGCGTGTGCTGGCGGTCACACAGGTTATGTACAGATACCGATCTTGAGCAAACTAAACGAGGAAGGCGGAGAAGCCCGAAAGACCAATATACCAGTCAAAGATGCCGCCGCAAACATGCGGATGCGCAAAACTTATAAAAAAATTGTGGGTAACTCGGCTAGGTAAGCCTCAGAAAAGACAACTGGTTGTGATAATAGAGGATTTCGGGAAAACACCATTACGCCTCTGGCGGCTTTCGTACCAGAGATTGGGATTTGTTTAACAAAATATCATGCCGAAACGGGGATACGCCAGATGCACGGACTTCACGCAAAACGCGGAGGCTACCCCCTCCCCTCTTTCCTGCGCATTTTTCCGAAAAAGTGGGAAACCATGCAGGCCCATACGCTGACATGACGACCTGCAGGCCCGCGATATTCGCGACACTCTTTGCTAAATTTTTCAATGAGATCCAAGTGCAGGAATGCTACTATCTCGCCATGCGAATGAGATTATTTTTCACCACTCTCCTCCTCTCATTTCCCATGGTTGCGTTCGCCGCCGCCAATATTGCCGGAACCTGGAATGTGAAGCTGGACTACCAGGGCCAGGGAGGCAACGCAAGCCTGGTGTTGAAACAGGACGGGGAAAAGTTGACCGGTGAGTACTCCGGGCCGCGAGGCGAGGCCGATGTGACGGGCACAATCAACGGGCGCAACGTGGAACTCGAACTCGACACGCCGGCCTCCGAAACCTTCTACCACGGCAGGTTAAGCGCAGATGGCACGAGAATCGACGGCACCTACGATTTCAGTGGCCAGCGCGCCGGCTCGTTTGAGGCAACCAGGCCTACAGACCACTGATTTCCCGATCGAACTCAGGATCGCGGCAAGCGAGCGCTTGTCCCGCCCGCGACACCACCTTTTCGGCGACTCGTTGATTTGGCGGCTCGCAACCTGGTTTCGCCCTCAGCTATCTCCAAACGAGCTGTCGGGTAACGTCGCCGGCCAGCCCACGATGACCAGAAACACATCCAGCACGAATAGCGCGATAGCGATGTCGTTGAATAACGTGGCCCGCGGAGAATTGGGCCAGAACTGGTTCGCCGCCCAGAATAGAAACGCTGCTGCCAGCATGATCGCCTTGAACCATTCAGCCGCGATCGGCCGTCGCTCCAACTGGTAAACCAGGTACGCCACCGCAATCAGGGCCAGCGAAACTGCACCGAGAACATCATGGCTTCCCGCCGGAAATTTTCCCGGAAAGGCATCCCAGGCCAGCAAAACTACTACATCTAAAAGAGTAATTACGCCGAGAACAATGGCCGGAGTTCTGTGTTTGCGGTCGAGCCGGATGCGCATACTTCATTATCGAGCGCCGCGCGAAAGGAAACCGTAAAGGGGCTCGAGATCTCACAACGTCGAACCCTCAGGCCTGCATCCATATGCATTAGAATTCATAGTGACTTTACGTTCAGCAATTCTCAGCATCAAAACTCTTCTCATGGCGGACTTCGCGAGGCGAATCGGGTCCGGGGTGCAATCGTACATCGAAGTTAAGCCCGAAAGGGAAAGCCTATGAAATACGCCGGATTGTTAGTTATGCCAGCGGGTTTCTTTCTCGCCGTCGCCGCGCTGGTGTTGTTCCCGGCTCCCGGCCCGCGCGCCGCCTTCGTTCTGTGCGGCGTGGCTGTTGAAATCCTCGGCCTGGTGGTGGCAGTTCGCGGCCACATGCCGGCCAAAGGGGACAGCCGCCCATGATCCCCACCTCAATTCCGGTTCCGGCAAACTCCGACGCTTATTATGGCCTTGCTCTGCTACTGCTATTACTGGCGCCGCTGGCCATAGGAGGCCTGGCGCTGGTGAACACGGGCCTGGGCCGTTCTCGGTCGGCTGCCCAGGCCATCCTCGGCAATCTCGTCGTCATTTCGGTCGCTGTAATCGCCTTCGCGCTCTTCGGAGCGGCAATCGCGGGCAATTTGCCGGGAACACCCGGCGGTGCGGGACATACATTTCACGCGGCGGGACTGCCGTGGAACTGGATCGGCTCGGGCTCGTTCCTGCTCTCCGGATTCGGAGCGGCTCCGGCTCCCGCGCAGCTTGCGCTCTTGTTTGAGATGTTCGGCGTGGCATTTGCGGCCATTATTCCCTGGGGAAGCGGCGCAGACCGCTGGCGGCTCGCCGCCGGTTGCGCTGCCACAGCCATTGTGGCAGGCATTGTTTGCCCACTGGTGATGCACTGGGTGTGGGGCGGCGGCTGGCTGGCCGGCCTGGGTCCGAATTTCTCGCTCGGCGCGGGATTTATTGACCCCGCGGGAGCCGCAACAATACATGTAGTTGGCGGCCTGAGTGCACTGGCGCTTATATGGCTGCTCGGCCCCCGCGCCGGCAAATATCCCAGAACTGGAATCTCAACCGCCATGCCTGGGCACAACGCGGTTTATGTGCTATTCGGCTGTTTGCTCAGCCTTGTGGGATGGCTGGCATGGAACGCCGCTGGAGCGATTTTGTGGATGAGCGCGCCGCTCGCGGCTCTGCCCGTTGTCGCGGTGAATACAGTGCTTTCGGCCACGTCGGCGCTGGGCGCAACACTGGCCGTTACGCGCTATCGATTCGGCAAGCCCGATGCCAGCCTGTGCGCCAACGGCTGGTTGGCTGGCCTGGTTACTTCGAGTGCTTGCGCGGCCGTGGCCACTCCGCTTGAGTCGATCTTTGCCGGCATTGTGGCCGGCGTCATTACTCCGCTGCTGGTCGAGTTGCTTGAGCTCGCGCTCTCCATCGACGACCCCTCCGGCGCCATTGCCGCGCACGCGACGGCCGGATTATGGGGCCTGATTGCGGTGGGATTTTTTGCGCCGAAGCCGGGTCAACTGGTTGCACAACTCGCCGGCATCGCCGCCATCCTCGGCCTGGTGTTGCCGCTGGTCTCCTTGCTCTTCGCGTTGATCAACCGCTTCGTTCCGTTCCGCGTCGATCCCGACGGCGAACGCATGGGCATGGATTTGCATGAACTAGGCGGCGGCGCCTATCCCGAGTTCGTCATCCACCGCGACGAGTCGTACCGGTAGAGTTCTCCGGAAGAGACAGCGTTTACGGCTTTTGCGCCGTTGCCGGTTGCTGTGGTGTCGGCTGCTGCGTCGGCGGCTGTTGCGACGTTTGCTTCGGCGTTGGCGGAAGCTGCGGAGGGTAAGCCTTGTCCACCGCCTCTTCAAACTGCTCAAGCAGCGCCACTTTCGGAGCGGTCAAACCTTCGGGCATCGTACGCTCCCACAGCGGACTGCTGAGTGAGCCGTCGGTGTTCACCGGGCACACCTCGAACAGATCGTCAGGCGGACCCATCTCGCCGCCAATTTGACCGCCAGCGCCAATTCCTCCCGGCTGGCCAGCGCCACCCTGCAGCGGTCCGTGATGCGGGGTGATGCCGATGTTCGCGCCCGCCACGCGGCCCTTGCGTACCACAATCACCACGTCAGCCTCACCTCTGCTGGTCGTCAGTTGGTAGCGCTTCCAACTGTCGAGCGCATCGCGCACGTCGGCAATCGCGATTCTGTCATCGGGATTGAGATTCGGGTCAAACTGCTGGCCGTCAATCGCCTCGACGTATACATAGCGCGCCTGGCCGAACACCGCCGGCACTGAGGGCTTTTTGTCCTTGGCCTGAAGCAGGACAGCGGTGGGAATCAGGAGGGTAAGAGCTATTGCCTGATAAGACCTCATGCGGCACCTCGCATCTTGAGGCGCGAAGGTGAGGTTGGGTTCGCGCCGTTGCACATAAGACTACGCTTGACTGCCGACGTAAGCCGCATTTTGGGAAGAAAACTTATCACTTCATCCCGCCTCAACGGGCGATTGTTCATGATCAAGGTACCCGCTCCACCTATAATTTCGATAATCTCGTTTTGATCCAAACAACAACAATATGGGATTTTTCGCTCATCTTTTTTATCCCTGGGGACTGCTGCTGCAGGCTGCGGCCATTATTCACTTCATCCGCCGCCGGCCCGACACTTACTGGCTCTGGGTCATTCTCTTCCTCGGCCCCATCGGCGCGCTGGTCTACATCTTCGCCGAGATTCTGCCCGACATCGGCCTGCTCAACAACTCCTTCAAGGCGTTCCCGCGCCGCAAGCGCATCCGCCAACTCGAGGTCGCAATCCTCGACAACCCGTCGTGCGGCAACTACGAGGAACTTGGCGATCTCTACTTCGACGACGGCAAAATTGCGCTGGCCCGCGTTGCATACGATAAGGCCATCGCCGCCCGCTCCACCACGCCCGACTGCTTTTATCGCCGCGGCATGTGCATGCTGATGCTGGGCGATGCCCAGGCCGCGCTGCCCGACCTCGAACGAGTTGTGTCCCAAGACCCTGGCCACGACTTTCATCGCGGGGCAGGTCTGCTGGCCACGGCTTACGCACGTACGGGCCAGGCTGAAAAGGCCGAGGAGTGGTTCCATCGCGCCATTGAGAAGTCGACCCTGTCGGAGACATATCTAAATTACGCCGATTTCCTGATTACCCAAGGACGCAACCAGGAAGCCAGCGAATGGGCGCTCAAGGTGCTGGCCAAAAAGCCCACCATGCCCAGCTACCTGCGCCGCCGCGAACGTCCGCTCTTTGCGCGTGCCCACAAAACCCTCAAGCGTGTCTAAAAGCGGTGCAACAAATTTCAGTGTGCCGCAAGCCGCGTTTCCAGGCGTGGCCCATCGAGCTTGAGGATCGCATCTCAGCAAGCAGGAGGTTGCATTCCATATGACCAGTTGCGCAGAATATGATCGCCTGGATTCAATCGTAGAAGACGTGCTCGGCAACCTGGCACAATTGGCCACCCTGGAGCTTGATCGATTTCAGGCCGGC
>Ga0265338_10004479_pt1 | contig 18843 bp, 17 predicted proteins | sample 42126metaG_FD_193579 | JGI IMG/M metagenome (GOLD analysis project Ga0265338, IMG submission 193579) | Rhizosphere microbial communities from Carex aquatilis grown in University of Washington, Seatle, WA, United States - 4-21-26 metaG | ecosystem: Host-associated > Plants > Roots > Rhizosphere... | reverse complement strand
TTTTTCGATGAAGCGCTTCCGAACCGAGGGGTTCTGTGTGATGGCCTTGATATGCAGATCCTTGCGCAATCCCATCGGACCGCGCGCCTCGGGCATCGTGATCTCCACACCGTACTGCTTGAATACTTCGACGAAGACGATCGCCGGCGCATCGACATAGCGGTCCATCGTCGTGCCCGAGCAGTCCAGCATCAGGTAGGCAACGCTGCGCTCGGTATCTTCGGTGTCAAACCTGCGCTGTTGAGCGGCGGCGTGCCGGATTTCATCGGGCACGCGCCCACTGGTGGAAAGGCGCGACAGCACTGATTCACTCATGGAGATTCCTCGACGAATCCCGCGCCGCGGGATCCCCCTTTAATTATTTATCTGGTTCAACACATACCTGCCGTGGGCAGGCGCGAACTCGAGCATACCGCTTAGTAGCACGCTCAGTCGATCACCATCAGTTCGAAGGGCAGGTCACCGAGCATTAGCGCCCTGTCCGACTCGAACAGGAAGGATTCGATGGTGAAATATTGCCCCTGGAGCGAAGGCATGAAGAACTGGTTCTCATAGTTCACCGCCGTGCCGGGCTCGAAGACCTTCTCCGCATTGATCTCGGAGAGCGGGTCGAATACGAAGTTGCCGACCCAGTCCGGTGGAAATGCGGCGCCCATCTCGTAGCCCCCCACCCAGCCGCGGCGCTCCCATAGCCCTTCGCGCTGAAAATAATTCCGCACGGTGTCGTTGAATTCCCGCACGGGCAAGCTGGGGCGCAGAATGCCTCTGATGATGTTCATGGAGTGTGCAACCCGGGCGCATAATTCCACTACATCCCGTGGCGGCTCTCCGATGTAAAACGTTCGTGCCAGATTTATGTGATAGCGCTTGAAGACACCGGCAAGGTCCACCAGCACGAGCTCGCCATGCTTCATTTTGCGACGCGTCGCCACACCGTGAAGCGCATTGGTTTTGGTGCCTGATAGAACCGGCATCGTTATTCCAGGATTTTCGCCGCCGGCCCGAGCCATGGCCCGGATCATTTCCCCGTAGACCTCGAGTTCCATGACGCCTGCGCCGATGGTCGCTTTGGCTGCGGCCATGCCGATGTTGGCGATCCTGGCTGCCTCCTTCAGGCATTCGATCTCTGCGGCGGATTTTACCCAGCGCACCTCGCGCAGCAATTCAGTGCCATCGCGCACGCTTGCGCCGGCCGCCCGGAACGCGTTTTCCAACTGCTGGCTGATAATGCGATTAGGGCGATAACTCCAGAACTCCAGTCCAACCGTGCCCTTGAGCCATCCTTCTCGCTTGAGCTCCTGCACGACGAAGTCGGCGCTGCCGCGCAGGGCAGTGCGTGGAAAGTAGCGCGTATCGACCGAATGCGTGAACACGCGTCCGAGAACCGCTTCACGTTCGCTGTCGAACAGAATGTAGTGATCATGATCGACATGCACCGCAATGGCGGAACTGGCGGGCCATTGATGCGGCGATTGCGCCTGGTACCACTCGGCCTGATAGCCCGACAGGTAGTACATGCTTTCAGGCGCCATCAGGTAGAGCAGGTCGACCTTCGCCGCCGCCATCTTGTGACGAAGCCGACTCAGGCGTTGGTTGAACTCGTGGGGGGCGAACGGCGCCTCATTCTCCGGGGTGCTATCGAAGTAGACTTCGTCGCGATATTCCACAAACGGATTATCGAAGCTGGCTGTCTTTGCTGCCGCGCCGGTTATAGCCGCTGAACTGCGTGGCGGCGCAATCACGGACTTCCTGGCACGGCAGGCAGAAGCGCACTCCGGGAATGGCCTCCTGACGCGCTGGCGGGATCTCTGACCCGCATTCAGCGCAGTGAGCCAGGCTGGCACCCTGAGGCAAACTGCTCTGGGCGCGCTTGATGGCGTCCTTCACCGTGGCATCGATCTGCTCCTGCACGGCGCCTTCTTTAGCCCAGCCGGTGGCCATGTCTGATTACCTGGGAATAAGGGGAACACCCATCATTGGCGCTCCAGGGCGGAAATTCAACCTCTCCAGCTGGCACTGATGCTTCAATCGTCCTGTACGTATGTACAGTATCAAATCAAATCCGCACTGGCACTTATCTTGGCAGCGGCGCGTGATCCGTCATACTTTCCCTTGCAAAGTATGTCCGATCCAGCCCGAAAAGCCTTCAGCAAAGTCCCCGAAGTAACACTGATCTTCTGGGTCATCAAGATCGCTGCGACCACGCTGGGTGAGACTGGCGGCGACGCGGTATCGATGTCCATGAAGCTGGGTTATCTGGTGGGTACGGCAATATTCGCCGTGCTCTTCATCGGCGCCGTGATCGCGCAAATAAGAGCGGTACGGTTCAATGCAGCGCTGTACTGGACTACGATAATTGCTACCACAATGGTCGGCACCACGCTTGCTGACTTTGCCGACCGTTCTCTTGGAATTGGATATGCCGGGGGCGCATCCCTCCTCTTCGTGGCACTAGTCGCCTCCCTGGGCCTTTGGTATTGGTCATTGGGTTCGGTCTCCATCGGCACCGTGAACTCGCCAAAGGCGGAGCTTTTCTATTGGCTCACGATCATGTTGTCGCAGACACTCGGAACAGCGCTGGGCGATTGGACGGCCGATACTGCCGGGTTCGGATATACCGGCGCCGCCGTCCTCTTTGGTTCCCTGCTCGCGCTTCTTGTGGGCGCCCACCTGTGGACAGCGATTTCCAAGACTACTCTTTTCTGGGCAGCCTTTATTCTCACGCGGCCCCTGGGTGCGGTACTGGGTGATTTTCTTGATAAGCCGATTGCGGCGGGCGGCCTCGCTCTTAGTCGGTACACGGCGTCGATAACGCTCCTTATCTTTGTTGCAGCCTGTATTCTGCTGGTGCCGCAGCGGGGCGCCAAAGGCTCATCGCACTAGCCAGGCGCGCGAGCACAGGTGTCGTGGCTGACGGATGACTCCGCTTGATACCGCATCCCGACCTCGCCAGTGTAATCTCCTCGACGTGTAACGCCATATATCAACCAATTTGCCGTCGATGCAACGATGGACCGAAGCGAGCTGCCCGAAATACCAGCCGAAATGGCTTTCCCGAAGGCCGAATATGAGGAACGCATCGCCCGAACGCGCGCCTCCATGGCGGATGCTGGAATCGATGTCATGGTGGTTCATAGTCTTCCCGACATCTGCTATCTGAGCGGCTATCAGACGCCCTTATCGGATTGGTATCACTGCCTGATCCTGCCGCTGGAGGGCGCCGTGGTGCTGCAGGTCTGTGACCACGAGCTGGCCGCCATGAACACGTATGTCGACACCATCCTTGGAGTCGTGTGGGATTGCATGGACGCCGCCGCCGCGCAACTTGTGGACCAGTTGAATCGCATGGGCGCTCAAGACGCCCGCATTGGCCTCCAGCGGCGACGACCGGGCCTCAATCCGGATGTCGAGGAGTCATTGCGCAGCGCGCTGACCCAAGCCGACTTCGTCGATGTCAGCGAACTGGTGCCAAGAGTGCGCGCCGTCAAGTCAGTAGCTGAAATAGCAAGTCTGCGCGAGGCCGCGCGCCTCTCCACGCTGGGCATGGAGGCCGCTATCGCGCGCATTCACGATGGCGCCACCGAGAATGAGGTAGCCGGGGCAGCCATGCAGGCAATCCTAACGGCCGGCGGAGAATACTTTTGCATCGATCCTATAGTGCGCGCGGGTCGGCGTTCCGGTGTAACGCACGCAACCGCCAAGCGTGGCGTAATCAGGCCGGGTGAGCCGGTACTGATGGAGATTGGCGCGGTGTATCAGCGCTATTGCGCGCCGTTGCTGCGCACTGCGGTCATTGGCACGCCCTGCCGGCGCCTGCAACGTCTGGCAGACAGTTCATTGGCGGCCATGGATCTGCTGTTCGACAATCTGCGTTCCGGCCGCACAATGGGTGAAGTCTCCAGTGCAGCGATGCCGGCTCTGGTAGAGCTGGATCACAGCGTCAGAATGCGCGGCTATTTCGGCTATAGCGTCGGAATTGGTTTCCCGCCCTCATGGGTCGAGCGCTCATTTGAGATTGCCGTTGGTCGCGATGATGTGTTGCTGGCCGGAATGACTTTTCACACTCATCGTGCTCTGCGTGTGCCGGGTGTTATGGGCGTGGGATTCAGCGAGACCGTGGTCATTACGGATAACGGGTACGATCAATTGACAGCGCACCCGCGGCAGTTACTGACGCTGTAATATAGCCTGCCGCCACACCCTGGAAGCAATCGCGCGCTCGCTATCCTGCCCGTCCGATCCAGCCGTGTGATGGCTCAAGAGTACGTAAGCGACCGGGTCTATGATGCGTCCCAATACAACAGCTCGCTTCTTTCGCCTGCTGAAAGCCGAATGTGGTCCAGGCGTATTCAATCCCTGGACGCAGCGCGATGAAGACAACGACGGTGTATGCAATGGTCCGGCAGCGCGGCGCGAACGCTTGCGCGCCCATTTATGCGTTCAACCGGATCACCTCCTTATCGGGGAAGCCGCGGGCTACCAAGGCTGCCATGTCACTGGAATCGCCTTTACCAGTGAACGCCTCATCATGGCAGGCGCAGTTCCTCGTATTGCGGCGCCTGGTGAGCGACTCTCCACCCGCCATATCGCCTGGAGTGAACCGTCCGCCACTACGGTTTGGAAAACGCTCTACGCCTTGAACATCGAGCAGGACACCATTCTCTGGAACGCCTTTCCCTGGCACCCACATGAGCCAGGCAATCTACAGTCCAACCGCACCCCAACACGCCTGGAACGCCAGCTCGGCCTTGTGGTTCTTGATGCGCTGCTCAGTGCAGCCCCAAAGGCCACAGTGTTCGCCGTCGGTCGCCATGCGGAATCGATGCTCGATGAACTCGGTCGGAAAGCCATACCCCTCAGGCATCCTTCCATGGGAGGAGCCATTCTCTTTCGTCGGGGTTTGCAGCGGGCTTTGATGGCAAAATGAACATTGCCCGTCGTGGCGGATTGCGGCTCCATTCAAGCCCTGGGGAAGATCATGACCAACGACCTGCGCTGGGGAATTCTGGCAACCGGGCTGATTGCCCGTCTGTTCACGGCAGACCTTTTGCTGTTTGGGCATAAAGTCGCGGCAGTTGGCTCCCGCTCTGATCAAGCCGCCAACCGGTTTGCCGCCCAATTTGGAATCGCCAGGGCTCACGGCAGCTATGAAGAGCTGCTTGCGGACCCGGAAGTAGACATTGCCTATGTTGCCACTCCGCATCCGCTCCACGCTGCCAATGCGATCGCTGCGCTCGAGGCTGGGAAGCACGTGCTGGTCGAAAAGCCATTCACGATAAATGCCGCCGAAGCTCAAGAGATTGCAGACTTAGCCGAGCGCAGGGGCCTGGTTGCACTGGAAGCGATGTGGACGCGCTTCCTGCCGCACATGATACGGATACGTCAAATCGTGGCGTCCAGCGCCTTGGGCGAAATTCGGTCCGTTCTCGCCGACCACACGCAGGACTTGCCGGACGACCCCACGCACCGACTGAACTCGCCTGATTTGGGCGGTGGTGCTCTTCTAGACCTCGGAATTTATCCGATTTCATTTGCCTGGGATATTCTCGGCGCGCCGCAATCCATCCTGGCGACGGCCCGATTCAAGGCTACAGGGGTCGACGCAGAAGTGGCAACGCTCTTTCGTCACGCAAGAGACGCCGTTTCGATGACTCTCTCAATGAGCGATGCCGCCGGTCCCAATGTTGCGAAGGTGATCGGAACGCGGGGACGGATCGACATCGATAGCGTGTGGTACAAGCCGACAAAATTCTGCGTCTACGACAATAAAGGAAAGGTCGTGGAGGAATTCAATTCCTCGGTGCAGGGGCGCGGGATGCAATACCAGGCCGCCGAAGTCGAACGGCTGATAAAAGCGGGCAGACTGACCAGTGAGATACTGCCGCTTACCGAAACGGTAGCGATTATGCGGACGCTCGACACCATCCGTGCCCAGATAAAACTCCGATACCCGGGCGAGTAGCCGCACAGACGCGCAGCCGCCTCGAGCGAGCTCGACGACGGCCAAAACTGAGCGATTCGAATCAGGGCTTGAGCTGTCCGCGAATTTCACCCGCCGGATGATCGGCACTGTGCACGTTCACGTACAGGTTTCCGGCCTTGAAGCTGGCATATTGATCATCCGTGAGCTTCGATCCGGCAGGCACGGACCATACGCCACCATTGCCTTTGGTGAGCGTGATGATGGGTGGCCCAGCCTGACCCACCGCGCCCAGGTGAATGTGCGCCACTGTGCCGTCGATTCCCTGCGTCTTTACATTGCCGCTGACAGATTTATCAGCAGCGATACTGATCGTACCCGTGCCGCTTGCAGAGGTTGTCGTGGGAGGCGTCTCTTCTGCACCGACGAGTTTTACACTGATGTCCGCGGCCAGCGCCGATCCGCCGATCACAGCGAATGCTGCGGAAACGACCAGCGTTGGGAGATTGAATCTGCTCCGTAAGGTTTTCATGGTTCCTCCGTTGAGTGGAAATTGATTCATTTGGCGTCATTCTGATCCGCTGTCCATGGCGCTGCAAGTGAATAGATGAGCACGCGCCGTTCAAGGTCTGATAAGCCGTAGCAGGCTGCTAATCAGGTCGACGCCCAGCAGTACTAGAATCGGGAGGGCACTCAACCCAAAGCCCAGACTGCGCTTCTCGGGTGCCTGCACATAGGCTCTTAGATAGATAAAGCGGCCAACGAGGTAGACGGCTCCCAGCGCCGCAGTCCACGGCGGCGCGATGTGACCGCTCGCCATCCATAGCGCAGGCAGGAAGATCACCAGTAGTTCCAGGGTATTCACCTGCACGCGGTAGTAGCGTTCAAAAGTGGCATCGCCACTCACCGCTGGAGCCTTGATGCCGTAGCGCGTGCGGGCGTGACCAACCAGGATGCCGAAATACAGAAACTGCAGTAGCGCCAGCACAGTAACCAGTTCGATGTAGGCCACAGGAGGTTACCCCGCGAGTTGGGAAGCAAACGCTGCGGAGAATAGACTAAATGCGCATCAATGTTCGATATTTGGTGCCAGGCGGCTACGCAGGCGCGTTGTCGGACCTGCACGCAGGCTTTTCGCCGCTCTCGCTCGTGAGGCCCACATTTTCCATGGCTGACAGAACCTTGCCAGTATCGGCACGTTCTTGCAGCGCATTGGCCTGGGCATCGTGGCGGTCTTTGACCATGGGCAAGTCGCGCCTCAATTCCTCCAAAAGGTGAATCAGCTTGCTGACTTTCTGCTCGGTCAGCAGATTGACCTGCAGGTCCAGGTGCGCTCGCCGTTGCTCCAGCTTGGTTTGCCGATTTTGTCCGATGAGGACCACGGTGGTCGTGACCAGTGCTACGAATGTCAGCAGCAAATCGAGCCACGCAAAGGGCGGCGCATCAAAAGGCCTGACTCCGACGTAGGGGGCGGTGATGTTGTATACAACCCATAGCGTGGCCGTCAGCAGCACACCGACCAGATAATTGGGACGCCCCACGAACCGGCCAATGTGTTCAAGGCGCCGCTGGGCCGGACTCAACGCCTCGGTTTCCCGGCGCTGCAGCGCAACCACATCGTCGATGTTATCGCTGATGTGATCAGACAGCGTGGCGGGCGCCGGTTCGGGCCGATCAAGAGTATTTGCCATGTGCGACCAGCTTCTGCCTGACTAAGCCAGGGATCCTTCCGTCACTTCATCAGTCCACACGCGAAATAGCTGAAGCTGCCACGGTCCAAACACGGTACTGATGGCCACATCGCCAGCATCTCGGCCACGCGCGATCATGATGCGCCCGACGCGGCGGGCATTATTGCGCGGATCGAACATATGCCATGCGCCGCCCAGGTAGACCTCCATGCAAGCTGCAAAATCCATGGGTGCATCCACCGGCGGCACGCCGATGTCTCCGAGATAGACCGTGCAATAGCGAGAGGGAATGTTCAGGCATCGGCACAGGGCGATTGCCAAATGCGCGAAGTCTCGGCACACGCCTCGTCGCTCGGTGAAAGTCTCAGAGGCTGTCCGCGTGGCTAGGGCATGCTGATATCCAAAAGTCACGTGCCGGTGTACAAAGTCGCAGATGGCCTGCACCCGACCCCAACCAGGAGGCACCCGTCCGAACAGGCGCCAGGCATCGGCCATGAGTATCTCCGTGTCGCAATAGCGGCTGCTCAACAGGTACACCAGAACCTCATCAGGTAGCTCGCCCAAGGGGTATTCCTGCGCCGACCATTCCTCTCTTTCAGGTTCCCCGGAGTCCTCCATGAGTGCATCGGCTCGCAGTCGCAACGATCCTGCGGATAGTTCCAGTCGCGTACAGGTGTTTCCAAACCCATCCACGTAGGATCGCAATGGCACTTGCGGCTCAACGGTCAATATATCCGGGCGCAAGAGGCGCTGACCGGAAGCGGGCTGGGAATGCAGCATCAGGATCATATATGCCTGAGAAGGCAGCCAGTACGTAAGTTCGTAACCGAATCGGATCTTCACGGCGTGCTTCCCATGGTTCCCCTGTCGTGCGACGGCGTTAGTCGGGACCTTATCCAGCGCGGCGTCAGGTATCTGTAGGAGGGCCCCGCCGCGACTCGTAGGCCGTTTCGCTGGACGATTGCAGCTGGCTGCGACTAGTGTATGTAATCTAACAGGGACCGAAGGGTTGGTCGGGGTAAACGATGAAAGCAGTTCGGATGCATGAGTATGGCGGCCCTGAAAAGCTCCTCTTTGAGGACGACGTTCCAGATCCCCTGGTTCAGCCAGATTCAGTGCTAATCAAGACTGTGGCCAGCAGTGTGAATCCCATCGACTGGAAGGTGCGCTCCGGCGCAAGACAAAAGGATTTTCCCTTGTCGTTGCCTGCGATCCTGGGCAGGGATGTGAGCGGGGTGGTGGTCGCCGTGGGCCCGGATGTCAGGAACGTCAAGCCGGGCGACCGGGTCGTTGCCTTCTCCAATGCCACGTACGCGGAACTCGTCGCCGTCGCGGCCCCACTGGTAACCCATTTGCCCGATGGAGCGGACCAGACGCACGCTGCGGCGATTCCGCTGATTGCGCTCACAGGCGATCAACTCGTGCGTTACGCGGCCGGCGTGCGGACTGGGCAGACTGTCGTCGTCACGGGAGCACTGGGCAGCGTTGGGCGCGCGGCAACCCATTCAGCAATGAAACTGGGGGCGTACGTCATCGCCGGCGTTAGAACGAGCCAGTTGGAGGCGGCGCGGTCCCTTGGGGTGGCCGATGTGCTGGCGATAGATGACGAGGCGGCGATCGGCAAAGTCGCTGTCGATGCAGTAGCCGATACGGTGGGCGGTGCGGTGGCGGCCAACCTCCTGGCTAGGGTGAAAGCGGGGGGCCGATTTGGCTATGCCTCGGTGCTACCGGATGGTAAAGCCGCGATGTATCCGCAAGTGAAGGTCACCCGGGTGCTGGCGCAGCCTGACCCATCCAAGGTCAGAGAGTTCCTGGATGATCTGCGTGATGGCAAGTTTGTGCTGCCGATCGGTCGGCGGCTCGCGCTTCAAGAAGCTGACGAAGCACACCGACTGGGCGAGAAAGGTGGCGTTGGAAAGATCATCTTGATCGTTTAGTGCCGTCAAGCAGCTGCTTGGCCCTGATTCGACCCTTCGGAACCTTACCGATGCGGGCATCGCTTGCCAGAATCAGCTCGCAGGCGCGAAGCGCAGTCTCTTCGAAATCCGGAGCGTCGGCCGGAAGTACCTGCCAGCCCGTGGTGCCCTTCCCCAGTACCCGAATTGAGCGCATGTGCGGAAATTCACATTGAAGCGTCGCGTGATGCTCCACGGTGGTTGCGATCCACACCCCGTTGTCGGCCGGCGAGCGTTGCCGGTCGCGAAGAATCAGCACAATCTTTTCTTCGACGTAAACCGCAAGGCAGCCAAACATCGGATGCGTAATGGGCGAAAGGATGGCCAGGGCTTCGAGCACGAACTCGTGCGGTACCCGCTTGCGCCTCTCGCCACGCATGATCTCATCGCCGAACGATTTAGGGCCGGACTTGCGCGACACGCGACGACTCCATTAGCGTACGTTGGCCGATGTCCATCATCGCCCTCATTCTGCTTCTGTTTGTGGCCACGGCAGGATTGCGTCTGCTTGCGGACCGCACCGGTATCCCGTTGCCGACACTCCTGGTCCTCGGCGGACTCTGCGTAGCGTTCGTTCCCGGCCTGCCGCGACTGCAACTCGATCCGGCGACAATCTTTCTCATTTTTATCCCGCCGCTGCTCTTCTGGGCCTCACTCACCACGTCGTTGCGTGACCTGAAACGCAACTTCAGATCCATCGCCCTGCTCGCGGTGTGGATGGTACTCCTGACAATGACAGTGGTCGCCGCCGTGGCGCACGCCTTGATTCCCGCCCTGCCCTGGGCACTTTGCTTCGTTCTGGGTGCCATCGTCTCTCCACCCGATGCCGTCGCTGTAACGGCCAGCACGCGCCGGCTGAAATTGCCGCGCAACATGCTGGTGATCCTGGAGGGAGAGAGTCTCGGAAACGATGCCACTGCTCTGGTGGCTTACCAGATAGCGCTGACTGCCGCTGTGACCGGCAAATTCTCGATCGGACATGCCGGCACCGAGTTTCTGTTCACGAGCGCCGGTGGCGTAGCGATCGGTCTCGCCACGGGGTGGTGCGTTGGCTGGGTACGGCTCCACATGCCACGCTCCAGCGTGGCTGAGAATACGATCTCGCTCGTAAGCCCATTCTTCGCATTCATTCCCGCAGACGCGCTTGGATGCTCTGGCGTGCTCGCTGTCGTAACAATGGGGCTCTATTTTGGGCGCCACGGTCCGCGCGTGCTGACTGCCGAGACACGTCTGCAGGGCATCGCCATGTGGGAGGTGCTCACCTTTCTGCTCGAGGGGCTTATCTTCATTCTGATCGGACTGCAGTTGCCTCAGGTGGTTCGAGCCCTGGAACCGGACGCCCTCGGCGGACTTCTGCGCGACTCGGCCATCATCGTCGCGGCAATGATTGGCGCTCGCATGCTGTGGATGTTTCCGGGTGCGTATTTCCCTCGTTGGCTCGACAGTCGCCTGGGGCGACGAGCCTCGCCCTATCCGCCGTGGCGCCACTTGCTGTTTGCCGGCTGGGCAGGAATTCGTGGTGGTGATTCGCTGGTCATTGCGCTGGCGCTGCCGTATTCGGGTCTATACGGCGCGCCGTTGCCGTACCGTGACGCCATCATCTTCATTACGTTTGTAATCATCCTGCTAACGCTTGTCGGGCAGGGACTGACCCTTGCGCCCGCCATCCGTTTGCTCCGTATTGCCGGCGGCAGCGAAGAAGATGAGGAAGTGCGCCACGCTCGACGCACCAGCCTGCGCGCGGCCGCGGCCGCCATCGATCACTTCGCGGCCGAGGGCGCCGCAGAGCTGGCTTCCGCTGCGGAGCTGCGGCAAATCACGGCGAGCAGGCTCCACAACCTTGACTGCCATGGTTCCGCGACATCGACGCATATACGACCACGCCTGGCGATGCTGAAGGCCGCTCGTGAGGCCGTCATCGATCTACGTGATCGCGGCGAGATCGGCGACGCGGCGATGCGGCAGCTGCAGAGCGAATTTGACCACGAAGAGCTATTGCTGCGTCAACGATAGGAGCGAGCGCGCAACGCAGGCTCGTCGATTGCAAGAAGCTCGGCTATGGACCGTCGCGTTCAGGTGCTGCTTCATTGAGGGCGCGCTGCAGCACGGCTGCCTCTCGCGGAAAGACGCCACGGCAGGCTCGCATCGTTTCGTGCAGGATGTCTGTACTGACCTGACTCCGCGGCTCGCTCTCGTATTGCGTTACCTGCTCTGCGGCCAGCTTGGCTGCATGACGCGTCGTTTCAGAGCGCAATCGAACCATCGCCGCCTGAACGCTTGGCACGGGTTTGACCAGTTGGTTCACTTGCACCCGGCTCACCACCAGCGCGAGCGCATGCAAGGTATGTTCGCGCGCACCCCGCATGCGCGCATCCTCCAATGCCCGCATCGCCTGCTGGGTCTTCTGGGCCATAAACAGATCCGTGGGCTTCACGGCAATGAGTCAGGCAACTTGGGCTTGGAATCTTCGGCCGGCTTTTCCCAATCGCGGGTGCCCGCCACCCATTTTTCCATGTTGGCTCGCCTAATCTGGGACAAGGAGACCTTGGTCTCTGCGGTGTCCTCCAGGAATTGAGGGAAGGAGCGCGCATCAGCCTCCACCGGGCAGTCGCACCAGGAGATCCAGGCGCGAATCTCGCGCCAGATACGGGCCAAGTCGTTCTCGGCGAACTCCCCGGCCCCTGAATCCATCAAGTCTGATGCCTCTGGGCTCCGCGCCACGGTTGGGCTGCCTGTGCCATCCCACCGTGCGCCCCCCCAGCGCAATCCCGCCAATTCGGGCCCCATGGGCCCATACATCGTCACGACTTGAACTCGCCCAATCTTGTCAATGCGAAAAAGTGCCAGCCGGAGGCCATGGGGCGTGCCGGCGGGATTCGAGCGGTCGCAGGGGAGGCGCTGCCCGACGAGACTCAGCGACTCCAGTATGTGTCCCGCATCCTGGAGCTTCAGGCAGCGTAACGTGAGTTGCGTTTCAATGTTGACGGTGAACACCTCAAAGCCGGCAGCAGCAAACTCCGGCGGCGGCGCGAAGCGCACGGCGGCCAGCGCCTCCTGAGCCATGACCTTAAGGGGCACCGACACGCCGCGCCGTTCGATCAGGAGTCTATCGTCGACTGAAACTCGGCAGTAATGCTTGGTGCCCACGCTCCACCGGCCGCCACCCAGATAGGCGGCGCCAGCAAGCGACATCGTGTCGACAGTGATCGGAGAAGCCACCCCCCCGTTGTTGATTATCGACTCCTTCGAGAGACTGCCCGTCGCCCACTTGGTATCGGCCGGGCGCAGCGGGAGGCCAAGCACTAGCCGACGCGCGGCCTCCAGCGCGGCGGGTTCGATGGCGGTGAGACCGACGGCATAGCGCCAATGCGGCGACGAATCCTTCTGCCAGAACTGAAGTTGACCAACCAGAGGCCCATCACATCCAGCATTCCATTGTGTCAGCAGCTCTGGGAGCGTAAGCAAGCGGATGTCTGCGCTCGGCGCGCTCCGATCCAATTGAGGCGTGCTCTTGAGAGACTTCTGAAGCTCATCGCGGCTCGACGCCCCATTCAGCAGCGCGATGACCTCCAGTACCTTGTTCGGGGCAACAGTGACTCCGACGTCCTCCAGCGCGTGCCTCAACTGCACTGAGGCGGCTTTCACGTCATCAGGCGACTTGAGGTGCCTGCCCACCAGATTTGCACGTGACATACAGCGCAGTTTGAACTTCTTGATACCGCCTGACTGTGCCGTGGCCCACATATCAGTGCCGGGTTGCAGCTTTCCTATACTGGATCCTAAGATCGGCATCGCGGGTGCTCCATGGAGAGGTGTGTACCGTTGCGATGCGCAGTTCCAGGTTTGATGGCTTCAGGCCTCTACGCATCACTGGTGCTCGCGCAAGGGGCTGTGCCGGCGGTTACCGGCGACCCGCGCGTCGACACGCTGCTCAGCCGCATGACGCTGGCAGAGAAGCTGACGCTCGTTCACGACGGGCGGGAAGACCCAAGCCAGTATCAAGGCCAGGCGGGATACGTCGGCGGCGTGCCACGCCTGCGTATTCCAGGCCTGCGATTTGCCGATGGACCGCCTGGGGTGCTCACGCGGAACCCCTCGCAAGCCGAGACCGCCACTATGGGTCTGGCCGCGACCTTCGACCTGAAGCTGGTGCAACAGAACGGTGTCGTCATCGGGCGCGAAGCTCGCGCGCTCGGGATTGACGTCTCCCTGCAGCCCTACGTCAACATCGACCGCGACCTTGCGTTCCGGCGTGCCTACAACACATTTGGCGAAGACCCTCTGCTTACCGGCCGGATGGGCGCGGCCGTCATAGTGGGGATCCAGTCCCAACGTGTGATGGCAATGGCAAAGCACTTCGTTGCCTACGACACTGCGGCAACGGATGTGTGGGTTGATGAGCAGACACTGCACGAAGTGTATCTGGCCCCTTTCGAGACAGCGATCCGGGCGGGGGTCGCATCCGTGATGTGTTCTTACAATCACCTGAACGGACCCTACGCCTGCGGCAACAGTGCGACTTTGATCGGGATTTTGCGCAACGAATGGGCCTTCAAAGGCTTCGTGACCTCGGACTGGGGCGCCACCCACTCGGCGCAATTCATGAATGCCGGGCTCGATATGGAGATGATCGATGGGCCGGATAGCTCCGGCTACCAGGAACCCGCTTATCTTGGTGCGGAACCGGCCGCGTTGCCGCCGCCTGCAGAGCCGGACGGCAACAGCATGGGCGACATCTATGGCGGCAGCATACCGGAGGAGCCCGCGGTGCCGGCGACGAGCGATCTCGATATGGGCGCAAAGGTAGAGCCGCAGACCCTCGCCGAGGCACTCAAGGATGGCTCGGTCAACGAGGCCACCGTGACGCGCGCTGCAGGCCACGTGCTGTTCGAGATGGACCGCTTCGGCTACCTGGGCAGCAGGTCGAAGCACGCGGTGACTGCACATTCGATCGAGAGCAATGCCAGGATCATCGAACAAACCGGCGAGGAGGCGGCAGTGCTGTTAAAGAATGAAGGCGGCGCTCTGCCCTTGAAGCCTGCGGACCTCGAATCCACGGTGTTGATTGGCCCAACCGGCGGGCAGGTGGATGCGATCGGAATCAACGGCGAGCGCTCCATGGGATTGACCGAGCGGCAAGTCGGCCCGCTCGGTGCGTTGAGGCGGATCTCGGGGAACGCAAATATTCGGTTTGCCGTCGATGACGATATGACCGGAACACCCGTTCCCTCCGAGGTTCTGAGCCATGAGGGCAAGCCAGGACTGGAACGCACCGGCACGGCGGGCCGGCACATCGACGCGACACTGAACTTTACCGTCCAGGGTGGAAATGCACTGGCACCCAACACAGAGGCGACGTGGAGCGGAACAATTAACGTTGCGCATAGCGGCAGCTATTGGCTCTACCTTCAAGTCCTCGGTACCGATGCCAGCCTGTTCATTGACGGTAAGCGGGTGGGCGTGACGGGCACCTTTCAAGGCGACGTGCACGGGGATATTCTGCAAGCCAACCAGGACAATGTCATCCCGACAGTGGACGGCCTCGACAATGTTCGTCACGCCGTAGATCTAAGCGGCGGTGCGCACTCGATCAAGGTGGTGATCAGCCCCGACACTTCGAATGCACCGGCGCAAGTGCGGCTAAGCTGGTATACGCCGGAACAGCGCACGGCAGACCACGAAGCGGCCATCGCCGCGGCCAAGCGCGCCCAAGTTGCGGTGGTCTTCCTATGGGCACGCCGCGCGCCGGCGTTTACTCTGCCCGGCGCGCAGAACGAACTGGTGGAAGAAGTCGCCGCCGTAAATCCAAACACCATCGTAGTGCTCAATACCAGTCAGCCGGTGCCGCTGCCCTGGGCGAACAGGGTCAGGGCGATCCTGGAAATGTGGTGGCCCGGTGATGAGGGCGGATGGGCCACGGCCAGGCTGCTGCTCGGCAAGGTGAGTCCCGCAGGCCGTCTGCCGATGACGTGGGCAAGGCAGCTACAGGACTATCCTGCCACGGACCCCAGGTATCCCGAGCGCTCGGCGGATGGGGTGGAACATAAGACCACCTACAGTGAAGGCGTGAATGTGGGCTACCGCTGGTTCTATCAGCAGAAGATAGAGCCGCTCTATGCGTTCGGTCACGGCCTGAGTTACAGCCGCTTTGCATATTCGGCACTCAAGGTCGATCGCGCTGGCCGAGACGGCATTGATGTGCGCTTCCGTGTCAAGAATACGGGCAATGTGGCCAGCGACGAGGTGCCGCAGGTCTATCTTGGCGCCCCCGCTGAGCCTGCCCCAGGCGTGCAGTTCCCAGTGCGTAGTCTGGTGGCGTTCGAACGGATCCATCTGTCCGCCGGGCAATCGAAAGTGGTCACGCTGCATGTGCAGCTGCGCCAATTGCAGTATTGGTCCACGGACAGCAAACAATGGGTAATTGCCCGCGGCAAACGTGCGCTGAGTGTCGGAGCCTCTTCGCGTGACTTGCGTCTGGAGCATATTATTGGAGGCGACGGCAAAAAGGAGCCTCATGGCTGAACCTCGCTACCGCTGGGTGATCGTGGCCGCTGGCGCGGTAATGGGCTGCATCGCGCTGGGCGCAATGTTTTCCCTGCCGGTGCTACTGCGTCCGATCGCGGCCAGCACGGGCTGGTCGACGACCGGCGTGTCCGCCGCCATGACCATCGGATTTCTCGCCATGGCAGTAGGCAGCGCCGCGTGGGGCGCTCTTAGCGATCGAATCGGGGCCCGATGGACCTGCCTGATTGGATCTCTTCTGCTGGGCGCCGGCCTCGAGCTTGGGAGCATGGCGCCGACGCTGGTCGGATTCCAATTTGCGTTTGGGCTACTGGTCGGCCTGGCCACTTCGGCGATCTTTGCGCCCATTATCGCCTGCGTGACCGGCTGGTTCGTGACGCAGCGGAGCCTGGCCGTATCACTGGTATCGGCCGGATTCGGGGTCGCACCATTGACGATGTCGCCATGGGTAGCCTGGCTGGCGGGCTCACACGATTGGCGGCAGGTACTGCAAATCATAGCGGTGCTGGTGCTATCCGTCCTGCTGCCAGTTTCATTTCTGGTACGTCGTCCGCCGGCGCTCGAGCGCGGTGCCTCGCTCGTGAGCGACACCGAACGCGCGCAGGCTGCAATGCCGATCAGTCAGCTCATCCGTTCGCCGCAATTCATCGTTCTGGTGCTGACCAATTTCTTCTGCTGCGCGACTCACTCCGGACCCATCATCCACACGGTGAGCTACGCTGTGACCTGCGGCATCCCGCTGACCACTGCGGTGACCATCTACAGTGTGGAAGGCCTCGCGGGTCTTGGCGGACGCATCGCGTTCGGGCTGGCCGGCGACCGGTTTGGTGCGCGTCGCACTCTAGTTGCCGGTCTCGTGATGCAGGCGTTCTTCGCGGCGTCGTACTACTTTGCCAGTTCCTTGAACGTGTTCTACGCGGTGGCCGTGCTGTTTGGTTTCACATATGGCGGTGTCATGCCGCTGTACGCGGTGCTGGCGCGCGAGAACTTCCCGCTGCGAATGATGGGTACGGTAATTGGCGGCACAGCCATGGCGGGGAGTCTGGGCATGGCCACTGGTCCGGTGCTCGGCGGGTGGCTGTTCGACACATTCGGCAGCTACGGCTCGCTCTATCTCGTCTCCTGGGGGTTTGGAATCATTGCAGCAATAATGGCTATGACGTTCAGACCCGTGCAGCACAATTCGGTCTCTGCACAGGATCAATTCGCCTGAGATCGCTCACAAGGAGCATCGACCGGGTAGGTGCCTCAACGTCGCTATCCCGCCTCCGAGAGCTGGGCTATCCGCAAGGAATCAGAAACCAACGCATTCGACGGAGCCGTCGCTGGACTCGTCAGTAGCAGCTCCTGCGCGCGCCGGCGGACTTCGAGACGCGCGCCCATCACCTGATCGCGCGACACAGGCGCAGACAACAGGTACCCCTGCAGATACATGCCAGCGTAGTTCGTAAGCATCGCAAACTGTTCCGGCCGCTCAACCCCCTCTGCGGTGATCTCCAATCCCAGACCCTGGCACATGGTGATGATTGCGCGCGCAATCGCGGCCGAGCGCGTGCTGGTATCCACGCGCGCTATCAAGCTTCGATCCAATTTGATACGGGTCAGTGGCAGCTGTTCCACAGAAGCCAAAGAAGAGTAGCCGGTCCCAAAATCATCCAGGGCGATGGCCAGCCCCTGCACACGCAACGCACGCAGCGCTTCTATCGTCGCGGCTCCAGTCTGCAGCACCGACTCTGTCAATTCAATTTCGATACAGCGCGTCGGCAAATCGAATTCTTCGAGCAGTCCGAAGATGCGATCGCTAAAGCGATTGTCCAACAATTGCCGAGGCGACACGTTGATGGCGACGCGCGCCTCAGGCCATTCTCCATGATGCCAATGGGCCGCGGTCTCGATGGCGGATCGCAGCACCCAATCGCTGATCTCCATGATCAACCCTGATTCCTCGGCGATGGCCAGAAACTGGCCGGGGGAGGCCAGCGTGCCGTCGGGCATCCGCCAGCGGATCAGGGCTTCAACCAGCGCCGTTTCCATTGTCTCTACATGAAGTTCTGGCTGAAAAAGCAATTCGAACTCACCGCGTTCGATTGCCCGGCGCAGCGCCTGCTCAGTCGTGAATTTCGCCGCAGCGGCTTCCAGCAACTCAGGGGTGAAGACCGACAGCTGGCTGCGACCCAGCGCTTTGGCGCGGAACAGAGCGGCATCGGCAGCCCTCAGGAGAGCATCCGCTTGCTGCTCATGATCAGGAAAGACGCTCGCGCCGACACTCACGCTGACGATCAGATCGCGCCCATCAACCGACAGGGGTTTCTGGAAGGCTTGTACTATCTCGAGCCCTGCCCGCCTTATGTCTTCCAGATTGGCTGCATGTCCCACGACGACCGTAAATTCATCCCCGCCCAGTCGCGCCGCAAAGCCGAGATCGCGGCTGGTCTCCCGCAGGCGTGTTGCGAGACTCACCAGGACACGATCGCCAAAGGCGTGTCCCATCCCGTCATTGAGGTACTTGAAGTTATCAATATCGAGGAAAAATATGCCCACCAGGCAGCCCTCTGTTCGTGCTCGATCGATCGCGGCGTTCAGCAGCACGAAAAGCTCCCGTCGGTTCGGCAATCCGGTCAGCGGGTCACGTTCGGCCAGATTCTGCAGCTGCAGAGTGCGCTCCGCGACCTTCGCTTCCAGATCCGCCTGATAGTCTCGCGTGACCGCTTTCGCGATGGCCAGTTCGCTTGCCATGGTATTGAAGGCGAAGGTC
>Ga0265338_10004478_pt1 | contig 18845 bp, 19 predicted proteins | sample 42126metaG_FD_193579 | JGI IMG/M metagenome (GOLD analysis project Ga0265338, IMG submission 193579) | Rhizosphere microbial communities from Carex aquatilis grown in University of Washington, Seatle, WA, United States - 4-21-26 metaG | ecosystem: Host-associated > Plants > Roots > Rhizosphere... | reverse complement strand
CGTAGAGCTCCGTCAACGGCATAGTGAATGTATTTGTCAGCGTTCGCGTCGAGCGTCCCCTGATAGCGCTCCGCCAAGAGCTGCGTATAGGTCGCCACCATGCGCAAGGGCTCCTGCAGATCATGGGACGCGACGTAGGCAAATTGCTCGAGATCGCGATTGGAGCGGGCTAACTCCTCCTGAGCCTGCCGGTTCTCCTTCCGCAATTCGTTTTCCCGGATAGCACGACGCACCGCCTCCGGCAGGTGCGGCAGATGATCTTTCAAGACATAGTCAGCGGCACCTCGCTTAATGCAGTCCACCGCCTTGACTTCGCCAAGTGCTCCCGACACGACGATAACCGGAATATCAATGCCCTCTTGCCGCAAGACAACGACCGATGCCATCCCGTTCCAGCAAGGCAGGCTGTAGTCAGCCAGGATCACTTCATAGGCGTTGCTCCGGACACGGGATACGAACTCATCTTCGGTTTGAGCGACATCGGCGACCACGTCGAACCCGCCGCCACGCAATGCTTGCAGAGCCAACTCAGCATCCGCAGGATCGTCCTCTACCATCAGTACCCTCAGCTTGGCGGGAGACTGGCCTGAGTATTCGGGGATGCGAAATGCAACGGACGGCACGGCAAGGTTCGGACCGGCACGGTGGTTGCCAGTGTTGGCAAGCGAGCAGCCGCTTACGGGAGCGGTCAGTCGACTGAGTTCCTGGATTCCTTCGTGCTCGCTGGCTGCCATAAGAAGACACAGACAGGCCCCAAAATGCCCGTATTGGCCCATCGGCGTGCCGCGAAGAAGCTTGAGGAAGAAAACGTATATCTGGTTGGACGAAGGGCCAAGCGCAGGACAGGCAGGCGGCTGTCACAATCCTTCGGAGGGGACATGCACTTCTGCGCGCGGCATCCCACAGAGACCAGTCGCCGGGAATGGGCTCGCGCGCCGACTCGGGTCCGCCCCTTCCGACAACGTCACAACGCCCTCGCCTTCAAGAAACCCCGGAGATCCTCCAATATCAATTCTCGGCGCCGGGACTTAGGAGGACGGCTCCGTTGTGGCGGGACTTCTCACCTGCGCTTAATAATAAAAACGGTCTTATCGTCGATGCGGTCCTCTTCATGACTCTGCAGCAGGGTTGCGTCTTGGCCAACCGCATGTTTCAGAATCGCGTTGCAGATTTCCTTAGCACCCTCATCTTGGTGCTCTCGAATGACCTGTTCAATCTGCTGCCGGTCCTGCTCATCACTACCGTCATAAACCCCGTCTGTATAAAGAAAGAGAATGTCGCCCGGACTCATGAGTGTGATTTCCGCGATGTCCGAAGCTCTCATCTTTCGCTGCCGCAGCGTCATGGAGAGATACTTGTTTCGATCAGGGTGTTCCTCTGGAATCGCGAGCCCGAGCGCCAGGAATTGCACCATGCACACCCGATCCATCGCCATGAACTTCTTGAACTCCGCAGAATAGACTAGCGGCGGCGGGTGGCCGAAATTTACGAAGCGGAATTGTCCACTGGGACGAGTCTCACCGTAGAGCATGGTCGCGATTTCACGTGAATTGTCATCCTTGTCCCGGCCCAAGGCGTTTCGTGCAGTAACTGACTGCGCGAGGCGTAAATTGATCTTCTCGAACATGTCGGGCGTCGTTCTGCCGTTTCGATCCAACTCCGAAAGCATGAACGCATGGAAAGTATCGTGGACGGTGGACGCAATTTTTGCCGAGATGATCCCGTGCCCCTGAGCATCTACCAGCAGCACTCCCGCTGTCGTGCGGAGTTCCTGGAGGTCCTCGGCGATTCTCACTTGCTCTGAGCTCTTCGCCCTTCGGTATTCGGCGCCAAGTGCATCGTTGTAACCAGGTTTGGACTGCAACCACTCGATATGAGCGTCCACCGAGTTCCGCGGGCTCTGGCCTTGGGAAAGTGGTACCAGGTACTCCTTGGACAGCTTGAGGGCTCGTGCAATACGGGCGTCAATGTCGTACCGCTGCTGGAAGTTGATGTACTCGAAAAGGTCGCCGCCTACCGCTCCGACAGGAATCGAGTTGCCATACATATCGATCCCGGCCAATTGGGGAATTGCCCCCTCCACCGGCATCAGTCTCTTGCGGAGGTAGTCGTCAATCTTGGGTTCTAGCTGCACCGTCATAGCCCGGGCTCCTTGCTCTCAGCAGTTTACCCTGCTCTGCTCGCGACATTCCTCGCATTCGATAGTAGCCTTGAAACCGGGAGAGTTTCGGGCGAGTGTTCGCAAGCGATACCACATGGTCGCTGTGGTCGGTAAGCGAGCCAGTTGAGGGAATATTGCGAAGATCTCCCGAGGTTTGGTTGTCACCTCACACCTGATGACTATTGGTTCCGATCGACATCTTCGTCACCGAGGTGTCAAACACGATCGAAGTCCGCGCCCTGCTATTTTTTCCCTGCAATCGGCGCCGTTTCCACACTGGCCTGCTTGTTCCACCCGTGGAAACTCGAGAAATCACCCGCATTCCATGCCTCACGAAGGCCGGCAGTGCTCAGATCCCAGTCTGGGCGGATTTCGCCCGATACGGCGCGCAGATCGTGCCAAAGATCGATGACCGATGGACGCCCCCAAAACCAGTAGCCGTTATAGATGCTGTGAATCACGAGGCCCGGCTTGAGCACGAGCGTATGCGGGATCATCGGATTGTGCTCGGGGTCGGTGTACTCCTGAATGTCGAGATCCTTCTGAATGGTTCGGTCGGGGTCCGAAAGGAACGCCCACTGGGCTCCGACTGACGCACGGAATTCCTGAAGAGTATGGTGATCGTCGGTGGCGATTGTGGCGATCTGAGTGTACGCCACTGCGATCTTGGGATAGAACGCAGCGAGTTCCAAATGTTGCTGGTGCTCCTTTGGACAATAATGGCCGCGCGCAAGAGTGAGGATTAGCGGATCCTCGCCCTGTAGTTCGCTGAGCTTGCGCAGTTCGCCCGTGTGATCGGGCAGTTCGTAGTTAGGAAAAATGCCTCCCGGCACGATATCAGAACGCATGATTAGACTCCTCCCGTTTCTTCAAAGGTCTTCTTGCAGGTCGTTTCTCTTAAAGATCCAGAGTGACACCCGTGTTTGGCTGGGAACAGCATACGAGCACGTTCCCGGGAGCGGGCCTCTCCAGCGGCTCAGGGTTATAAATAATTGATCCGCCAATCAGACCCGTCATGCAGGTATGACAGACTCCAGTTCGGCACGACCATCTGACAGGAACGTCACACGCTTCCGCCAGTTCAAGCAAACTTCCGAATTTCGGATCCCAATCGGCGATAATCCCGCTACGCGCGAATGAGACTGAGGGGCCAGATCCGGGCGGCCCTTGTGGCAGGTGCGGAGTGTGATCAACCCGCACCATTCCGGGGGTAATACCCTCGAGAGCACCGAAGATTTCCGTGTGCACATTTTCGGCGAGCACACCCCAGTTTCGCAGCCCGTCGCGCATATTCTGCAAGAATGACGACGGGCCACACAGATAGAAGTCACTACCCTGTGACACGCCGATTCTCTCCAGCAAAGCTGCGTCAATGTGCCCGGGAGCATCGAAGTCAGCCCCGACTTGGTCGATTGCAGCGGGCCTGCTGTACACGATGTATCCTCGTCCGCGAGAGAGCTGTTTCAGCAATGAACGCGATTCTTCTGCAAACGGATGGTCGACGCGATTGCGCGCTCCATAGATCCACCAGATCTCTCGTTGCGATCCTTCAGCGGCTAGGGAGTGCAGCATCGACATCACGGGCGTCGCGCCCACTCCAGCACTCAGCAGAACCACAGGATTCTGGCTGGGACGCAGAGTAAAGCTTCCTCGCGGTGCACTCACATCCAATGCATCGCCTTCTTTCGTACGGTTGCACAGAAATGAACTTCCAATCCCGTTCAATTCGCTCTTGACGCTGATCCGCAAATGATCAGCTACAGGTAGATCAGACAACGAATAGCTGCGAAGAACCGGCGGTTTGTTCGGTTCAACGAGCAACCGCAAGACGACAAATTGACCTGCTCGGAAGACAGGAAGAGGCTGCCCATCGATCGGCTGCAGAATGAGGGAAGTTACTCTATCGCTTTCCTTATTAATATTCGCGACTCGCATCTGTCGAAAGCCGGACCAAGCGGGCGCTTGTTCCTCGTGGGCGAGTCCCGGATTCCCCACAGTAGTTGTGGAGCTCAAGTCTTGCTGGAGCATTGCCTGGAACGAACTCTGCCACCCCTTGCTAAGTGCGGGAATCCGCAGCGCGCGTTGCAGTTGCTCGCTGGAATGTCCTGGCAAATACAAAAGGGCGTCAACGTCGGCCACAGTGACTCGCTCTGGGCCATCAGCAATTTTTGCAATGTCATCCCCTGCACCAACTTCTCCCTCTTGCAACACGCGAAAGTAGAATCCTGGTCTGTGATGCGCCACGAGCAGGGCCGCCATCCGAGGTTCATTCATGCGGATGGCGACGCGGTAGCACGTCACGCGAGGCTGTGTTACTTCAAATTCAGCGCCACCGATGCGGTATCGATCGCCAATGCACACCTCGTTATCAGGAAGTCCCTCGACGGTGAAGTTTTCCCCGAACTGGCCGAAAGTAAAATCGTGGCGACCCAAAAAGCGCTCCCAGTAATGGTAAGAATCCATCTGGTAGACGAATACGGCGCGGTGCTCCCCTCCGTGACCTTCCAGATCGGCTTGCGCATCGCCATCAATATTGAGTCTGCGCACCATTCGCCGTCCATCAACTGGAGACTTCCAGACTGACGTTCGGACGGTTTTGCCGTTCCATGCCACGTCGCGCGGAAGGCCGACATTTACTGAAAGCAATCGGGGCATTCGTTTCTCGTCGAAGTACAGCGTCCGGCTGGAATCCTTTACGCCGCCACCTTTTCCGCCGATCGCGCCTTGTGCGGCGCGCCAACATAGGGAAATGTTGCGAGCAGGTCCTTGTGGGGCCCGACCATGTCTTGCGTTACCTTTCCATTTGTGAGGAGAGGAAGAAAGAAATCGACGACGTCGTCGGTGAGTGCCCGGCCATTGTTCGGGTAGGACGCCGGCCGCGTGGGATCGTAGTGGAGGACGTCCGGCAGCAGGGTCCCGGCGACCCGCGTTGCTTCCGCCGGCGTATATCCACCGGCATGCTCCAGCGCGTGCGCGAACACAGGGACGAAGCGGGCGTCGTCTGCGGGTTCCCCCGCGAGATAGGCAGCGTTCTGCTCGCCCGCGAGGAAGGGGGTTTGATTTGACCGCGCGCCACGGTCCGCCTGGACCCATTTCCCGCTTGCGCCGTCAAGCGTACGAGCCCACAGGCCCATCTTCTTAAGACTGAGGGCAGAATTGGGTACCTCCAGCACGATGCTGCACACGTCCTTATCGGCAAAGTAGTCGTCGCCGGTAAACTTCAGGTTGTTCAAGGCCCCCTGCACGTCAAAGAAGAAGGGGTCGCTGCGCCACCCGGCAAAGAAACGGTGGTCGCCGGCCTGGCTCACGCGCGCATCCAACCCCGCCGAGACCTGTGCTGCTTCAATGATCGTCAGCCCATCGTCGCCCGTTCCCGCGGCTTGCTCGCCTTCAACCCGCCGTAATGTCGCAGTCTGCGCTCCCCCCTGCGAAGCCGAGAAGATGACTCGGTATGCGATATCGGCGACGGCGTCACCGTTCGTGTCGATCTTCAGTTCATATATCGCCTCGGTCGCGAAGGGTTCGTCTGTCGTGGGCCCTTGCGGATTCACTCCGAAAGACGGATGCACATTCATAATCAGGATCGACTTGCTTGCGTCCCCCGGCTTGGGGAAGGCGTACAGATCCGTAAGGTCGAGGCGAGAGTCGCCGTGGGGAAAACCAAAGTCCGGACCGGAATAGTGGTGTGACATAAAGAATTCTCCTTTCCTTTTGACATTGAAGCGGATTGCTACACGGGTGCATTCATCAGTAACCGTCGCTTTCGATAACAGTTTTGGCGAAATTTGCTGTTTGCTCGTCTGACATACTGACTGCCTTAGTCCGGTTCGCCGAGAGCCTGGACACCTGCTGTTTGTTCGCTGCGCATTTCCGATCGCATAGGTCGCAATGACGGCATAACAACAGAAGCGCGGATACGAAGCAATTGGACGATGGTATTGGCCTCTACATCAGGGTGCATAGCGGGTAAAGACCAGGTCGCTCCCATTGGCCTTCTCATGGCAGGGGAAGCAGGTCTTCATAAACGCCGCGTCGCCAGGCTTGCCATCTGTGCTGAAGTGACCGAACCCCCAGCCGCCGGTTGCGGCGTATTTTTTGGAGTCCTTGACCATAAACTGAATGTTCGTGGGCGGCCCGGGAACAAAAGACTGAGCCTGGCCAAAGACTTTGTTGTTTTCCTCCGAAGCGAGGTGACGATAGTGCAGAGCAGCGATGATCGAGCCGTCCGGGAACGGAACCGTTGCTGCCCGGAAGGCCTTGATCGCCACATCGTTGCCCAAGATGGCCCCTAAACTGTTCAGGTTGCCTGCCTCATGGGCCGAGGAGATCCACTGCCAGTCGCGGAACCCATGGGGGATTTCGGTAACGAAGGGCGGGGCAGGTTGCGCATCCGCGTGGCCTGGGGCAGGCGCAATCACGGTCACAAGGCAAGCCATTGTTACAACTGCAGCCAGGAAGAATGTGAAGCGTCTCGTAATATCCTCCATTCAATATGCTTCGGCAAACTGAAATCAGCAGCCCTGACTATTGCGCCTCAAAGTCGGTTTCGAAAGATCATGGCCGACTCTTCTTCGTTGCGCTGGGCATTTTCCAATTGCCTCGGCTGTGACGAGCGCATCAGACCAGAAGAGCGCAAGCGAAACAATTGGACGATGGTATTGGCGATACCTTCGCATCGGTCGACGTGCCGAGGGCCCGATGATCTCGTGCAACAGTCAGCCGACTTGCCAATCGTGCCGAGGCTGCGACTGTGACTGCTCGCCAGTCTCGACTGGTGGAACGAGGCGGGCTATCCATCAATTCAGACTCTTCAAGCCAGTCATCAGTGGAGAGCCGTGCCTGTTCTGGACCGAATAACTCCGTCACCGCGCCGATGAATGACGCTAACTCGCGCTCCGCCAGGTGGATCTGGCCCGCATAAGTCGAACTGTCAAACGATTCATCCGAGTTCATGGGATTCTCCTGGTGCTTGTGCCCGTAAGAGCCTAAGCGGCTTTCGCTGCAGCAGCGAGCAAGTCCATAAGGTTTCGGGCTGCGACGGTTGAAGACGCGGGATTCTGTCCGGTAATGAGACGGCCATCAACGATGGAGAACGGCTGCCAGTTGGGAAGTTTCTCAAAAATGGATCCCAGCCGTTTCAATTCATCTTCGACCAGAAATGGGACAACGTGGGTGAGCTGCACGTCTTCTTCCTCACCATTCGTAAAACCGGTCACGCGTTTTCCTTTTACCAGCGGCGCGCCTTGGTATGTCACGTGACGAAGAACGCCGGGCGAATGGCAGACCAGAGCGATGGGCTTGTCGGAATTGTAGAAGGACTCGAGGAGAGCGATGGACACCGGGCTTTCTGCGAGGTCCCACATGGGACCGTGCCCGCCCACATAGAAGACCGTATCGTAATCTTCCGATTTTACGTCCGCAAGCTTGACCGTCTGGGAGAGCGCCTTCTGTGCCGTCTGGTCTTGTTTGAACCGGCTCATGGCGGGCGTTTGACCTTCTGGTAAATCGCTCTTCGGATCGATGGGCGGTTGCCCACCTCTCGGTGAGGCAAGAGTCAGCTGTACGCCGGCATCCCTGAAAACAAAGTAAGGAGCTGCGAATTCTTCCAGCCAGAAGCCGGTCTTGCGGCCCGTGTTGCCGAGTACGTCGTGCGAGGTCAGCACCATCAGTATTTTCACGTCCTTCTCCTAATTCCTGGTTTGTCAGGATTCCGAATCGAATTCGGTCGACGCGAGTCATCAGAACAGAAGCTTGGGAGACGAACAATTGGACGATGGTATTGGCGATACTTTGGTAGGGGTAGACATTGTGCGCGCGACATACGTGGGCTGAGAGGCCATGACGAGAGCAGAACCTCGCGCTCAAGCGTTGCGAAACGCAACACGATCCTCATCTTGTTGATTTCCACTGGGTTATCGTTCTAGAATTCGCTTAACGTTGGGGCGTCAGCAGTCAACTGTGCACGGTGATGCTTGGGTTCAGGTGCACACCTTGGCCATGAAATGGGGTGACCGAAATGTTGCAAGTCACACCAATCGTCTTTGTTGTCGACGATGACGTCTCCGTGCGCGAATCTCTGGAACTGTTGGTCCGCTGTGAAGGCTGGCGGCCGGAAACATTCGCGTCCGCGCAAGAGTTTCTAGCCTGCCCACGAACCCGTGTTCCAAACTGTCTTGTACTTGACGTTTCTCTTCCAGGCCTAAATGGTCTTGAGCTGCAGAAACGCATCGCCGTCGAACGGACGGACATGCCGATCATCTTCATCACGGGCCACGGCGACGTGCCCATGACGGTCCAAGCCATGAAGGCGGGGGCTGTCGAATTCTTGACGAAACCCTTCAGCGATGACGTGTTGTTGGCGGCCATCCGGGGAGCCCTGGAGCGCAGCCGCGCTGCGCTCGGTCAAGAGGCCGAGATGCAGGTTCTCCGAGGCCGTTACGCGTCGCTTTCCCAACGCGAACGACAGGTTATGGCGTTGGTGGTTTCCGGCCTGCTGAATAAACAGGTCGGTGGGGAGCTCGGTATCAGCGAAATCACGGTGAAGGCACACCGAGGCAAGGTGATGCAAAAGATGAAGGCCGGCTCTCTTGCCGACTTGGTGAAAATCGCCGCGAGGCTTCGGCCCGCGCCCGCCGCGATTACGGCGGCATAACGGCTATATTTACCGTCGTAACTATTCGTGACGACAAGGAATTCGCAGGCGCCGTCCTTTAGGTATTTGCGGAGTAGTGGGCAAGATGGTCCTGAAAGAGCCGCCAGCCTAGAAACCTGCGCTACAAGCAGCTCCTGTGAGAGGAAATACCATGAAGAAGGCCACATCACCGATTTCGCTCGCCGGCTCCCAACTCGGCGAGGTGCGTCATGTCTGCGCGTTTTTCAATAGCGACGACGAGGAATATCGCGTGTTGCTGCCGTTCATTAAGGACGGGTTCGAGTGTGGCGACAAGGCGGTCCACGTCGTGAATTCGGATCAACGTCATGACCATCTGCAACGGTTGACGGCAGTGGGGATCGATCCGAAGGCAGCGGAACAGAGCGGCCAACTCGAGATTCGGATCAACACTGAAGCCTACCTTCGAGACGGCCGTTTCGATAAAGATCGAATGCTGGCAGCGTTTGAGCAGATGGCCAGCGGCAATGCCAAGGGAGGCTTCCCGCTCAGTCGTATTTGCTGCCGGATGGACTGGGCGATTGAAGACCGAACGTACATTGACGATCTCGTTGAGTTCGAATCGCGCGTGAATGACGTGTGGCGTCGCCACGATGACGCGGTCATCTGCACTTATCATCTCGGCAAGTTTGGCGGCGACGCGGTGGTTGACATTATGCGGACGCATCCGATGATCATCATCGGCGGCATCCTCCAGCGGAACCCTTTCTTTGTTCCCCCCGAGGAGTTCCTGCCCGAGCTTCGCGAACGTCGGGCCAAGCGGACTCCCACGTCCTTCACGGCTGCCTGATATGGAGGTCCGCCCCGAACCTGCCTCTGGAGAGATCAAGCACCTTCAGCGGTGCATTAACGATCTTGTCAGCCTGCTGGCTCTTCCTGCCATCTGGAGCGGCAGCAATCCATCTCAAGTTCTTCACACCTTGCTCGACACGCTCATGCGTATGCTGCGCCTGGACCTCGTCTCCGTGCGCCTGAAAAATCCAGTTGGCGAGGCCAGTGTTGAGATGGTCCGAGTCGCCCAATTGCGAGGACCGATGCCACCGGAGCACGAGATCTGCGAGGCGCTCGCCCACTCGTTGGCAGACAACTCAAGGAAATGGCCTCCATTGCTTCGCAGCTTTTTGGGTGAGGGAGATGTTTCGATCGTGCCTCTGCCCCTGGGGCTGCAGGGCGAACTCGGGCTAATCATAGCCGCGTCTGAACGAGGAGATTTTCCGCGTCAAGCGGAGGCACTTCTTCTGAATGTAGCGGCAAATCAGGCGTGCATCGGGCTGCAGGAGGCGCGGCTCCGGAGCCAGCAGAAACGTATCGCCTACGAACTCGATCAACAGGTCGCGCAGCGAACGGCTGAACTTGCTGCCGCCGAGGAGCGGTGGCGCTCGGTTTTCGAGAACTCAGCCATCGGGGTTGCCCTTACTGACCTGAACGGCAGATTTCTTGCCGCGAACCCCGTGTACGAGAAGATGGTTGGTTATACCGAGGAGGAATTGCAGAAACTCTCTTTCCTGGACGTCACCCTTGAGGAGTACTTGGAAGCGAACCGGACGCTTGTCGGGGAGTTGTTGGAGGGAAAGCGCCAGCAGTTTCAGATGGAGAAGCAATATCGGCGGAAGAACGGGAGCCTGATATGGGTGCGCAACAATGTATCTCTGGTGCCCGGCACGGAGCGGGTGACGCGATTCCTCATGACGCTCTCGGAGGACATCACAGAACGCAGGCGGGTAGAGGAGGCACTGAACAAGGCTCGTTCTGACCTCGCACATGTGTCCAGGGTCACAAGCCTCGGAGCTCTGACGGCATCGATCGCGCACGAAGTCAACCAACCGCTGTCCGGCATCATCACAAACGCCAGCACCTGTTTGCGGATGCTGGCGACCGATCCTCCCCAAGTCGAGGGCGCTCGCGAAACCGCCCGGCGCACGATTCGCGATGGCAACCGTATGTCCGAGGTGATCACGCGGTTGCGCGCACTCTTTAGTAAGAAAGAGCCTACGACCGAATCTGTGAATCTGAATGATGCCGTTCTGGATGTGATTGCCCTGACCATCGTGGACCTTCAGAAGAACCGGGTAGTGCTACGTCCGGAACTTGCCGACCACCTTCCGCTCGTCACAGGCGATCGTGTGCAGCTTCAGCAGGTCATACTAAACCTGCTCAAGAATGGCTCCGATGCCATGAGCACAGTGGAGGACCGTCCGAGGGTGTTGGCGATCAGAACCGAGCGGGACGAGGGAGATCGGGTGCGTCTGACGGTACAAGATGCGGGAATCGGTTTTGACCCTCAGGCCGCGAACCGTCTTTTCGATGCGTTCTATACCACTAAGGGCGACGGGATGGGAATCGGGCTATCTGTCAGCCGTTCCATTATCGAGAGGCATCATGGCCGTCTGTGGGCGACACTGAATGATGGTCCAGGAGCCACATTTTCTTTCTCCATTCCTCAAACTCCAGAGGGTTTAGCGCGCGCCGACACCGTCCGCAACATTCAGGCGCCAGCCGCAACCGGTCCGGGTGCGGCGTGAAGGCTACATTGATCCTCACATCGGCGACGAACCAATACTAAAGGACAATGGACGCCCTCCCCGGAAGTGGAGCATTCTAGCTCCCGCAGTCCTGCCAAGAAAGGAGCGCCATCGACCCCTTACTTGTGTCCGTGGTCGACGACGACGGATCCGTCCGCGAGTCGTTACTTGACCTGTTGATGCAGTTGGGTTTTGCAGCCCGCGCATTCTCGTCGGCGGAAGAGTTCCTCGCGTCTGATTGCGTCGACCAGACCAGATGCCTGCTGCTCGACGTCGCAATGCCTACAATGACCGGGCCTGATCTTCAACGGGAGCTGACACGACGGCCGCAAGCGATTCCCATCATCTTCATTACGGCTGATAGAGATCTGATCGTTCGCCAGCGTCTGATCCAACAGGGTGCGGTGGAATGCCTATTCAAGCCATTCAGCGACACGGCTCTGCTTGAAGCCATTAATTCGGCACTTCACCCGAAGTGAGAGTCCCGCCCTCTGTTAATCGTGGAGAAAAGAATGTGATGTGCCAGTTTGCAGGAAGCCATTGATGGCTACCGGCTGATCAGTGCTCTTGAAGTGCTGGGCTCGCGTACCGTGCCGATAGCGATTGCGTCGAAGTGCGTCATCGTAGTGGTTCAACGAGCTCCCTCTGTGTGGATCTTGCCGTCTTTGGCTGCCTCTTCGGGGGTCATGCCGCCCTGACGCGCGACAATATAGGCGGCATACCAGTCCGACCAGTGGTGCTTCAGAGCGGTAGGTTTGTATTCGCCGTGGTGCTTGTCAGCCTCTTGCAGGAGTTCGGTCAGCGTCGCGACATCTAAATTACTAAGTCCTCGGCCAGGAAGCCGCGTTGTGACTTCCTGAAACAGCCATCCATTGCCGTCGGGGTCACGAAACGTGGCAAACGAGTTGTAGGTGGCATGCTCGGGTGCCGGCCCACTGATGCGACCGTTGTCGTCCATTTGGAACTGAGCGCCAGGCGTTCCGGGGTGGAACACCTCACTCACCTCAATTCCGCGTGCGACAAGATTCTTCCGTGCAGCCTCAACGTCGGAGACGATCAGGTAGAGGCCTTGCGCAGACCCCGGCGGGGCCGATGTTATCTTCGTGCCAAACTGAACCGAACACCCTGAGCCCGGAGGTGTGAACTGCACAACGCGGAAGCCGTTATCAAAGGGGAAGTCGGCGTCGAGTCGCCACCCGAGCTTCGTGTAGAACTCCTTCGAGCGGTCAACATCCGCGACCGGAATGACGACCACCTCGAAACTCATATCTACCCTCTCTTGGCCAGCGGCGCTGATCGGGTTACTGCTCGGGAACGCACGTAGAGTCGCCATATTTTTCTCCTGATTCGTCAGCCAAATCGGCGTCCAGTCCTTTGCAGACGCCGTCGATTTCCTCGGCCACGCTAATGTCGATTAAGCCAGAATCATCATGACGAGTCTATTGGACGAGCGTATCGACCAACGCCAAAGTATGGATCGGCATATATACACACCAGTCGTCCGCATTTTATTCCACGGAGGCTCGCTGCCAAGGTATCGCCTATACCATCGTCCAATTGATTCGCCGCAGGACCTCGGCTGTGATCGCTGCATCGCAGCCGATTCGGCGGGACGAGCGGCACTTAAACAGACGCGCTCAGCGGCACCATTTGCCGGAGATGGCAAAGAACAGCCCGATCGAAACGCGTACCAGCAGGGTGGCATACTGCTCAAAACCACTGCTACCCAGCAGCGCAAACTGGATCACCCGTTTCCAATCCATCTTCTCTCATCTCCCCCGGCCTGCCCCGCTCTCGTGCCCCCATCGTCCCGTCCTCTCCGGCTCTCTCGCCTCTCCGGCTGAGGATGCGCTCTAAGCGACTCGCCTCTTCCTTCCATCGAGTGCCGGTAGAAGAAGTTTCAGAAGCTCCTCATCAGAGAACGGGTTCTGACCTGAAATCAACTCGCGATCTTGAAGGACGTAGCTCTTCCATGGAGCGACCACCCCCACGTCACCGCCCGCAGTAAGCAAGGCGAAGTCCGGGTAGAAGAGAACCTTACCACCAATCTCAAGCGGCTCCCGCTGCTGCTCTTCCGCTGTCGAAAAGATAGTGATCTTATATCCAGAATAGATCCAACCTTGAGCCTTTGCCCGCGCTCCAGCGGCATCGCCCGCCGACAGCGCGGCGACCACCTCCGTCGAATTCGGAAGCGCCGCGAGAAGTGAAATCGGGCCATGGCAGAGCACAGCCGTAGGCTTGGATGTTTTATGAAAGTGTCTCAGCACGGTGCCCGCGTCGGGATCATCCAGCAGGTCCATCATCGGGCCATGGCCACCCGGGACGAAAACAGCGTCATATTGATCCAGGCCCGATGCGATGACATCCGAGATACGAGTGGGATTTTTGAGCCCAGCCAGAGTGTCTCGGAATTTTAGATAGTCCTGAAGCTTAGCCTCATCTCCACCGAAGAAGTCGGCTACAGCCGAATGCACATCCATTTGCGGCGTGTTGCCTTTGGGGTTAGCGAACGTGACTTCGTAGCCCTCCTTCATCAGGGCACGAACCGGAACCGTCAGCTCGTTGAGATAGTAGCCAGCGCCGGCGTATACCTTGCCATCTTTCAAGGGCAAGCCATGACCGCTCGAGACTAATACCAAGACTTTTCCTTTTGTTGTCATTTTGTTCTCCTCTGAAATCGAATTCTGTTGTCCCGAATATGAGCTAGCTCATCGTCCGCGGCTTCCTCGAAAGTGCGCAAGGACGGGCCCCCGCGGTTGATGTGAGTTATGCTCCCGGAAATCCGAACATCAGCCAGGATTGATTGGCCACCCAATGCGGGTACAGCTCCGTCATCTGATCGAACAGCTCCTGGTCGGACTTCGCGGTTTTCTGCACCCGATCGAAATCCTGCAGGTAACGCTTGGTGTCCTGAATCGTCGAGGGAGAGTCGGGCGCACCGGGCTTCTTGTGACCGGCGACAACCATCGTCGGGTTAAGCGCCGCCAATCGGTCCAGGTCCGTGATCCAATTCTTTCGGCTCTCGGGGGTGGTGTCGCCGACATACATGCGGCATTGGTTGTACACAACGTCGCCAGCGACGATCAGGCCGATCGATGGAACGTAGAGAGAGGTCGAATCGACACTATCGGTGCGACCCTGCTCAATGATGCGCAATTCATGGCCCTCGAGAGTGAACGTGTCGTGCTGATAGGGTTCGGGTGGAACCAACTTGGTCGGCACTTGCCCAGGAAACATCCGGCGCGCTAGCCGCTCCACTGTGGGAGTGAAAGACATCTGCATGGCGTTTACCGTCTTGGGCGTTGCGATCGCCCGAGCGCCCGGGAAACGGTCGAGCAGAATGCCCAGACCATAGAAATGGTCGAAATGGGCGTGCGTTATATAAATGGTCTCAAGGTTGCGGTTGTGCAGGGCAACCCAATCCGCGAGAGCCTCTGCCTCAGCCACTGTCCCCATCGCGTCCACCAGCACCGCGTCGTACTCGCCGAAAATCAAAGTCGACGTGATCGGGTCAAAGGCGAGCGCTTCGCCGAAGGGCTTTGGCCGCTCGCCGACCATCGACTTTCCCGGGGCGGTAAAAACGTTCACACTCAGCGTGGTCTCTTTCCGTCCATTTGTGCCATTCATCTGATACTCCTTTCGATGTCAGAGCGGTTGACTGTTCAAGGTAGAGATTGGCAGAAGCGCGCAGAGTCGGCATCCTATCCGCCCCGCGTGTTAACCGTAGGTGACGGTAGTGCTCTGTCCGACCTCGATAATGTAACCGTCAGGATCGCGGATGTAGCAGCGGATCTCGCCGTACTTGGGGATCGGCTCCGTGATGAACTCGGCTCCTCGACTTTTCCAAAGTTTGTAGCACGCCTGAATGTCCGCAACGCGGAAATTCATAAAACTGTTGATGTGATTCGGGTCGGGGACGCTGAGCGTTACCGTCGGCTTATCCGCGGTCGGGCCGCCACCTACGTTCAGAATCATCCATATATTCGCGAGCTGAAGGTAGCCAGGCGCGTTGCCGTCGCCAAGGCTTAGAATCCGAGCACCGAAGACCTTTTCGTAGTAGCGAGCCGATCGTTCGATGTCGGCGACGGTGAGAAACTGCGCGATGCTGATCCCCTCACGTGGGGGCATCTCATAACTCTTCTGTTCGATTTGTACCGCGCTCATGGATCGCTCCTTTCGATATAGTGCCCAGAATATTTTCGAACACCGCAGGCATTGGAAACTGGTGCGCCAACCTTGGCCTCGAACGCGTCCCATCCGCGACGTCCGGAGCTTGGAACGCGTCGAGCACCGACCTAGCGAGCGATTTGGCCCAAGTAGTATCCCAGCCGATTTTCGACGTCTCCCTGCTTATGGAAGCCGCGCGCGATCAGCGCTTTAATTCCCTCCTGAGCGGCGGGTCGCCCGAGCGAAGCGATGCACGTATCCCACCCAGAGCCGAGTTCGACGTCCGGCGGCAGGCTCGTGTTTACTAGGCGCTTGGTTTGAGCGATCGCCCATTTGTCGAACCTGGAGATCCGGGTCGCGAGTGCTTCTACAAACGCATCTAGATCGGCGTCCGGGAGGGCGCGATTGATGTAGCCGTAGGACTCGGCCTTGTCCGCTCCGATGTCTTCCGAACTCAGAAGCACCTCGAGGGCGCGGTTTCGGCCGATGAGTTGGGGCAGCCGGGCCATGGGGCCGCCGCCGGCGACCATTCCTACGCCTACCTCCCATTGCGAGAGGATGGCCTTCTCGCGGCTGGCAAAACTCATGTCGCAGGCCAGCGTGATCTCGCTGCCGTTGCCCGTTGCCCGGCCGCGGATGAGGGCGATGGAGGCGACTGGCAAGCGGGTCAAACGCACGAGAAAGTCCGGCCAGGGCGGCAAGCCGGCGGGCCCCGCCGGCATCGAGATCAGATCTTCAAGCTTCGCCGTGAAGTCGGAGTGATTGAGGAAGTAATCGTCGACCGCGCTGTCGAACACGACAACTCTTACTTGCTCGTCGGCCTCGAGTGCGTTGATGATTTCCTGGAACTCCTTGACCATTTCCGGGCCCATAACGTTGATCGGCGGGTTGTCGACCGTGACACGCCAATAGGCGGGCGACCGCCGGGTCAGGCGAAGCTGTGCGGGTTTCATCGGTGCGTTTATCTCTGTAAGTTTCGCAGGTTCGCTCATTGTGGCCATGAACTTTCCTTCGTATCAAGCTGCGACCATTCAGCCAGAAGAAAATGAGCCGCGCAATTGGACGATGGTATCGCCCAATCCTTCGTATCGGCTTCGCTGCGTTCATGCCCGAGGTAAACGGCGCTCCTCCACTCGGCCGGTTGCGAAGAAGAGATGTAAGCGAAGCCAGGTTCCTCCCGCTGATACGAACGTACCGCCAATACCTTGGTCCAATTGCTTTACTGTCGTTGCGTCTGGCCTAATGGCAGTCGTTCGAGCTGCACGGTGGTGGAGTGGAAAACTTTTTCGCGAAGGGAAACAAACCATGTCTGAACTTATGACGAAGTCAGTAGTGCAAGAAGAACAGAAGCAGAAGGCAGGAACACGCACCGCCGTGCAACGTATCGCCGGCTTTACCTTCCTTGTGATCGCTATCGCAGTGCTCGCGGTCCTCGGCGTCGTCGCGCTTTACGCGCAAGACAAGGACAAGTACGCACTGAAATCGCCTGGCGGAATCGCGTTCTCCGACTTCCGGGGATACGAGGACTGGTCGGTGGTCTCGTCGGCCCACACCGACGAAAGGCTCAAGGTGATCGTCGCCAATCCGACGATGATCAAGGCGTACAAGGCCGGCATTCCAGGCAACGGCCAGGCTTTCCCGGACGGCTCCATGATCGTGAAGCTGCAGTGGAAGCCGAAGAAGAGCACCGAGGCGCCTTTCGTCGTGGATGTGCCTGATACCTTCGTTGAGGCCTTCGTCATCGAAAAGGACAGCAAGAGATTTCCGAAAAGCGCCGGGTGGGGATACGCAGTGTTCAACTACGACGCCGCGTCGGACACATTCACGCCCGATCCCAAAAGCCTCTCCGACTGCGGACACGCCTGCCACACGGCCGTGAAGGCGAGGGACTACATCTTCCACCCGTACCAGAAACGTTGAACCGGCGTGCCCCTGCCTCAAGTGCCCGGCGGAATATCGCAAATGTGCATCACGCCTGAAATACAAGGAGTGGTTTTTATGTCAGAGCAGAGATCAGCCGTCATAGTGGAACCCGAACAAGGAATGGTTGCAGCGCATCAGCCGGGCCAGGATGTTTTCAAATCGGTCCTGTCCGAAGACGTCAACTGGAAGCCCTTCGCAGCGTTTCCGCCGTCGGTCCGCTTGGCTGTCATCGTCGGTCAACCCTCGGAGGCCGGCCCCTACACGATCAGGGTCCGGGTGCCCCGCGGCGTGAAGCTGATGCCACACCGACACCCGGAGGATCGTGTCTACACAGTGATTTCAGGCGTCTTCTACATCGGTCTCGGTAATCAGTTCGACGCGGCTGCGCTGCAAGCCTATCCGCCGGGAAGCGTCGTCGTTCTGCCGGGAAATACATCGCACTTTCACTGGGCGAAATCGAGTGAGTACGTGACACAAGTGACGGCGATTGGGCCGCTCGGACTTGAATACGTCAGCGCGAACGACGATCCGAGAACCCACAACTCTTAGCACGCACCTGCGCGACTCGAGATCGGGAGAGAAATATGGATCACCATGAGGCAGTTAGGAAATTCGAACACTTGATGATCAAAGAGGCTGATCACGCCACCGAGGCGGCAATCGAGCTTGAAGCTCTGGTTTCTCTCCTGCCAACTGAGAAATCTCGACAGCTCGCGCAGTTCCAGGCAAAGGCCAGTCACATACAAGCCAGAGACTTTCGCGAACTCGCGCAGAAAGTTAAAGAACCCTAGGTCCCCGACGCTCACCCTGAGTGCATGTCGCCAGATTTTCTTTCCTGACCGACGAAGCTATTGCGCGACCGGAGCGTCCTTGGTCCGGGCGCCTTTGCGCTTGCGAATCGCCAACGTGTCGTTGCCGTTTTCGTGGTCTCCAACAACCCGGATGTAAGGAGCCTTCATTAGCTGCGCCTTTCTGATCTTGGGGTTCAGCCAGTCCGGACCCAGGTCTGCCGTCGCCCGCATGCCGGTGCGCTACGCCGCAGTCGGCAGTCCGAACCAAGTGGTTAGCGCGTCAGCGAGCCCCACCTGAGTCAGGTCTCCCACCCAGGCCACGTATCCGTCGGGCCGAACCAACACGGCGGTGGGAGCCGTCACCGCCCCGATCGCCGGAAGCTCCCACGTGCCGACGTACTTGGCGTCGATCAGCTGAACACGATCTGCCCACGGAGTGATATCGATGCCGCCGGGCTCACCTAGGTTGAGCAGCACCGGCCGGGCATGATGCAGGAGAGTGAACATCTGCAGCGGGCCGTTGGCGGTCACCAGGTCGAGATCGGGCATGCGGCGACCGAGCAGCGGGTGTCCCTCGCCGAGGTCGTAATGAATGTCGAGACCAGACATCA
>Ga0265338_10004477_pt1 | contig 18846 bp, 13 predicted proteins | sample 42126metaG_FD_193579 | JGI IMG/M metagenome (GOLD analysis project Ga0265338, IMG submission 193579) | Rhizosphere microbial communities from Carex aquatilis grown in University of Washington, Seatle, WA, United States - 4-21-26 metaG | ecosystem: Host-associated > Plants > Roots > Rhizosphere... | reverse complement strand
CATTGATAAAGCAGGTCTTCTGAAGTTGGTCAGAGGTCCGGTCCTCAGGCAGGAAGACCTTCCCCAGCAATATATGCCTCAAGGATTCGATGATCTTGTGAAAACGGCCCGAGAGAACAATGGGACAACCATCGAGCAATTAAATTCTATGGTGAGTTCTTTATTCGACGGTCATCCCCCAAAAGGCTTAGAGAATCTTAAAGAGAATGATCGAAGGATAGGGTTATTCCTTAAATTTGTAGCTTTTATTGATCAGCAGGCAGGGCTTGAGAGAGAGGATGGGATCGACAATTTATATTTGCCCCGTGATATGGGATTTGGCTGGCTCGTAGAACGTGCCCTGTCAGCTGTCAGGGGAAGAATACGCTCGCCGTCGATGTTTTATTTAAGCCGTGCTTCGCTTGAAGGCGGGTATGGTGCAATTAAGTCGGTTCTAAACCAGGCCATAGCCGCTTATGGCGGTTCATTTAGTAAAGCCAGTGAGAATCGAGTATTTTGGATCGAATTGAGGAACAGGTTGATCGGTGATGAAGACACCCGGCCGATTGTCATAAAAGTCCTTGGTGAACTAAAAAGGACAGGGATTTTGCAGCAGGGGCGTTCCTTGCGTGTGATCGATACAGGATATGGGACCTTCCCGTCATTTTTCAGGGCTATTTTGACAGTGGACGAATTAGGAAGCATCCCTGATGCCCAAGTCAGAGGTATTTACTCGAGTGACAAAGATATTTTACCTCCCCAAGCGCGCGATCTGGTCATTAGTAATTCGGTTAATCAGCGATTGGAGAAGCTTTCATTTTCCAAATGGCGTTTGCTTGTCAGAAGAATCTTCGGCGGTGCAACGCAAGATGAAACCAGTATCATTGATTCTCTGATGGATGCTTTTGATGTTAAAGATAAGTTCACCCATCCTTTCTTTTTTGACGAAAACACCAATCAGATGATAGCCCAAACAGGAGAGGCAAGAAAAGAAGCTGAGGCCACCCAGTTGATGGTGGTTTATGCGACGCTTGCCTATCAGAAGATGATTAAAGCGGCGGAGGGAAAACTGCGTTCCCAGGTTTCCCCGGAGGCCTTGCATCAATTGGCTAAGGACACGGTTTATGGACATATCAATGATCTGGTGACGCAATATTTTGTTAAGGACGATATTCAAGCATGGACATCCCCCGGGAGATTGAATTTGTACATTGACAGAAAATGGCAGGAGGCCAACATAGCCGGATTTAAAGAAAGTAGCCTCAAGGTCAAATCAGATTATTTTAGAAAAGCTATTGATAATGATTTCAATCAATTCCAAATGAAGGAAGTATTCGTTCCTAAATTCGATATGATGCCCAAGAATATTGCCATTGAGCCAATTCAATTTAAAACATTTAATTTTGGTGAACTCAAATTCCTTTTTTCAAACTTAGCTATTTTGACTGATAATCAGCGATGGGCGCTGTTAAGACCCTTCTTGATACAAATCCAGATATCAGGCAATGGCGCATATTCATTAGGGGTCCAACAGAATGTTCACCTTTCAATTTTAAATAAAGACGGCAAGATTTTCGGAAAAAATAATTTTAAAGCGCCATTTTTGGTGAACCGTAGAAAGGACGGGACCGTTGACATTGTGATCCCTGGGAATCTATATGATGAAATAAATCTAAGGCCTGAATTTAAACAGACTTTTGCCGCCACCCTTGAATTTTTGTTGAAGTTTTCCCAAGCTGAAGACCATCTGGTATCGGTTGATGCATTAAAAACCAGGAGTTTCTCCCTGGGTGTCGATCTCAACCAGGTTGAAATGTTCTTTGATTTCTTAAGGGAGATTTATTCAAAGGAAGAAAATCCCATTAAGCTCAAAGGCAATACTCCTGCTACGCCGGTATTTTATCCTAATATGCAACATGGGGTCCAGAAGGCGGAGTCTTCAGAAACCATAAAACCGGCCGGTGAAAATGATAAGGCGATGAAGGCAAAACAGGATCTTCAATTATTGAGGAGCTTATCAAAGGTTCATTTACAAGAGTTGATGGAGATCCGTCAAAGACAATCAAATTGGATAAGGGGCAAGTGGCGAAAAATTGTTAGCTTCGGGCTTACATTCGAAAGCTTGCGAAATAAATCAAAAATGCAGGCACTTAAAGTGACCCAGAGTGAAGAAAGCCGTGAGTGGGGGGTTTATTTTTATACAGGGAAAACAGGGCTCTCCCCCATCGGGAGGCGTTCATCCATCGTCTTTGAACTTACGGATACTTTGCCAAGAATCTCTGATCTCAATGCCCCTAAGATTGGAGAAGTTTATTCTGCTGCAAACAGTAACATCGTGCTGGCCTGGCGGTATGTTGATTTAAGAATATTTAAGCCAAGCCGGGTTCTTGTTGAAGGGGGAGAGGATAATGTCGAAATGGTAAAACGCCAATTGGATAGCAGCGGGATCAATGTTCCAGTTGAAGCAAGAGAGCCGACGACACTTAATCCTAAGGCCCTCTATCGTAGTGTGCCGTTTGAGGCTTTAGCGGATATCATGGAAACACATGCTTTAAATAGCAATGGTGAGATTGGGATCAATCGCTCTATGGAGAATTATCTTACAGGAAGGATCAAGAATACAAAATTTGGGGATTTAATCCGGGCCATTTATGCATTGAAGAATGAGAACATTGAAGCCACAGGGCCAGAGGATCGGGCCATGAAGGCAGAGGACTTGGGTCAGACGCTTTCGTCTTTAAAGAGGGATGTCGTCAGATCATTATTGGTGCCAGCGGTTGCTTTTGGTATATCTCAAGCCGTCGCCTCAGGTGCTCAGTTTTCAGAAACCACACTTCCTTATGGCTACGATCAGCATTTAGTTAGGACTGAAAGAGGAGATAGCATCGAAAGCATCATCCAAGAAATTGAAAAACGCCGGGGAATAGCAAGCAGTCTTTTTAGCCCTCAAGATATCAAGAATATAGCGGCTGAAATAATGAAAAAGAACAGGGTTGTCATCAAAAATGGCAGTTTGGTGCCGGGACAGGATCTGGATATAGAATCCGGCTTGCATGTTTTGTATGCGATTTTAGATTTAAATGCACATCATATGTTAGGCGCCTTCAAGCTTTCCGCAGGTGATCGTCATGCAACGGTTTATTTACTGGCTAAAGACGACATAGATACAGGGGCTTACACCGTGGATGGCATGATCGTTATCAACGTGGGATCGCATACCAATTTACTTTCTCTCATAAGAAAAGACATGACCCAGGCCAAGTTCAATGTGGTGGGTGCGCTGGAACAGGAGGATTATGGCAAATTGACCGACAGCCAGATAATTTTATCTGAAATGGTTGCGACCGTGAGCCATGAGTTCAGTGGACATGAGGGCACGATGGATGAGATCAAGAGAGGCGTGGTCAGATTATTTTCACTTCCTGTCACTAGTGATGATTACTTGGCAACCCATGAGATCTCAGGAGAATTAGCAGAGATTGCCGGAGCGGTCGATCCACGCATCCCCTTTGCCAGGAATGTGTATTTGGGGCATGATCTTTTTTATATGGCTGACACCCCCCATGCTGTTGCAGGAGCTATCCTTTCCGGAAGGATGCTTACTAAATTGCATTTTAAGGCTTATGTCCTTCAACATGAAAAAGACAACAAGGATAAAGATCAGAAAGCTCCGAGACCGGTCAATGAAGGCGATCTTAGCTCCAAGATCATAGAGGACCTTAAACGCTCCGGCGTAGTGGATCAGCAAGGTAATATCGTAAAGTTCCCGATCTTTGAAAATCCCGATGAGTTTAAGTTAAAAGGCAAGTATTCTAAAACGGACTGCGGCAAGATCTACAGGTCTCTTTTACATATCTATAATTCGCATTTATGGCAGGTTTTGGATGATTACGAAAAAGGTCAATGGACAAAAACTATTAATAATAATTTTAGGACCTTTTTATTAGATGAAAGAATGCGTAAAGTGGTGGCCAAAGCAGCCAATGCCGTTCATAAGGACATCTATGGGATCAGTATCCCTTCCTTGAGGCCTGATTTGATCCCTGACAGTATACGGGAAAGGATCATTAAGGAATATTTTCCCAATGAAATAAAGGCCCCGGAATCTCAGAAAAAGGCCTATCACGAAGTTATTAAGAAAGTCATTGCTGAAAAAGACCAGGCGATGAAAGCGACGGCAGAACCGAAATCAGTGACGATCGGCAACAGAACAATGACCTATAAGGAATATCAACAATGGATCGCAAAAGGTGTTAAAGGGACAGGGTTCACTTATGAGGAAGCCAAGGATTGGTACATTTCTAAGATTAAAGAAAATATCATGCTTCCCATGGGATTTTGGGACAATGAAGTTACAGCCAGGAATTATCTGCTGGCTGTTTTGGACAGTATCGGCGATGACAATGTTGATGATAAAGGTAAATTCGAGGCAGCTCGCAGGACAGGCGATGTTAAGACGATGGCAGATCTATATAGAAAATATGTGCTTGATTATAAAGTGACAGGTGGGGCAAAATTGCCTGACGGTCAAATAGGGTTCTTTAGGCAAAAAGGCGGTGTGGCTGGGTTGATGGTGGCAGCCAGCCATCCGAAGCCATTTTTAGAAGCTCAAAATAAACCGTCGGCATTGGTAAAATTTGCCTTGCCTGAACTTGTTGATCAAAGTGATCCGGATGCGTTACGTATATGGGAGATCGAATACTCTTGGGATGATCCTGAAATTTCTCAGGATGCGATCCTTTATGCTCTGGATCCGTTACACGACGGGCAAGGCAAGACATTTAAAGAATTTCGTTTAGCGCATAATGTCAAGGGGATGGCCGATATATACAGAGCCGAAGTTATTGGTTATAAAGCAACGGACAGGAAAAGATTTACAAATGGACAAATAGGGTTTTTCAGGGAAAAAGGCCGTTTGGCGGGGTTAATGGCCTCCGTTAAACCGAAACTTTTTTTAGAAAAGCAAAATAGCCCGGCGGCCTTGTTAAAATTTGCTTTGTTTGAATTGGTCGACCAAAGCAATCCTGATGCGTTACGTTTAAATGAGATCGCTAAAGATGCGGCCTTGACCAGTACAGGCGGTATCGATCTGACCCCTGCCAACATGAATTTACAAACACAAAATTCCAATGGTGATATCAAATTCCATCTTGATCCAGTAATGCTGGCGCAGCTAAAGAACACACCCGGGTTTGTGCCGGTGATCATCAATATCCAGCCAATGACAGATTTGCGTCAATTTTTAGGTCTTCAGGAGAATTTGTCTGCAACAGCAGCGTCCGTTTAATTCCCGGAGGCTTGATGTTTGATCTTGCTTTGGACGTTGGCTTTGGTCCGCAGTTGCATCATGAAAGAAATGAGCTCTTGATTGCGTTTTTCGGCGCTCTGCATTTGCCGGAAATTTGCTTTGTCCGATTCAAATTGGGCATCCGGCGGTTTCTCCATTTTCTCCAGATAAATGATGGCCGGCCCCTGGGAAGTTGAAATGACCCCGCTTAACTTTTTATCGGCCTTAAGCTCATCAGCTTCCTGTTGAAATTCCTGGATCAAGCCCGAGTTGGCAATGTAGTCGCGACGGCCAAAAGCAGGTGTTTCTTCGGCCTTTAAACCAAGCTCAGCAGCGGCTGTTTTAAAGTCTTTGGTCTTCAAGGCTTCGGTCAGGTGTAAAAGGGCCTTATCAGCTTGCGGCTTGGCCAGGCCGAATCCCTTCTCTATTAATACAGCCTCTTTGACTTGGGGCTTGATATCCTGCAAAGAGGGGATAGAGGGGTCTTTTTTATCCTTAAGCTCTACGATCTGCCAGCCGTCCGGCACTTCCAGGGGAGGTGAGTATTGGCCTGGTTTCATGGCAAAGAATTTTTCGATATAGTCTGGATTGGAGGCAAAGGTCAAAATGGGCTGGTCCTGGGTAAAAGCTGCCGAAGTCTTCATGTCGAGTTTCAATGATCTGGCAACAGCGGCAAAATCAGAACCAGGTGTCAATTCCTTGGCCAGGGTATCGATGGCGGCCCTGTCCTTGGATTGCACATAATTAAGGACAATGCTCGCAGGCACGCGGAACTGCTCCTGGTGCTGGTTGTAGTATGCTTTTATTTCATCGTCGCTGACAGAGCCGTTCTTGGCAAAATCCGCCGCATTGAACAGCACATATTGCAAGGTGATCTTTTCATTGCGCTTTTGATATTCTTTCTTCAAGGCGGCATCGCTCAACGTCTCTTCAGGGGCCACTTCTTCCAGCATCTTTTTAATGATCAGTTGCTTGCGCACGCCTTCTTCAAAATCGCGGGTGGGGCGGTCAAAGATGCTGGGGTTTTGGACGATATCTTCATAAAGCGTCTGGTCGAATTGCCCTTCCCTTTGGAAATAGGGCAGAGAGGCAATATAAGCCACCACGTCCTGGTCATGGACCTGAATATCACGTTTTTGGGCTTCTTTAAGCAGGACCAGGCGGTCCCAGGTCTCCTGTTCCAGGTCAAGCCTGCTGCCTTTTTTAAAAAAGGCATCGCCGTAGATCCTGATGGCCTGATCGCGGGCATCGGCATAGGCTTGCTGAAAGTCCTTGAGGCTGACGTTGCGGCCGTAGATGGTGCCGGCACTATTAGTGGTGTTATCGATGCGGTAGGCGGTACCGAAAACACCGAAAGACAGGATGATAACGACAGCAATGATCCAAAGGATAGTTTTATTGACGCCTTTTCTGCGCAAGATACCAAGCATAATGACCTCGAAGGAGTAAGGAAATTGTTGAAAGCGGTCATTATAGCTAAGTCCCGTGGGATTTACAATAAAATAACTTTACATCTCAGGAATAGGGGGCTATAATCTGCGTTCATTGATCCAAGAAAATTTATTTTATGCACGAGCAAAAAGGGAGCAGTCTGTTGAAAAAATTAAAATTAGGATTGCCCAAAGGCAGCCTGCAGGACGCCACCGTGGCGCTTTTTGAGAAGGCGGGATTTAAGGTGACGGTTTCCAGCCGTTCGTATTTCCCCCAAATTGACGACGATGAGATCGACCCTGTTCTTTTGCGCGCCCAGGAAATGTCCCGTTATGTGGAGGATGAAACCCTGGATTGCGGCATCACCGGCGCCGATTGGATCGATGAAAATTCTTCTGATGTAACGTCCCTTTCCGAGCTTTTATACGCCAAACAGACCAGCAACAAGGTCCGTTGGGTCCTGGCCGTGCCCGAGGCTTCCGCCATTCATTCGGTCAAGGACCTGCAAGGCAAGAAAATCGCCACGGAAGTGGTCAATGTCACCAAAAAATATTTGGCCAAGCACAAGGTAGAGGCTCATGTGGAATTCTCCTGGGGTGCCACCGAAGCCAAGGTGGCCACGGGTCTCGTGGATGCCATTGTTGAGCTTACTGAAACAGGATCGTCGCTGCGCGCCAACAAGCTGCGTATCGTCGATACCTTGTGTGAATCCACCACCCAGTTCATTGCCAATAAAAAAGCCCTGAAGGACCCCTGGAAGAAAACCAAGATGGAGCAGATCATCCTGCTTTTGAAAGGCGCCTTGCATGCCAAGGGCATGGTGGGCCTTAAGATGAATGTGCAGCGCAAGAATTTGGATAAGGTTTTAAAATCGGTCACAGCCCTGCGCAACCCGACCGTCTCGCCCCTGGTGAATGACCAGTGGGTGGCTTTGGAGACGGTCATTGATGAAAGCACGGTACGCAAGATCATCCCGGCCCTCAAAGAAGCAGGGGCCGAGGGGATCATCGAATACTCTCTTAACAAGCTTATCTTTTAAGGAAAAACTATGCCCTGCGGAAGAAAAAGAAAACTGATCAAGATCAGGACCCACAAGCGTAAGAAATTACGCAAAGCCTTACGCCATCTCAAAAAGAGAGCAACGCGTTAATTTTGGGAGGCAGAGTATGTTTGGGGGACGACACCTGCTTTGCGCCTTTGCGCAAGGCTTGGTACTACTGTGTAGCTCTGCTTGGGCCGATCCCATAGATACAAAGTCCCAAGGCCTGGCCCATTACATGATGGCCGTTTATGATGACCTCAACGGCCAGAGCGCCCAAGCCACAAGCGAATATCAGCAATCCATCAAATTTGATCCCGCGCAAACCGCCCCCAGATTAAAACTGGGAGCCGATTACATACGCGCAGGCCAGTTCAATAAAGCCATCGTCCAGCTCAAAGAAGCAGCACACCTTTCCCCTCAGGAATCACGGGCCCATTATTTGCTGGCCATGATCTATGCCGCCCAACATAATGATGATCTGGCTGCGTCGGAATATGAGGTCGTTCTAAAGAATGCCGGCCGGGATGATCCTTCCAATGCAGATGCGTTCTTATATTTAGGCCAATTGTATTATGCCGAAGGGAAATTGCCCCAAGCCATTGAGCAGTTATTAAAACTCGTGCAACTTGAGCCGGCCAGTCCCACAGGGTTTTTTTTATTGGGATCGGTTTATGCAGAAAGCCATGAGCAGCCCAAGGCCATTGACGCCTTCCGGGAGGTCTTGCGGATCGATCCGGAAAACAGCGAGGCGCTTAATTCCCTGGGTTATACCTATGCCGAGGCCGGTATCCATTTGGATGAGGCCGTCAGGATGGTGGGCCGTGCTCTTGAGATCGACCCTGCCAACGGCGCTTATTGGGACAGTTTGGGCTGGGCCTTTTATAAAAAAGGGATGCTGCCCCAAGCCTTGGCGGCCCTGCAGAAGGCGGAGAGTTATATCGCCGACAAGGTCCTGGATGACCATATCGGCGATGTTTATAAAGCCATGAAACAATATCCCCTGGCCCGGCAATATTGGAACAAATCCCTGAGCCTGGACGCTAAGCAGGTGTTAGTCCGGCAAAAAATCAAAGACCTGGAAAAATGCATCGCCTCACAGTCCTCTCACCAGCTAAATTAAATCTTGTCCTTGATGTCCTGAACAAAAGGCCCGACGGGTTCCATGAGCTCAGGACCATCTTTGAGCGTATCAGCCTGGCTGACCGGATCACCTTATCGCGTAACAAAATAAATAAAATAACCATCCAGTGCAGTCATCCTCATGTGCCGCGTGACTCCCGTAACCTGGCCTTTAAGGCAGCAGCCATGTTGTCCCGCGATTTCTCCATTTCTGAGGGGGTGGATATCGCCATTATTAAAAATATTCCGGTGGCTGCCGGCCTGGCCGGCGGTTCCAGCAATGCCGCAGCGGTTTTATGGGGCTTAAACCGTTTGTGGACATTAGGTTTAAGCCGCGCCCAATTAGCCGGCTATGCCGCGCGCCTTGGCAGTGACGTGGCCTTCTTTTTATACGATGCGCCCTATGCCCTGGGTGAGGGGCGGGGAGAGCTGATAAAACCCTTAAATATAAAGACCAAATTATGGCATCTGCTTGTGGTGCCAAGGGTTAAAATGTATACGAAAGATGTCTTTGCCCGTCTTAAATTAAGTTTGACAAATAAAAAGGATAATGTTAATATTCTGCTTCCCTTTTTACGGAAAGGGGATTTAAAGCGGCTGGCAGGGGCTTTATCCAACGATCTAGAACCTGCCATTTTGTCGTTAAGGCCTGATTTTGTTACTTTAAAGAATAAATTGCTTGACGCTGGTGCCACCGGTGTCTGTTTTTCCGGCAGCGGCCCGTCGGTTTATGCTTGTGGCCAGTCACAAAAACACGTTTTAAGCCTCCGGGCACAATTTGACAGGCGATATACCCAGGTTTTTGTGGTCAGCACGCTGTAAAATTTATTGCCCGGTGGTGTAATGGTAGCACCCGAGAATTTGGATCTCGTTGTTCAGGTTCGAATCCTGACTGGGCAATTTATGAAAAATTTAAAAGCGATCGTGTTGGCGGCAGGCAAGGGCACGCGGATGAGATCCGATACCCCCAAGCTGTTGCATAAAATTTGCGGCAGGCCTGTCATTGATTACGTCCTGGACATAACCCGGGCTTTACGTTCTTTGGAAACCTATGTGGTGGTCGGTCACGGCGCACAAAAAGTAAAGGATGCCGTTGGCCGTGACGTTCGATTTGTCCTTCAAGACCGTTTATTGGGCACCGCAGATGCAGTCAGGCGTTGCACGCCTTATTTGAAGGATTATTCGGGCACGGTTTTGGTGCTTTGCGGGGATGCGCCGTTGTTGACCAAGGACATTGCGGCTTTATTGATCAGGAAGCATCTTCGTTCAAAAGCTTCGGCCACGGTCCTGACCGCCATCATCGACGAGCCGCATGGTTATGGCCGTATCGTGCGTGGGGCTGACGGTGCCATCAGGGCCATCCGCGAACAGAAGGATGCCACCCTCACGGAAAATGGGATCAAAGAGATCAATGCCGGTGTTTATTGTTTTCGATCAAAAGATCTGTTCGGCAATCTCAAAAAGGTCAAGCTTAACGGACGCAAGAAAGAATTTTATCTGACGGATGTCATTGAATTATTGCTGGCTGACGGTAAAAAAGTAGAGACTTTGATAAGCGGCCAGAAAGAAGCGGCCTTTGGTATCAATACCCGTGAAGATCTGGCCCAGGCCCAGGCGGTCATCCGCCGCAGGATCCTAAGCCGTCACATGGCCAATGGTGTCACGATCATCGACCCCCTGACGACCTTTATCGAAGCAGGGGTGAATATCGGCAGGGACACGGTGATCAATCCCATGACGGTGATCCATTCGGATGTGCGCATCGGCCGGAATTGCATCATCGGGCCCATGGCCCATCTGCGCCCCGGCAGCCGCATCAGCAACGGGGTGGAAATAGGTAATTTTGCGGAGGTCTCCCGTTCGTCCATCGGCCGGGGGGTCTTTCAAAAACATTTTTCGTTTTTAGGCGATGCCCGGGTGGGAGAAGGGGTCAATATCGGCGCCGGTGTGGTGACGGCTAATTTTGACGGCGTGAATAAACATAAGACCACGATAGGCCCGCGGGCATTCATAGGTTCGGATGCGATCTTGGTCGCTCCCAACACTATCGGTGCCGGGGCTGTTATCGGCGCTGGTTCAGTGTTGGCCGGCCATAGAGGCGTTCCTGCGGGGATGGTGGCTGTCGGAGTTCCGGCGAGGGTCATTAAAAAAGTGGCGAATGGATCAATATGAAAAAATTGTCGGTCTTTGGAGGCAATGCGAACCCCTCCTTGACAGCGGAGATCTGTCAGAAATTAGGCATCAAGCAGACGGAAGTTTTTGTCGGACGTTTCAGCGAAGGCGAGATCCGCGTGCATATCAGGGAGAATATCCGGGGCCAGGACGTTTTTATCGTGCAGCCGACCTGCCCGATGGTCAATGAGAATTTGATGGAACTCCTTATCCTGATCGACGCCGCGCGCCGCGCTTCAGCCGACAGGATCACGGCGGTCATGCCGTATTACGGCTATGCGCGCCAGGACCGCAAGGACCAGCCGCGGGTTCCGATCACGGCAAAACTCGTGGCCAACCTGATCGTTGCCGCAGGCGTCAACCGGGTCCTGACCATGGACCTGCATGCCGCCCAGCTTCAGGGGTTTTTTGACATTCCGGTGGACCATTTGTATGCGATCAACGTGGTCTCAGAATATTTTAAGGAAAGAAAGATCAACGACCTGGTGGTCGTCTCGCCTGACGTGGGCGGCATCAAGATGGCCAGGGCCTATGCCAAGCGTTTGAACGCGGCGTTGGCCATTGTTGACAAGAGGCGTACTTCGCCGGAGAAGACCGAAGTGCTGCATATTTTAGGCGACGTCAAGGACAAGAATGTGGTGGTCGTGGATGATATCATTGCCACCGCCGGTTCCCTCGTCGATGCGGTCACGGCCCTCAAAAGTTTTGGCGCCAGGGGCATTTATGCCGCCGCAAGCCATGGGGTTTTCTCAGGCCCGGCGAAGGAAAGGATCGTCAATTGCAAGGACCTGCTGGAGGTGGTTGTCACCAACAGCATTCCTTTAAAAGACAGCGTGCAAAATCCCAAGATAAAACAACTGTCGGTAGCGCCCCTTCTGGCCGAGGCGATCGTCCGTACCCATAACGCGGAGTCTATCAGCAGTTTATTCGAGGAAATCAGAAACTAAAGAGGTAATCAAATGGAACAAGTTAATTTTGATGTTCAAGTCAGAAGAAGTACCGGATCGGCCAAGGCCCGTCAGGTACGGCGTACAAATTTAATCCCCGGCATCGTCTACGGCGGCAAAGAAAAGCCTACCATCATCCAGGCTGACCGCAAGGCTTATGACCGTATTTACCGTCAGCATGTCGGCGAAAGTTTGATCTATCATTTAAACGTGATGGATGACGGAAAGAAAGTTTCGGATTTCCCGGCGATCATCAAGGATATCCAGCTCCATCCGGTCACCGATGAGATCATCCACATCGACTTTAACCGCATTTCCCTTGATCAGGAGATCGAGATCAAGGTCAAGATCCTTCCCAAGGGCGAAGCGGTGGGTGTCAAGCGCGACGGCGGTACCCTGGAGCATTTGATGTGGGAATTGGAAGTCATCTGTTTGCCCACGAACATCCCGCACCATTTGGAAGCGGATGTCACCAACCTGGGCGTGCATGATTCAGTCTTCGTCAAGGACCTGGTTTTGCCCGCGGGCGTGCGTACCAAGCAGGACCCTGAATCCGTGGTGATCACGGTGGCAGGTTCCATGCGCGAGGAAGTCGCCGTTCCTGCCGGTGAAGCTGAAGCTGCAGCCGGTGCAGGCGCTGAGCCTGAAGTGTTGAAGGAAAAGAAGAAGGAAGAAGGCGCTGAGGCTGCCGCCGGTGCTTCTGCCAAGAAACCCGAAGCTGCCAAGAAGGAAGAAGCTAAGAAATAATGCCAAGATGGCAAAACTGATCGTCGGCCTGGGGAATCCCGGCCAGCAATACACATGGAACCGGCATAATTTGGGTTTTCTGGTTCTAGAGGCCCTGGTCAAACAACGCAAGGCCAAGGGGCGTATCTCCGCAAGCCATCAGGGCATGCTTGCGAAAGCTGTTATCGAAGATGTGGAATGTTCTTTGTTGATGCCCATGACCTTTATGAACAATTCCGGCACCGCCGTCAGGAAACTGGCGGACAGGACAGGTACACCGCCGGAAGATATCCTGGTCATTTGCGATGATCTTTCCCTTCCTTTTGGGAAAATGCGGCTGCGTCCCTCCGGAAGTGCCGGAGGCCATAATGGTTTAAAATCCATTATCCAAGAGTTAGAGAGGGACCAATTTGCCCGTTTGCGCATGGGCATTGATGATCCTCCGCACGGGGTCGACAGCGCGGATTATGTGTTATCGGATTTCACTAAGGCAGAGCAAAAGCATCTGCCGGATTTTATAGATCTTGCACTAGACTGCGTCACATGCTGGGTGACCGAAGGTGCACAGGGTGCCATGAATAAGTTCAATTGATAATTGAGGTGAGACAATGAACAAGTATGAATTAGTTTATATTGTGGACGCGCATGCGCCGCAAACGACCAAGGACGAGGTTGCCAAGCAGGTGGCTGATGTGGTGGCCAAGAACGAGATCAAAATCGTCAACAGCCAATTGTGGCTGGACCGCCATAAAATGAGCTTTCCTATCAATAAGATCCTGGAAGGTTCGTATTATCTGTTGAGCCTTGAGGCTAAGCCTTCCAGCATCGCCAAGTTGAACAGTATCTTGCGGATCAATGAACAGATCCTGCGCTTCTTGACCGTCAGAGCAGACGCTTAAAAGAGGAGAGGCACTATGGCAAGTCTGAACAAAGTGTTGTTGATCGGCAATTTGACCAAGGACCCGGAATTGCGTTATACGCCCAACGGCACCGCGGTGACCAATCTGCGTATCGCGGTCAACCGTAAATTCAAGGACCGCACCGGTGAGTTAAAGGAAGACACTTGTTTTATCACCGTGACGGCCTGGGACAAGCAGGCGGAGATCTGCAATCAGTACCTGCAAAAAGGCCGGGCGGTTTTTGTCGAAGGCATTTTGCAAAGCCGCTCCTGGGAAACAGGCGACGGCCAGAAACGCAGCACCATCGATGTGCGGGCCGAGCGCATTCAATTTTTGGGCGGTCCTGTTAAGACAGAAGGAGCCACAGGCAGCGAGCCTGCGGCCAAAGATGCCGGGGAACAGGATGCTGTGATATCCCCGGAAGATATAGCTTGGGAGGAGTGAAAGCATGGAAAGAAGTATGATGAGAAAACGTGGGTCAACAGAAAGAAAGCCATTTAAAAAAGACGGTGAAGGCAGCAGCAGGGGGGAGGGTCAACGCCGGGGCACAAGGACACCGCGTATGTCCATCCCCAAGGGCACTGAGATCAATTTCAAGAACATCGCCTTTTTGCAAAAGTGTTTGACCGAGCGCGGCAAGCTTTTTTCCCGCCGCTTGACCAGTGCTACTGCGACACAGCAGCGCAAGATCACCTCCGCCGTCAAGATCGCCCGCTTCCTGGGGCTTTTGTCCGTCGGATCATCAAAGAGGAAATAAGCCATGAACATCATTTTATTGGAAAATGTCGAAAAGTTGGGACATGTCGGCGAGATCGTCAAAGTCAAAGAGGGTTTTGCCCGCAATTATTTGCTGCCCCGCTCTTTGGGCGTGCCTGCGACGCAAGGCAATATCAAGCGTATCGAAAAAGAAAAAGCCAAACGCATAAGCCTCTATGAGGCCGGAAAAAAAGAGGCCGAGCAGAAGGCGGAGGTTTTGAGCAAGGTTTCCCTGACCATGCCGGTGGAAGTCAACGACCAGGAAAAGCTTTATGGCGCTGTTTCCGAGACCGAGATCCTTCAGGCCCTGGAGGCGGAAGGGCATAAGATCGACAAAAAGTCCCTGGTACTTGAGAAGCCGGTCGAAGAATTGGGAATTTTTGAGATCGGTGTCAAGCTTCATCCCGAAGTGATCGCCAAGATCCGTTTGTGGGTCACGAAAAAGGGGTAAATGGATCAAACCATCAAAGTGCCTCCCCAGAACATCGACGCTGAGAAAGCGGTCTTGGGGGCAATGATGATTTCAGAAGAAGCTATCGGCTCTTCCATTGAGGGGCTCGATAGCTTTTATTTTTACGAGACTTCCCACCAGAAGATCTTTGAAGCGGTGTGCGACCTGTATGCACAGCGCAAAAAAGTGGATATCATCACCCTCTCGGACTGGCTTAAGAACACCGGCCAGCTGGAGAGCCTGGGCGGCATCTCTTACCTGACGCAGTTGGCGGAATTTGTCCCTACCGCGGCCAACGCGCAATACTACATCGAGATCGTCAAGGAAAAGGGCATCCAGCGCCAGCTGATCAAGAATGCCACGGAGATCATTACCAAAAGTTACGGCACCAATGTTGATATACATGAATTGGTGGACTCAGCCGAACAGCTGATCTTTGAGATCGCCGATGCCAAGCAAAAACAGCAGGCGGTGCATGTCAAAGATATCGTCAAGAACACCATTGAGAATATAGAACTTCTTTACCAGCATAAAAAGTCGATCACCGGTATACCGACGGGATTTACGGACTTTGACAGCAAGACTTCGGGGCTGCAGAATTCAGACCTCATCATCATCGCAGGGCGGCCTTCCATGGGCAAAAGTGCTTTTGCCGTGTCCATCGCCGAGCATGCCTGTTTGGAGCACCAGATCCCGGTGGCTCTTTTTTCCCTGGAAATGTCCAAGGAACAACTGGTCCAGCGCATGCTGTGTTCCCAGGCACAGGTGGATGCCCATAAGGTCCGTACCGGGTTTTTCCCTCCGGACCAATGGCCGCTCTTGACCAAGGCCGCCGGACGCCTGTCCAATGCACCCATGTTCATTGACGATACACCGGCCATTTCCGCGCTCGAGTTAAGGGCCAAGGCCAGGCGTTTGAAAGCCAGCCACAACATAGGCCTGGTGATCGTGGATTATTTGCAGCTGATGCAGGGGCATACCAAGACGGAGAGCCGGCAGCAGGAAATTTCAGAGATATCGCGTTCCCTGAAAGCGCTGGCGCGTGAATTGAGCGTTCCTTTGATCGCCATCAGCCAGCTGTCACGTGCCGTGGAAAGCCGGCAGGACCATCGCCCGCAGCTTTCCGACCTGCGCGAGTCCGGGGCCATTGAACAGGACGCAGACGTGGTCGTGCTTTTGATGCGGGAGGAATATTATAACCCGACGGAAGAGAACCGCGGCATTGCCGAGATCCACATTGCCAAGCAGCGTAACGGCCCCACGGGGATCGTCAAGCTTAAGTTCTTTAAGGAATTCGTCAAATTCGTAAATCTGGAAATGGCGCATCACGAATAAGATAAATATCGGGAATGTCGATTGACAGCCCATAAGTCAAACTCTATAATTGACCTATCATGTTTAAAAATAAGATCTTAGTGACGGCAATTTTTGTCCTTGGGTTGCTTTTATCGGGGACGAAAATGGGATTTGCCCAGGAAAAATCATCCGCTCCTTTAGCTCCTTCCCCGAAGATCGTCAAAGCCATCGAGATCCGCGGCAATAAATCCATCGGTATTGCCCAGGTCTTGGCCAGGATCAAGACCCGTGTCGGCGAGGAGTACCAGGAAGCGGTGGTGAGCGACGATCTCAAGCGCCTCTACAATACCGGGCATTTTTCCGATGTGCAGATCGACCACCAGGACCTGGACGGCGGCTACAAGGTGATCGTGACCTTGAAGGAAAAACCCATTGTCGCCCAGATCACTTTTTCCAAGATCCGTTATTATCATTCCCCGTATCTGCTCAAACAAATGAAGACCAAGAAGGACAAGTTCCTCGATAACAAGACCCTGAAGGACGATATCAACATGATCGAGGACCTGTATAAGAAAAAGGGCCTGACCCAGATCAAGGTGGATGTGGAGACCTACATCGATGAGTCTACCAACAAGGCCAGCTTGCATTTTATCATCCGGGAAGGTTATAAGGTAAGGGTCAAGCGGATCTATGTATTCGGGAATGTCACTTTCCGCGATAAAAGGATCATCAAGGTCATGAAGTCACGCTGGGCATGGCTCTTTGGCGCAGGCCTTCTTAAAGAGGACCAGCTGGATACGGACATGACCGCGATCCAGGCCTTCTATGAACAAAACGGCTATCTCGATGCTAAGGCGGCTTATACCATTGAGCCGTTGAAAAAAGGATGGGTGAACGTGAACGTCACCGTCCAGGAAGGTAAACGCTATTTTGTGGGGGACCTTGCTTTTTCAGGCAACTCCATCCTTTCGGAAAATGATATCAGGGCACAGCTCAAGAACATGAAGACCGGCCGTGTTTTCAGCCATGAAAAATTGGATGAGGACTTAGGCCGTGTGCGTGAGGCTTATTTTGACCGTGGCTATATTTCCGCGCTGGTAGAAGAGACGACCGCTTTTAACACGGACACCGGGAAGGTGGACATCAAGCTTAATATTAAGGAAGGTCATATGGCGTATATCAATATGATCAAGATCCAGGGCAATACCCATACGCGCGATATCGTTATCCGCCGGGAATTGCGCATGTATCCTGGAGAACGTTTCGACGGCGCCAAATTAAGGCTTTCCAAGGACCGCCTCAAAGACCTGGGCTATTTCGAAGATGTGGGTTATGATATCGAAGACACCGACCAGGAGGACCTCAAGGACCTGGTCGTGCAGGTCAAGGAAGCCAAGACCGGCAGTTTTTCCTTCGGCGGCGGTTACAGCACGGTGGACAGGCTGATCGGGTTTGTGGAAGTCGAACAGAAAAATTTGGACATCTCCAATTGGTCCACCTTTACCGGCGGCGGACAGGACCTGCGCTTGCGCGCCCAGATCGGCAGCGCCCAGCGTGAGTTCTTGTTGAGTTTCACCGAACCATGGCTTTTCGACCATCCGGTCTCTGCGGGATTTGATCTGTATTTGTCGGAAAATCTTAATGATAACACCACGGGTTATGCCTATACCCAGAAGACCTTCGGCGGTGACCTGCGCCTGGGCCGTGCCATCAATGATAATCTTTCCGTCGGCGGGGTTTACCGCCTGGAACATATTACTATCAGTAATTTGAATGAAGGGGTTTCCCAGGCCCTGGCGGAGCAGGCAGGCAACAGCCTGGTCAGTTCCCTGGGCTTTAGTGTGACCAATGATTACCGTGACAGCAAATTGTCTCCCACCAAGGGCTGGACAGTGACCAACAGCGCTGATCTTGCCGGCGGACCATTAGGCGGGGACAGGAATTTTTGGCGCGTGCAGACCAGCGGTGCCTATTATTATCCGTTGGTCATCAATGATGTGACAACGGTCTTGGAGATCAGCGGCCGCACTGGTGTCGTCCAGTCTTATCCGGACACCCCTGATGTGCCGATCTTCGAGCGTTATTTTGCCGGCGGCCAGGATTCCATCCGCGGTTATGATGAGCGTTCTATCGGGCCGCTGGATCCCAATACCCAAGATGCCATCGGTGGCGATGCGCTCGTGTTAGGCAGTGTGGAGTATACGGTGCCTATCATCGAGATCATCAAAGGCGCGGTATTTTTCGATACGGGTAATGTGTGGGACAAGGTCAGGCATTATGGCAATGGCGGTCTTAAGTCCGGTACAGGTGTCGGACTTCGCGTCAAGACCCCCATCGGCCCCATCAAGCTGGATTATGGGATCCCTTTGGATTCAACACCTACACAGAATTCCAAAAGCGGCAAGTTTTATTTCAGCGTCAGCCGCGGGTTTTAATTAAGGATCAAGCGTCCTATGTCGATGGTTTTACAGGCAAAAATAGGGCGCTGTTTTTATAGATTTATGGTAGAATGTCTTCTTAATTTAATAGGTAAAACAGGAGGGTCTATGAAAGTGTTAAAAGTGTTTGGGTTGGCTGTCATTTTCGCAATCTCGATGGTGTCCATGAGCCTGGCCGATGGCATTAAGATCGGTTACATAGATTTGACCAAGGTTTTTGACGGCTACCAGAAGACCAAGGAATTTGATGCAGCATTGCAAAGCGAGGGCGAGTCCTTCCAGAAACAGCGCGATGCCATGGTC